>Ga0123338_10003412_pt1 | contig 14317 bp, 13 predicted proteins | sample grotaG_FD_89793 | JGI IMG/M metagenome (GOLD analysis project Ga0123338, IMG submission 89793) | Glacier valley bacterial and archeal communities from Borup Fiord, Nunavut, Canada, to study Microbial Dark Matter (Phase II) -... | ecosystem: Environmental > Aquatic > Freshwater > Ice > Glacier ... | reverse complement strand
TGGACCTGCTGGGCGAGGGCAAGCGCGGCTCGGGCGGCGAAATCCAGCTCACCGACGCAATGGCGGGGCTGATCGGCCGCCAGCCGTTCAACGGCCTGGCGTTCGAGGGTCGCCGCTTCGATTGCGGCGACAAGGCGGGGTATTTGATGGCCAACATCGCCTTCGGCCTTGCGCGCGACGATGTGGGCCCGGCGGTGCGCGCCTATCTGCGCACGCTGCATCTCGGGCGCGGAGCCGAGCTTGCGGCGGTGGACGGCGGGGAGCGGAGGGTCGCCTAACCGAGATCCCGCGCCACATCGGGCCGCCGCAGCAGCGCGTCGATGTGGCTTGCGGTGTCGAAGCTCTCATCGGTGCGGAAGCGGAGTTCGGGCACCGCGCGCAGGCGCACGCGCTTGGCGATCTCCGCGCGCAGCCACTTCACATTGGCCGCGAGCGCCTTCGCCAGCCCGCTCTCGTCCTTGTGGCCGAGCGCGCGAACGAACACGGTCGCGGTGCGCAAATCAGGGGTGACGCGCACTTCGGTGATCGTCAGAATCAGCCCGTCCAACGCCGGATCGCGCGACAGCCCGCCGCGCGCGACGATGTCGGCCAGCGCATGGCGCAGCTCCTCGCCCACCCGTAGCGGGCGGAGCGAAGGAGTTTCGGTGGCGGGCATCGGCTTAGTGACCTTGCGCAACAGCTTCGGCCGACGGCGGCGCGGGCGGCTCCCACAGCTCGACGGGATTGTTCTCGGGATCGTGGACGCGAGCGAAGCGGCCGGCTTCGGGGCTATCCCACTCCGCACGTGTTTCGACCGCAACGCCGTGCGCGCCCAGGTCCGCGATCAGCGCATCCAGCCCGGTCACGCGCAGGTTGAGCATGTGGCGCCGGTCGGCGGGGAAGTAATCGCTCGTTTCGGCAAACGGCTCGAACACCAGCGGCCCGCCGCGCGCCATCCATACCCAGGGTTCGGCTTCCCTCGCCCCCGGAGCTGCCAGCCCCGCGCCAACGCCCAGCCGTTCCTGATACCAGCGCTTCAACGCGCCAGGATCGCGCGAGCGGAAGAACAGGTCACCAATCGCTTCGACACCCATCGCGCATTCCCTCAATGGCTACCGCTCGCCTACAACGTCCGCGCGCGGTTCTCCACCTCGAATGTTTCCAGCACATCGCCCGGCTTCATCTCGCCAAAGTTGGTGAAGGTCACGCCGCACTCCACGCCCGATCCCACCTCGGCCACTTCGTCCTTGAAGCGCCGGAGCGAGCCGATTTCGCCGGTGTAGAGGATCGTGTCGTCGCGCAGGATACGCGCCTTGAGCGCCTTCCTGATGACGCCCTCGGTCACCAGCAGACCCGCCGCCTTGCCCTTGCCCGCTGCGAACACCGCCTGGATGTTGGCGCGGCCCACGACATGCTCGATCCGCTCGGTGCCGAGCTTGCCCGCCATCGCAAGCTTCATCTCGTCGATCAGATCGTAGATGATATCGTAATATTTTAGCGCCACGCCGTCGCGGTTGGCGATCTCGCGCGCCTTGGCATTGGCGCGCACGCCGAAGCCGATGATCGGGGCCTTGGATGCGGATGCCAGCGTCACGTCCGATTCGGTGATGCCGCCCACGCCGCTGTGCAGCACGCGCGCCTTGATCGCGTCGGTGCTGAGCTTGTTGATCGCCGTCACGATCGCCTGCATCGATCCCTGCACGTCCGCCTTGACGATCAGCGGGAACTCCATCGTGTTCGATGCGCGACTGGCGAACATCGTCTCCAGCGTCGCGGGCATATGCGCGGTGCGTTTGCGCGTGATCAGCGACTGGCGATAATCCGCAATTTCGCGGGCGCGCGCATCGTTTTCCACGACGGAGAAAGGATCGCCCGCATCGGGCACGCCCGACAGGCCGAGCACCTCGACCGGCGTCGATGGCCCTGCCATCTTAACCTGCCGACCCTTGTCGTCGATCAGCGCGCGCACCTTGCCCGATTCGGCACCGACGACGAAGATGTCACCCACCTTCAAGGTGCCGCGGTTGACGAGAACGGTCGCCAACGCGCCGCGCCCCTTGTCGAGCTGCGCCTCGATCACGGTCGCCTCGGCGGGGCGGTTGGGATTGGCGCGCAGTTCGAGCACTTCGGCCTGCAGCAGGATCTTCTCGATCAGCTCGTCCAGACCCGTGCGCTTCAGCGCGGAGACCTCAACGTCCTGCGTATCGCCCGATAGTTCCTCGACAACCACCTCATATTGCAGAAGCGCCTGGCGCACCCGGTTCGCGTCCGCGCCGGGCTTGTCCATCTTGTTGATGGCCACGATCATCGGCACGCCTGCTGCGCGCGTGTGGTTGATAGCCTCCACTGTCTGCGGCATCAGCCCGTCGTCGGCTGCGACCACCAGCACGACGATATCGGTCACGTTCGCGCCGCGCATGCGCATCTCGGTGAACGCCTCGTGGCCCGGCGTATCGAGGAAGGTGATCTTCTCGCCGCCCTTCACCGTCACCTGATACGCGCCGATGTGCTGCGTAATGCCGCCCGCCTCGCCCTTGACGATATCGGTGCCGCGGAGCGCATCGAGCAGCGAAGTCTTGCCGTGATCGACATGCCCCATGATCGTAACCACAGGCGGACGCGGTTCGAGATCGACATCGACGTCCGCGTCGCCGACCAGCCCGGTCTCGACGTCGCTTTCGGCGACGCGCTTCACCCGGTGGCCGAAATCGGTGACGATCAGTTCGGCGGTGTCCTGATCGATATCCTGCGTGACCGTGACGGGCAGGCCCATCTTGAAGAGCGCCTTGACCACATCGGCGGCGCGCTCTGCCATGCGGTTGGCGAGCTCGGCGACCGTGATAGTCTCGGGCACGACCACGTCGCGCACCTGCTTGGCGGCGGGGCCGCCCGCGTTGAAAGCGCGCTTTTCCTTCTCGCGCGCACGCCGCAGCGCGGCGAGGCTGCGCACGCGCACCGAATCATTGTCGTCCAAGGCCTTGGTGACGCTGAGCTTGCCCGATTGGCGGCGATCCTCGGCGGTGCGCGGGCGCGGCGGCGCGGGTTCTGGGCGGCGCAGCGGCGTCGCGGTAGGGCGGCGGAACACCGGGCCGCGCGCATCGCCGGTCGTGGCGGGGGCGGCGGGAGCGCCGGCTGCGGGTGCGCCGGCACGGGGTGCAGTGCCGGTGCGCGGTGCAGCCGACGACAGCGGACGCTGGCCCGCAGGCGCAGCATCGGGTGCGACGGCCACCGGAGCGGCGGTCGGCGGCGGCGCGGGGCGGCTGATCACCTGGCGCGGCACGGGCCGGAACCCGGGCGCAGCCTCGCGCACGGGCGCGGGCGGCCGCACGAACGGCGCAGGGCCGCGCGCAGCTGCAGGTGCGGCGGGAGCGGCAGGTGCGGCGGCCGTTGCAGCGGGCGCAGCCGCTGGCGTGGCGCTCGCGGGTTCGATCGCATCAGCCACAGCCGCAGCCGCAGCCGCACGCGCGGCTGTTTGCACGGTCGGCGGAGCCGCGTCGGCGGCAACCGCAGGCACATTCCCCGGCTCCGGCGCGGCCATCGGCCCGGCGGCCGGAGCAGCTTCGGCCTGGGGCGTGGCTTGCGCTTCGGGCGCGGCGGCGGGCTTTGCCGCCGCCAGCGCGCGCGCCGCCTGCGCCTCGGCCGCGAGCCGCTCGTCGCGGCGGCGCGTCTCTTCGAGCGCCCGCATCCGGCCTTCCTCGGCCTGACGCAGCAGCGCCGCCTGCCGCTCCTGCGGCGTCAGATTATCGCGAACCGGGACAGCGCGCGCGGGTTCGGGCGCGCGCCCTATGGGGGCGGCGGGCGCGGTCTGCGCCTGCGGCTCGGGCACGGCCTCCTCATGCGAGGCAGATCCCGGCGCGCCGATCACGCGACGGCGCTTGGTCTCCACCACCACCGTCTTGGTGCGGCCATGGCTGAAGCTCTGCTTTACCTTGCCCACGTCCACGGTCTTGGGGCCCAGCATGGGGCGTGCGCCCAGCTTCAGCTTGGTGTCGTCGCTCATACTTTACTCCTCGCCCGAATCGCTGGTGCGACCGGGCGTCTCCGGCGCATCGTCGCCGTCCGGTGAAAGGCCAATAAAGGCGCGCCAGCGGCCGATATCGGCCGCCACGCGCGCTGCCGCCGCGCCGCGCGCAACGCCTGTGAAAACGCTATTCGCCCGCCCGAGCGAGGCTGACAAGACCTCGCGACCCACGGGCAGGTGGATCACTTCGGCACCGTTGTTGCGCGCCTTCGCGGCCAACCCCTGCCGCGTATCGGTGCCCGCGTCGGCGGCGATCAGCAGCAGACCCGCCGCGCCGCCGTCCAGCGCCTCGCCGATCCGTTCGGACCCCAAGATGAGGTTTCCGCCGCGATTTTCCAGCCCGATCCGGTCGAAAACGCGCTTCTGCAGGCCAAGCGCAATCCGCTCTCCCAGATCGGCGGGCGCGGTAACGCCGCCGTCCTTGAAGGCCCGTGCCAGCGCGCCGCGCAGCTTGCCCTTCGCGTTCGCGGTATCGAGCACGGCGCGGTTCACCCCCAGCCACGCACCCCGGCCGCCCGCGCGCGCGCCCAGATCGGGCACGACCGCGTTATCGGGGCCGAGCGCGAGGCGGATCAGCCCTTCGCGGGTGCCATGCTCGCCGCTGAGGATGCACTTGCGTGTCGGATCATCGGGGGACGTCCGCATGGGCGTCTCCCTTTTGCGCGCGCGGCGGTTTGGCGGGCGCGGGCGCGGCGAGCAGCGCCTCGCACAATCTGGGTGTGGCGATCGCCGCGCAGCCCGCGAGATCGGCCTCCGCACAGGTCATCGCGAACAAAGTCTTCTCGCGTACCGCAGTGCCGTTCTCGAACCACACGCGCTTGATCGCCGAGCGAAACTTGCCCTCGCCCATGTCGCGCGCGGGTTCAACGGAGATGCGGATCGGGCGCGGATCGTTGATCGAGGCACCGTGCGGCTGCGTCGCAAAGCCCAACGCGTCCGCCCATTTGGTCGTCAGCGCGTCGTCTCCGCCGCGCCAAAGCTCGTATGCCGGGCACGCGGGTGCCTGCGCGGCGGCGGGCAGGCCGACGCCGAGCGCGGTCGTGAACGCAAGGATGCGCGCTGCGTTCAAGCCGCCTCCTCATCCGCGAACCAGTGCGCGCGCGCGGCCATGATGATGCGGTTCGCATCGTCCTCGCTCAGCCCCTGGCCGCGCAATATGCCCTCGGGAATGCCCTTGGGCTTGTTCTCGCGCGCGATCAGATCGTCGCTCGCCAGATCGCCCAGATCGTCGAGCGTGCGGATGCCCTTCTTGCCCAGGATCACCAGCATCGGCTCGGTCAGCCCCTCGATCGCGGCGAGGTCGTCCGTGACGCCGAGCTCGGTGCGCTCGGCGCGCGCGGCGGCCTCGCGGCGCTCGAGCGCTTCGGTCGCGCGCGATTGCAGCTCGCCTGCCAGCCCCTCGTCGAACCCCTCGATCGCCGCGAGTTCTTCCAGCTCGATATACGCCACTTCTTCCAACTCGGTAAATCCTTCCGCCACCAGCAACTGCGCCAGTGTTTCATCCACATCGAGTTCCTTCTGGAACAATTCGCTGCGCTCGACGAACTCGCGCTGGCGCTTCTCGCTGTCGTCGGCTTCGGTCATGATGTCGATCTGACGGCCGGTGAGCTGCGAGGCGAGGCGCACGTTCTGGCCGCGCCGCCCGATGGCAAGGCTCAACTGATCGTCGGGCACCACGACGTCGATGCGGTTCTCCTCCTCATCGATCACCACCTTGGCGACTTCGGCGGGCTGGAGCGCGTTGACGACAAACGTCGCCACATCGGGCGACCACGGGATGATATCGATCTTCTCTCCCGCGAGTTCCTGGACGACCGCCTGAACACGGCTGCCCTTCATGCCGACGCATGCGCCGACGGGATCGATGCTGCTGTCCCGGCTGATCACGCCGATCTTGGCGCGACTGCCGGGATCGCGCGCGCACGCCATGATCGTGATCACGCCATCGTAAATTTCGGGCACTTCCTGCGCGAAGAGCTTCTTCATGAAATCGGGGGCGGCGCGGCTGAGGAAAATCTGCGGTCCGCGCGGCTCGCGGCGCACTTCCTTGATGAGGCTGCGCACCCGATCGCCGACGCGTGCGACTTCGCGCGGGATTTGCTGATCGCGACGGATGATGCCCTCCGCGCGGCCCAGATCGATGACGACGTGGCCGAACTCGACGCGCTTGACCAAGCCGGTGATGATCTCGCCCGCGCGCTCCTTATACTCCTCATACTGCCGGTCGCGCTCGGCATCGCGCACCTTTTGCAGGATCGTCTGCTTGGCGGCCTGCGCCTGGATGCGGCCGAACTCGATCGGCGGCAGGAAATCGACGATGAAATCGCCGACCACCGCGCCCTTCTGCTTCTTCTGCGCGTCTGCGGGCGAAAGCTGCGTGAACAGGTTCTCCGGCTCCTCGACCACTTCGAGCACGCGCCACAACCGCAGCTCGCCCGATTTCACGTCGATCTTGGCGCGGATATCGTTCTCCTGCCCGTAACGCGCCTTGGCTCCGCGCTGGAGCGCATCCTCCATCGCCTCGATCACGATGGCGCGATCGATCGATTTCTCCTTGGCCACGGCGTCCGCGATGGCGAGCAGTTCTGCCTTGTTGGCAGTCAGGCCGAGGGAAGCGGCGGCGGTTGCGGCGGTGGCCATAGGTGTTCTCTGAACTCCGTTACTTGATGCGATGCCAGACGAGGCGGTTGAACGTCTGCGTCGCGGGATCGCGATTCTGGGTTTCCAGCGTCAGCCGGTCTCCCTCTATCACATAATGGCGGCTGTAGACCTGCCCCGTCTCGCTCGGGTGCAGGCTCTGGGCGATCAGGTGCCGGACCAAGCCGTGGGCGACATCGAGCGTCCAGCGACCGAAATAGGCATAGTAGCTGCCGAGCACCACCCTTGCCTGCGTGGGCGATTCGACGAACGGACCCGGCGCGGGGGGCAGCACGGGGCGCGACCCGCCCGCGATCTGCACGGCCATCGTTCCCGAGGCGTCGTAAACGATCGTTCCCGTCGCGTGCGCGCTGTCGGTGATGAAATCGAGCGGGGTGGTGTGCCCGTCCGGATAGACGCGCACCCCGCTGTCGAGCGCCCATGCGCCGACGATCGGCGCAGGTTCGGCGGCGAGCGCGCCGGTGGCGGTTAATACGGCCAGAAGCAGGGCGAGGCGGATCATGTCCTCTCCTTCAGCGTGGAGCGGTCTTCGACGATCCGGTCGGCCCCTTCGGGCGATAAGGGTCGGGTAGCGGCGATCAGCGCGTCGGTCAGCACGAGCTTGGCGGCGCGGATATTGGCGAGCGACAATGCCACATCGCCCAGGCCTTTGACGTCGATCCGCACCGCGTCTCCGTCAAGCCCGAGGATGGGGCCGTGGAAGCGTTTGCGCGCCTGCACCGGTTCGATCACCTCGGCGCGCGCCTCATGCCCCTGCCATTTGGCCCAGTCCGCCGCACGCGTCAGCGGACGGTCGATGCCCGGGGAGGACACTTCGAGCCGGTAGCCGCCCTCGATCGGATCGGCTGCCTCGAGCACCGGATCGAGCGCGCGGCTGATCTCGGCGCATTGATCGAGCGTGAGCTGGCCCGTCTCCGGATCCTCCGCCATCACCTGCACCGTCGGCCCGGCCAGCACCGCCACGCGCACCACCGCAAAGCCCAGCGCGGTCACCACCGGCTCGGCAATCGCCCTGATCTCAGCGGCATCCGCCATCCACACGCCTCATGCACCCCGCCGGCCCGGCCCCGGAATGGAACCAGCCTCATGGAGCGATGACCATGTAGGGAAGAGCACGCCATACCCGCCCGGTCGCCCGCGCGCAAGCATGGACACGGGCTGGCCAGCTTTTAACCCGGCCAAGGTGGGGAACAGACCGCCGCTCGCGCGTATTGCCAGTGTCACATCTTTACCGACGGAGACATTGATGAAGAAAGTTCTACTCCTTGCCGCCGCGATGCTGGCAGCGGTCGCCGCCCCCGCGCTCGCGCAGGACCGCGACGGCCACCGCGATCACGACCGCGGCAATTATCACCACGACGGCGAGCGGCGCGAGTATCGGCGCGACGGAGACCGGCGCGAGTATCGCCACGACGGCGAACGGCGCGAGTATCGGCGCGACGGTTACCGCGATGAACACCGACGCTTCTACGGCCGCCCCGGCTACATCGGCCCGCGCTATCCCGCCTATGCCTATCCGCGCGGCTACGGCTATCGCCGCTGGGCACCCGGCGGGTTCCTGCCTGGGCCGCTGTTCGGCGCGCAATTCTGGTTCAACGATTTCGGCCGCTTCGGCTTCGCGCCGCCGCCCTACGGCTTGCGCTGGGTGCGCTACGGCCCCGATCTGCTGCTCGTGAACGTGCGCAACGGCCGCGTGCGCGACGTGCGCTACGGCGTGTTCGGCTGACCGGCGGCGGCGGCGGCGGCGGCGGGCGCTCCCAGCAGCGCCCCAACCGTCGCCGCCACATCCGCGAACGCCCGCGTGCGCGGATCGACGAGCGCATTGTGCGATGCGCCCGATTCGACGTGCGTCTCGATCGCCTCGCCCGCCTTGGCGGCGAGCCGATCGTAGGCGATCACCGCCGCGCTCGGCACCGTATCGTCCGCCGAGCCGGTGAACTGCACCGTGCGCACGCCCAGCGGGAGCAGGCGCGCGGGCACGGTATCCGTAAAGATGTCCGGCCGCGCTGCCGTGGGCACGCCGAGCAGTCCGGCCGCGGTTCCGGCACCGCACACCTTGTCCATATCCTGGGGGTGCGCCGAAACCACGCCCGGCCCCGCCAGATTGACCACCGCGCGCGGATGCAGCGGGCTTGCCCCCGCAAGCGGACTGGCTGAGGGCAGCCGCGCCCGGCCCGCATCCCACAGCGCGAGATGCCCGCCCGCCGAGTGCCCGGCGTAGATCAGTCGGGTCAGGTCGAGGTTGTAGCGCGTTGCGTCCGACGCGAGGCGATCGGTCCCCGCCGCCACATCGGCGAACATGCCGGGATAGGCGCCGCCGGGTTCGTCGACCCGCCGGTAAGCGACGCTCCACACCGCCACTCCGCGCGCCGCGAATGCTGCAAGCGCGGGCCAATAGGCGGACGCGGCGGCCGAACTCGCGCGCCAGCAGCCGCCGTGGAGGAACACCATCACCGGAAACGGGCCGGGGCCTTTGGGCAGGAACAGATCGACATGCTGTTCGGCGGCGGGGCCGTAGCGCACGGTCGTAGTCGGCGCATACGCTGCAGTGGCCACGTCGGCGGCGCGCGACGCGGGCGTGGGCAGGCCCGCTGCTGCGAGCGCGAGGCCGATGATGGATCGTGTGCGCATCGTCGTTCCCCTGCTTGACGTCGCCCCAGACTAGACGCGCACGTAACGCAAATACCAGACCTCGTGGCCCAGCCGCCGCGCCTTGGCTTCGTAGCGCGTCTGCGGCCAGTCGGCGGGACGCGTCTGCCAGTCGGCAGGGGCGGTGGCCTGCCATGCGAAATCGGCTCGCGTGGCCATCTGCATCAGCGCCCAGCGGACATAGACCGGGTGATCGGTTCCGATCCGAAGCTCCGCGCCGGGCGCGAGCTTGGCCGCGAGCATATCGAGCGGCCCCGGATTGACGAAGCGGCGCTTGGCATGGCGCGCCTTGGGCCATGGATCGGGGTGGAGCAGGAAGGCGCGCGACAGGCTCGCATCGGGCAGGCGTTCGAGCACGTCGAGCGCGTCGCCCATATGCAGCCGGATGTTCGTCATCCCGCCCGCCTCCACATGCGCGAGCGCGCCGACGACCCCGTTCAAAAACGGCTCGGCCCCGATCAGGCCCACGTTCGGGTGCGCCGCCGCCTGCGCGGCCAGATGCTCGCCCGAGCCGAAGCCGATCTCGAACCAGAGCGTTCGATCGTCGCCGAACAGGGTAGCCGATGTCAGCGGCCCGCGAGGTGGCACACTGAGGCCGGGCAGGGATCGCTCGACAAGGTCGGCCTGACCGGCGCGGAGCGGATGCCCTTGCCTGCGACCGTAGAGGCGGCGGAGCGACAAGGGATCGGATTGGATAACGGTCGACACCGTGGCGTCCTTATCCAACCCGCGAGCGTCCGTCAGCCCGCTACGGCGTCACGAGGTGAGTGATTACCGTGGCCCACGCGGACCCGGTGCCGATCTTCGCGCCCGGGATTTCCTGATACAGCCAGAATGCCCTGGGGTTCGCGGGATCGAGCTGGATCGCCGAGTAATCGCCCCAGCGGTTGGGCGAATAGAGGTGGAAGCTGCGATCGAGGCCGACGGCGATCGTCTCGGGCGCGCTGCAACGCACGGTAGCCGACGTCCGATCGAAATCGCACACCGTCGCATAGGCGCTGATCGGGCTGCTTGTGCTCGATCCGTCATAGGCGATGACGAAACGGCCATCGCTGTTCGCGTCGATTGCGGGATAGGTATAGTCGGTCGCCCGCGCCGGATCGAGAATCCGGCCCTCGGCGACAAGCGTGTTGGTGGACGATTGCACGATACCCCAATGGATATAATCGCTGTGCGCGCCGCCCGCACCCTGATCGTCGCTGACCTCGTTTGCAAAATAGATAAAATCGCCGACTTGCGACACCTGCGCGCTGATGCGGTTGTCGCCCGCATCATATTTGCCGACCGGCTGGCGCGCAGGGGCAGGTTTGCCGTCGATCCCGGCAAAGACGGTGATCGGCGCAGACAAGCCCACGCCCGGTCGGCCTGCCGCCACCAGCACCGCGCTCGTCAACTGGTGGAGCTGGCTGCCCGTGCCCAGGATGGCCTGCGTGCCCGAACCGGGGTTCTGGCTGTTCACCGCATGAAGCGTTCCTCCATAAGTATCGGATGAAAGGCTATCGAAGCGCTGCAATCGTGCGATCGATGGAGCTGGACCGGTAAGATCCGCCTTGGGCAGCGTGAAAACCGACAGGTCGAGCAGTTTGTTGTCCGGGCCGAAGTTGTTCGTCGAGATCGTGACTGCATCCGCATTGACGCCCAGCGTCGGAAAATCGCCGAACGCGCCCGCTTTGACCGGGATCGCAAACGCGGTGAAGCCATCGGCGGGATTGGAGGTTTTCGAGACAGCAAGGAAAATGAAATTGTGACGGGTTGGATGGGCTTTCGACGGCCCGCCCAATGTCAATTCGCACACGAAGAAGCGCCCCGATGCGGCGTCGAACACTACGCGCGGGTCGCTCAGTCCCGAGCTGGTATGTTGGCCGAGCGGGCCGGCTGCCTTCCAGAAGGCGATGTCTGTCGTGAACGGCCGTACCAATGCTCCAGCGCTGGTGAAGACCGCAGTGCCGCCGTTCACCATTTGCATCACGAACCCCGGGCTGGCGGCTCCGCCCATGTCGGGCGGTGTCAAACCATTGCCCAGCGCCTTCGTATCCGCGTAGCCGATCCCCATGAACTGGACGTCCGCGTTGGCCGGTAGTGCGCGGGGCAGGGGCAAAGCCGCACTTGCGCCCGGAACCGAGTGCGGGGTTGCCTCGGTCGCGTCGTTGACGGGCGCGACCGGCGGCGGGATCAAGGTCGGCTTCGTGACCGTCGGAGCGGCGACCGCCACCCCGGAAGCGGCAAGCAGGAGCGCCGTCATTCCCAGAATGGCATTAAACTTGGAACTGCTCATGATAACCCCCAAACGGCCGCTATATCGCCGCTGCGTGGTGCCACACCGACCTTTGCCGCGCAACGGCGGGCACGCGGTCCGGGTCAATGGGCGTCAGGCCACCGCGCGCTTGAGTTCGTCCACCAGATCGAGCTTCTCCCACGAAAAGCCGCCGTCCGCATCGGGTTCGCGGCCGAAGTGGCCGTAGGCGGCGGTACGCTCGTAGATCGGCTTGTTGAGGCCCAGGTGCGTGCGGATGCCCTTGGGGGTGAGGCGCACGAGTTGGGGAAGCACCGTTTCCAGCTTCGCCGGATCGACATGGCCGGTATCGTGCAGGTCAACGTAGAAGCTGAGCGGCTCGGCGACGCCGATCGCATAGCTGATCTGGATCGTGCATCTGGACGCCAGTCCCGCGCCGACCACGTTCTTCGCCAGATAGCGGCACGCGTAGGCGGCGCTGCGGTCCACCTTGGTCGGGTCCTTGCCGCTGAATGCGCCGCCACCGTGCGGGGACGCGCCGCCGTAGGTGTCCACGATGATCTTGCGGCCCGTCAGCCCCGCATCGCCGTCCGGCCCGCCGATCTCGAACAGGCCGGTGGGGTTGACGAAGATGTTCGCATCGTTGGGCATCCAGCCCTCGGGCAGCGTGTCCGTCATCACGCCCTTGGCATAGTGGCGCAGCTCGTCCTGGTCCGCGCCGCGCGTGTGCTGGGTGGAAATCACGAGGCCCGTCGCACGCTGCGGACGCCCGTTCTCATATTCGAGCGTCACCTGCGATTTCGCATCGGGTTCGAGGAACGGGGCCGCGCCCGAGTGGCGATCCTCGGCGAGCTTTTGCAGCAGCCGGTGCGAGTAGAACAATGTGGCGGGCATCAGCGCGGGGGTTTCGTCGGTTGCGAAGCCGAACATGATCCCCTGATCGCCCGCGCCCTCGTCCTTGTTGCCGCTCTCGTCCACGCCGCGCGCGATATCGATCGATTGCGCGTGGAGGTTGTTCTCAAACTTGCTATACCGCCAGTGGAAGCCGTTCTGCTCGTAGCCGATGCGCTTGACCGCGTTGCGCGCGGCGTCTTCGATCTCGAACAGGGTGGGCTCCTTGCCCTCGCCGGGGCGCACTTCGCCCGCGAGCACGATCAGGCGCGTGGTGACCATCGTCTCGCAGGCGACGCGCGCGAAGGGGTCTTTGGACAGGAACAGATCGACGACGGCATCCGAAATCTGGTCGGCGACCTTGTCGGGATGGCCTTCGGAGACGGATTCAGACGTGAAGAGATAGCGGCCGTGGCGCATGGGGCGGGTTCCCGGACAGGAGGTTGCCGTGCCGCCTAGGGCGAGAACGCCGCAGCCGCAAGGGGGATATAAGGTTTGCTTTATGTCCGCCGGGCGCGACGCGCTGCAGTGAGTGCGAATGCGCCAAGGCCGAGCGGGATCCAATCGCCGCCGCGCGCAAACGGTGGTGGCGGCGCGGCGGCGGGCAGTTGCGCCACGATGGTGCCTTCGGTGCGCTGCGGCACGGTGGCGAGCAGCGCGCCATCGGGGCCGATCAGCGCGCTTACGCCGGTGGGGGTGGAGCGTGCGATGGGCAGGCCTTCCTCGATCGCGCGCAGCCGTGCGAGCGCCAGATGCTGCCACGGGCCGGTATCGGCGAACCACGCATCGTTCGAGGGATTGAACAGCCACGCGGGGCGGTGCGCTTCATCGACGATATCGGTTGGGAAGATCATCTCGTAACAGACCAGCGGGCCAACGGCGGGCAGGCCCGGCAGCGTGATGGTGCGCGGGCCGGGGCCGGGGGTGAAATCGATATCGCCGGGTGCGAGGCGCGACAGGCCGATCACGTCGGCGAGCGGGCGCAGCGGCACATATTCGCCGCCCGGCACGAGGTGGAACTTGTCGAACCGCGCGAGGATGCGCGCTGCCGAATCGATCACGAACACGCTGTTGCGCGCGGCGGTGGGTTCTCCGGCCGCGTTCCAGTCCGCCGAGAGCGCACCGGTGATCAGCAGATCGCCCGGGCGCAGCAGCGTGGCGAGCCGCGCGCGCAGCCCGGGATCGCGCGCAGGCTCGGCTTGTGCGAGCGCGACCTCGGGCCAGAGGATGGCGCGCAGTACGCCTGCGCGCGCGGCGGCGGCGGGGTGGCTGAGCCGCATCAGCTTTGCCAGATCGCGGTCTTGCGCGGTGGGATCCCATTTTTCCGCCTGGCCGATATTGGGCTGGACGATCACGAGCTCGGTATTGGGGGCTCCGGTGCGCGCGGCGAACGCGCCGCCGAGCGCGACGCCGGTCCCCGCGAGCGCGAGCGCCACCACCCCCGCGCGCCAGCGCGCGAACGCGATTGCCGCAGCCGCGAGCGCGATCAGGCCCGACAGGCCGAGCGCGCCCCATGTGGCGGCGGCAAGCGGCAGGCCGGGCATATCGAGCGTGGACGCCGCCAGCGTGTTCCACGGGAAGCCGGTGAACAGATGGCCGCGCAGCCATTCGGTGGCCATCCACGCGGCGGGGAAGGCCCAGAGGCGTGCATCGGCGGGCGCACGCCGCCGCCATGCCCATGTCAGCGCGCACGCGATTGCGGGCATGGTGGCGAGCAGCGCCGCCAGCCCCGCCACCGCAACCCAGCCGAGCCAGTGGGGCATCTTGTCCTGATAGGCGAAGGCTTCGGCGATCCAGCGGCAGCCGAACGCGAAATGCCCCAGCCCCCACGCCCAGCCCAGTAGCGGCGCCCGGCGCGGCGCGGCCTGCGCCAGCACGATCAGCGC
>Ga0123338_10003410_pt1 | contig 14319 bp, 11 predicted proteins | sample grotaG_FD_89793 | JGI IMG/M metagenome (GOLD analysis project Ga0123338, IMG submission 89793) | Glacier valley bacterial and archeal communities from Borup Fiord, Nunavut, Canada, to study Microbial Dark Matter (Phase II) -... | ecosystem: Environmental > Aquatic > Freshwater > Ice > Glacier ... | reverse complement strand
TAACCTCAACCAGTACCTCCAGTACACTGGCAAGACCCGCAAGGAGCTTGAGGATGATATGCGCCCCGACATCGAACGCCAGAGCCGCGTAGCAATGCTCGTTGAGCGGCTGGCCGAGGTTGAGGGGATCGAAGTTGACGACGCGGAGATCGAAGCCGAGCTTGACACGCTGATCGACAGCACCACCAAGTCGGTGATCGCCGACAGCAAGGCTCAAACCGCTGCCCTTGCCAATCCCGACCTTTCGGACGACGATGTGACCGCCGACACAGAGGACGCGGAGCAGAGCGAGAGCGAAGCCACCGAAGCTGCCGCGCCAGGCGAGGTCGCCACCCTCCCTGCCGACTTTACCCCCGACCCCTCAACCCAGGACGCAATGCCAGCCGCCAGCGAGGAAGCCACCAGCGAGGAAGCCGCCAGCGACGATACTGCGCCGACTGCCCAGAGCAACGACCTTCTCAACAATGCGATCCGCTCGATGGTGCGTCAGCAGTTCGACACCGAGGAGACCCGTGACCGCCTCCGCAGCCGCTTGCTCAATCGCAAGATCGAAGATCGCATCATTGCCATTGCTAGTGGTACCGCCCCCGAACTGCCCGCTGCCAGCTTGAGCAGCGACAGCGACGAGGCTAGCTTGGCTGAGACGCAGGACACCACTGCCACCGCTGATGCCCAGACCCCTGACCAACTGGCTGAGGCACAGCAGACCGCTGGCGGCGAGAGTGACGGCGCGACCCGCCAGGCTCCCGCGGCCTCTAGCGACGACGAGCAACTGGACGAGAACGCGCCAACCAGCGGCCAGACCGACCGCGCCGAGAAGATCGCCAACGACCTCTAGACCCTCATCCCAGCCCTCTCCCTTAAGGAGGGGGCTGGCGGGGGACGAACCACGGTAGCCGCAACATATATGGTAGTTTATTGGTCAATAGCCCTTCCCCGCTGCTGTTTCTGGCGGCGCGGTAATGCGAAAGGTACAACAGAATGTCTATCAACAACTTGCTCATCCCTACGGTGATAGAAAGTACCAACCGGGGCGAGCGTGCCTACGACATCTACTCACGGCTGCTGCGCGACCGCATCGTGTTTATCAGCACCGCGATTGATGATCACGTCGCCAACCTGATCGTTGCCCAGTTGCTCTTTCTGACCTACGAAGACCCGGAGCGCGATATCCTGCTCTACATCAACAGCCCCGGTGGTAGCGTCTACTCTGGGCTGGCTATCTACGACACCATGCAGTGGATTCAGCCAGATGTATCTACCCTCTGCCTGGGCGTGACGGCAAGCATGGCAACCGTGCTGCTCTGCGCGGGAGCTAAGGGCAAGCGGTACGCCCTGACGAACAGCACCATCCACCAGCACCCGGCCCTGATCACCCAGATGGGCGGCTCCAATCCTGACATCCAGATTCAGGCCCGCGAGATGATGCGGATTCAGGATAACATGGTCAAGATCATGGCGAAGCACACCGGCCAGTCTGAGGAGCGCATCCGCAAGGACTTCGACCGCGACCACTACATGAGCGCAGAGGAGGCGGTAGAGTTCGGCCTGGTAGACGAGGTGATCAAGTCCACCCGCGACCTGCCCACCGACATGCAGCCGGGTGCAAACCCGCAGCCTGAGGAGGGCAGCCGCGAAGTCCTCGATACCGAGCGCGAGGGAGCTAGCGTCGGCGCACGCTAACCGAAGGGTAGCATCTTCCCCAAAGGATAGCAGTATGGGCGGTCATCTTCAGGTGGCCGCCTTTGCTGTGCTGCAAACCTCAACAGTTAGCTGAAGTTGTGCTATAATCAGGGTGGGGAGACAAGCTGATGCCGCAACTCTCGATGAACAGGTTGTTGACGCTGGTGTTGGACGGTAACGGACTGGTCGGCGCAGACGTGGAAACGCTGCTGCGGCTGGGCAGGCAGGCAGTAGCGGCCCGCAATCGTGTGCTAGCCCGCCACTACTTCAGCGAGGTGGTGGAGCGTGAGGCCGAGCATGAGGAGGCGTTGGTCTGGCTGGCCGGGCTGGTACGCGACCCCGCGCAGTCGGCTGCCTACCTGTGGCGGGTCTTGCAGCGCAATCCTGCTCATGCGAAGGCGGCGGCTGGTCTGGCCTGGGCCAAAGCAGCCTTGCAGCGGCAGCGCGAGGAGGCTGACGGGCCGCTACTGACGACGGCGCGCCTGATCGCGGCTTGCTACGGCCCAACACAGTTGTTGGACGAGGGGGAGCAGGCGGAGGTTGATGCCCTGCTGCGGGCGCGCTCTCCCCGGCCACCCCTCCCTGCTGCCCGCCTACGCGAGGCTCTGCGGCACGAACAGTGGGCGGTGGCGGCTGATATGCTCTGTGGGGTGGGCCTGCACGCCGACGACTGGCCGACGCTGAGCCTGGACGTAGCGGTAGCGGAGCGGGTGCGCCAGGGTCTAGAGGCGGATCGTCGTCGGCGTGCAGCGGGTATCTGCTATGAACGCGCACGAGTGGCATTGGCGGCTGGGCTGCTGACCGAGGCCGATCACTATCTCGCCCGCTTGCGGCTGACCATCGCGGCAGAGGTGCTGGATGTCGCCCCGGCCTGGGCGCGGCTGCGTGAACTTGAGCGGGCGGTAGCGGTACGGCGACGGGGGCGGCCCACGCGCAAGCTGCCCGAACTGCCAGCTAGCCAGCCCTCACCGCTGGCGGAGAACCAGAGCGCAGGCGACAGCGTAGCAGTTGGTAGGGAAGTGGTAGCAGTGACAACCAGATTGGAAATGGGGTAGAGTTCGTGGCGATCAAGCGATGGTGGCTGGCGTTGGTAGTGCTGGCGGTTTTGCTGTTGCAACCAGCGGGGGCGGGTGCCGTTGGCGGGGTGTCCACTGATCGGGCATTTGGGCTGCTGTGGGGGCGCACCGACCAGCTTGTGGCTGGGGGATTGCCGCGTAGTTGGTACTGGGGGCCATCTCCTTTTGCGCGGCTGAATGAGCCTTTTGGTGGTGGGGCGCGGCTGGTCGAGTATTACGACAAGGGGCGGATGGAGATCAACGACCCCCTGGCCGCGCGCGACAGCCCTTACTTTGTGGCGAACGGCAGGCTGCTGATGGAGTTGGTCAGCGGGCTGGTGCAGACTGGCCCCGAAACTTACGCGCAGCGGGCTGCGGCTGGGCAGGCGGTGGTGGGCGATGGGGTAGGCAACCCGGCTCCCTCCTACGCGACGCTGGCTGGGGTGGTCTCGGTGCAGCCGGGTGGGCGCGGGCTGGCAGCCAACGACCGTCGCGGCCAACTGGCAACCAGTACGCTCGCAGCGAACGGTGCAGTGGCAACCAACGCACCGCTGGCAGAACGTTACGCCGCCGCTACCCGCCTGACCGCCTACCTGCCCTCCACCCAGCACAACATCCCTGCCGCATTCTGGGCCTTCCTCAATCAGCGTGGGGCCGTCCTCAGCGGGCCGGGCAACCGCGAGTTGCAGAGCGACGGGTTGGTAGACTGGGTGGCGACGATGGGCTATCCCGTCAGCGAGGCGTATTGGTTGCGGGCGACCATCAGCGGCGTGCAGCGCGATGTGCTGGTGCAGGCCTTCGAGCGGCGAATGCTCAGCTACACCCCCAGCAATGCGCCCGGCTTCCAGGTAGAGATGACCAATGTTGGCCTGCACTACTACGGCTGGCGGTATGGCTCGGCGGGTGAGGGCTGGCGGCTGGCGGCCCCAGTGCTGCCGCTGCGGGTGGTCTTCCCCAGCGTGCAGATTGATGCGCCGCTCAAGGAGACCTATGTCGAAGGCGGCATCTGGCAGGTGGCCGACTTCGCAGCGGGCCACCTCTACAGCACTAGCTACCCCGGCGCGGGGGGCAACAGCGTCTATGCTGGTCACAACAACTGGCGGGGGGAGGTCTTCCGCTACCTCTACCAGGCGCAGGTGGGCGACCGCTTCAGCTTTCTGATGAGCGATGGTAGCGAACGCCGCTACGTGGTGACGGAGACGCACAAGGTGCAGGAAGCCGGGGTTAGCGAAGCCGTTCACACCAGCAATGCGCAGTTTAGTGCGCCGACGGTGGACGAGCGGGTGACGCTGATCACCTGCTGGCCCTATACTACCTTTACCCACCGCATCATTGTGATCGGCAAGCCGCTGCCGTGACCAGGGCAGCCAGAGATGAATGGCTGGACTTGCCACCTACGCCCTAGATTTGTTATAATTACCTTCAGTGCCGCCCCTTAGCGGCGCAAATCAACACGCCCGCCGACTGCTACGGCTGTGACCCCTGTGGCTTGGCTCGTGGATGCGCGATCATCTGCCCGCCAAACGCCCGGTTCCCGCGCAGGTAGAAGCGGAGCGGAAGTCTAACACATAGGAGAAACCATGACTGCTAGTATTACCCCTGGCGCGGCCACGCCCATCCCCGGCCAACTAACCCCCACGCCCATCCCCGGCCAACTAACCCCCACGCCCATCCCCGGCCAACTAACCCCCACGCCCCCCCCTACCCCGCAGCAGCTAGCGATGGGCCAGCAGCCGATTAACGCCAACGTTTCGATGAAAAGCCTGCTTGAAGCTGGCGTACACTTCGGTCATCAGACCAAGCGGTGGAACCCCAAGATGCGCCCCTACATCTTCACCGAGCGTAATGGCATCCACATTATTGACTTGCAGCAGACGGTCAAGGGGATGCAGGACGCATACAAGTACGTCGTAGACCTGGTAGCCGGGGGCGGCAAGGTGCTGTTCGTCGGCACCAAGAAGCAGGCCCAGGATGCAGTGAAGGAAGAAGCCGAACGCTGCGGGATGTTCTTCGTCAATCAGCGTTGGCTGGGTGGGATGCTTACCAACTTCACCACGATCAAGACCCGCCTCAAGCACATGACCGACCTCGAAACCCGCAAGGCTCGTGGCGAGTTTGAGCGGCTGCCGAAGAAGGAAGCGACCGCCCTCGACGAGGAGATCATCCATCTCAACCTGATCCTCGGCGGTATCCGCAACCTGCGCGATATGCCCGACGCGATCTACGTGGTGGATACCCACAAGGAGCGCATCGTGATGGCTGAGGCTCTGCGTCTCGAAATCCCGGTCGTCGCTATTGCCGACACCAACTCTGACCCCGATGAGATCGCCTACCCGATCCCTGGCAACGACGATGCAATCCGCGCCGTCCGCATCATCACCGCCAAGCTAGCCGATGCCTGCCTCGAAGGTCAGGCCCGCCGTGAGAGCCAGATGGCAGACAACGCTGCTGGCCGCGACCGCCACAACAAGGAAACCGAAACCGACGAGCAGTACGCTGAAGCGAACGCCTAAGCAACCAGGGCTAGCCGCGTAGATTGCTGGGGTTGGGCATGGCATTGCCAGTCCGCTTGCCCCACAATCTAGCTGCCAGCCCAATCAACCTACAGCCCACAAGATGATTCAGGAGGAGAGAGCGTTGGAAATCACGGCCCAGATGGTCAAGGAACTGCGCGAGCTGAGCGGCGCAGGCCCAAAGCAGTGCAAGGATGCGCTGGTAGAAGCCGACGGTGACGCAAAGAAGGCCATGACTATCCTTGAGGAGCGCAAGCAGGTTAAGGGCGAGAAGATGCTCACCAGCGGGCGCGCCATGAACCAGGGTATCGTCTACGCCTACATCCACAATGGCAGTCGGATTGGTTCGTTGGTCGAACTGACCTGTGAGACTGACTTCGTGGCGCGCAACGAACTTTTTACCCAGCTAGCCAAAGACATCGCCATGCAGGTCGCCAGCATGAACCCCAAGTTGATCAACCTGTCGCAGGATGAAGTGGCGGTTGAGGGCAGCCCCGAAGAAATCTCCCTCATGCACCAGCCCTTCATCAAGGACAACAAGAAGACCATCGAAGCCTTGATCAAGGAAGCAGCCGCCCGCCTCGGCGAGAATATCAGCGTCCGCCGCTTCGCCCGCTTCGAGATCGGCGCAGAGTAGTTGCACCGCTCCCCCTGGGGAGGCTGGGAGAGGGTAAATGACTGCCGACGGCCAACCAGTAGACCTCAGCCAATTGCGTAGCCGTGTCCACGCTAGTGCGGTTGCGCCCGGCAGTCTACCCCGCCTCGTCCAGGAGGATGAGGATGAGGTAGAGCATGGGGTGACCGCTCGCCACCTGGACCCACGCGTGCGCTATCCGCGCATCCTGCTCAAACTCTCTGGCGAAGCCCTGATGGGCAACGGCAAGAACAGCATAGACCCCGCTGTAGTTGCCAGCATCGCCCTGCAAGTGCAGCGCATCATTGCCCTCGGCGCGCAGGTCGCTATCGTGGTTGGCGGGGGCAACATCTGGCGCGGTCTTGCCGCCAGCGCGAGCGGCATGGATCGCTCTACTGCCGACTACATGGGGATGCTGGCGACCGTCCTCAATGCGCTCGCTCTGCAAGATGCAATGGAGCGGATTGGGGTGTACACAAGAGTGCAGACCGCGATCAGCATGAGTGCTGTCGCCGAGCCGTACATCCGCCGCCGTGCTATCCGCCACATGGAGAAGGGACGCGTGGTAATCCTCGCGGCTGGCACTGGCAATCCTTACTTTACTACCGACACCGCCGCCGCCCTGCGCGCCCTCGAAGTCGGAGCCGACGCGCTACTGATGGCGAAGAACTCGGTGGACGGTGTGTACGACGACGACCCACGCACCAACCCCGCTGCTATCCGCTTCGCCGAACTAGACTACCAGGAGGCGATAGTACGTGGCCTGCGCGTGATGGATACTTCTGCCCTTGCTCTCTGCAAAGAGAACAACCTGCCGATCCTCGTCTTCAACCTGCAAGCTGAAGGCAATATCGAGCGGGCTGTCCTCGGCGAAAGCGTTGGCACCCTCGTTTGGTCAGCCGAACGGTTGGCCGCCCGCGTCGTGTAAGCAGCCCGCCGTCCGCCGTGTTCTAGCTTGAGGCACGCAACCCACTAGCAACCGTCAACCAGCTAAAGGAACCTAGCGATGATTGAAGACATAATGGCTGATGCAGACGAGCGGATGAAGAAGGCCATAGATGCCCTCCGCCACCACCTGCAAACGATCCGCACTGGGCGCGCCCAAACCTCGCTGATCGAGCGCATCCAGGTAGAATACTACGGCACGCCCACCAACCTGCGCGACATGGCGCAGATCAGCGTCCCCGAAGGGCGGATGCTGCTGATCCAGCCCTTCGATAAGACGGCAATGAACGCTATCGAGAAGGCCTTGCAGACCGCCAACCTGGGGGTCAACCCGACCAACGACGGCAAGGTGATCCGCCTGATAATGCAGCCCCTTACCAGCGAACGGCGCAAGGAGCTTGCCAAGCAGGTCAAGAGCCACGTAGAGGAGTGCCACATCTCCCTCCGCAACGTCCGCCGCGACGCAATGACGATGATCAAGGATTTGGTAAAGGAGAAGGAAATCTCCGAGGATGAGCAGAAGCGGGCCGAGGACAAAGTGCAGCAGTTGGTGGATAAGTTCGTCAAGGAAGCAGACGGCGTAGGCACGAACAAAGAGCAGGAGATCATGGAGGTCTGACCGACCACCTGCCGCCAACCCACCAACGACCGACACCGCAGAGAGGCGCACGCCGCTATGGACACGGTGCAGCAAGCGACAACCGAACAGGCTAGCCAGTTCCAACCCCTCAGCCCCATGCCGCAGCACGTTGCGATCATCATGGACGGCAACGGACGCTGGGCGCGCCAACGCAACCTGCCGCGCGTCTCCGGCCACAAGGCAGGCACCGAGAACATCCGCCGCACCGTCCAGTTCTGTGTGCGGATGGGCATTAAGTACCTGACCGTCTACGCCTTCTCCACCGAGAACTGGAACCGACCAGCCGCCGAGGTAGATGGCATTATGCGTATCCTGGGCGACGGTATCCGCCGCGAGACCCCGATCCTCAACGAGAACGGGGTGCGCATCCGTCATATTGGCTCCACCGCCAACCTGCCGCACGGCCTCGACCACTCTATCGCCGAGTCGGTGGAGTTGACGCGCAACAACGACCGCCTCCACCTCTGCGTGGCCTTCAACTACGGGGGTCGCGCCGACATTGCCCAGGCCGTGCAGCGTATCACCGCCGAGGGCTACCCGCCCACCGAGATTACCGAGGAGCTAATCAGCCGCTACCTCTACACTGGCGGCCTGCCCGACCCTGATCTGATCATCCGCACCGCTGGCGAATGGCGGCTCTCCAACTTCCTGCTCTGGCAGTCTGCCTACAGCGAGTACTGGGCCACCCAGGTCTACTGGCCCGACTTTGACGAGGCGGCCTTCTATGAGGCACTGGTTGCCTACACCCAACGCCAGCGCAAGTTTGGCACAGTAATTATGGCCGAGCAGATCAGCCCTGCCGAAGCCACTGAAGCCAGTTAGATGCCAGCCTCTCTGCCCCAACTGGTGGTACTGCTGCTACTTGCTGCTGCTGCGTGGTTGGGTGGGCCGTTCTTCCCCCTCGCAGTGATCATCCTTACCGCCGCCGCCACCATTGCCCTCTACCGCCTGTTCGGGCGCAGCGGCTACCAGCCATCGTTTGGGGTGGGGCTGGTGGCCGCCCTCTACTTTTCGCTCTCCCTCACCTATGCCGAAGCCCAACGCTTGCAGAGGGGTGAGAGCAACCTGCCGATGATCAACGTCGTGGTCGTCGCGGTAATCGTTGTCTTTACCCTCGTCAGTCGCTTGAGCGAACGCGACACCCGCCAGGCCGTGCTGAACTGGGCCTTGACCGTCGTTGGCGCGCTCTACGGAGGTCTGCTCTCCTCCTATCTGCTGCACCTCTTTTACCTGCCCGCCAGCACAGACCACAGCCCTGCCGCCAACCCTCTGCTAGCCAACATCCTCAGCGAGTGGCAGGCCCACCACCTGCCCAGCCTCAGCGATGTAGGTTGGCCGATCAGCCCAGCCCCCGCCACCAGCCAGGCTGCCCAGGTGGTGATCGTTCTGCTGCTAGCCAACGCCAGCGGCTACTTCATCGCCCGCGCCTTCCCTCGCTACGCTGGCTGGCTGCTGCCGCTAGTCGCCATCCTCTTTAGCGCAGGCGATGCACTGTACTTCGGTTGGGCGGTTGCTACCCTGACCACCGCCAGTTTCGTTGCCCTGCTCTTGGCGACATACAGCCAAAGGTTGCTGATCCCCCCTGGGGCAGACGGCTGGCTGCTGCCCCTCTATCACCATCTGGCCCTGCTAGCCCCTCTTGTCTACTTCGTGATCAACATCTGGCCGCCTCTATTACGCCGCCCAGCATCTAACCAGCATCTAATCTGCCAAACTAGCAGCCTAACAGGTGATGGTGTATAATTACTCGACTATGTCCCGCTGCTAGAGTGCCATGCACGCAGGAAGGAAACACACATTGGTAGAAGCAATTACTGGGGTGATCACAGCGATCCTGCTGCTCGTCCCGATCCTCTTTCTCCTCGTTCTCACCCACGAGTACGGCCACTTCCTCACTGCCCGCCTGTTTGGGGTTACGGTGCATGAGTTTGGCATCGGCTTCCCGCCCAAGGCTCGCACCCTCTTTGTCAGCAAGAAGACTGGGGTTGAGTACACGCTCAACTGGCTGCCCATCGGCGGCTTCGTTCGCATGGAGGGAGAGGATGGCGAGTCTAGTGACCCCAACGCCTTCGTCCACAAACCAGCCTGGCAGCGGCTAATTATCCTGGCGGCTGGTTCGTTCGTCAATCTTGTTACAGCAGTGCTGATCTTCAGCTTCCTTGCCCTGTTCAACGGCACGCAGGTGCCACAAACCCAGCAGGCTATCCTCTACGTGCAGCCCGACAGCCCGGCATCGGCAGCAGGCCTCAAGGCGGGCGATCTGTTGGTAAGCGCGAACGGCAAGACAGTCAAGACGATCAGCGACCTCTCTATAGAAGCCCAACTGAACATCGGCTACAAAGTCCCGCTCGTTGTCCGGCGCGACGGCCAGCAGCAGACGATCAACGTCGTGCCGCGTAAGCCAGAGAAGGGACAGGGTTCGGTAGGTATTGAAAGCCTCGACCTCTTTGACAGCCTGAAGGTAGACCACCTGGCGGGGGGCAGCCCTAGCGAGAAGGCGGGGCTACGCAATGGCGACCTGATCCTGGCGGTAGACGGCAAGTCAGTGGTCAAGCAGCCCATCTCCGATAGCCTTGCTCTCAACCAGGCTCTGCTTGGCAAGACCTCGGCCAGCCTCACCGTGCTGCGCGGTAAGGAGCAGGCGGTGATCAGCAGCGTGCCGATTACCCTGCCATTGCGTACCAACGGTAGCCCCTCGGCTCGTGCATTCCTCAACGACGCAGTTATAGCTATCCCAACCGAACGTATCTCTTACGGGGTGATCGGGGCGGTTGGTGAAGGCTTTAATCGGCTGGGCAACACCTTCGGCCAGATGGTCGCCACCTTCAAGGCACTGTTCCAGGGCAGCCAACCCGTCACCAACCTCAGCGGGCCGGTCGGCATCGGCGCACTCACCAACCAGGTAGCGCAGAATGGCGGTTTCATCGGCCTGCTTAGTCTAATGGGCTTCCTGGGGGTCAACTTGTTCGTCGTCAATATGCTACCCTTCCCCGCCCTCGACGGTGGCCGCTTCTTCTTTGTGTTGATCGAACTGCTGCTGCGCCCATTCGGGGTGCGTCGCATCCCACCACGCCTGGAGGGAACGATCCACTTTATTGGCTTCGCCATCCTGATGGTCTTCATCCTGGTCGTTTCGATCAGCGATATTGGGCGGCTGTTCAACCCACAATGAGCTAGGCTGCGGCAGGGTGGGCTGGCGCACGCCCTGCCGTAGCTCGTAGTCAGTCTATGGGGGTGGTTGATCCCCGGTGGGGTCTGCGGTCTTCAAAACCGTTGTGCGTCCTGGACGGGCGCAGGTGGGTTCGACTCCTATGCACCCTCGCCATTTTGCCTCTCAAGTAGTACAGAATTGCCAAAGTGCGCTCAATATGTTAATATAGCTACAGCCTGTCTGCATTGGCGCGAGCTTCTGTGTGCCACGAAAGCGGCGGGCGCAGCGGCTTACAGGGAACTAGAGGATGGGTGATCAGCTTGCTGATAGAACTAGACATTGCCAACTTTGCGATCATTGATCACCTGCGCCTGGGGCTGGGGCCGGGCTTCAACGCCCTGACTGGGGAGACTGGCGCGGGCAAGTCGATCATCATTGACGCGGTGGGTGCCTTGCTGGGCCAGAAGATCGGGGCCGAGTTCATCCGTAGCGGCCAGCCGCAGGCCCACGTAGAGGGGCTGTTCGATCTCAGCGACCTCACCGCCGACCACCCACTCTTTCCCCTGCTGCGCGAAAATGGGTTGGCGGACGAGGCAGAGATCGCGCAGGTGATAGTCAGCCGCGACATCAACGCCAGTGGTCGCAGCGTGGCCCGCATCAATGGCCGGGCCGTCAGTCTCGCCATCATGCAGAAGGTGGGCGAACACCTGATCGACATCCATGGGCAGAACGAACACGCTAGCCTGCTTCGCAGCAGCGAACACATTGAACTGCTAGACCAGTACGCGGGCCTGACTAGCCAGCGCGAACACTACGCCGCAAAGGTTGCCACCCTGCGGGCAGTGCGCCGCGAGTTGCACGGCTTGCAGAAAGATGAGCGCGAACTAGCCCGCCGGGCCGACCTGCTTACCTACCAGGTGGAGGAGATCGAGAAGGCTGGTTTGCGGGTTGGTGAAGATGACGAGTTGGTGAACGAACGTCAGCTGTTGAGCAATGCCGAGCGGTTGGACAGCCTCGCTTCTGCTGCATACACCATCCTCTATGAGAGCAGTGACGAAGCGGCAGCCGAGTTCGATGCACCGACCAGCCGTAAGGGGGCAAAGGGGGTGCCGACCCCTGGCGCGAAGGCGGTGATCGACGCTCTCAACGAGGTAGCTGGGGCAATGGCCGAGCTGGCCCGCTACGATAGCCGCCTGACCGAACAGGAGGCGACGATCACTACCCTGGTTGACCAGGTGAACGATCTGGCGAAGGCCCTGCGCCACTACCGCGACGGGATCGAGCATGACCCCGCTCGCCTGGAGTATATTGAGGAGCGCATTAGCCTCTTTAGCCTGCTCAAGCGCAAGTATGGGCCGAGCCTGGCCGAGATCATCGAGTTTGGTCAGCGGGCCGCCAGCGAGTTGGACGGCATTAGCCACAGCGAGGAGCGGGTGATCGAGTTGCAGGCGCGCGAGGATGGTTTGCTGGCCGAGATCGGGGCAATGGCTGCCGAACTGACGCGGGCGCGCAGGCGGTCGGGCGACGAGCTGGCCCGCGCTATCGAGCGGTCAATGGCCGACCTCAACATGGCCCGCGTGCAAATCTACGTGGCGATCAACCACACGCCCGACCGCGACGGCGTAGCCCTACCGCCCGACGTGCTGAACCTGGATGGCCGCAGCGATGACACAGCCGGTCGCTATGCTTTTAATGAGCGGGGAGTGGACAAAGTAGAGTTTCTGCTTGCGTCCAACCCCGGTGAACCGCTCAAGCCGCTGGCAAAGATCGCCTCTGGTGGCGAAACCAGCCGCCTGATGCTGGCGATCAAGGCGATCCTCAGTGCAGCGGATGCCACCCCTACCCTGATCTTCGACGAGGTAGATGTTGGTGTGGGTGGGCGCAGCGGTCAGGTTGTTGGCGAGAAGCTGTGGAGCCTGACCGACCACCACCAGGTGATCTGCATCAGTCACCTGCCGCAGATCGCTGCCTTCGGCGACCAGCACTTCAAGATCAGCAAGCAGGTCAATGCTGGCCGTACCAGCACCCATATTGATGCCCTCAACGGTGAGGAGCGCGTCCACGAGGTAGCGGCCATGATCGGTGGCCCCAACCCGACCGCCGTCAGCCTAGAGAACGCCCGCCAGATCATCCGCCAGGCCGAAGCCTACAAGTCGGCGGAGCTGGCCCAGGTAGGTTGAGCAATGTGACTTTTATGCTGCTCTCGTTGTTATGAGAGAGCAGCCTTGCGTGGGCGAAACCGCGCAGCCCTGCTGGGGCGTATCAACGGTAGGGCGCACTGTGCGTACTCTGCCCATCTTTGCATAGTAGTCTGGAGGTTTCTGGTGACGAGACTTGCTTTTATCGCCGACAAGGTTATGGAGTGGCTGTGGCTGGCGGCTATCGTCTTCACCCCACTCTTTTTCAACGTCTACAGCAGTCGAGTGTTCGAGCCGGACAAGCTCTCCCTGCTCCGCACTATCGTGCTGTTCGCGGTGCTGGCCTGGGCGATCAAGCTGATTGAGCAGATCAGCGCGGGGCGTAGTAATGGGGCGAGGGTTGAACAGGCTCCCTGGTGGCGCGTGCCGCTGCTTCTGCCCATCCTCCTCTACGCTCTCTGGTATCTCGTCACCAGTGTGTTCTCCGTCACGCCCAGTGCTAGCATCTATGGCAGCTACCAGCGGTTGCAGGGCTTGTTCAGCCAGTACGCTTACATTATGCTAGCCCTGGTGATCGCCTTCAACGTGCGGACGCGAGCGCAGGTAGAGCGGCTAGTTACCTTTATGATATTGACTGCCGTCCCTGTTTCGCTCTATGGCGTAATCCAGCACTATAAGCTCGACCCCCTGCCCTGGGCAGGCGATGTGAGCGACCGGGTCGCCAGTACAATGGGCAACTCGATCTTCGTCGGTGCCTGGCAGATCATGGTTGTGCCTCTGATCCTCTACCGGATCGTCAGCCTGATCTACCGCTTGCGTCAGGGTAAAGACAGCGACCTGGAAGCAACCACCAGTGGGGACGACTGGTTGATGGTGCTAGGTTATGCGGTGACGGCTGCCGTGCAGAGCGTGATCCTCTGGTTTGCGCTGCTGATGATCGCCGCCAACCAGCGGCCCGACTTCGGTCTCTGGTTCATCTTGCCTACTGCGATTACCGTCTTCTACCTGCTCAACTACGTCTATGGCACTGCTCGTAGCAGCAGCCGCGTCTTCGCCTACGCTCAGCTTGGGGCAATGGCTGCCCTCTTTCTGCTCGTCTGCCTCACCATCTACTGGACGCACTCGCGCGGCCCGCTAGCTGGTCTTGTCGCTTCGCTCGCCCTCTTTGGCCTGGGGGTGCTGGCCTTCCTCCTCCGCCGCCGCTGGTTGCTCAACCTCGGCGGGCTGGCAGTTGCTGGTGTACTGGCCCTTACCCTGATTGCCCCCTTCGCCGCCGACCTGATCAAGGCAGTGCCAGGCTTGAACAAGCTCGATACAGAGAAGATACCCTTCCTCGCCCAGGGTCGCGAGTCCACTACGGCCCAGGTGCGTAAGCTGATCTGGGAGGGAGCAGTTGGGTTGATCAGCTCTGGCCCTGGCCGCGCCCTGGTTGGCTATGGCCCAGAGAGTATGTACGTTGCCTACAACAAGTATTACCCCGCTGACCTCGCTCACGTCGAACTCCGCAACGCTACGCCAGATCGTTCGCACAACGCCTACCTTGATCAGTTGATCAACGGC
>Ga0123338_10003405_pt1 | contig 14334 bp, 10 predicted proteins | sample grotaG_FD_89793 | JGI IMG/M metagenome (GOLD analysis project Ga0123338, IMG submission 89793) | Glacier valley bacterial and archeal communities from Borup Fiord, Nunavut, Canada, to study Microbial Dark Matter (Phase II) -... | ecosystem: Environmental > Aquatic > Freshwater > Ice > Glacier ... | reverse complement strand
GCGACGCTGGTCGAAATTCTGGGCAACCATATCACTGCGGTCTCGCGGCCCGGGTTGGGCGCGGCGATCGGGGCGTTCCTGGCGGACGGCCGCCACGATGCGACGAACCGTGTATAAGGGGGAACCCCGCGCCCGCGCGTAAGTTTGACTGTCGTGGACGCCGCGTAAGCCATCCCCCCCCTGGCAGGTGTCCACGACTGAACTGCCCAAAGAGCCCCGGTCGCAGCCCTCCCCCCAAGCCGACCGGGGCTCATCGCAGTTTGCGGCGGTAACCCAGGCTTGCACGATTGAGCGGCTCGAGCGCGATGGTGCGGGTTGCCACCGCCTCTGCCAGCTCTACCGCTCGCACGAGGACATCGATCGGCATAATGCGGTATGCGGGGCGTGTGGGCACATGATCGTACCAGACGCCGCCGAACGTTGCGTCGAGCAGCACGCGCTGGAAACAATGATCCGCACAGATCGGCCAGCCGCGCTCTGCCGCCAAACCGGGCAGTATGCGCCGTGTGAGCTCCAGCCATCGCGCTTCGAGCGCTGCGCGCAGAACCGGGGTTATACCCACCGCTGACGCCGGAACCACCACGCCATCGTCCCGCCGATCGCAAGGCAGAGCGCCACGATCGCCATGAACGCCCAACGCTCCTTGGCGAGCGGGATGCCGCGCACATTCATTCCGAGCAGACCGGTGAGAAAGCTCAGCGGCAGGAATACGGCGGCAACGATCGAGAGGATGAGATTGCGCTGGTTTGCTTCGTCGGCGCGCAGATCGGTGAGTTGATCGGCGAGCACGACCGCGCGGTCGCGCACCGCGTCCAGCTCCTCGGCCATGCGCTGCGCGCGATCGGCAGCTTCGCGGATGTGCACGCGGTCGTCATCGGCGAGCCACGGATAATCGGCACCCGCCAGCCGCACGATTGCATCGCGTTGCGGAAGGAGGAAGCGTCGGTATTCCACCGAAAGACGCCGCACCTCACCGAGTGCGGTGCGGATGCCTGGATCGCCGCGCGCAAAGGCGGTTTCGAGACCGTCGAGCCGGTCGCCGAGCGCCGCGACTTCGGGATCCAGCCGTTCGGTGATCGTCTCGGCGAAGGCCGCAATCAGGTCGCCAGGATCGGAGATGCGGCCGCGCTCGAAACAAGCGCGCACATCGGCGAGCGCGGTCATGGGATGATAGGCGAGCGTGACGACGCGCCCGCGCTCGGCCCACAAACGGATCGAGACGAGCTCGTCGGCATCCGGGCTTTCGTGCAAACCAAGCCCGCGCAGGTTGACGATCGCGCCAGCGCCCACCGGGGCCGCGCGCGGACGGGTTTCGCGCGCGCGCAACGCCTCGATGACCGGGGCGGGCAGGTGCGAGCGCGCATCGAGCCATGCGAGGCATAGTGAATCGTTGCCATCGATGTGAACCCAGAGAAGTCCGGTTGCGGGCGGGGCTTCGGTCTCGGCCTCGGCGAGCGGGAGGTGCATGATGCGGCCGCCTTCGCCGGACACGTAGGCGAAGCTCGCGTCGGCCGGCCCGGCGGCGAGACCCGCCTCGCACACCATTGTCAGGTGGCCGTGTAGGGCGGCTTGTCCAGCCCGGCGGGCGAGCGGGTGAAGACCTCCGCCCCAATTTCCGTAATGCCTACCATATGTTCGAACTGCGCAGAAAGCTGCCGGTCGCGCGTCACTGCCGTCCAGCCATCCTCGAGCGTTTTGGTGCCCGCCTTGCCCGCGTTGATCATCGGCTCGATCGTGAAGATCATGCCGGGGCGGAGCTGCACACCCAGCCCGCGCTTGCCCGCGTGGACGATGTTGGGCGGCATGTGGAACTGGCGGCCGATGCCGTGGCCGCAGAAATCGGTAACGACCGAGCAGCGCTGGCCTTCGGCATAGGACTGGATTGCATGGCCAACATCGCCGAGCCGTGCACCCGGTTTGGCGGCGTGGATGCCGCGCCACATTGCTTCATACGTGATATCGATCAGGCGGCGCGCCTTCACGCCAACCTCGCCCACGGTGAACATGCGGCTGGTGTCCCCGTGCCAGCCATTGAGCACCACGGTCACGTCGATGTTGACGATATCGCCAGCCTTGAGGCGCTTGGGTCCGGGAATGCCGTGGCACACGACATGGTTGATGCTCATGCACGAGCTTTTGGGGTAACCGCGGTAGCCGAGCGTAGCAGGGACGCCGCCGTTTGCGCGCATATACTCGCGGATCATCGCGTCGAGATCGTCGGTGACCGCTTCGGGCACCACGTGCGGTGCGAGCATATCGAGCGTGGCGGCGGCGAGCTGGCCCGCCGCGCGCATGCCATCGAACGCCGCCGCATCGTGCAGCACGATCCGCTCGGGCGCGCGACCGACTTCCGGGCTATCGACGAGAACGAAGTCTTCCATTGCCCCGCCCATTTAGGGGGAATTGCGCGAACTTGCCAGCTTTGCGGGCAGCGGCGAAAGATGGTCGGGGCGACAGGATTCGAACCTGCGACCCTTAGACCCCCAGTCTAATGCGCTACCAGGCTGCGCCACGCCCCGACCGAGCCGCCAAGTGGCGGATAGGCGTGGCGTGTGTCAACCCCGAGCGCTGTCTTCCCCGGTATGACGCCGCGCCTGCCCGCCGCGCAGTGTCAGCGTTCAGACCGCGCGGACGATGGGGATGACCTGCGATACATCGCCCTGCTGCGTGGATGCGGCATGGACGATCTTTACCATCGTGCCCGGCTTGTGATCGCGCACCTCGATCGTTGCGCGCAACTGCCGGGCGAGCGCGTTGACGGTGCTCGTGCCCAACCCCGCCTTGGTGTCGCTGGCGTGCGCGGGCATGCCCACGCCATCGTCGCAAACAGCAAGCGTCCATGCGCCATCGTGCGATTTATAGTCCACGATGATCTTGCCGTGGCGGCCTTCGGGGAATGCGTGCTTGAGCGCATTGATCGTCAATTCGGTGACGATCAGCCCGATGCTGACCGACATGTCCGCGCCCACGATACTATCGTCGACTGCGACTTCGAGCGTCAGAAGACCGTGATCGCGGATCAGCGATGCGCCGATACTCTGGCAGAGTTCGGTGAGATACGTTTTGAGGGCGACCTTGCCCGCACGCGATTTGGAGAGCTGCTTTTGCAGCGCAGCGATCGACATGACGCGCTGGTGCGCATCGTTCAGGTGGCCGCGCGTCTCCTCGGACTGCACGCGCCGCGCGCTTTGCATAAGCACGCTGGCGACGATCTGGAGGCTGTTTGCGACGCGGTGCTGCAATTCCTGGAGTAGCACCTCCTTCTCGCGGACCAACTCATCCTTCAGCCGCTCGGCCGCGCGCGCATCGGTCACATCGTCGGCGGCGAGCAGCAGGCGGACCGCATGGCCGGGACCGTAATCGAGATTTTGGACCTTCAGAACGATCCGGCGCGTTTCTTCGCCGGGGCGCACGAGATCCATTTCATACACGTCGATCTGCTCATATCCGTTGAGCGTTGCGCGCAGCAATGCCTGGAGTTGCGGCACCGCCCACTCGCCGTGGCCGATCGCGGCGAGCGCGCATCCGCCCATCGCGCTCGCATCGAGGCCGAAGCTGCGCGCGAACGAAGCGCTGGCGACGAGGACGGTGAACTTGCCGTCGAGCAGCAGCATCGGCGCGTTCGAAGCCGCGACCACCGCGGTTGCCAGATCGAGGACGAGGCTGGACGCGGGGAAAATTTCCGCCACCGAGAGCCTTTCGCAACGACCGGAGACTCGCGGAGCGAAAGCCATACCCGGCATAAAAGAGCGCGTGCAGTGCGCCGCCTCGCGCGGCCGCAGCTTTATTGAACAGATATTGTCATGCTTGTGCTGCGATCATGGACTACTATTTCGCATCCAACCATTCGCGGGCCGGGAGCGTGCACGGCTTTGCGCGCCGCATCACCTCGGGTGTGTGCCGGTGCCCCGCGCGGGAAGCAGGCCGCCCAGCGAAGTGCGGGCCGCATTCCCTCGCCCCCGCTGGCCTGAGGCCGGGGGCTGCGGGTCGACCGGACACACCCGCAAAACGCATCCCGCTCTGGCGCGCTCGGGCAGCGGCAGCAGCGGTGGGTTATACCGATCCGCCGCCGCCGCCCACCGGACCCTCAGCCGCCGACCGACGCGAGCGCCTCGCGCGCCGCTGCGGCATTGTCGAGCCCCGGCGACGCGAGCGCGGCGCGCAGCTCGCGTGCGGCATCGGCGTTCTTGCCGTTCGCCTTATAGGCCATGCCCAGATGGAAGTGCACGTTGGGATCGCTTCCCATCGCCTTTGCCGCATCCTGCAACAGCGCCAGCCCGCGCTTTGCGTCGCGGCCGCTGCGCACCAGCACCCAGCCATAGGTATCCTCGATCGTCGGCTGGCCCGGCGCGAGCACGTTTGCCCGCGCGGCCGCAGCCACCGCGCGCGGATCGCCGACTTCGTTATAGGCGAAGGCGAGGTTGTTGAGCACCTCGGGGCTGTCGGCGGCGGGGGTATTGCGCAGTGTCAGATACGTCGAAATCGCGGCGCGCCAGTCCTTGCGCGCGATATACTGCTCGGCAAGCGCCACGCCGCCCAGCAAATCCTTCGGATTGGCGGCGCGGAAATCCGCAAGCGTCTTCAGCGCGACATCGCCCTGCCCCATTGCGGACTGCGCGCGCGCCACAAGCGCAGCGGTCGCGCCGTTGTTCGCCTGCGCGCGCACGCGCTGATATGCGGCGAGCGCAGCGGGCGCGCGCCCGGCGGCCATGTTGACGTCCCCGATCAGCTTGTCCGCCGCGACTTTCTGCGTGGTGACCGATTTGAGTTTTTCAGCTTCTGCGAGCGCAGCATCGGGGTTCTTGGCGGCGAGCTCGAGCTGCACGAGACCGATATACGCCTGATCTACACCGGGGCCGCCCTGCCTGATCGCGCCCTGCAACGTTGCGCGCGCGTCGTTATAGCCCGCGGGCCCTGTCGCCATCTGCGCGCGGGCGAGCAGCAATTTCGCCTCGGGCGATTGCGGCGCGAGATCGACGATCCGCTTGACCGTCGCCACAGCAAGCGAGGGCTGCTTGTTGGCGATCTGCGCACCCGCGAGCAACTGAAGCGCGGTGGTGTTGTTAGGCAGATCGCGCGCCAGCGCGGTGGCCTCGGTCAGCGCCTGCCCCCCCTGCTGCTGCGCGAGATAGGTCGCAATCAGCGCCGCGCGCGGTCCTGGATCCTTGGGGTTCACCAGCACCGCCCGCTTGAGCCAGTCCACCCGTTCGGGCAGCGCGCGCGCCCGGCCCGCCACATCGGCAAGCATCATCATCGCGCGCACGTTCCTGGGATCGCTTGCCACCATCGCGCGCAATTCGGTCTTTGCCGCATCGGTGCGACCGGTCGCCAGCAACAGCTGCGCCAGACTGCTGTGCGCCTCGGGGAATTTGGGATCGGCTGCGATCGCCGCGCGGAAATCGGACTCCGCCCGCTTTGTGTCCTTGAGCGCGAACGCCGCCGTGCCCCGCAGCGTATAGCCGACTGCATTCTTGGGGTAGGCCGCTACGATGCGATCCGCCGCCGCGTACGCGCCGCGATAGTCTTGCCCGCGCAGGTTGACATAGGCGAGGCTGGTCAGCGCCTGGAGCGATTTGGGGTCCTTCTTGAGAACTTCGCTCAGCCCGGCGGTCGCGCCCTTGGCGTCGCCCTGCGCCATGCGTGTCATGGCAAGCTGCGTATCGAGCCCCGGAAGATTGGGCGCGAGCTTGGCCGCGCGCTCGTAAAACCCCTGCGCGGCGGGGAAATCGCCCACCTGCGCGTGTGCCGCGCCGATCAGCGCGAGCGTGGGCGCATCGAGATTGGGGATTTTGGCGACGGGCTCGAGCGTTACAAGCGCACCGCGCGCGTCGCCGCGCTGGAGCTGGACCTGCGCCAGCATCCGCCGCGCCCCCAGATTGCCCGGGTTGGAGGCGACCGCCGCGCTCAGATTTTCGAACGCGACGCCCAGATTGTTCTGCTTGAGCGCTATGTTGGCTCGGAGCAGTTGCGCGGGCGGGTATTTGTCGAGCACGCCCTTCGTCTGCGCGAGCAGCGCCTCCGCATCCTGATATTTGTTTTCGCGCGCAGCGACGACGGCGGACAGATACAGTGCGAAGGGTTGGCTCGGGATAAGTCCCAGAACGTGCTTGAGATCGGCGCGCGCGGCGTCGTAGCGCCCCATGTCCGATAGCGTCGCGGCGCGTTCGAGCAGCGATTCGATGCTGTTGGTGTCTACCTTGATCGCGCGATCGAACCACGGCAGCCCCGATGCCAGTCCCTGCGTGGCGCGCGAGACGCTGCCTTTGAGGTTAAGCGCCTCCACACTGTTGCCGTCGAGCGCAATCGCCCGGTCGATCGACTTGATCCCCTCGGGCACATGACCCGTGCCGAACTGGTAGCGTGCAAGATCGGTCCATGCCGGGGATGATCCGGGGGCAAGGCGTACCGCATCGGCGAATTCGCGCGCGGCTTCGGTCGGGTGGTTGAGACCGAGTTGCGCGCGCCCGCGCATCCGTGCGGCATAGGCGCCGAATTGCGGCGGAATGCGCGAATTGCTCGCCATCTGGAGCGCCTGCCCCGCCTGGTTCTGCAACAGCAGCGCGTTGGCGGTAAGGTGATAGGTCTTCTCGCGCGGAATGCCGGCTTTCACGGCGCGCTCGATCTCGGTCTGGGCCGCGACACCGTTGCCACGTGCAATCTGGACACGCGCGAACAGCAGGCGCGCGACGCCGTTGCCCGAATCCTCCTTGAGCGCGTTCAGCAGCTCGACACGCGCCGCGCGCAGATCGCCCGCCTGGAAGTGCGCGAACGCCTGATTGTAGGCCGCCATGCTGGCGGGTGCGTCCGCGCGCGCGGGTGCGGCCGTCGCAAGGATTACGGCCAGCGCGGCCCCGCGCAGAACATTCAACTTACGCAAACCCGTGTCTCCCGATCAATATGCTTCGCTACGGCCGTTTCGGCTGTCCGATGTCAAGCACCGAACCCTCCACAGCGGACAATGGCGCGTGCGTGTTCAGCTTTCCATCCCATATTGCCGCATCAGATCGTAGAGCGTCGGGCGACTGATACCCAGAAGTTTCGCAGCGTTGGTGACATTGCTCTCGGCGCCCGCGAGCGCAGCGCGAATGGCGACCCGGTCGGCGGTCTCGCGCACGGCCTTGAGGTTCAGCGCCTCGCCGTTGCCGTTCTCGGCCAGATCGAGATCGGCCGCCGTGATCCGGCGTTCGTCGGACATGACGATCGCGCGCTTGATGCGGTTTTCGAGCTCACGCACATTGCCCGGCCAATACCAGTGCGTCATCGCCGAGAGTGCGCCTGCGGAAAAACTTTTCGCAGGGCGGCCCATCTCGTGGCTGAAGCGTTTGACGAAATGATTGGCGAGCAGCGCCGCGTCCCCCACCCGCTCGGCGAGCGCGGGGATGCGGATCGTGATTTCGGCGAGGCGGTAATAAAGGTCTTCGCGGAACGTCTCTGCGCGCACCATTTGATCGATATCGCGGTGCGTGGCCGAGACGATGCGCGTATCGACCGGGATCGGCTTGCGGCCACCGATGCGCTCGACGGTGCGCTCCTGAAGGAAACGCAGCAGTTTAACCTGAATCGCAAGCGGGATATCGCCGACTTCGTCGATGAACAGCGTGCCGCCGTGCGCAAGCTCAATTTTGCCCTCGGTCGTCTTGATCGCGCCGGTGAACGCACCCTTCTCGTAGCCGAACAGCTCGCTTTCGAGCAGTGTATCGGGAATCGCGGCGCAGTTGATCGCCACGAACGGCGCGTCCGCACGGCGGCTGCGCGCGTGGAGCCCGCGCGCGAGCACTTCCTTGCCCGTGCCGCTCGCGCCGAGCAGCATCACCGACACGTTGGTGTCCGCCACGCGCTCCACCATGCGCGTGACTTTGAGCATCTCGGGTGCCGCCGTGATCAGCCCGCCCAGCGCGGACGCGTCGGCGCGCACCTGCAACCGCCGGTTTTCCGCCTCAATCTGTGCGAGGTTGAACGCTCGCCGCACGATCAGCCCGAGTTCGTCGAAATCGACCGGCTTTTGATAAAAGTCATACGCACCCATCGCCACCGCACGCAGCGCGCTCTCGCGCGCGCCGTGACCGCTGGCGACGACGACCTTCATGTCGCGCTTGAGGCGCAGCAGTTCCTCAAGTGCCGCGAACCCCTCGGTGGTCCCGTCGGGATCAGGCGGCAGTCCCAGATCGAGCGTGGCGACAGCGGGCTCGTGCAGGCGCAGCAGATCGATTGCCGTTGCACGGTCGCGCGCAACGAGCACGTCGTAATCCTCGTAAGACCAGCGCAACTGGCGTGCGAGGCCCTCGTCGTCCTCCACGACCAGCAGCTTGGGGCGCGGATCGGAGGCGGCCATCAGGCGTGCCCCCGGTGCGGCGCATCGTCGGCGAGCGGCAGCAGGATCGTGAACACACTGCCTTCACCCGGCCGCGACGCGACTCCCAGGCGACCGCGCGCGGCACGCACGATCTCGCGCGCCTCATACGCACCGACGCCGAAGCCGTCCGGCTTGGTCGAATGGAAGGGCTGGAACAGTCCGTCGCGGACGAAAGCCGGCGTCATGCCGTGCCCATGGTCCCGGATTTCCACGCGGGCCATACCCTCGTTCAGGGCTAGCGCGAGTTCTATCGGATCGGAGGGTTCGCTCGCATCGATCGCATTTTGTGTCAGATGTTCGAGCGCGACCTCGAGCCGACCCCCGTCCGCCTCGACCCACACCGGTCCGCCGCACGCGCTGACGCTGAACGCATCGTGCGCGCGCCGCATCCGGGCCGCGACATCGCCGAGCAGGCGTACGAGATCGACCCGCTCGGCACGCTCGTGCCGCTCCCCGCCGCGCGCGCCGAGGCGGGCGAGCAGATCGTTCATCCGCGCCACCGAATTGTTCAACGTCGCTGCCATATCGGCCTGAAACTCCGGATTGGACCCATGTCTGGACGCGTTACGCGCGACGAGGCTCAACTGGCTGACGATATTCTTGATATCGTGGAGGATGAAGGCGAAACGACGGTTGAACTCGTCGAATTTGCGCGCCTCCGAGAGCGCGCGCTGGCCCGCGCTCTCCGCGATATAGCTCGCCGCCTGGCGACCCGCCGTGCGCAGCAGATCGTAATCCTCCCAATTAAGCGTGCGCGTTGCCAGGCTGCGCTCCATGACGATGAAACCGATCAGCCGATCGAGGTGGATCAACGGCACGACGAGCCAGAGGCGACGATCTGCCGCCCATACGGGCAGCGCCAGATCGCCGTGCCCCTGTCCGGCGCGCAGATCGTCGAGGTTCACGATCCGCCCCTCGCCGCCCAGATAGCGCGCAAGCGGGCTGTCGGCGGCGATCTCGAAGTCGAGCACGAGGGGGTTCCAGCGCGCCGCGACCGCGAACTCGCTTCCCTCCTCACGCGTGAACAGCGAGCCCGCGGGGCTGTCGACGAGCTGGCACACGGCGCGCACCACGCGCTCGGGCAAAGTGCTCTCCCCCGCGTCCGAGAGCGTGGCAATGAAGCGGAGCTGTTCTTGCCGGTAATCATATTTGGATGCGAAAAAATTCTTGTTGACCTGCACGCGCGCCCACGCCCGGAAGCGCCCGGACAAGACAACGACCGCGAGCAGGATCACGCCCGCGAAGATGAAACCGATCTGGAGCAGCCGCCCCCAGTCCCCGCCCACTGCGCGCAGGCCGTAGCCGAGCACGCTCATCAGGACGAGGTAGCCGCCGATACCAACCAGGCTGAAGCTCTGGAACACCACCTGGCGCGAGAGGCGGATGCGATACTGCTCGGTGCGCTGCGCCGAAAGCGCGATCAGCGGCACGATCAGTGTATCGGCGAGGCCCCGGATGTTGAACAGATCGTTAGGGATCGGCCCGGTCAGCAGCGCGAGCGTGTAAAGATTGAGATCGTAGCCGAACAGTCCGCCGAGCGCGATGCACAGCAGCCGTACGCTCCACCGCGACGAATCGGCGGTATTGATATAGAGATTATGGACAAGGACCAGTCCGCCGATTGCGAGCGTCATGCGAGTGGCAACAAACGCAAGCGCGATTACGCTTGCAGCGGCCGGCGGTGATACACCGAGCCCAGCCACGCCATCGAGAACAAGTTGCACCGCGACGATGCCGCCCAGCACCAGCGCGAGTGTCCGCGAAGAATCCGCCCTCGCGCGCACTGCCCACGACGGTGCGAGCAAGGCCGCGAGGAAGGCGATCCACGCGGCCGTCCGCAGCGTTTCGGCGGGGGCGAGCAGGCCGATCGCGGGGCCGCCGCGCGTTACCGCCACGACAAATATAAACGCCCACAGCGCGGTGATCGCGGCCGCCGCGATCAGCCAGCGACCGGCCGCGTCCGCCGCCGCGCCACGCCGCGCCGAACGCAGCGCCAAGCCAGTGAAGCAAAGACACGCGACCGCGTGCGCGACAAGTCCGGCCTGGGTCAGCAAGCGACGATATCCTCCCGCCCCCCGGCGGTTTCTAGCGCGATCCGTCCTGCCACAGAACCACGCGCACCGTCTGTATCAGGATCAGGAGATCAAGGAAGAGGCTGTAATTCTTGATATAATAGAGATCATATTCGAGCTTGGCACGCGCGTCCTGCACGCTCGCGCCATAGGGGTAGTTGATCTGCGCCCAGCCGGTGATCCCGGGCTTCACCACGTGGCGCTCGTTATAGAAGGGAATCTGCCGCGCTAGATCCTCGACGAAGAACGGCCGCTCGGGACGCGGGCCGACGAAGCTCATGTCTCCCTTCAAAACGCAAAACAGCTGCGGGAGCTCGTCGAGCCGTGTCAGCCGGATCACCTTGCCCACCGCCGTGACGCGCGGATCGGATTTTTGCGCCCAGATCGGCTTGCCCTCCTTTTCCGCATCGGCGCGCATCGAGCGGAACTTGATAACATCGAATGGTTTGCCGAAGCGGCCGACGCGTTGCTGGCAATAGAACGTCGTGCCCGGGCTCGTGGTTTTAACAAGAATCGCGGTGATCAGCATCGGAATCGCCGCGAGCGCGAGCAAAGCGAGGCTCGCGGTCACATCGAACAGCCGCTTCCCCACGATCGAGAGCTGGCTGCCTGCGCCATAGCCATCGGTGAAGATAAGCCACGACGGCCGGACCGAATCGAGATCGACACGTCCCGTTTCCTGTTCCACGAAGCTCGAAATATCGGTCACACGCACGCCGGTCATGCGGATCTGGAGCAGATCGTCCAATGGCAACGCTCCGCGCCGCTCCTCGATCGCCACAACCACTTCGCTCACACCGTCGGCTTCGACCACCGCAGCAGCAGACGGCATCGCGTCGCGCGCCTGCCAATTGAGCACCTCGGGCGGGTTATCGGTCATGCGCACGAAGCGCGTCACGAGGAAGCTCGCTTCGGGGGAGGAGGCGAGCACTTCGAGCTTGGCCGCCCGCGACCCCGCGCCGAGCACGAGTACGCGCCGCCGGAAACTTTTCCAGCCCACCAGTTTGAGGAACATCCAGCGCGCCGTCAGCACGCCCAGGAAAGCAAAGGCAACCGCATAGAGCGAGATCGATCGCCAGAGCGCCACATCGGGAAAGAAGAAGAACGCCACCGCGAGCAGAATGACCGCCGCCAAGATCGCCACAGCCATGCGCGTGACTGCGACGCGCGAGGAGCGGTAGGACGCTGCATGGTAGACCCCTACCGCGAGCATCGACAGCCAGGTGATCGCGGTGAATGTGAGCAGCCCGCCCAGCCGCTCCGCAATCGGCGTCTGCGCCATCCCGATCTGGGCGGCGCGCAACGTCCATGCCGCCTCGGCACAGCCAAACAGCAGAGCGATCTCGATCAGCCCCAGCGCGAACAACGGCGTGGGCAGATGTTGACGGAAAAGGCGGATCATAGCGGTGCTCGTCGCCCTTCGGCTGGCGCGCACCGGGGCCGGGAAGGCACGGCGGCGAGGTTGGATGCTGCTATAGCCGCGCGCGGTGGCGAAGCGGAAGCCGATTAATGCAAGTGACGTTGCGGAGCCACGCGGCTTGCCGCTGCGTTGGACAGGCCATAAGTCTATCGCTCGCTCCGGAGACCCGCCGATGCCCGAACCCCGTCTGTGGCCCGTGATTCTGTCAGGCGGCGTCGGCGCACGGCTGTGGCCGCTTTCGCGGGCGGTCAGTCCCAAGCAGCTGCTGGCGCTCGTCGGCCCGGAGACCATGATCCAGGCGACCGCAACCCGCACCTCAGATCCCGCCAGGTTCCATCCGCCTATCGTTGTCGCGGGAGAGGCGCACGGCCCCGCAATTCTGGACCAACTCGGCGCGGTGGGGCGCACCCCCGAGGCGCTCATCCTCGAGCCGGAAGGGCGAAACACCGCGCCTGCGATCGCGCTCGCCGCGCATTGGCTGACTGCGCGCGGCGAGGGGGACGCGCTGATGCTGGTCATGCCGTCCGATCACGTGATCGTGGATGTGGCGGCGTTTGTGCGCGCCGTGGAGGCCGCGCGCCCGCATGCCGAGGCCGGGTGGCTGGTGACGTTCGGTATCCGCGCGCGCACGCCAGAGACAGGATACGGCTATATCCATCTGGGCGAACCGCTGGGCGGCGGGGTCCGGCGGGTGGAAGCGTTCGTCGAGAAGCCCGCGCTTGCGACTGCGCAAGCCTATGTGGAGGGCGGGCACCATGCGTGGAACGGCGGCATATTTCTGATGCGCGCGGACCGCTATCTGGAGGAACTCAGCGTCTACGCGCCGCAGATCGCTCTGGCCACCGGCGAAGCGATGCAGGCGGCTGCCACCGACGCGCCGAACGTGCGCCCCGAACCCGCGCGCTTTGCGGCCTCGCCCTCGGACTCGATCGACTATGCGGTGATGGAGCGCGCCGACAGGGTCGCGGTGGTGCCGGTCGATATGGGCTGGAGCGATGTCGGATCGTGGGACGCGCTCTACGAAATCGCCGACACGGACGAACAAGGCAACGCCGCACGAGGGGATACAATCGAGGTCGATAGCCGCGATTGCCTGATCCGCAGCGAAGGGCCGATGGTTGCGGTGGTTGGCGTGGCGGGCGTCTGCGTCGTTGCAACGCGCGATGCGGTGTTGGTTGTCAAGCGCGGGCATGCGCAGGATGTGAAAAAAGTGGTCGATCGATTGAAGGCGAAGCGCTCGACGCTGGTTTAAGGGAATTTACCATGAAAGCAGTCTGGAACGGGGTTACCATCGCACAATCGGCCGATACGGTGGTGGTTGAAGGCAACCACTATTTCCCGCTCGCGTCGATTGATCCGGCGGTGCTGAAGCCGAGTGCGACAACATCGCGTTGCGGGTGGAAGGGACTGGCGAACTATTACACCGTCTCGGCTGGCGGGAAGGACAATGCAGACGCGGCTTGGTATTATGCCGATCCGCTGGAGAAGGCGGCGAACATCAAGGGCCGGGTGGCGTTCTGGAAGGGCGTGACTGTCTCGGCCTGATCACAGGGGGGGCGATGCATACAGCCGACTGGATCGCCGCGCAGCATAAGCGGCATTACACGGACCTGATTGCGCGCCTGCCCGCGCTGATTGGGCGGCTGGCTTGGGACCGGGCGGCGATCGAGGCGGAGCAGCTCGCGCGGCTCCGCGCGATGGTCGCGCATGCGCAGGCGCACTCGGCGTGGCACCGGGCGCGGCTTGCGCACATCGATGCGGCATCGATGACGCTGACCGACGTTTCTCGCATTCCACCGATGACCAAGACCGATCTGATGGCCAATTGGGACGCGATCTGCACGGTGGACGGTGCGAACCTCGCCGACGCGCAGGCATTCGCCGAGACGCTCGGGCGGGACGATTATTACCGCGAGACCAACCATGTGGTCAGCTCGGGCGGATCGAGCGGGCTGACCGGCGTGGTGATCTATGACTGGGACGGTTTTGCGGACCATTATGCGAGCGTGTGCCGGGGGCATGTGCCGCTGCTGATGCGGGTGGCCCCGCCCGGCGAATTGCGCATGGCATCGGTAGGGGCGGATTCGGCCAAGCATATTTCCTTCGCCTGCACCGATGCGTTCGCGACGCCGGGCAATCCCACGCTGCGCGCGCCCTCCACTTTGCCGGTGGCCAACATCGTCGCACGGCTGAACGCGCAGCAGCCGCAGTTCCTCCACGGCTATCCGAGCATGTTCGCGGTGCTGGCGCGCGAGGCGGACGCGGGGCGGCTGCGGATCGCGCCCGATATCGTCTATTCGAGTTCGGAGCCGCTGGGCGACGATCTGGCTGCGCGGTTGCGCGCGCTGTGGCCGGGCATCCTGCTCGATGGCACGGCCACCACCGAGACAACGGGCAGCTTCCCGTGCACCGGCGACGCGGCGTTCCACATCGCCGAGGATATGAACATCGTGGAGCTCGTGCCTGGCGACGCGGGCGGCGTGCTGGTG
>Ga0123338_10003403_pt1 | contig 14336 bp, 14 predicted proteins | sample grotaG_FD_89793 | JGI IMG/M metagenome (GOLD analysis project Ga0123338, IMG submission 89793) | Glacier valley bacterial and archeal communities from Borup Fiord, Nunavut, Canada, to study Microbial Dark Matter (Phase II) -... | ecosystem: Environmental > Aquatic > Freshwater > Ice > Glacier ... | reverse complement strand
GTCGGACGATTTGAGCAGGAAGCCGAGCGTCAGCAGGAAGAGGGCGGTAGTCACCCACGCCATCGCGACGCGCTGCCACGCCTTGCGAAGCGAGAACTGCGCTTCGACATCGTAGCTGCCGACGGTCTCCGCCAGCACGGCAAAGGCGACCGCGGCAACGAAGACGATGCGCGAGTATAGCGGGTTGCCGTCCACCTTCGACAGGAAGGTCTGCGCCGCCACCAGGCCGGAGACGATGACGAGACTGAACTCGATGATGCGCCCGATGATAACGACTGCATCGAGCGGCACCCCGCTTCCCGTCGGTGCGGGGGGCAAGACGACGGTGTCGAGGCTTACCTTGTTCAATGCGCAACCCTGCTGGCAAGAATACCGGCACTCGGGACCGGCGCGGTAGGTGGATGCAATGCCGGTAGCGTCAACATCATGATCTGCTATAGATCGGGTTAATGTGATCGGGGAGCGGTGCGATGAGTACGGTCTACGACTGGACGACGATGATCGTCTTTGCGGGGCTGGTGGTGCTGTTCCTGCAACGATCGCAGGGCGAGGCACGCGATCAGCTGTGGCAGTATCTCGTCGCCGCGGTCGGCTGCGCCGGCACGAACTATCTTGGGAACGAAGGCTACGACCTCGTCGCCATTGCTGCGGGCGGTGCGACGCTCGCCTTCATCTTCGTCGTCTTGCGCCCGCTCGACGGCTTCCACAGCTAGACGCCCGACCGGATCAGCGCACCCGCAAGGGTCGGGCCGATCAGCAGCGCGCGGTCGGCCGGCTTGACCGAGAGCACGAGCGCGCGCGCGAACGACGCCAGCGTCGCGAACGTCTGCGGCGTCGGCTCGGCCACCGTCGATAAACGGACGAGAATGCCGTCGGGCACGATTCCGGCGAGCTGCTCGCGAAGCCGCATCGTCCGCTGCTCGCGCCGCGTCGTCGGCAGGAAATCGCCGATTCGCGTCCAGTAGGTGATCGGCTCAACACGGTTGTCGGTCGAAGCGGTGAGCTGGCGCGCCGGAACGGCGACGTTGGGTGCCACCGCGAGATCGCGTCGCGTCGAGTTGGAGATCTGGAAGCCGACCGCCGCATAGCAGACCTCGGGCCGGTGCAGCTGCAGGAGGTCACTCTGGAGATTGCCGTAGGCGAGCACCATCATCACCGGCAGCGCATCGGCGGCGACATACAGGCGGCTGACGGTATCGCTGTACAGGCGATCGGCGAGACTGCCGGGGGTTTTCGGCAGGATGAACGCTTCACTCGGCGTCATCGTCCACCCGGCGATGCGCTCCGGCACGATCGTGTCGAGCTTGCGACCGTGGAGCAGCTCGACATGCCGCCGCGGCGCCAGCAGCGCAGCGCCCGCCGCAGCCACGATCATTCCGCCGCCGAGCAGGACATCGCGCCGATCGATCATCGCCGGCCCTCGAGTGCCGCGCGCACGGGGGTGAGCAGCGCGTCGATAAGGAAAATCAGCAGCAGCGCCGATGTGAAGGTCACCATCCCGGCGAACTTGTGGAGGAACCCCTGCGCGACGGCGTCGCCGAAGTAATATGTGAGGAGAACTAGTGCCGCGACGCGCACGCAGTTGGCCATGATCGCGATCGGAACGACAAGCCCGAGAAGCAGAACCGAGTAGCGCCAGTTGCTGTTGCGCATGACGTAGACATAAAACAGGCCGATCGCGGTCAGGCTGATCAACGAGTTCAACCCCGCGCACGCGTCCTCGACGAGCAGCTGGTATTGCGCGACGTAGATCGTGACGCCCACGCGCGCTACCGGATAGCCGAAGACGCCGAGCACATCGGTAACGGCCTCGGAGACGAACTGTTTGAGCGGCTGCGTCGCGACATCGAGAAACGATCCCGGAATGGGGATCATGAAGGCTAGATAGACGATCGGAAACCACATCAGCCGAAGGACCGCTCCACCGAAGAAGCTGTACGCTACCGCACCGAACGCCAGCAGCATCGCGGCCACCTCGATGCTGATGAAATCGAACGCGCGCCCGAACGCGTACGCCGCGGCGGCAATCATCATCGCGACCAGCGCCGGCAGGAAAGCTCCGGGATAGGCGGCGGCGCGAATCTCGTCGGTCCGACGCAGGATCAGCCACAGCCCGGTTGCGAGGACGAGCGGTCCGTGGACTCCTGCCTCGGTCGACCACGGTCCCGCCCCGAGAGATGCGACCGTCGGGAAGAACAGCGCCGCCGCCCCGACGGCGAGCACGCCGTGCCGCGACAATTGACGACGCCAGTCGACGCGCGCCGGACCGCTGGAGGCAAGCGTCGCCATCAGAAGTCGTTCAACACGGACCCGAGGACGGCGCTGCGCGCCGCCGCCAGCTGCTGCGCCAGCGTCGCGATGTCGGCGACGAACGTCCGGTTGCGCCGCGCGACGATGACGGCATAGCCGATCACCCCCGAAACCGTCAGCGCGTCGGCACAGCCGTTGGCCGCTGGCGTGTCGAACAGGGCGATGTCGTATTCGCGAAGCAGCGTATTCATGCCGTCGCGGAAACGCGTGCTCGACAGCAGTTCCTGCGGGCGTGCGACGGGCGGCCCAGCGGTGATGACCGACAGGTTCGGCAGAACGTTGGCATGGACGACCCGCTCGGGACGCGCGACCTTGAGCGTCAGATAGCTCGACAGCCCAGGCCCGCTCGCCGCTAGCCCGAAGATCTGATCGGTCCGCGGTGACCGCAGGTTGGCGTCGACAAGCAGGGTCTTGGTGCCGATCTGCGAAAGCGCGACCGCAACGTTCGCGACCAGAAAGCTGCAGCCGACTGCGTCCATGGGGGCGACAAAAGCGACGGCACGGCGGCCGGGCTTGATGTGCTGCGCGATGATCTGGGTCCTCAGCAGCCGGATCGATTCGGCCTTGGCGCCGACGGGATCGCTGAGGACGACGAGCTCGTCCGACACCGGGCGGCGCGGCATCGCCTCGAGCGCGAGGCTGTTGACGAGTCGCTCGCGTGCGCGGTCGAGATCGTCGACGCCGATGAACCCGAGCTCGAGCGCAGCCTGATCGAAGTCGAGTCCGCGTTCGACCTGGTGCGCCCGGACGCGGACCGCCTCGTCGTCGGTCAGCAGGCCGAGCCGAAGCAATGCATCGCGCACCGGCGCGTCGGGAACGACACTGCCGTCGACGATGGCCGGCGCGACTGCGGCTGTCATTCCGCCGCCTGCATTCCGGTGCCGCGTGGCGCGCGCGCCCGACGTCGCAGCCACCCCATTCGGCCGGCAGGAGTCGCGGTCCCGATCACCGCCAGCACCGCGACGTGGGCAGCGTTGGCGAGATCCTCGGGTCCACGGACGCGGCGTGACACCAACTCGGTCGAGACCGCGATGATCACGCCGAGCGCCAATCCAGCGACGGCACCGAGCGCAAGGATCAGCGGCTTATTGGGGAAACTCGGCGTGCCGCTGACCGCCGCATCGCCGAGCGGGACCAGCCCCGTCTCCGAGACGTCGGCCTCGAGCTTGAGGTCGGCGGCCCTAAACGCCGCCTTGCTGTACTGCGCCCGGCGGAGATCGACCTCGCGCTGCAACTGCGCGAGCTGGTTCAACTTGGGCTTGAGATCGAGCACCTTGGTCTTCTGCGCGGCGAGCTCGCTCTCGAGCCGTCCGACGTTGCCGTTGACCGCCGCGACCACGCTGCCGCGACCCCCACCGTCTGCGGCGGACGCCTGCTCGCGCGCGAGCTGCTGCACGAGGACCTTCCGCCGCTCGACGAGGCCGATATATGTCGGATGCGCGGTGCCAAGCTTCTGACCGGCCTGCGCGAGTGTGTCGTCGAGCGTGTTCAGCTGCGACCGCAACTGCTCGACCATCGGCGAGGTCGGCCTGGAGCCGCCGCCGACTCCGACCAGCCCCGCCGAATTGCGCGCCGCCAGCAGCGAACTCTGCATCGCCTCGAGCTTCATCGTTTCCGAATCCGCGCCGCCGGGAGCCATGACGATGCCGTTAACGCGCTCGTACTCGGACTTCTGCGCCTCGGCGCGCGCCAGCGAATCCTGCGCTTTCTTCGCCTGATCGACGTACCAGTCGGCCGACCGGCCAGCCGCATCGGTGCGGAAGCGCAGGCTCGCGTCGATGAAAGCCGTGCGTAGTGCCGTCACGACGTTCTTCGCAAGGATCGGATTGCCGGTATAATAGCTGATCTCGAGAATGTTGCTGCCCTCGACCAGCTTTGCGTCGGTCGCATCGATGATCTTGTTGGCGAAGAAGCGTCGGAAGTCACCGGTTCCATCGCCCTCTTTCCGGAACTGCGCCTGGAGCACCGGATTGGCCTCGTAGTGCAGCCGGTCGACAACGTCGCCGGCGACTCGGTAGTCGGTGATCAGCTCCATCTGGGTCTTGGTATAACCCCGCACGAAACTCGACGAGATCACCTGGCCCGAAACCGGATCGGGCTTGATGACATCCATCAGCACGCGCGCCGTCGCGGGATAGCGGGGTTTGAGCAGCATGCACAGCCCAACCGCCACCGCAAGCGCCGCGATCAGCGCGCTCAGGATGATGAGCCGCCGCGCGATCAGGATGCGGAAGAACTGCGCGAGGCTCATCGACTAATCACTCCGGCCGGTATACCCGCGGTATTCTAGAATAACCGCTCCTTGACGATATAAACGTCACCCTTCTGGACCGGTTCATCGAGGTTTGCCCGCACTTCCTTACCACCGCCGCGGATCAATGCAACTTTGTGCTCGGACCCTGCCGCAGTAACGCCGCCCGCAATCGCGAGCGCCTGGCGCAGGGTCATGTCCTTCAGCACCGGGAAGGTTCCGGAATGTCCGATCTGGCCGTAGACATAGAAGGTGTCGACGTCGGGGACGAACAGCGTGTCGCCGGGCGCGACGCGGAGGTTCTTGTCGGGCGCACCACGAACTAGGGCTTCGGACTCGAGCTTGATTTCGGGGCCGCCGTTGGCCCGGCGGAGATAAACGTAGCTTGCCCCCTGTTCGCGGATCCAGCCGGACTTGAGCAGGACCTCGAGGACGGTATAGTCCTTGTCCAGGGGATACACCCCCGGCGTGCTGACCTTACCGGCGACGTTGACCGTCTTGGAAACATAGGCTGTGACCTCGACGTTGACGAACGGATCCTTGAGGAAGCCGCCGGAAACGAGCCGCTTCTTGATGAGATCGGCCAGCTGAAGCTGCGTCAGCCCGTCGACCTTGACCGTTCCGATCAGCGGCATGACGATGGTACCGTCCGGCTTGATGCGGGTCGCGACGCCGGCGTCGGCCTGACCGTACACCTGCACGGTGATCGCATCGTTGGGCCCGAGAACATAGCCGACGTCGGCGGCCGCCGGGACCGCGAGCGTGAGCAGGCACAGGGCAAGAAGCATCGGGCGCATACGGCGGATCCTCTGGCGTCAGATGTGAACGGCGAGTGTGATGCTCGCCTTGGTGCTGTCGTAGTTGAACAGGTTCGGGTTGGAGGTGCGGAACGTCTGCCCGACGAACAGCGACACGTCGTAGAGCGGGCGTGGCGCATAGCTAACGCCGATGCCGGCGATCTTGCTTGTATCCTGCCGTCGCGCGATCTCCCCTGGGATTGAGAACGGCACACGATAGTCGTTCTTGCTGAACCCCACGTTAGCATCGACCGTGATCGACTGTCCGAGCGCATAGTTCGCCGACGCGGTGATCTGATCGACGACACGGTAGAGCGCCCCCGCGGCAGTGCTCGCGAGGACGTCGCGCGAGCCCGCAAGGTTGAAGCTGAGCCGCGGCGACGCCGTGTAGCTGAGCCCGAGATTGTACGCGGGCGAATTGTACGACGAGCTACCGGCATCGGTGTGAAGGAACGACGCGCCGGCTGTTCCGCTCAGCCGGGTTCCGATGGGGCGCGCAAAGGTGACGCCGACGCGGAAAGTACGCAGGCCCGCCCCAAGCAGCGAGGAGGGAACGAGGGCCGCGAGGCTCTGCCGCGCGGGATATCGGACGATGGTATAGCTACTGTTCAGCCCGAGCTGGCCGGGCCGCAGGACGCCGATCCCGACATTGGCCGAAAAAGTGTCGCTGACGCTGTTACCGAAGCGGCGGGTCGGCGCATCGTTCGAGAGCGCGCCGTGCGTATAGCCTCCGCCGAACGACAGCCGGCCTGACAGCGACCCGCACCCCGCGTTGATCCCCGCCGAGGTCGACGTCTGGACGTTGTCGATGACGACACCGACGTCGTCGGGCGGCACGATCGGGTCCGCGACAGGCCGGAGCGTGTCCAGGCCGCGGATGCCGCTCTGCCGGCTGGAGTAGCTACCCGCGATCACCGCCCGACAGCCGGTGCCGGTTGCGTAGGTGGCCGTGCCCGAGCCGATGTAGCGGTTACGGCTGAGCTGCCGGTTGTTCTGGAAAAAGTCGCGCCCGACCACCCCGTCGAGCGTCGTCGTCAGCCGGCCGACGTTGCGCGAGTAGGCGACATTGAGCGCCGGCGAGTAACGGAAGTCGTCGCGCGGCCTGTTGGAGTTCGCCGCCGAGCGCGACGAGCGCAACTCGTTGCTGTCGTACAGCACCTCCCCCGTTGCAGTGACCCGCAGGCCCGACGGGGCCGCCGACACGGCCCCGGGCTCGCTTGCGGCGACCGGCGCCTGCGGTGCGATGAGGCCGAGCACGACCGCCCCGACGGTACGCGACCAGAACTTCGTCGAGCTGCCCGTTTTCACAACCATGTCGATGCGCTACCACGCCCGCGCGCCTCTGGGCAATCACCGAGCTGGGAGCGCGGCGAGAACTTGCGCCGGGGCGGTTGTTTCGCGCATGACACCGGCTGCTATCGCGGGGAGTTCCGACCTAATGGCAACGCTTTTCAGACGCTGGAGGCGGGCGGCGGAGGATGCCGGGCCGGCATCGCCGGCCGTGGCGGTGCCGCCGCAAGCCGACGGGCCGCGTTCCTATTTTTTCGATACGCTGTGGCTCGACGGCGAGGCGGTGGTGCGCGACGTCGAGCTGCCGACGTTTTCGGCAATGGCATCGGACGATGTCGAGGGAACAGGCGCAGAGCCCGCGCTCGCGCGCAGCCGGCTTGCCCTTCGCGATGCGCTCGGTGCCGCGCAACCGGTTATCAGCCGCGAGCGCTTCGCCGGGCGCGCTGACGCGCTGACGCAGCTGATCGAGGCGATCGAACAGCGGCGGCTCCACGTCGTCGTCTACGGCGAACGCGGCATCGGCAAGACCAGCCTCGTCCACGTCTTCGCCGACACCGCGCGTGCGGCGCGGTACATCGTGCTTTACGGCAGCTGCGGGACGGACAGCCGCTTCGACGAGACCATCCGGGCGTTCGCCGCGCGCATGCCGATGCTGTACCATCGCAGCGTGCTGCCGACGACGGCGGCGGTCGAGCAGACGCGCAGCTTCGACTCGATGCTGCCGGCGGGAAACTTCGGCCCCCGCGAGGCGAGCGAGGTCCTGTCCGACGTCGTCGGCACGCGGGTCATCATGATCCTCGACGAATACGACCGGGTCGCCGATCCCGCGTTCCGCCGCGACGTCGCCGAGCTGATCAAGAACCTGTCCGACCGCGCGGCACGCGTCCAGCTGATCCTGACCGGCGTTGCGGCGAATCTCGACGAGCTGATCGGCTTCGCGCCGTCGATCCGGCGTAACATCGTCGGCCTGCCGCTGCGACCGCTCGCCACCGGCGAGGTCGCTGAGATCCTGCGGCTCGGCGAGGCGTCGGCGAACGTCGTGTTCACCGATCCGGCGATCACGATCATCGCCGCGCTCGCCAACGGCTCGCCGTACCTCGTCCGCCTGATCGGTCACGGCGCGGGGCTGCTCGCGCTCGACGCGCGCTCGACCAGGGTCGATGCCGTCCATGCACGGCGTGCGGTCGACCAGATCCTCGCCGACTGGACCGCGAGCCTGCCGCGCCGCGTCCAGGCGCTGCTCACCGGCGACGATGCGCGCGAGCGCTGGCCGCTGCTGGTCGCCGCCGCTGCCGCCGGCGCCTACACCGACGGGTGGTTCATCGCGGCCGATGTCGCGGCCGAAGCTACGGGCAGCGTCGCGAGGGGAAGCATCGAGGGCGCACTGCAGCGGCTCGCCGAGCCCGACAACCTGCTCGAGTCCGACGAGCTCGGCAGCCGCCAGCGCTTCCGGTTCAGCTCTCCCGGCGTCGCGGCGATGCTCCTGATGTCCGCCGCGCTCGCCCGCCTCGACGGTTGAGACGCAACCCGAGCCTTGCGGCAGATCAGCCCGCCGCCTACAGCAGCGCGCGCCGCGCCCCTGTCCGGCTATGTGGAACGTCGAGGATCATGACCGTCGCTTGCGGGTGCACCAGCTGGCCGGGCGTTTGCGCAGCCGGCCGCGCCCGGCCACGCCGGCTGAACCGGGATCACCGATGCCGGTAGTCCCGCGGCTCGGCGTTGTCCTCGTCAACTGGCAGCGTGCGGCCGACACGATCGAGGCGCTCGAAAGCCTGTTGCGCTCGGACATCCCTTTGCGCGTCGTCGTCGTCGACAATGCGTCGGGCGACCGATCGTCCGAGCAGATCGTCGACTGGGCGCAGGGCGACCGCGTCGCCACCGCGGCCGAGGCCGGGATGGCGCGCTTCTCGCAGCCGCCGTTGCCCAAACCGCTTATCGTGCGCCGCCTCGCCAGCGACGACGCGCGCACCGCAGTACCCGACGCGGCCGCCGTTACGCTGATCGATGCGGGCGCGAACCTCGGCTTCGCCGGCGGCAACAACATCGGCCTTGCCTTCCTGCTGCGCGATCCCACGATCGACTATGTCTGGCTGCTCAACAACGACACCGTGGTCGACAGCGGTGCCGCGCAGGCGCTCGTTGCGAGAATGGATGCGACGCACAACGTCGGCATGTGCGGCACCGTCGTGCGCTATTATTATCGCCCCGAAATCATCCAGGCGCTCAACGGCCATCGCTTCAACGTCTGGACGGGCACCTCGCGCGGCATTTGCAGTAATCTGCCGGCAAGGACGTCGTTCGACCCGGCGCGGATCGCGCGCGAGACCGACTTCGTGCTTGGCGCGTCGCTTGCGGTCTCCCGACCGTTCGTTGCAACCGTCGGGCCGATGACCGAGTCGTATTTTCTCTATTTCGAGGAGGTCGACTGGGCCTACCGCAACGCTGGCCGCTTCGTCACCGCCTTCGCCCATGGCGCGATCGTGTACCACAAGGAAGGCGGCTCGATCGGGTCGAGCATCGTCAAAGGCCGCCGCAGCGCCGTGTCGGATTATTATTTGACACGGTCCCGGCTGGGGTTCATCCGCCGCCGCGCGCCACTTCTTCTGCCTTGGCACTGGGTGCTGACATTGGGCGTGGCGGCACGACGGCTCTTGCGGTTACAGCCGAAGAAGGCATTGGTGGTCCTGCGCGCGCTGATCGGCTGGCGCCTGAAGACACGGGGAGGTTGACGATGCGCCGCACGATGACACTGATTGGTTTGGCGGCGTTGACGCTGCTCGGCGGATGCAACCGCGGCGGAAATACCCCCAAGGGGCAGGTTGTCGCCACGGTCAACGGCGATGATATTACCACCCACGAGCTGAACTCCGAGCTCGCGCTCGCACGACCGCCCGCCGATGTCCCGCGCAAGACGGTCGAGCAGGTCGTCCTTGCGCGCGTCGTCGAGCGCAAGATGCTCGCCGACGTTGCGCGCGAGCGAAAGCTCGACAAGAACCCCGACTTCCTGCTGGCGCAGCGCCGGGTCGACGACAGCCTGCTCGTGCAGACGCTCCAGACCGACATCTCGAAGAAGGTGTCGCCGCCGACACGCGAGGCTGCCGAAAAATACATCGCTGCGCATCCCGACCAGTTCGCGCAGCGCAAGGTCTATGCGATCGACCAGATCCAGTTCCTGCGGCCTGCGAACATCGCAACGCTGGGGCTGGAGAAGGCGAACACGATGGCCGACGTCTCGCAGGTCCTGACTGCCAACAAGGTCGAGTTTCGCCGCAACACGGCGACCGTCGACGCGCTGACCGTCGCGCCTGCGCTGATCGCCGAGATCGGCAAGATCGTCGCGCGCAACCCCCAGGAAGTTTTCATGTTCGCCGACCAGCCGCAGGGAGCGCCGGCCCCGGTGATGTACGTCAACAAGATCAACGATACCAAGATCGTGCCGTTCACCGGAGAGCCGTCGATCACGCTTGCGCAGCAAATCCTTCAGCGCGATGCGGTACAGAAGGCGCTGGAGACCAATCTCAATGCGTTCCGCACGGCCGCCAAGGACAAGATCAAGTATGCCGCCGGTTACGGCCCGCCGCCGGCCACTGCCACGCCGCCAGTCAACGCGCCGGCCACCGGTGCGTCACCCGTCCCCGCAGGCAAGCCGGCGGCGGCACCGGCACCCTGACGCGGCCGTCGGGTGCGCCTGACCCATGCGCGCACCTGATCTCGTCCGCGGTCTTCTGCCGCACTTTGCCGGACACCGGCTAGGTGGGCAGGCGGTCATTGCGTTCGGACTCAAGGCGTGGGGCGCGGTCGCCAGCTTTGCGCTCAGCTGGCTGATTGCGCGGCACTTCGGGCCAAGCGGAAGCGGGCAATTCGGCATCGCGATGTCGACGCTGACGATCGCCGCCTACTGCGTTGTCGGGGGGCTCGACACGATCGTCGTGCGGACCGTCGCCGGCGACCTTGCCCAACAAAAGGGTGCCACGGCGCACGGGACGGTCGTCGCGGTTCGGCGTTCGCTGCTGATCGTCGCCCCTGCCGTCGCGGTTGCGCTCTACCTTGCCCGCACAACCCTTGCGCACGACGTGCTCCACGAACCTGCGGTATCGACCGTGCTCGGGGTGATGGTCTGGGGCGTCGTGCCGCTTGCGCTGCAGAAGGTCGCGTCGGCCGCACTGCGCGCCGCGGGGCGGCTGCTTCCATCGCAGCTGATCGACGGGCCCGTCGGAACCACTGCGGCAGCGATCGGCTTCGCGATCGCGATCGCGACCGGGCATGCGCCGTCCGTCGCGCTGCCGGCGGCGCTCTACGTCGGCGGCCTCGCGGCGGGGGCTACCGCCGGCTGGCTGGCGTTCCGGACCGTCGAACGCGGCTGGCCGGCCCCGGTCGCGCCCGCAATGCTTCCGCTCGTCATCGCCGGGCTGCCTTTGCTGGCGTCGAACCTCAGCCAACTGTTCACCGAATGGTACACCACCGTCGCGCTTGGAGCACACTGGTCGCTGGCGGTGGTCGGCCAATATCGCGCGGCGTGGCAGTTCGTGATGCTCGCCGGCCTCGTCCAACTTTCGATGGAGGTCGTCATCGGCCCGCGCATCGCCGCCGCAGCGCGGATCGGCGACACCCCGGCGATCGTGCGGACGGCCCGGCGGATGGTAGCGCTGGTGATCTTCCTCGCAGCGCCGCTGTTCGTCGTCATCTTCGCGGCACCGGGATCGCTGCTGAGCCTGTTCGGCCCGCGCTTTGTCGGCGGTGCCGTCGCGCTCCAGATCCTTGGAGTGGGGCAGCTGGTGCGCCTTGCGGCGGGTCCGCTCGGCGTAATTCTCGTGATGATGGGCAAGCAGCGCTGGGTGCTCCTCCAGGCGGCGACGGGCGTCGCGCTCTGCGTCGGCTGCGCAACCTGGCTGATCCCGGTGTACGGAGCAGCAGGCGCGGCGGCGGCGACCACCGCCGCGATCATCGGGCGCACGCTGATGGCGGCGACCGTTGTGCACTTCGTGTGCGGCATCAACCTGTTCCGCGGGGCACGGCCATGACGACGTCGCCCGCGTTGACGCGCGTCGCACGCGGAGACACATGCACCGGGTGTGGCCTGTGCGCTGCGCTCGCGCCCGACGCAGTCGCCATGACGACCGTCGCGCCGGGCTACGCGCGACCGCACCAGCATGGCACCGTTGCGGCCGACGCGGAGGCGCGGATCGCGGCGAGCTGTCCCGGCCTTGTCATCGACAACGGGCCGGTGAAGGCGGGTGCGGACGCACTGTGGGGAGCGGCGACGACCATCGCGACCGGGCACGCGACCGATCCTGCATTGCGGCATCACGCCTCGTCGGGCGGGGTCCTGTCGGCATTGCTGACGCACGCGCTCGGGACCGGCATGGTCGACCGCGTCGTCCAGACCACGAGCGATCCCGCGAACCCGCTCGGCAATTCCACCACGGTTTCCCGCAGCGCAGAAGACGTCTTTGCCGCGGCTGGGTCGCGTTACGCCAGCTCGTCGCCGCTTGCCGCCATCATGGATCAACTCGCGCAGCCCGGACGCTTCGCCTTCGTCGGCAAGCCGTGCGACGTCTCAGCCCTGCGCGCGCTCGCCCGGGTCGATCCGCGCGTCGATGCCAAGGTGCCGCTGATGCTCGCGTTCTTCTGTGCGGGCATCCCCAGCGGCGACGGCGCGCGGCGCATCCTCGCCGCCGCCGACGCGCCGGAGGACGAGGTGGTCGCGTTCCGCTACCGCGGCGACGGCTGGCCAGGCGACGCGACGGCGACGCTGCGCGACGGCACCACTCGCGCGATGGGCTACCACGCGAGCTGGGGCCAGATCCTGTCGAAGCAAATCCAGTTCCGGTGCAAGATCTGCCCCGATGCGGTCGGCGGGGCCGCCGACGTCGCGTGCGCCGACGCGTGGTACGGCGACGCACGCGGCTACCCGAGCTTTGCCGAACAGGACGGCCGCAGCCTCCTGCTCGCGCGCACGCCTGCCGGCGAGGCGCTGGTGCGGTCGGCGATCGCAGCGGTGAACATCGCGATCGAGCCCCTGCCCTTGGCTGCCATCGCGCAGATGCAGCCCTCGCAGGTCCGGCGCAAGCGCGAGCTGATCGCTCGGCTTGCGGCCATGGCGGTTGCCGGGCGACCGGTGCCCCGCTATCGCGGCGTGCGCCTGCTCGCCGCGGCACGCCAGGCGACGCCGGTGCAGCAGCTGCGGAGCTTCGCGGGACTGGTCCGGCGCATCGTCCAGGGGCGGGCTTGAAGGGAGACGGTGTGGCGAGGCGAGGAATCATACTGGCGGGCGGATCGGGGACGCGGCTGTACCCGTTGACGAAGTCGGTCAGCAAACAGCTGATGCCGGTCTACGACAAGCCGATGATCTACTACCCGCTGTCGGTTTTGATGCTCGCGGGCATTCGCGATATTCTCGTCATCACGACGCCAGCCGACCAGACAGCGTTCATCGCGCTGCTCGGCGACGGTGCACAGTGGGGCATGGCGATTTCCTATGCCGTCCAGCCCGAGCCAAAGGGTCTCGCACAGGCGTACCACATCGGGGCCGACTTCGTCGGTGACGACCCGTCGGTGCTGATCCTGGGGGACAATATCTTCTACGGGCACGGGCTCCCGGAGCTGCTCGGATCGGCGGCGGCGCGGACGGACGGCGCGACCGTCTTCGGCTATTATGTCCAGGATCCGACGGCATACGGCGTGGTCTCGTTCGGTGCCGACGGTCGCGCGGCGACGATCGAAGAAAAGCCCGCGCAGCCGAAGTCGAATTACGCCGTCACCGGGCTGTATTTCTACGATGGGACGGCGGCGGAGCGCGCGCGCGCGGTGCAGCCCTCGGCGCGCGGCGAGCTCGAGATCACCGACCTCAACCGCAGCTATCTCGACGACGGCAAGCTCGCCGTCGAGCTGATGGGGCGCGGCTTCGCATGGCTCGACACCGGGACGCATGCGTCGCTGCTCGACGCGGGGCTGTATGTCCGCATCATGGAAGAGCGCCAGGGGCTTAAGATCTGCTGCCCCGAGGAGATCGCGTGGCGGCAGGGCTTCATCGATGCCGCACAGCTCGAGCGAATCGCGGGGCCGCTGAAGAAGTCGGGCTACGGCGAATATCTGCTGAACGCGCTCAAGGCGGCGTGAGGCGGGGCGATGGAGGTCACGGAAACCGCGCTGCCCGGCGTGCTGCTGATCACCCCCAAGGTGTTCGGCGACGACCGCGGCTTTTTCCTCGAAAGCTGGAATGCCGCCGCATTTGCCGCTGCGGGACTCGACCCGACCTTCGTCCAGGACAACCACAGCCGTTCGGCGCGGCATGTGCTGCGGGGGTTGCACTACCAGATCGTCGAGCCGCAGGGCAAGCTTGTGCGGGTCGTGCTCGGCAGCGTGTTCGACGTCGCCGTCGACCTCCGCCGCTCGAGCCCGCACTTCGGGCGGTGGGTCGGCGTCGAACTGTCGGCCGACAACAAGCGCATGCTGTGGGTTCCGCCCGGCTTCGGCCACGGCTTCGTCGTGACCAGCGCGAGTGCCGATTTCCTCTACAAGTGCACGACGCCGTACGCGCCCGCCGCGGAGCGGTCGGTTGCGTGGAACGATCCAACGCTGGCGATCGACTGGCCGCTCGACGGCGCGACGCCGAGCCTGTCGGCGAAGGACGCGGCGGCACCTCGGCTCGCGGACGCCGAGGTGTTCGCGTGAGGGCGCTGATCGCC
>Ga0123338_10003402_pt1 | contig 14342 bp, 12 predicted proteins | sample grotaG_FD_89793 | JGI IMG/M metagenome (GOLD analysis project Ga0123338, IMG submission 89793) | Glacier valley bacterial and archeal communities from Borup Fiord, Nunavut, Canada, to study Microbial Dark Matter (Phase II) -... | ecosystem: Environmental > Aquatic > Freshwater > Ice > Glacier ... | reverse complement strand
GGCGAGCTGTGGACAACGCAGCTTGGGAGGAGAAGCTCAAGAATGTCACAGTCCAGAGCGGGCCACCCGCAAAACGGATGCAGCCGGGCATGGGGATGGTCAATTTCAAACGACCTATGTTCCCCTTGAGCGAGAGGGAACAACGTGCCGCCGCCGTAGATAAGCTAAGTCGCCCGCCAATGACCAAGAGGGAGGAGTAATGGCTACTCAAGACTACGCGCCACCCGACCTGGCCGAGGCGGGAACGATCATCACGGCCCAGGGTCGGATACAGATAAGGCACAGCCAGATCATCGAGATCGTCGGCTGGGGGATGATCATCCTCGGCCTCTGGTGGCTAAGCACCCCGCTCGAACCCTGGATCAACGACCTGCGCCAAATCGTGATCCCGCTCCTGGTCGCCTGTGCTATCGCCTGGGTGCTAGGCCACCCTTTTGGCGTGCGGGTGATCGTGCTGGCAACCAGGCTCGCTAGGCACTACCGAGCCTGGAGGCGCAAGCAACTGATCCTCTACTCCCCGGCCCGCAGTGCCGACAGTCATTACAGCGCGAAGCTCAAACTGCCCGCCAGAGCTTTGCCACCCTCCACCATGCCCCGCTAGACCGCCCAGCCCCCCACTCACCAGCCAGTAACTGGCAGCCCGGTTCCAACCATCTTCAACCCCACCATGCCCCGCGAGACCGCCCCTTCCCCCACTCACCAGCCAGTAACTGGCAGCCCGGTTCCAACCATCTTCAACCCAGCCATGCCCCACGAGACCGCCCGCAACCAGTAAGCGGCAGCAACGGCAAGCGGCCCCACTAGACTCAGCCAGGATCAGACGATGCAGACAGAGATAGAAGAACGCAGCACAGCCATGAACGGCCTGCAAAAAGGGAGTAGCGGCTGCAAGAAGTTGCTGCTGCTCTTTGGCCTACCGGTTGGCTGCGCCCTGAGCCCCTTCCTCCTTTTCGCTTTTATCCTGACCGTGATCACCGTGATCATCATCGCCATCATCGTCTCAATCACTGGTGGATGGTTCAACTGGATGATGGGGTTGCCGGGTAACTACACGCCCGGCAGTGCGCCGCAACACCCACCGATCTACGGTACGCCGCCCCCTTACTACCCTCCAACCCTAGAGCCATCACCGACCGCCTGGCCGACCCTGTTGCCCTACCTGCCACCCACCGCAGCGATCCCGCCCCCGGTCGTGCCACCCCCACCGAGTGATTGTGACCAGAGCCTGCCGCCCACCGAAGTGCCAGGCTGGCCCGCCGCCGCCACCGCCGTCGCGCTAGACTGCGCCCGCGCCACCGCCGAAGCAGAGGGGTGGCAGGCCACCGCTACCACGATAGCTGGTAGCTACCAGGGTACCCAGACGGCGGTAGCCAGTAGCTGGCAGGCGACCGTCACCGCCGCCGCCGCCTACCGCAACGCCACCGAAACGGTGCAGGTGCCGACTGCCACGCCGCTACCCCCGCTGGATGGCAATGGCCCCTACGATGCGCCAATCAGCCTATACTGCGACGACTTCCCCGGCTGCGCCGCCGATAGCGAGCATCGGCGGATCGTCACCCAGGATTACGGTTGTACCACCTTCCCCGAATACCCCTCCGGCACGACCCGGCCCTTCAACCCCGCCACTGCTGGTTTCTGCCAGCGGGCAAACAGCCGCAGCGACCGCCGCTTCAACACGGCTATCCGCTTGGACCAGGGTTACCTCCAGCCGCGGGGGAACCCGCCGTTGCCGGAGGCCTGGCAGTGGTTCCACCGGGCCATCGACTTCGACACCGGCTACCGCACCGTCCCGGCCAGCCCACCGCAGCGACCCTACGCTACCACCGAGGGCGAACCGTACTATGCCATGCTGGATGGACGGGTCAAGCTCGTCACCATCGTGGTCGAGGGGCAACCTGGATGGATGGTAGGGGCAGGAACCACCATGGTGATCGAGAGCCTGAACCACACCTGGGAAGTGCAGTATATGCACATGAGCGAGATGGGCGAGGCAATCTATCTCTGCGACACACCCTCCCCTAGATTTATCTTCGGCGAGCGGATGGGCCGTCCCTGGCAAGCAGGCGACTGCATCCGCCACATTGGAGCGGTCAGCCAGCGTATCATGGTTGGCAAGTCAGGGCATACCGGCTACACCAGCCACGGCTGGAACTGTGGCGACCACACCTGCGACGGTGATCACGCCCACAACGAGATCAGGTACCAGGGTATAGACGTAGACCCCTGGCCTTTCTACACCAGGCTGGGTGGTGAACCCTTGCCGCCAACCGAAGTACCATATCGCTACCCTGGCGGTGGTGGCTGAGCGACAGCGGCACTGACCAGGCAAGTACAGACAACGGAAGACGAGCGATGCAAACGAAACGCAGCTACAAGTACATAATCCTGCTCCTAGCACTGCTGCTGAGCAAGGGAGCAGCGGCGCAAACAGAGGGCAGCGCAACGGTAACGGTGATCGTGCGCGACGAGGCAGGCAAGCGACTGGCTGGGCTGCTCGTCGTAGCCCAGCCAGTCGAGGCACGAGACGGCCATCTCTACCCCGTGCAGCAGCCGCTGACTAATACCACCAGTACCGTGGGCAGCACCAGCTTTAGCGGGCTGGCAGCCAACCGCATCAAGCTGTACCTGCTGGCGGGCGACTCTGGCATCCCCCTAGTCAACCAGGCGGCGCAGGACATCGAGCAGTTGCCCCTCATATTCCCCACCACGCAGCAGACGATTCGGCTGCTGGTCTCGCCTGACGGTTGGGTGTGGTGGGACACGACCGTGGGCGATGGCCCACCCGCTACCCCTCAAATCAGCCCTGGTAGTCAGGCCGGACAGCGACCGCTGCCGATCACCGAGGGGCAGGCCCGACGGCAGCGGGGCCTGCCCGACCTGCCCCGGCCCGCGATCCGCGCCTCGGCCACTGCCTGGGCGTTGGTGGCCGCCACCGAGCAGAGCTATCCACAACGCAGTTGGAGTGGGCCGACCGCCCTGGCGATCCTCAGTGCCACCGCCGCCGCCGTCCAACCCGCCACCGTGCAGGCAGGCAGGCAAAACACCAGCCCCGGCGTGGCCGTCCTACCAGCCAACCAGCCAGCAGCAACCGTGACCGCCAGCCCGGTTCCTCAACCAGCGAACCCCGATTTCTTCAGCGATTACGGCCTGGTGGTCAGCCTGCTGTTCATCCTAGGCCTCTACTTCGTGGGCAAGGCCGGACTGCGGATTGTCCAAGCTCGAGCGCGGGCAAAGCAAGGAGCCAGAGATGAAGCGTAAAGTGTCTATTCTGATCCTGATGCTGGCGATCAGCCTCGGCCTGGGCTTGACCGGTACCCCCAGTACCGCCGCGCCGACCAGCCAGGCGCAGGCGACCGCCACCCCGGACGGCGACTTCGGCGGAGAAGGCACCCCGCCCCCGACGGGCAGCATCCCAGCCGTCGATCCAGCCTTCAGTTCAAAGCAGGCAGTGGGGATGGACGAGTATACCGCCTACTGGCCGCACCTGGCGGTCAGTGCCAATGCCAACTACTCGCTGACCATCAGCCTGCTCTGGCTGAAGGGCCAGCAGCGGTTGATGGCACAGACCTCGCTGAACGCAGGCCTTAGTTTCAGCCCTACCGAGGTGCTGGCTAGCGAAACGCGTTGGGGTGGAAGCATCGGCAACCTCTACGTGGCGGGCCGCAACCAAGGAGGCTTCACCGCCTGTTGGTACCAGTTGTTTGGCTTTGCCTATCCCAGCATCCACTGCCGCACCCAGCCTAGGTTCGGCCCCTGGCACGAGGAGGTGCAGGTGCAGGGTAGCGACCGTGACCGCTTCAAGGTAGGAGTGGTTGCCCTCGACCAGTACGACAGCCTGCACGTCCTAATCGGTAGGGGCAGCAAGAACCTCTACTACAGTAGCAGTCCAGACGGTGCTTTGTGGCAGGAGTACACGGCCATGCCCATCACCGACACCTCGCACCCCAATCCCACCTTCCTACCGGCTACCCTGATCTTGGGTCAGGGTCACGGCGCGATGCTCTCGGTATGGGGTGATGCCCGGCTGGACGACGGCACCTGGAAGCTCTACTCGGCTTACGCCCTGGCTGACCAGCGGCAGGGGGCGACTGGTGGATGGACAACCCACTACTTCACCGAGACCGACGGCCAGGGCGTGTACCTGAGTGGCTACGGTCAGTACCGCCCGGCCCTGGCCGAACTGAGGGACGGACACGCAGGCCTGGTCTTCGAGTGCCGACCGACTGATAGTAGTTCGGCCCGCGACATCTGCTACCGTGAGTTCGACCCTGGGCTGGCCCGCACCGCCAGCGGTGGTTGGCTAAGCAGCACCGTAGTAATTGCCCAAACCTGGCCGACCTCCAGCGAGGCTCCGCGCATCGCAGTAGACCCGGCTAGCGGCCAGCGCATCGTCTGCTGGCAGGACAGCTTCGACAATCTGATGGTTGTCTGCTCCTGGTCAGCCACCGGGCTGGCGGGCCAATGGTCGCCGCCAGTACGGGTCAACGGCGGCCCGCATATACGCGAGAAGATGCCCGACATCGCTATCGCGGGCGGCAGGCTGCACGTGGTATGGGCTGACAATCTGGGTGACGAGCGGGGCATGGCGATCTACTACTCCTCGCGTCTGCTCCCTGCTCCCTACCCTGCCGTACCAACAACGGCTACCCCTTAGAGTCATGTGGCAGAAATCAGCAAGGCAGCAACAAGCGCATCCCCACTGGTAGACGCAGTAAGTAGCAAGGAGAAAAGCAAGTAATGCTAAAGAGATATGGGCTGCCGCTAGTGGCAGTAGTTGTAATCGGGGGGGCTGGACTCTGGCTCTTCAGTGTTCAAAGCCCCGCCCCTGCGCCTGTGCAACCCACAGCGACAGCGACAGCCACAGTGGTCGAGGTTGTCGGCTCTGCGTTGCTACCTACTGCCCAGTCACTGCCCACTACTAGCAACCCCACCATTGTGCGCGCCACCTCCAACCTAACTAAAGACCCCAGCAGCGATGAAGCGGTCACCCCCTCCGTAGCAGGTCAAGCTACCAGCACAGATCAGGCTGTGCTTGCCCCACCAACCATAGCGGTTTCAACCAGCAGCACGAGCCGCCCTGCTAGCGACCAGTACCCACTGCCCGCCACCCTCGCTTCCGGGGTGATCTACCAGGCCTACATGGGCAACGCTGGCAGTTTCCAGGCGACCGCCCTGGGTGAAGGCGACACCGCCCTGAGCAGCAGGGCGGGAGTGCTACGCTGCGCCGCTCCGGTCGGCGGCCTCGGTGATGGTGAGGCCTGGATCGCCCCGCCCCAAGTGCCGGTGATCGCTGCCAGCGACACAGCCACTCTCCAGACGCGGGTGCGGTCCTCTGGCGCAGCGGTAGGCCTGGCTTTCGACCAGGGCAGCAGCGGGGCTAACGTGGTACGGCTCACTGGCACGAACGCGCAGACCTTCGCCAGCCTCGACCGCTGGCAGGGTCACAGCCAATACCTGGGCGATGGCACCTGGGCGGCGGCTACCCCCACTACCAAAATAGCCCGACCTTTCGTCGGTGCATGGCACACCATCGAGGTACAGCTCACCGCCAACCAGTATCAGGTCACGGTAGACGAGCAGTTGATAGCCACAAGCAGCCGCAGCGAAGGTGGCACGGTCGCCCTCTACGGCATCTGCGACCAGGCTGACTACCAGAGCCTGACGATCAGCAAGTAGTTTCAACGAGAAAGGCAGGTTGAAAGTGAAACAGGGAAACGATGGCAGCAAGTGGCAAGCAGTAAGCAGGCCCACCAACAAGTTTGAGCCAGCTCGGATTATGATCTTTCTTACCCTGGCGGGTCTACTTGCCTACGTCCTGGTGCATACCTCGCTCTGGGGCAGCGACGAACAGACCATCTCCACAACAGACCACCAGGCCCTGGTCGGCAGGCTGGCGGCGACCGCTGCCACCCCTGCCCTTGCTCATGAAGGTCTGACGGCCCCCACCCTATTGGTTGGCCCCAGGCTGCGGCTGCCAGTGACGGCTTATGCAGACAGGGCTAGCGCAGTCAGCCCCCTGATCAGCCAGAATCTGGCGGCAGGGGTACAGTTGGGGGCCTACCCCGGCGAGCGGGGCGTGCTGGTGTTGGCCTTCGGCGGCGACCACCGCGATCCCCTCGTTGGCCTGGCCCTCAATGACCCCTTGCTAGTGATGAGTCGTAGCGGTGAGACCTACCGCTACATCGTCACCCGCTGCGCAGCAGGGGCAGGCATCCGTTGCCGGGTCGAAGGCGACCTCAGCACCTGGCTTGCCGCCCAGTTGCAGCCTGGTCGGGCGGCAAGCCAAGCCGCCGACCTGACTCTGGTACGCTTGAGCCGAGGAGATGATGGCAGCATGGGGGCTGCCGACTTCATCAGTGCGACCTGGGCTGGGCCAGCACGTACTGCCACCGCCCCCACCCTGCGCCTGAGTGAGAACCGTCGCACAGGCAGCAGCCGCTGAATGCCCCAACCTTAACTTAGAACAGGTACAGAACAATGAGCAAACCAAGAGCAATCAAATACAGCCACGAGGTAATTCCCCTGCGGAACGTGATCGACGGCATCGGCATCACTCCCGACCACCACCTGGTATTGGTCAAGCTGGGTGGCTTCGAGCCTAGTCTGTTCAGCGATGGCGAGTTGGAGTACCTCCAGGCTGGCATTGCCCAACAATATGACAACCTGGGTAGTGCCTTCAGCAGCTATCAATGCAGCACAACTCACAACCTGGGCATCATCGGCAACCAGTATCGGCAGTTGCAGGTCGAGGCGATGCAGGCCGACCCACCCGACATGGTCGCCCTCAAGCTGAACCAGCTAGACCTACGCCACATTGAGATAGTGGAACGCAACAACCCACCAGTACGCCGGGAGTCTTACCAGGTGGCTCCAGTGTCACGCACGGCAGGCAATAGGCTGGCTGGTAGTCTCGATTTCGGCCTGCTCCAGTTCAGTGATATGAGACGCATCGCCCGCGAGCGGGCCAGTGAGTTCCGGGCCTGGGTCAACCGCAGCGAGACAATCGACAAGCGCGACCGGAGGCTACGCGACCAGCGCAACGAAGGGATAGACGAGAACACCGCCTACAACCTGCAGCGGGTGAGTCGGGGGCTGGTCGGTAGCTGGAACGCCCTGGGTGTCCAGACCGAAGCAGCCACCCAGTTGGACTGGTACCGCATCCTCAGCCGGGCTCTGGGCGGTAGCCTTGAGCCGAACCGCCCCTTCCTGGAACAGGTCTGTGGCGAGATCAACCGCAGCGACCCCCGCGCCTTGGAGATCACCCGCTATGGCGAGGGTGGGCGAGATACCTGGTATACCACCAGCGTCGTAGCGGCCTCGACCCCCACGCTGATGCCAATGGGTATGCTGCGCCCCCTGTTGCACATGGGTCTTTGGCGCACCGAGATCGCCGCCCACTTTGCCCCGATTGCGCCGGGCGCGATGATGCACATCCTGAGCAAAACCAGCGATGGGATCAGCAAATCGCGGGAGCGCGATATGCTCGATATGATGACGGCGATAGATGTACTCAGGCGTGACATGGCCGCCACCCGTAGGGTCTACCGAGGCAGCCTCTGCGTAGCGATCAGTTCGCCGGACCTCGATCAGTTGATGCAGCAGCGCAAAGAAGTGACCGACGTGCTGGCGAACATGGGTTGGCGGGCATTCGCTCAAGACCTCGACCAACTCAACGCCTACCTGTCGGTACTGCCCTTCGGCCAGAACGTGCTACTTAAGAACATCTGGTTGCGCTTCGCGGGCAGTGAGTACCGCCGCACGCTACGCTCGTACAACGCGGCAGCGATGGTCCTCAACCTGGGGTCAGAAGTGCAGCACCCAGCCGGTATCTACGTCGGTCTCTCCGAGCATCAGACCGCCGTGATTATTGACGACCGCAGCTTCTCGACCGCTGGTCACACCGTCGTGATCGGCAAGACTGGCTATGGCAAAACCTTTGGTCAGATAGTCAAGATCGCGCGCAAACGGATCGTCAAAAAGGGAAGGCGCACGATCATCGTCGACCCCCAGGGCGGCTTCCTCCCAGGGGTCAACGACATGGGCGGTACGGTGATCGAGTTCACCCCCAAATCTGGCAAGGTGATCAACTGCATGGATCGCTGGGCGGGCGGCAACATGATGCCGATCTCGGACAAACGCTCCTACTTGAACGGCCTGTTTGCCCTGATGAGCAAAGTAGATAACCTGGATGCTGACAGCCAACCGGCCAATGGTCAGGCTCTCAAGCACCTCTACAACCACTTCGAACACGGCGACCGTAGCCTACAAACTATCCACAACACGCTGTTGGGGATGCGCTATTACCACAAGAGCCACAATCAGCCCCACTACCTGCGCCAACTCAAGCTGGCAGAGGTGATGGCGCGGCTGAAGGTTATCTACGCCAGCCTGGAAGCCGACTACAATTTGAGCGCACAGATAGAGGCTACGATGGTACGCCAGACCGACCGGCCCACCAACCGGCTTGATTACTGGCGGATGAGCGAGGCCGCCCGGACATACTACCGCGCTCCGGCGGTGAACGAGGAGTACACCACCCAACCTGAAGCTCTACCTGCCAACATCTACCGCGCCTGCCTGGAACGCATCATCGACGACGCTACCCTGGCCGGGTTGCTAGCGAAGCTCACCGAGAGCGAACGAGTGGTGATGTACCGCATCTTGACCCTGGAGTTGCGGCGGGGCATCCCTACCCTGTTCGACCACTGGATTTTCCTCTTCGCGCATGGGGGGGCCGGGGCGCAACTGGCTTACCGGCTGACCGACTACATAGACCCGGAGATTCTGGGCAATATCTTCGACGGAGCGACCAACGTGCCGTTGAACAACGACACCCTGCTGATCTGCTTCAGCCTGCGCGGTACCGACCCGCAGGACTGGGGGCTGTATATGTACGTAATCCTGGGCTACGTTTGGAACCGCATCGTAGACGTGATCCAGGAGACCGACCTCTACATTGACGAGTTCCAGGCAATGATGCGGGCAGGCAGCGTCGAGGTGGCGAACTTCGCCGCGATCATGGCAATGCGGGGACGCGCCTTCCTGCTGGCCCTCACCGTCATGTCGCAGACAATTGGCCCCTTCGTCACCACCGAGCAGGGTTTGGAGATCATGGCTAATGCGGCTCTGGTTGAGGTCTACAAACAAGATAAGCCTGGCCCTCTGGCCCAACTGAAAGAGGCCCTGGACTTCAGCGACGGCCAAATTGAGCGGATCAAGATGCTAGCCAAAGGCTGGTTCTTGCTCCACACCGACCGGCGCGAGGTGATGCTGACGCACTGGGAGGTATCGGAGGAGGAGGAAGCACACTGGCGCACAAAACTGGCAGACCGTGAGCAGCAGGAGGCCGAGTCTCGTGAGGCAGCGGCCTACTGGCTGGAATGGGAAGCCGAGCTACAAACGGAGGCAGTGGCAGCATGAGCAAGATGCATATACAAGAGCAGGGGGACGGTGCGGTACTGCCGAATGCGGAACTGGTGCCGTTGCACAAGCTATTCCCGCTTGGCGAGGTTGGCGAAATCTACGCAGCCACACTCACCTCCGCGCAGGAAGAACGGGAACCAGCAGCCAGAGCAGCTATCGAGCAGCAAAGCGAACGCGTGAGCAGGTTGATGGGGGAGTTTGCGGACAATCTGCAGCTGCACCGTAATGCTGGCGGTCGGGTTGGCGGCAGTCTGGCAACCCTGCTGATCCAGGCTGGCATGGTGCATTTGCTAGAAGAAGATGAATGGCCGCGCGGCGGCAACCCCGCCCCGCTGGCCGCCAGCGACAAAGCTGGCCCGGACGATGGTACGACCAACCTAGCTAACCAACAGGAAGCAGAGAACGAACAGGGAGCAGAGAACGAACAGGGAGCAGGGAACAAAAGCGGCTGTCAGGCAGACAAAGATGAAGACGAAAACAACGAAACCGCTAAGGTAGTACTCGACAACGAAACCACTGGTCGCGCACCCAGCAAGGTTGGCGGGACAGACTCTAACGAGCGGTGGGAAGCGGCACCAAACCAACCAGTCGCTCCCCCCACCGCTTGTCTCCCGGCACCAGCCAGTCCAGCCAGCCACTCACAACCTGAAGAACACGCAGTGGTAGTAGCAGCCAACAGCAACCAGCGACCAACAACCGCAGTAGCCGAGCCAGCCCCTGACAAGATCGGGGAGATGCTGGCCCAGATCAGCAAGATGAGGGCAAAGTGATGAAAACCAGATTGTTGCTACTCAGCATCCTGGCCGCCCTGTTGGGGTCAGGCACTAGCCAGGCCGAAACCCAACAGACTATGTTGCTAAGGCTGACAGTAGAGGCAGTGCCTGAGCTACAAGTGGTGTTTCTACCTGAGGGCAAAGACAAGATCGGCAGTCAACTAATCAGCCAGCAGCTGAAACCGCTGGAAGGTGACCCCAGCCGTTACCAGGTCGTCTTTCAGACCAACGTCCGTGGTGGTATCTTGCTGCTGACCACGAACAGCAGAGGTCAGACACAGACCGTGGCCCGCAGTCCGCTCAGTTGGAGCCTGCGCCCGCCCGACCGGGTTGACCTGGTCATCACCTATAACGTTAACGGGATGCGCGGGCTAGACCTGATCGACTTCCGGCGCACGGACGACCAGCCCCGGTTGGACAGCATGAGCGTAGACGACCCGGCCCTCACGCCAGTGGCAGAGATCAGCAACCCAGTCTTGACTACCACTCAGACTATTACAGTGCAGGTCGGCGAGCGGTTCCCCATCCTCGGCTGGATAACACTGCTGATCGTGGGCTTGCTACTGTCGTTCGAGGGTCGCCTGCTATGGCGTAGTCTGCGGCGTAGGTCACGCCCAGCCCAACCCGAAAGTGAGAAGGGTGTATCGTGAAGAAGCTAATTCTGACCGGCACTCTGCTGCTGGCGGTGCTGCTACCGACGCTGGCAGCGGCTGAAACTACAGATCAGCTAGGTGGTCAGCTTGACCGGGCGGGGGTAAAGGTCAGCCTGCTGCTGATTGCTGCCGACCCACAGAGTCGAGAGGCAATACTGCTGCAGGTAGCCAACACCACCAGCGACGACCAGGGTCGCTACAGCTTCAGCGTGCAGCGCAGCCAAAGCGTTGCGCTGGTGGGCAAGAGTGGTCGCCGCTTCATCGGTCTGGGGGTGCGAGTCGAACCAGGCTATACCTGCAGCCCCCAAGGTAGTCGCGGACAGGGTTTGGGCAGCCCCTGCAAGTACGGCTGGGCTTTCAGTGCGACCGCCCCAGCCCTGCGGGGCAGCATCAGTTTCCACCTGACCGCACTGCCCGTGAGCGGGGGCAATGTTGGCCGTCAACCGGCAGCACCACCCCAGAGGGGCAGCCAGGGCAGTCAGCCAGGGGTTGCTCCAACAGTCCCTGCCCCCGCAGCAAACCCAACGACGGTTCCGGGTTCGGCTGGCAGTACCAGCACCCTGCTGTCGCCCCTGCCGCCCGCCTCTGTAACCTCCACAGCGGTGCCAGTTACGCCAGCGGCACTCGACACCGCCCTACCGCCTGCCCCACCGCACACTGCTCAACCAACGCTAACTGGCACCGCTAAGCCGACCACGACCAGCACGGCCAACCCCATCCCCACCACTACCCCATTGCCAACCGTTACCGAGTTGCCAGCGGTGTTGCGTGCGCCGACCATTGCTGGCGGGATCGTGCCGCTGCCAGTCGAGATACCTCTGGTGCTGGCCGTCACCCCCACAGCGGTACCAGTAGTGGTCACCGCAAAGTCGAGCGGGGGCGGCATCTGGGGCTGCATCATGTGGTTGCTACTTGTGTTTGTAATAATCGTCGTCCTCGGTGGGCTGATCATATGGTGGCTGCGGCGTAGGAAGAAGGCGCAGGCGGAGCAGGATGTGAACATAGGGGCTGAAGCACAATTCGGCAACCCTGAAGCCCCAACCGTTGCCAACCAGACACAGCAGAGAGTAGAGAAATGAGCCTAAAGCCAACTACCAGCCAACCCACTCTGGTGGCCGGGGTCGAGCTTGATGGCCGCTACCAACTGCGGCAGCTACTTACCAGCAGTGGGAATTACACCCTCTGGCAGGCTGAGGAGCGCGATAGGCGATTGCTACAGATCGTGTTCGTGCGCCGCAATGCGACCAATCAAGAGGTAGGCGAAGCGGCTCTGCGCCTGCGCTTTGCCAAAGCCTGTGGCCGACCCGAGGTGACCGACTGGTGGCTGTGGCAGGCAGGCGGCGAGTACCTCGGCTACGCGGTGCTGGTTCCTACAACCGAGCGGTGGGTAGCAGCGACCATCGCTGCGCTGCGCGATCCCGCGGCTGTAGACGAGGCCAAGCCAGACGAGGCCAAGCCAGACGAAGCCCAGGGCGACCTAGGCCTGAAGGTGGAGGCTCAGCCTCGGCCACGACGGTGGTGGGCAAAACTGCTGCACGCACTACGCCCTGACCTGCTGATGGCCCCAGCGGGCAAGCTGGTCTGGAAACAGAGCAGCAGACTAACCAACTTCAGCCTGCGCTACCCGGTGATCCTGGTTTGCTCGCTGCTGGTGGCTAGCGGGTACTGGCTTTGGACAAGCTGGCTAGACAATCTGACTATCCGCCCCACTCACGCCTGGGTAGACGTATTCTATTGGTTGCGGCACCTCGCGCGCATCGTAGGGGGGGTAGGCGGTAGCACCTTCCTGTTCGCACTCGTCTACTATCGGGTGCTGCCCACAAAAGAGAGTGTAGCGCGTGCGCGACAGTTGTTGTACTGGGGTGGGGGGAGCATGATAGTCGCCCTGCTGTTCGCAGTTGTGGTGTGGTTGTTCTAAAGCAGCCACCTTATGTAGCAAGGACAACGCTACCACCCGGCGAATTGCTACATAAGGCAACCGCCACAACCTGGAAAGGGGGCTAGAGATGATGGGAGCGACGCACGCGCCACTGGGGGGCTTGACGGCAATACTGGTACTAGAGACAACGGCGGGGCCAGCCCCTGCCACCCTGGCTGGTCTAGGCTTGCTGCTGACCGCTGCCGGTTTCGGGGCGTTTTATGGGATGCTGCCAGACATAGACCACCCTCATAGTCTGATCTCTAATTTCGGCAACTTGCTAAAGAAGTTTTCCAGCGGCCTGCTTCGACGGGGGATCAGACGTAGCCCTAACCTGCTGTTTACCATCCTGCTACTCCTGCTCAACGGCTTGACGATAGTGGGATTCAGCCTGCTGAACGGGTTGTTCCAGGCACTGGCCTGGATCACTAGCACGGTGTTCGGCCACCGTGGGGCTACCCACTCTTTCCTGGCGGCGGGGATCGCCAGCCTGCCCTTCGCGGCGATTGCCAGCACGTTGGAGGCAGCCAAGCTCAACGCTACCTGGTGGTGGGTAGCGTGGGCAGCCTCGCTGGTGGGCTACGTATCACACCTCCTGAGCGACGGCTTCACCCACACCGGCCAGCCGCTGTTCTGGCCGCTGCCAGCGATCCACCGGCAGCAGACAGTAGTAGTAGAGCGCAATGGTCACAAGGTAGCACGCACGAAACAGATCGAGGTTCTACCCGCAAAGGTGAACCTGCTACCCAAGATGCTAAGGGTTTCGGCAAACGGCCTCTGCAACATGGTGTTGGGGTTGGTTGCCTGGCCGGTGCTGCTGGGCCTGCTGGCCCTACCCTACATGAGTGGGCAAGTAATCCGGATGGTCACTACCCTGCTGGGTGGGGAATGACCGCTACTTGAGGATGTAACCAGGGAAGGGGACGAAATGTTCAAGAAAATCTACATTGGGCTAGGCATCCTGTGGCTGCTGACCATCAGCGGCTTGCTAGCCGTCGGCTTCGGCCCTGTGCTTTTCCCCACGAAAGCGGTAAACGTTGCCGCCGCTCACCTCAGCGAGGAAGGTAACACCCCAGTACAGGAGGAAAGCAGCTTGGAGCGCATGAGCGACCCGCTCCCCCTGGCCGGGGCTGGCTTCACCCTGCTACTCACCCTATTGGTGAGCAGCCTACGCTACTATGCAGGCAACCAGCAAGAAGGCGCGGCGCGTACCGCCGCGGGCCGCGCCCGGCATTACCTCGTCACCCTAGCAACCGAGGAAGAAGTCAAGCAGGACAAGATCGAGAGCTTCTGGTTCGGCGTGCGGCGCGGGATGCAGGTGGGTTGGTGGGAGGAGATGACTGGTCGTTCCCCCTACCTGATCTGGACTTATCTAGGCAGCCGCCACAGTGCCTACCCTTACGGCATCTATCTGACCGTCGTCGGCGAGAAGCGGGTACAAGATTCTATCGGGATGGCCCTCAAATCGCTCAACCCGACCCTGGAAGTGCGCCAGTTGGAAAGCAACCCCCGCGTCGTTATTGGCAAGTACGCCCGCCGCTACCTGAGCATCAAACTGGGGCGGTCTGCCTACCT
>Ga0123338_10003401_pt1 | contig 14348 bp, 2 predicted proteins | sample grotaG_FD_89793 | JGI IMG/M metagenome (GOLD analysis project Ga0123338, IMG submission 89793) | Glacier valley bacterial and archeal communities from Borup Fiord, Nunavut, Canada, to study Microbial Dark Matter (Phase II) -... | ecosystem: Environmental > Aquatic > Freshwater > Ice > Glacier ... | reverse complement strand
GTCACAGGGGCCCCGCTGACTCCCGCACTGTGGATGACTGTAAAGGAGGGACACAGTTTAAAGGTGCTCTGGACCCCGTAACCCGTGCCCGTACTGTTGGTGGCATAGGCACGTACATAGTAAGTCTGCCAGGGTGTCAAGTTACTCAATGTAGTAGTAAAATTACCAGTACCTGTATTACCATCCGATACAAAACTATCCGTAAGCTTTGGATTACCTGTTGTATTCCAACAAAAACCACGGGAAGTGATTGCAAATCCACCATCGAAAGTAATAAGAGTGGAAGCCTGGACAGTGCTCGATGTCATCGTCTCATTTAAAACAATTACAGCATTTAACACCGGCACTGGCGTTGGCAAAGTATCACGCAGGCAACGGACAGATTGTGCCTGTGCTTTATCCACAGTAGTTGTGTTGCTTGCACCTGCCGCCAGGGACAGGTAGTTACCTGAAGTAACACCACTCTGGGTACTGCTCCAGTAATAACCACCCGTTCCACGACCTGTCAACGCGCCGGCTGTATTTATATAACCCGCCATATGAAGCTTTAAAACTGAATTGTAGGCATCAGTAGCTTTAACCCACGATTGCGGAGCTGCATCAGCGGCTGTCCATTCCGTATTGGTGGGAAGGCGCCAGCCCGGGCCCAACTGAAGCAGACAGGGATCATTTTCCTTTAACCAATCACTGGGTTCATTGATCGAAGTTGCCCAGGCTACTGGTCTGCGTGTCCCCCCTGCAATATGTTGATATCCCTGGCTACGGTTGAACTGCCAGTACCAACCCATAGGTTCTTCGTATGTATCACTGGCGGAAGCTGCCTGCAAGTCGGCTCCCAGGTTCTTGGTGATCCAGCACAAGGAAGATCCCGAGATATTGGAGTTGACTGAGGTATAGGTAATGGTCTTGTTATCTACCGGTGAACCCGAGGCTAATTTATGGATTACAGTAAAAGTGGGGCAAATCTTGAAGGTCTGTACTGCAGTATATGAAGTTCCACCGGCATTGGTAGCATAAGCACGTAAATAATAAGTAGGTCCCTCAATAAGCCCGGCAAGCATATCATTGAAACTACCCACACCAGATCCTGAAAGCATTTTATTATCTGTAACAACCGGCAAACCTTTAGTATTCCAACACAACCCACGGGCAGTAACTTCCGCACCACCACCATCGGTTACAGTTGCTGACCAATTTGCAGTGGATGCGGTCATATTAGATAATAGCAGTGAACCAACAGTTGGAGGAACAGGCAAAGCAGTCAAGACAACCTCATTACCATAAGAAGTCCCTTGAGAACTTGTTGCATAAGCTCTTACAAAATAAGACGTAACCGGAAGCAAGCCTGTTATATTGCAGGTGAAATCGCCAATGCCGCCTGTTGCTGCATCTTTATGGCTTCCAGTAGCAATAGGCCCGGTTGTTATACTCCAGCAAACTCCGCGAACAGATACGGGCGCACCACCATCGGTACTGATATTCCCGCCACAAACAGCAGAATTTGAAGTTACCGCTGTAACAGGTACAGTGGTCAAAGTTGGAGTAGTCAAAGTGGTAAAACTTTCCACGCCACCGTAGGTAGTTCCTGCACTATTTGTAGCATAGGCTCTAATATAATATTTCACACCACCTGTCAATCCCGTCAGGTTGCTCATAAAAGAACCAGTACCTCCATTGGCATAAGCCAATTTATTATCATCGATGGTAGGTAAATCACTTGTATTCCAACACACACCTCGTGCAGTTATTGAAGCCCCGCCATCACTGGTAATATTGCCTCCGCTGGAAACCGAATTCCCGGTAACAGAGGTTGGTTTTGTGGTTATAATTGTAGATAAAATAGACGTAGTGAAGCTTGCAGGGTTAGGACTGTAACCAGTTCCAATAGCACTTTTGGCATAAGCCCAAACATAGTATTTAGTTCCACCAATTAAGTTATCAATTTTTCCACCCAATGTGGTAGCAAAGTAACTGTTAGAAAGCGTATTATCAGCTTCCGTCGGAATAATTCCCGTGGTATTCCAGCGAATACCACGATCAGTTATCGTGCCTCCTTCGGTAGTAATAGTTGCAGCCGCATTGGCCGAGTTTCCGGTAGTTGCTGAGATCGTCACATTACTCAATACCGGAACAGCTCCCATTGTGGTAAAACTCTGAAGCGTACCGTAAGAAATACCCTGACTATTAATAGCATAAGCAAGCGCAAAATAGTTAGTGTTAGGTAAGAGACCTGTAAGAGTACAACTAAAATTGGTACTAATGCCACTGAAAAGATCAATTCGACTATTTGATGTAGTTGGTGGATTCACAGTACTCCAACATACACCCCACTGGAAGACAGCTGATCCGCCATTGTCCGTAACTTCCCCACCAGTAATAGCAGTATTGCTGGTAACAGAGCTTACCTCATTGGTGGTAAGGCTTGCAGGAGTTAATGTTGTAAAGCTCAAAGTATTTCCGTAGCTGGTTCCCAAACTGGTAACTGCATACGAACGAACAAAATAGGTTGTGCGACCACTTAAACCCGTAAGAGTTGAAACAAAACTTCCCGAACCACCAGTTGCATCGTCAATATGATTGTCATAAGAATAAGGAGGACTAACTGTACTCCAGCAAGTTCCACGCTTAGTTACGGGCGCCCCACCTTCACTGATTATATTACCACCACTTTTTGCTGTATTAAACGTGATAGTGTTTACTACTTTTGTGGTCAGTGCTGCCAGTGTTGGCGAAGTAAAGCTTGCCGGAGAAGCACTATATCCTGTACCCCCACGATTGGTTCCATAAGCCCATACAAAGTATCGGGTGCCCGGCGTCAAATTGGAAATAGTACCACTTATTGTAGTGCCAATAGTTGCATTGGAAACAGCATTAGCCAGAGATGGCTCCGTTCCGGTAGTATTCCAACAAAGCCCCATATCAGTTAATACATCTCCCCCAGTATCTGTCACATTTGCAATACCTACCGCAGTATTAATGGTAATACTGGAAATGCTTGGCACACTTAATTTAGGTATCATTATCTGTGTTGTAAAGCTCTTCACGTCTCCATTGGCTGTACCCACCGTATTGGTAGCATAAGCCTGGACATAATATTTAGTATTTGGCAATAATCCGGCAAGGCTTGTTATAAAGCTACCCGAACCGGCCGCTGCTGACGGAATTTTGGTAAGCGGTGGATTTACTGTGCCCCAATATAATCCCCGGGAAGTTACTGCTACTCCTCCTTCATCCAAAACTTCTCCTCCGGCAATAGCAGTGCTACTGGTTATTGCACTTGGAGTTGACGTAGTGATTGTAGAAAGCATCACATCGGCTGTGGTAAATGAAATTTCACTACCATAGGTAACCCCTACGCTATTTGCAGCATATGATCTAACGTAATATTTCTTATTGGGAACTAAACCGGTCAGTTTTGCTGTAAAACTCCCGATTCCTGTACTGATATTATCTACTGTCTTAGTTGATAAGGAAATAGTTGGATCTCCATAAAGACTCCAACAAACTCCACGTGTAAGTATGGGAGACCTACCGTCATCTGTAATAAGTCCACCACTTGTAGCAGTCGTTGTAAAAATACTGGTAGCAGAAGCAGTACCCGAAAGAGTAGGTAAGGAGGCAGTTTGTAAAGTTGTTTCAATACCATAAGCCGTTCCAATATTATTGATGGCATAAGACCGCACATAGTATATCGTATTCGGAATTAATCCGGTCACATTTCCAACAAAACTGCCGGTATCTTTGCCGCACACAATTTTACTTTCTTTGGTAGTAGGGTTTGATAAAATACTCCAGCAAATTCCACGGGAAGTTACCACATCTCCTCCATCACTGGTTACTCTACCTTCACCGATGGCACTTACTCCGGTAACTGAACTTGCAACGGTATGAGCAAGTAGTGGTGATGTGGGGAATAAAGATATATTCACCTGATTTCCATAACCTGTTCCGGCACTATTCGTTGCATAAGCCCTTATATAATAAGTAGTACTGGATTTTAAATTCAGAATATTACTTACAAAAATTCCTGTACCGGCACCATCCACCGTTTGAGCAAGAGACACAGTATCGGGGTTAAAGTTTGCAATATTGCTCCACCTCACTCCACGTGAAGTTACTGAAGCTCCTGCGCTACTGGTAATTTCTCCACCAGTAAGAATAGAATTGCTTGATGTACCTGAGGCATAAGTAGTAGAAAGTATTGGAACTGATGCTGGTGTTGTAAAAGTAGTTTCATCCCCATAAGCCAAACCAAGATCATTGACAGCATAAGCCCGCACATAGTAAGTTGTATTGGGTGTTAAGCCGATAATTTTACTTGTAAAAGAAGATCCATATCCATGACTTGTTTTAGTAAACAATCCAACAGTTGGGTTCGGACCTATGCTCCAACAAACGCCTCTATCGGAAACAGTCGACTGTCCGGTATTGGTTATGGTACCCCCACTCATGGCTGTATAACCGTTAGAAGTCGTTCCAATTGGAATGGTGGAGAGAGTAGGAACACCTACCGTAGTAAAACTCACTTCATTTCCATAAGCAATACCTACTATATTCTGACCATAAGCCCGCATGTAATAAGTCGTGTTTTGTTTTAACAGTGGAGTGGTGCAATCAAATTCAGTTCTATAATTTCCGGTATAGTTTCCTGTTTCAGCAGTCCTATTTACAACGACTGTATCCACGTTAAAGTTAGGAAATTCACTCCACAAAACGCCTCTTGTAGTTACAGGAGCTCCGCCATCATTGTTGATGTACCCCCCCGCAGTAACGGCTGTATTCCAATGAATTATTTTTGTGCCTTTAGTAGTAATACTGGCAATAACAGGTGGATTTGTGGTAAAACTAACCTGATTACCATAGCTGGTGCCGGCAATACTGGTTGCATAAGCCCGTACATAATACTTTGTGCTTGCTTTCAAAAATGTCAAATTACTTACGAAGCTTCCCTTATCACCGCCATCAATTGTTTTGTCCGGAGACGAAATTTCAGGAACAAAATCGGGAGTTGTGCTCCAGATTATTCCTCTGGAACTAATATAAGCACCACCATCATCGGTTATATCGCCCCCACTACCGGCAGTATTGCTGGTTTGAGAAGATGCATATACAGTGGTAAGTGTAGCCAGTTTAGGAGTCATAAAACTAACCTCATTTCCATAAGCAACTCCAACACTATTAATTACATAAGCCCGTACATAATATATTGTTGCAGGAGTAAGACCATTCATATCCGCTGTAAAGTTTCCGGTGAAATAACCGGTTTGTGCCGTTTTATTAACCGTAACAATTGCCGGGTTAAAATTGGGGCTAAGGTCCCACACCAATCCCCGCGTAGTGACCCTTGCTCCGCCATCGCTGGATATATTGCCTCCTACTATGGCAGATGTTGAGGAAGTGAGGGTTGGCGCAGTGCTTGTAAGCGTTGGAATTTCCGGCGGCAATGTGGTCATGCTCTCCGTATTGCCATAAGCAACTCCAACGCTATTCGTTGCATAAGCTCTCACATTATAAGTAGTAAGTCCCATTAGCCCCGTCATGGTATGTATAAAACTACCGGTTCCTGTTCCAGCAGTTGTATGTCCATCGGCAACGGTAGGGTTTGGGGTAACGCTCCAACACAAGCCGCTTTGTGTAACTGTGGCTCCTCCGTCATCGGTAATGTTTCCTTCGCCAATAGCCGTAGTTCGCAGAACCGTTGCAATTGGAGGAGAGGTTGTAGTAATCGTTGCTAATTTAGGTGTTTTGAAACTGGATTCATTATCGGCATAGGCTGTACCGGCACTATTAACTGCAAATGCTTTGGCAAAATAGGTTGTTCCTGTATTTAACCCTGTAATGGTAATATCAAAATTACCGGTACCTACTTTAGAAACTCTGTTTGAGAATACAGTTGCAGGATCAAAATTTGGTGAAGTGCCCCAACAAACACCCACCGAAGTAATAATACCTCCACCATTGTCCGACACAATACCTCCACTGGGAGCACTCACACCATCAGCTCCACTGATGGTTGGTTTTGTGGTAAGTTTAGCTAAAACCGGTGGGTCTGTGGTGAAAATTTGTTCATTACCATAGGCAATTCCTGCGTTATTGGTAGCGTATGCTCTGATATAATAGGTGATACCTCCTAGCAATCCGGTCATATTATTAATAAATTCTCCGATGCCGCTTCCAATTGTTGTATGCGTATCTGTTATTGAAGGGCTACCCACAGTATTCCAGCATATTCCGCTGGAAATTACCGTAACTCCACCGTCTTTTTCAATAAATCCACCGCTTACAGCCGTAGAACTGGTTATTAAAGTTGCAGCAGTCGTTGTAAGTGTGGGCGTTGTAAATGTAGAGAAACTAAGTTCATTTCCATAAGTAAGGCCTTCACTATTTACGGCAAATGCTCTTATGTAATATTTCGTTGTAGGTATTAATTCTGTGATATCAATGTAAAAACTACCACTACCTTCGCCTGCAAATATATATTTATCAGCCATTGTTGGGTTGGCAGAAGTACTATAGCACACTCCACGAAGAGCTACATTTGCTCCTCCATTACTGGATATAAATCCACCACTTCTGGCTGTTGAGCCACCGATATTTATAACTGTAGTTGTGGTAAGTGTAGGAAGAACCGGTGGTGCTGAAATAAAATCGACTTCATCGCCGTATGATGTGCCTGCACTATTGATAGCATAAGCTCTCACATAATATCGGGTGCTACCCATCAAATCGTTCATTTTGCTTGTAAAATTCCCGGATCCAATGCCATTGCTAACGTGATTAGCATTGATGGTTGGACCGGTCAACGTGCTCCAGCAAATTCCACGAGTGCTGTTTGGCTCACCACCATTATCAGTAATAGTTCCCCCACTTGTGGCCATAGTACTGGCAATAGCAGTTACTACATTCGTTTTAAGTGTGACTAGCGAAGCAGATCCTGTGAAAAAGCTCACTGAATTACCATAAGCGACACTGATGCCATTTAACGACACTCCATTAGTTGCATAAGCTCTTACATAATAGGTTGTGTTAGCTAACAAACCGGTCATATTACTTATAAAACTTCCTGAGCCTGTACCCTCTTTTGTATTGCTACTATTAATTTCAGGGGCACTTGTGTACATACTCCAGCAAATTCCACGTGAGCTTACCGGCATTCGTCCATCAATTTCAATATTTCCGCCGGAAATGGCAGTGGTACTGTTTAAATCGCTTACCGCGCTAGTGGTAAGGGACGGAAGAGTAGCAGTAATAAAAGTATATTGATTTCCGTATGCGGTACCTTTACTATTTGCAGCATAAGCTCTAACGTAATAGGTTGTATTTGGCCACAGCCCTGTCATATTACTTGCAAAAACACCAAGTCCATCGCTTGTAATGGTCTCTGAAGTTCTATAATTTTCACGGGTAGGATATTGATTAGTACTCCAGCAAATTCCTTTTGCTACAAGAGTAGCTTCTGTATTGCTTACCACCTCTCCTCCACTGATGGCAGTTGTTCCCGTAATGTTGGCCACCGAAGCAGTAACCAGATTTGCCAATTGAGTGGTAGTAAATGTGCTCTCATCTGTGTAAATAATTCCTTTACTATTTGTAGCATAGCCATACACATAATAAGTTGTACCTTCCGTCAAACCGGTTAATTTAATGTTATAGGTTCCAACGTCAGTGCTTTCGTTAAAAGGAGCAGCAATATCATCTAAAGTTTGCCTATCTGTAGAAATTACAATTCCACGTGCTGTTACAGGTGCTCCTCCATTACTACTTATTGTAAAATTAACTCCGGCTGAAGTATTGGTAATATCCGTTATGTTTAAAGCCAAAGAACTAAATATCGGCTTAGTTACCGGCATAGTATTAAACTGAACAAGATCACCATAGGCCTTACCCACACTATTAACGGCATAGGCTCTAACATAATAAGTTGTATTACCCAGCAGATTGGTAAGCGCAATAGGAACGCTTCCTTCTGTTGTAGCATCAACCGTTTTTATTGCTGAGACATCGTTCTTTGGATCAGATAAATTACTCCAGATAATGCCACGTTCTGTAATTGAAGCTCCACCAGTGCTAACAAGATTACTTCCTGTCGTTGCAGTTTTATTGGTAATATTACTTGCTACGAGAGTAGTAATAATTGGTTCAGTTGGTAGCAGCAAAAATGTATAATCATTTCCATAAACAGTGCCTACCTCATTGGTAGCATAGGCCCTTAGATGATAAGTAACATTTGGGGTCAGATTAGGCAACTCACTTGCAAATTGTCCGGTACCGATGCCATTACGAGTAGATCTGCTTTGTCCATCACCAATTGCCGGATCTGCAAATGTACTCCAACATACCCCACGTTGAGTAACCATTGACCTTCCGTCATCTGTTACATCACCTCCGGCATTTGCACTAAAGCTTACAAAAAAAGAAACTGGAATCGTAACAATGGTAGGATAATCAATGGTTGCCAAACTATCCAGATTCCCATAAGAAGTGCCATGACTATTAACAGCATAAGCACGCAAATAATAAATGATATTTGGTGTTAAGCCCGACAGGTAGCTTGAAAAATTACCTATACCTGCACCTGTTACAGACTGAGCCGTTTTTGTAGAAAGATCAACGGTTGGGTTCCTGGTTGTGCTCCAACAGACTCCTCGTAGCGAAATTGATGCCGATCCGGAATTGGTAATATCACCACCACTCCCCGCCGAATTTCTGTTAATACCTGTTGGTGGAGTAGTGACAAGAACAACATAGGATGTGGTAACAAAACTGGTTATACTACTAAATGAAGTACCAGCTTTATTGGTGGCATATCCTTTCACATAATAAGTTATGCCGGTAAGTAAGCCACTGATGTTGCTAAAGTATTTTCCAACATCTGAGACATTTACCGTGGTTGATGGGAATGAAATAAAATTCTCACTATCTTTACTCACCATGACTCCACGGCCAGTCACCGGAGCTCCGCCATTATTTAATATCACAAGTTCTCCAATAGCTGTAATATCAGTGATATCGGTGATATAGATATTGGAAGAATTAAGAACTGGAGCTACAGCTGCCGGAGTAGTAAAACTTATTACATTTCCATAGGCAGTTCCATTCGCATTAACAGCATAAGCCTGAACAAAGTAGGTGGTTAGCTCCTTGAGGTTAATAAGTGTTGTAGGAAACGGACCAGTACCTGAACCATCTTCTGTTTTAGTGATAAAATCAAGTTGAGGATTCGCAGACATACTCCATATTATTCCCCTGCCCGTAATCTGTGCCCCGCCATCACTGGTAATATCACCCCCACTAATGGCTGTTGTATTGCTGATTTCAGTGGCTTTTGCGGTAATTATGGTAGGAATTGTCACTGTTGTTTTAAACATCTTGTCATCGCCATATACTACCCCGGCACTTGTATTGGCATAAGCACGCAGATGATAGGCCGTATTGGGAGTCAACTCCGTGAAGTTACTGATAAAGGTTCCAACACCTGCACCCAATTGAGTGGTTTTAATGCCCGAGATAGTATTGGGATTCACTGAAGTACCGATACAAACTCCCTGTGTTGTTATTTCAAGCCCACCAGTACGAACTATTTCGCCTCCACTAGCAACAGAATTACTTGTAATATTTGTAGCTGAAACGGTAATAATTTCCACTCCGCAGTTAATATTCTGCCAGATAAGTCCATCGTAGAAACGGATGGATTTGGTGACCGTATTGATATAAAATCCGCCTTTGGAAAGCCCTGCACCTACAGGATCTATGCTGAGGACAGGCAGCTTACATGCCTGATCCGCAGAAAACCCGGAGCTTGCGGTAAAACTGTTGCTGCTTAGTTCAGAAATTTTCAACCAGTCGGTTCCATTGTGAATCATCATCTTATTCCCTGTAATGGAGTAATACATGACGCCCAACTTTGCCTGTCCTACGGGAATACTACTTATTGCTGGGATAAAAGGAATGCCATTCTTTACTACAAAATAATTTTCAGCAGTCACAGAGGTCACATTGCTGGTACACAAGTTTTCCCACGATGTACCCGTATAAATCATAGGCGTGTTATGGGTGGTACTGAAAACAAGCATTCCGGTTTCAGGTGAAACTATTGACACAGGATCAATTACCGGAAGATGGGGAACACCCGAAAGTACCCGAAAATATCCTTGTCCGGAAACAGTACTACTTGCGGTAACGATTAGTAGAAGTAGAATTCTTAATATGACTGGTAATCTTTTCAACGTCTTATTATTCAAGTTATTCCTAAATACCTGGATGAAATCTGTCAATAAAACTAGTTCTGGTGTAGTTTTTTTAGAATCGCATCTATTTGGAGCTGTTGGTCATTGATCTTATTTTTCAGAACAGTAATTTCCAGTTGCTGTTGCTTTATCTGTTGTTGTTGCTCTTTAACAGCCTGGATCAATACCGCAGTTAACTGGCTATAGTCAACCTTGAAAAATCCATCAGCTCCTTTTTCTACCATATCGGGATATACAGTCCTCAGTTCCTGGGCAATCACGCCAATCTTAGGTCCCTTTGCATACTTCGTTTGGTCTTTATATTCAAACTGAACACCTCGTAAATGATCAATCTGAACAAGTACATTGGTCAACGTTTCAATATGTGTTTTTAAACGTTCATCCGAGGGCGTATAAAAATTACCGTTAACCGTCACATCCTTTCCAAATACACTATTTCCATCCGTATCAAAAGATACACCATCACCTCCATCACCATCGTTACTAATGGAATAGCTTCCCATTTTAAGAGACTGTTTAGCAATATGATCTCCAAGGTTATCGGCGGCAACAATTTTCACCCAGGCAGTACCATTGTAGGTATATAGGCTTCCATCAGTCGAATTATAAGACACATCACCTTCCGCCGCAGTTACCGACAAGCCAATATTGACCTGCTTTAATGATGATTCCAATCCGGCCGAAGAGATTGTTTTTGTCTGACTAGCTGCCGGAACTTCAAATGGCGAATTGTAGGTCCAAACCCCCGAGGCAGGCAAAAACATATAAACACGGGTATCTAATCCATTGCCATTAATCCCATCATAATCATATACCGCGAAGAGCATTCCTCGCTTTAAGTACTGTACATCAGCGCCTAACAAGCCCGAATAAGTATCGAACTGCATGCAACCTCCATATAAAGCGTTCACATCAATAATTCCCCAGGAATCACCCGGACTGATCATGTCGGGCATTTTTATCTGAGCCTGTCCTTTGATGCTGAATAAAAGCAAAAAGAACAATCCAATCACATGCAGAGCCAGCTGGTTCTTTGGAATAAGCTGTTTCTTTAGTTTACTTATATTTTGCATAAACAGTTGTTTCATAGTCTGGAAGTGTATAATTAGTTGGCTAATTTCACTTTAATTTGGCCTCCGGCTCCGGTTGAAGCTTTATAGATACATACCCAATACCAGGATTGCGCCCCCCCTCCGGGTGGTGGAGTCACCTTTACCATATAGGTATTTGTATTTGTGTTCGTATACCATGTTCCTGCCGCTTCATAATAAACGGTCTTTGAGAACGATGGTGCCGGTGCAGTTGCCGGGGTATAAGTCGGAATAGCCCAGGCAAAAAAACCAGAGCTTCCAATTTCTTTCGTATAAGTAACTCCGCCTGTCTGGTAGTAAATCGTTGTTTTTAATGAGCTGTTGGATAGGGCTTTCAACTGGCCTTCAGTTGGTGCTACATCCGACGACAAAAATCCGCAGTATAGTTTATCCTGCAACAAATAATAAGAGCTGTATACACTGGCAGAAATATCCTGGGCAACATCACCTGAGGCACTTGTCCCAACCCGAAAAGGTGTCGTTATAGCAGTATTTAGGATTGTAAAAGCTGCATTACCTGTTGTTGTTGTGCTTGCCGTTATATTGGTAGGTTTAGATGTTCCTTCAAATGCTAAATCAGCCTTCGCATCATCATTAAATGTCAATCCCCAGACGGTATAACGTGTAAGGTCAGATCCTGCTCGTTCGATCAGGTAAGGATCAGAAATTGAACCAGCCCCTTCTCCTGTCAAGCTTGTCCCTCCGGCAGTAGCAGATATCACGGTACTGGAAACTGACACACCCTGTGCTTTTGTGAATTTAATATTCAGGTTTAGGTTGGCCACATTGGATGCATTGTCAGTAACCTGAAGTCTCATGACACTACTTTGGTCATTATCAATATTGGTCGTAAAAGTTGATTTTACGGGATTGAAATTTCCGGTAATGGTTGCCGCAGACGAATTGACCGTATTACTTCCAATATTCGTGCTGCCCAGAAACAAATCGACCTTCGTAATAGGTGTATCGGTACTTTGATCGGCTATACTCTGGTTTGTTACGGCATAGTTAAAGGTCAATCCTGTTGCCGTTTTCCATGTGCTGTAAGGGATGGTCATCGTTCCAACCTGATCAGTCACTATTTTCTGAGCATCGGCTGACTGAGAAGAAAACTTCCCGAAGGTGGTTACCCCGTTGTAATTAAAGGAAGTAATCAGGGGTGTGGATACCGGATAAAATACCTTATTCAGAAAATCAACCACATTATCTGTCGCGGGAGTAAAGCCGGTAATTCCTGTCCACCCCGGTCGGGTAATTGCCTTGCTGCCATCAAATGAACTTGTTGACGAAGCGTTGTCAATATAACTGACCGTTGCCAGGGTATGTTTTTTAACTAGTTCAGGAACGACATCGTTTTTGACAGCCACCCCTGTCAGCGTATCACCATTTAACATGAGTGTCTTCACATCAAATTCAGCATCTTTTCCACCCCAGCTGTTCCACAATGCCGAGTCTTTGGGGAAAGCGTTCGCACTGGTAAAGTTGGTATTGGCCACGTAAAAGTTGCCATTGAAGCTTACACGCTCTCCGGCAGAATAGATATGCCCTGTCTCCCACTGATGGACCACAGAAACTTCGAGCCACTTGTCGGTTCCTGTATATTCGAAATAACGGATCTGATTGTTTTTACCCGCATCAATAACGGATGCAACCATCCCCACATTCCTTGTATAAGAAGGGATAGCAGTATTCAATTCGACAGCAGGGCTTGCTGAAAGAGTCACTGGTCCAACAGTCTGCATCCCTCCCTGAATATCAGTCGATATGACGACCGGTAGTTTTACCCACGGATGCATGTTCAATGTACCTGTTATTCTGGTTTCCTGTCCATAAGAAATACCAACAAAACTGGTCAGTGCCAGCAACAAAACAAGTGATAGAATATTCCTCTTCATGTCTTATACGAATTAATTGCCTGCTACCAGACTAACCTCCCTGTCAGGAGTCGTTAAAAATATAAATACCTGGTAATCAACCGAACCAGTCGCAGAGGCCGGAATTATCCGTTTCTGAAATCCGCTGAAAACCGCATAGGTCTCACTGTCATACTTGTAAAAGAAATCCTGATTTCCCCAAACTTTGGGGTAGGCAATCCAGGTAAAGTCAGTTTGGCTTAGGGTACATATGGTTCCTGAAACCGAAGTGCCAGATAGTGTTGCCGCTAAAATCCCGGACCAGTTCAGATTCATGAAAGCGGTAAGATCAGCCACTGTTCCCTGGTAAAGACTACCTGAAATGGAGGAAGAAGAAACCGCGCTGTCGACATAACCCTTCGTTGCAGCTGTTGAAACCGGGTCACCGGATACGGGAGTTGCCAGGTTTTTAATTTTATAGTTGTTTGTTCCGTCGCCTAACTCAATATCACCCTCCGCAAAAGCAAACCCACTCAGCGGAATATTCGCTTTATCCAGTTTAGCATTGGTGATAGAATTATCTCGAAGTGAAAGGACCACATCGGTCTGTGTAGCATTGTTTCCGCCGGATATGTCCAAATCGGTCGAAGAAATTGAACCGGAACCGGAAGATTTGCTATCTACATAATTTTTAGTCGCTGCATCCTCCGGGTACAAAGGTTCGGCCAAATAGCTAATGTTGTATTTTGTTGCAGCATCCCCCATATTTAAAGTAGAATTAGCTTTTCCGAACCCACTGACGGGGATGGTACTGGTTGCTGAAGCGACCGCTTTTCCACTTGCATTACCTACAAAGACTTTCCCGTTGGCAAGAGCAAGACTCGTTGAAGGAGTTAAAAACAAACCATCAACATATTTCTTCGTAGCTGCATCCTGATCTGTCGTCGGATCCAATAGGTTCATTATTTTGAAGTTCAGCGTGCCGTTGCCTAAAGCTACATGAGCGGTAGCAGGAGCAAAATCGCTAAGTGGTATGGCACTTTTTAAGACTGCGGTAGCCTTACCCGAACCATTGCCCACAAACATACTTGCTAAAGCAAGATTTAAACTGGCAGCATTGATCGCTTTAGTATCCACATAATTTTTAGTCGCTGCAT
>Ga0123338_10003398_pt1 | contig 14351 bp, 18 predicted proteins | sample grotaG_FD_89793 | JGI IMG/M metagenome (GOLD analysis project Ga0123338, IMG submission 89793) | Glacier valley bacterial and archeal communities from Borup Fiord, Nunavut, Canada, to study Microbial Dark Matter (Phase II) -... | ecosystem: Environmental > Aquatic > Freshwater > Ice > Glacier ... | reverse complement strand
GTGGCGATTCTGGCAATGAGCTTTACTGCTGCGCCTGGTGTACGCTGCCTTTTCTAAGTCGGGGAGACAACCGCAAAACCTTAGAGAACCTGACTTATCACGATGTCTGCTTCGATCAACTAGAGATTTGGTGGAGAGCTAACAACGCTAAACAGCAAAAGCTAAAGAACCCCTATGGAAAATAAAGGCACCTACTCAACAGACGGCACGACTCCTAACCCAGACCGCTCTGAACTCAAGAGACTCCTGCTCGACTGTCAATGCCTGCTCAGGGTAGTCGCGTCCCGTCCTGGCGCGATTAAGCTGCTTTTAGGCGTTCACCGTCAGCTAGAGCTATTTGCTGGTTACAAAGCCAACCGTCATAAACCCACAACCCGCACCAAATAAACACTGAACAAAGGAGGCTAATCATGGGCAGAAAATCACAGGTCAGGCAACAGCGGAGAGCAGCCGAGCGGAGCTACGGGAAAAGCCAGAACTTTTACGACCCAACAGAAAGACACAAGCCAACCTCTCAGCAGGATCTTATCTTTGCAACGATGGCAACGAAGGCGCTGCACTGCCCCGAACCAGGCGCTGTCTGGAAGACTTCGATACCGGGGAATCTTGCAGCCATTGAGTTTATTCCGAGTGCTGATATTTTGCTCAAGGACTACCACGAGCAGGAATCAAACATCGATTTTGAAACTCACCGTGTCTTGATTTGGGAGAGAAGAGAAAAGCAGGGTGAGGCGCTGATGATGGTTTTAAGTCTCGATCGATTGACTTTGATGTCAACCCTATCAATTACAGTGTCAAGAGTTTAGAGGCAGCAAACCAATGACCGACCAAACCAGAGATCAGTTACTCGCCGCTCCGATTGGGGCATGGATCATCGTCCATTCCAATCACGTTATTTACCAAAACATTCGCGGCAGGGATTGCATGGTGAGTCTTGCACCCACCTTTGCCTCCAGTCGTGGCAACTATCTTGCAGCCGTCGAATCGTTTAATCAAGTCACGTTCACGGTCGATGCCGCTCATGGATTCCCGCGCTATTACTTCAACCTGGGCAGAGCAAAAGCCGAGATCGAAGCGTGGCTTTTGGCGCGTGACCAGATTCCTAGAGAGGGGCGTTTTGTCCGGCTCTCAGAATCCTTGTCCGATCAGGTTCGTAGCTACTTTGAAGATCGTGCCATTGCCGATCACCATGCCAGCCTCCTGCTGAGTAGCGTCATTGAGGCAGGGGCAACTTCCAGCGCAGACATCGATCGTGACTTATTCGACGCGATCAAGGCTTATGTTGAGCCAAGAACCACCTGCGATCAAACCATCGCTAATCTGTTTGCCCAACTGATTAAAGCGGAGCTTGATTGAGTTCTGCTTCAGCATGGGCTTGCTCTGCCAGGTTCTTGCGATCAGCAGCATCACACGCCCCCGCAATTAAGAGAGGCATAATCGCCAAAATCTTTGCAGCCGCCGCCACATCTGGGATCAGTTCCTTAAGCTGTGGAATATCCAGGTATTCAGCCAGCCCTACCAGGTCTTGAGGGGTGAGGCGAATCGGGGTGTGATTGGGCGTAGTTCTGAATGTGCCATCTTCAGCCGTCTCGCACTCTTCTCGATAAACCTCGATCGAGGGGATAGCTCCCTTGGGCGAAGCGATTTGAAAGTGCCAAGTCCTGCGCTCAACGGTGAATGTTTGAGTCGATTGTCCAAAAGCGATCGCCATAAAAAACTCCTATCCTGTGACTTCAACGGCTTGAACGGTAGCAACCCAGTTGATTGTATTGCTTGCATCTCCAACCACCGAGATTTTAAGTGATCCGTTTGTGATATCGGCACTCACGGTAGCCGTCCACGCCAAAGCGCCCACTTGATTTTCTTGGATCTCACCCGCGAGGATCGCCGTAGAAGCTGCTGTAGTCAGCTTGTAGATTTTGCCCCGTCTGTTGAAGACGGCTTGCTTTGTGCGATCGGTGATGGAATGAGCGCTGATACAAATGCTATAAGCCAGCGATGAGTTATTAGCAATCGTGATTCGACTTGTCGCGCCACTGCCATCTAGGAAAAGTTCTGTAGCTGTGGCATCAATAGTCTGGCGACGCAGGACAAACAGATCGTATTGAGCATCACCATCAACCGCAAATTTCCCCCCCGAATAAGAGAATTGCCCTGGTCTATTCGCGACGGCAAACTGCCCCCCCGGAATCGTCGCAGCATTTGCACTAGCAGTATTGCCAGTGCCGCCGCCGACACTGGCAAAGTTTGAACTCGCTGCATTAAGTTGCCCCCCCGACAGACTAGAATACGAGCCGTTTGTGGAATTGTTTGCCCCACCAGAGAGGGCTGAATTAAGTCCAGGAGCAGTATTGCCACTGCCGCCTAATAGCGTAGCGGAGGAGCCTGACGCAACCTGACTCGCAATGGTTCGGACGGTTTGCAGATCGACCGCACCCGCACCCCTGACGTTGCCCACAACAGTCCCAAGTCCCACGCCCTGGGTTTGCAATGCCCCCGCGATCGTGACTTGCATTCCTGGGTTATTGATCGCCCCTGCGATACCAGCACCACCGGATACCACGATAGCGCCCGTAGTGGAACCGACCGATGCAGTCGTGTTACTGAAGGTCGCCACGGTAGAAAAGGTGATCGCCCCATCCGATCGACGAGCGTTAAACACGTCGCCTTTATAGCCTCCTGCATCCGTGTAATAGCTCAGAATGAGTGGTGATCCCGCATCATTCCCCGTTTCACCCGCGCCCTGGGTAAACAGATTCCAGCGATTTAGATTGGCGGCTCTCCATACCAACTGCTTTGACGAGGCTACAGACGCGTTGATTGCAAGCGACGAGCTAGCATTGAGATTAGATCCAAACAGGCTGATCGATCCAGATGCGTAGAGATTACCTGAAATCTGAAGCCTGTTGCCATCGTCGTTTGTCGTGCCGATCATGAGGTTTCCCGCGCTACTGATGCGAACCTTTTCGGCTACAGCACCCGCCGCGATCGTGCTAAACGCTACATAAGCATTTTGAGTGGATAGCGTTGAGGTGAAAGCGGTCGATTGCACACAGGCAACGCCCCCACTGTTGTAAAGGGTTGTTCCATCTCCTAGCTGAAAGTTAAACTGCGCCCCGTACCCGATCGCCGCATTCACATTGGCAAGCGTTACAGGCGTAGAGAGGGCACTTTGATTACTCTGGAATGTGGTCTGGAATCCGCCGACGCTAGAATTGGAAAACAACAGCGTACCCGATGCACCTGAAGCCATCAAAAAGCCGTAGGCTCTCAAACCTGTATGAATTAACTTTAGAGAAGCATTCACAGAAGAAACGGGATCTGTAAAGGCAATGTGCGCGTTTCCGTAGGCGCTTGGAACGGTTTCAAGCGCTGTATTTAGCCCCCCGCCTGCACCTGAGATTTTAGCGTAAGCGGTTGCAGTCAAAGCCGCAGAAGCATCGATCGTGGTTGCCTGAATCGTGTTACGAGTGGTTGACCCGATCGCCCCTGGTGCCGCCCACTTAACCAGAGAGTTATCAACCTGACCAGCGCTATCAGTCGCTACCAACTTATCCGCATCAGCCGCACCCGCCGAAACAACGATCGCAGCAAGGCGACTGATCATGCCATTTACGATCGTCAGGAAACTAGCCATTAGAGCAAGATAGGCTGAAGGATAGAGATATCAAAATCGGTAGTGCTTAAAGCCTTACCTAGCCTCATTACAAATTGCCCCGTTGTCGATGGAGCCGTAGTGGTTATTCGCCCAGCAGTGGCAGCAGATAGGAAGTAGACAGCCCCAAAGGTTAGCCCCCCAGTCTGACCTGTCACAGCATCCCATTGAGCGGTTGAAGCCGTCAGCACCCCATCGGTTTGAATATTGCCAGATGCAGCAATCCCAATACTTGCATCTCTGACCAGCCCGACCACCTCAACCGTACCCGACGCATCTGCTTTAGCCAGCGAGAAGCTACCCGCCGCACTGACATATCCCACAGTCGCGATCGCCACCGCCGCACCTGACCCATTCGTTAGCGCGACAACATCGACTTCACTAGCCGAGACGTTGAGCGTGTCACCTGCGGGGATCTGTTGAAGTTGACCACCGATAATTACCAAAGGTCTTCTACTTGCCATGATGTTTATAAAAGGATAGAGGGTTGTATTTCAATCGAGAACTTTTGAGATGAAATCGCCACACCCACACAGATCACAAATTGACCAGGTTGAGTCGGAGCGATCGACGTTAGTTTGCCTAAGCTGTTAGGACTCAGATAGTAGAGACTCCCAATTGACAACGAAGCAGCACCGATAATCGCTGTCCAATCAGCCCGATCAATGACTCCATCGCTGAGATATTGAGCAGCAAAAGTGGGTTGCGTGTCCGATATCGCCAATCCGCAAACGTTGCTGACCACGGCTGAATTTGCCTGTGCCAGATCGCAATGACCATTGGGCTTGAGATAGAGAGGCTGACCCACCAGACAGGCTCTATCAGTCTGGGCTGATTGTCCTGATAAACCTTGACTGACTCCCACTTCTCCCTCCAGGACGATAACGTTTAGATAGCCTGTAATGCCTACTCCTCCTGGGTCTAGCGTGATTGTTAGCGTTCCATCAAGGGTTGAACTAATGGGTTTAGCAAACGAAACAATCTGCGTTCCCTCTAGCGAGATTGCCGTTTTGAAATAACTGATAGTCCCCTCACTAACAGACAGCAATCCTTTTCCTATCCCTCCGGCGTATGAAACGGTGATTTGATCAATGAGTCTTTTTTTACCAGCAGCAGTCCCTAACGTAATCACAACTGCACTATTTGATCCACTGTTAAAGTAATTAGAGTTTGTGACTACGGGGATTGGATCATTTAGTTTGCTTAAGATTGCCTGAGTTACTGTCTTAGTGTCAATTAAATTATTATTAATCGCAGCTTTCATGCTGGTGATTTCAGTGGCAACACTAAAGATGAGTCTTTCTACATCATTAGTGTTGGCATCTAAAGCATTGAGCTTGGCGTTCAGCACCGAGTTAATTGAGCTTAGTCTTGGCTCTATCTCATCCTGTGCCAGTAGAATCGCTTTTAAGAGTTGAATGCTGTTGTAGGGCTGTGCGGGATTAACGCTGAGAACCGTTGCGTCTGCGGTTTTGTCTGCTGGTTTTCCGAAAGCTGCACTGTCTACCGTGATGGTAACTTTATCGGCAGGGGCTATCTCTTTGCCAGTCAGGATCTTAAGGTAATATTCAACCCGATCGCTCCAACTTTCCTCACCTGGATTCACGTTAAGATACGCTCGATTATCCCCCTTAAATTGATCCCCCTTAGCCATGTCTACTATTCCCAAAAAACCAGTTGTCTCTATTATCGTCACGATTTACAACCGTGAAAAATATCTCCATCAATGCCTTGATTCTGTGCTTGCTCAAACGTTCCAGAATTGGGAATGTATTCTGTGGGATGACGGCTCGACCGATAGCAGCAGAGCGATCGCCCTTGAGTATGCCGGGAAAGACAGCCGTTTTGTGGTGTTAGGCTCATTGTCTAACCTGGGCGCTGCTCAATCCCTTGACTCCGCAATCGCCAACGCCAACGGTGCTTATGTCGGACTGCTCGACTCTGATGATTGGCTACAGCAAGAAGCCATTCGTAAATGTTTGGAGCCGTTTATGAACGGTCTTGATGTGGGCGTGGTCTATTCTAAGTATGAAGAGGTAGACACGGAAGGTAAATTTATACAGCATGGACGATGTGCAGATATCCCCTTTGACAGTTACAAATTTCTGTTTCAGTTCATGGCATTTCATTTCAGACTTTTCCGTAGATCCTTATACTTCCTTGTGGGAGGAGTTGACACGAATCTTAAAGCCTCCATCGATTATGATTTATTTCTCAAGTTGAGCGAGGTCACAACCTTTTTTCACATCTCAGAAGTTCTGTATTATTACCGACTCCACTTGAAACAAATAACCAGAGATCAGAGTCTGTCTGCTGTGGAATCTCAGAAAGTTGTCTCTGCTGCCATTGCTCGAAGGGGTTTACCGCTCAAGGTTCAATTGCGATTAGAAGTGGTTGCAGTGTAAAAAACATTAGCTGTAATGTCCTCCTCTAGCAAAGACATTCAATCCGGGCGGGGCAACCGCTTTCGATAGTGCCACATACATCTCTTCGTAGGGTGCCATCCGCCAGCCATATTGAGGAGATGGGAGGATCGGGTAGCCCCCTCTCCAGTTAGTATTGGGGATGTCATACTTTAAGACCCATTCCCCTTCAAGCGAAAGTGTTTCATCCCCAAACCGCTTTGTGTACTGACGGATTATTACAGGGTCGCTTCCGTCACCTAAACCGTAAAGCCCTCCGGTTCCTCCTCCGCCTCCACCGTATCCGCTTGATCCCGGATTTCTGATTAGACTAAAGACGTTAAACGCCTCAATTATGCACCCGCTCTCAGAAGCTTGACCTAGAAACACAGGCACGATCGCGGGAGTTGCTAATACATTGGGGCTACAAACTTCGGTGCTGAGTTTGCATCGCCAATCAAGTGGCACTCTTGGATAGATAGGCTGAGTGTTGGGTTTAGGAACTGCAATATACTGGCTGTAGCTGGTCGGTGTAAGTGGCATAAATTAAAAGGTAAAACGCATGGATATCGAAATTGCTTCTAGCATCGAAATTGCTTCTGGTCAAGAGATAACGTTTACACAACCCAAATATCACTTTGGGCAATGGGTCGTAGACAAGAGCGAAGACGCTCACGGCATTGTGAGAGGGATGGAATATGACGAGGATGACGGTTGGGAGTATTCATTGTTTTATCCAGAGTTAGGAGTGATCGGACGGAATATTCGAGAAGACAAGTTGACGGAGATTGTCAACACTTAAAATATGCCGTCTAGTAAATCGTCGTACTCAGTCTGCCGAGCAGTTTTGAGATACTGATTTAGCGGCATATCATTAATCAGCACCCGTTCAGGCATTTCATAAAGGGGCAGGTTGCGTTTCTGCCGTGACCCCATGTAAGCCCGAACTTCTTTCTCAGTTTTGTAGAGTTGATCGCCTACCATTAAAAGCCGTTGCTGATCTGGTAGGCTGACGACTCGGTTATCTAAAGCTTGCCTTTGAGATAGTGGGCTAGGAACATCTTCAAATCCCATTGCTCGATAAGCTTTAGCGCGTTTGCCTTCCAGTCCTCCCACTGGACTATTTCGGTAAATGCCCTGTCCTTCTGGAGAGTTAAGCAAACCTCTAAAGGCTTTGGATGCTCTCAGCAAATCACGGTCTACAGGTGGAGCGCTTAAGATTGCCTGTCTTTCTGGTGCGGTGTAGTCATCACTATGTACTCCAGGAGCCAAAACTTCTTCAGGGCTTTGATAGCTCCATCCTTCAATGGGCAAGTTGCGTTCAAACTCCACAACGCCGTGGTTGACATTGGCTCTCAGGTTGGGAGATTCGTAGAATTGAGAATTAGCAGGTGCAGACAAAGTATTGTAGACCTGCTTAAAAAACGTAGGATTGTAGCGCTGTGAACCGATCGCAATCTCCTCTATTGGGTGAGGTATCTCCATCCGTTGACGAATGATGAGCGGTTCACTTAGATGTCCTGCGAGTCTTGCAAGTCCTGTTGGCATCAGTATCCATACCTCGCATAGCGATCGTCATTTTGCTCCTAGAAATTTGGAAGCCCAAAGCCGCCCCCGTTGGTTGATAGCTCATATTGAGATGCCCCCACCGCAGTGTCAGCCACACCAGGCAGCAGGTTGATATGTTCGCCGCCGGCGCGTTCAAATCGGTAACGCAGACTCGACTCTTGCCAGTAGTTAGGCACCCAGAGAAACTGAGCCAAGCGGTCAGTATTGGAAAGGTATTCTTCCCACGCCTGCACCTTGGCTTTCATCGGGTCAACGCTGCGCTGCACTGAGCGATTGATATCGCCTGAGATCAGTTCTTTAGAGTTACGCTTTGTGCCACCCGCCAAGTAGTCTTCCCAGGTTGCATCACAGGCCGTTAGAATCGCGTCGATGACGTTAGCCTGATAAAAGTCACGCACCCGATCCATTGCTTCCTCAAGGGCTGCAATGTCTCCAGTTGGTATCCCGGCTCCAGACGCAAAACCACAGTGGTGATAGCAACGAGAGCGATCGTAAGCTGATAACGCTACCATTACTCTTCACCAAATAACAGCAAAGGCTCGATGATATTCCAACCGTTCTCATCGTCGATCAAGTCTTCGTTAACCGCCTTGAATTGCTCGAAGTCCTGATACTGTTTGCCTTCTAGGTTTTCTTGCCTTGCCTTAATCTTACGCGCCCCAATTTTGCCAATCATGGGCAGACCCCTAGAGATCTGGCTATAGGTTGCTGTGTTGACATGAACCCCAGTTAGCGGCTTTGCTGGGGGTGGCTCGTCGATTGGAATGACATTGCTCGGAGGAGGCGGGGCAACAGGGTTGGTAATGGGCGTGAGTTCGTGTTCATAGACACACCGAATCCCGCTTGTGGTTTGAGCCATCCAAAATCCCTCAAACCGAGCAGTGATGGTGACTTCTCCATAGACCGTGTGATTGTATTTATCCATGAATGCCTCGTTGTTAGAGTCCTCGGAAACAGGCAGTCAATATTTCCTCAACCCTGCCAGTGTCCACCTCCAGGTTTGCAGCAAAGTTCATGTCCCAGTTTATAAAGCGATGGGTTGCAATCTCCACAATCAGATAGTTTTGGTCTTTGCTGTAGCGGTTAGCCAATCGCTGATAGGAGCCTGCCACGCCATCTGAGGCACTTGCCTTAAAGGTCGAGCTAACTTTTGCCCCAGAAGTTGCGGCTCCTGTGTTATTGGTGACAAAGACTTTCATTGCCAAGGCTGGGAATACCGCAGAAGGCAAGCCTAAAGGTGCTACTACGGGTGATCCCGGTACTCTCGAAGCGTTGAAAGTAGACGGAAGAATTAGAGGTGAACCTGCTGCGGTTGTTGCTACCGTGACATTGTTGGTGTTGCCAATGGTGTCGCCTACTCTCAACTGACTCAGCGCGGCAGGTGACTCCAGGACAGGGATCAGCATTGCGTTGATGCTGTGGATAAGTTCGTTAGGGTCCAGAATTAGCGGTCGATCTGGAATCTCATTTTGCTGAGAGGGAATCATCAAGTCAATCTGAGACTGAAAGGTATCGTTGAACTTGGCGTAAGCCAGGTAGCGCGAAGTAAAGATGCGCGGATAAACTGGATAGCCTTCTCCTTTGAAGGAGTTGAGCGAGTGAATATTGTTGCCTAAACGTATAAGGGTCATGGTGTTCCTGGGTAAAGGGTGGACAGAATATAAGTCAGTCCTGCCCACTTGTTAAAAGTGAACAGGTCGCGCAAGCAGTGGAGACAAATGAGATGTTTCGATCAGGCTCCATACGAACGAGCCACGGTCACAAAGTCCTTGTTGAGCAGTGCCCAAGCCCCGTACATACGCCAAATCGCAATCACGAAACGGCTAAAGTCGTCGTTGTTATTGAGGAGAACTTCTGGTCCTGGTCCACCGATGCCGATGCCGATCGCCTGTGGACCAAAGAAAACGCCCATGTAACCATCGCGGATCGCAGACCCAGTAGGTTCATTCACCTGAGTGGATGCCGTGTAGTTGAGCGATACCTTAGCCGTTGGCAGATTGGTTGTCTCAAAGAAACGCACCCCTTCATACACAAAGCCTGTAGGCATTGTGGGTACACCATTCACGAATGCAGACTGACCCACACCACCACCCCCAAAGATCAAGGTGTTCGGGCTGTTAACGTAGGGGATTTGTGCGGGTCCCATCGGCATTCCCTGCATCAGTCCAGTGATCGGAACTGCACCCGGATAACGAGCCACTGCACGAAAGTCTGGATCTTGGCGAAGGTGCTTAATGAAGCGAGGACTTGCAAGGCAGGCATAGCAGCCATCCTCAAAAACGGGAACGTTGCGAGTTCGCATCGACTCCACGATCGTCATCAGGTCCTCAGTCACAGAAAACTTAGTGGGACCACTGGCGTATGTGCCGCCATCTGCAATTCCGCGAGGGTTGTAGGTGTTGGGCGACTCAAGCAGCTTTTGAACATAGGCGCGATCTTCCCACTTACGAAAGTCACGCAGCAAAGTCATGCTGCCGATTGAATCGTGAAATGCTCTAACTCCGTAATCCCAAAGTTTCCGTTGGGCGGTTAGGAGCGTTCGCATCGGGATTTTGAAAGTCGAAGGATCAGACGGTGAACCTGCTGCGGATGGTCCAGTGTACTCACGAAGAGTCAAGATCACCTTATCCTTTGGAATGTCCCGACTGTTTGCAGTCCCGATCGTCTGTGTGTCGTTCCGTTCTCTCGCTTCTAGGGTGAAGCTAGAGTCTTCATTCCAGAACTGATATCGGTCTAACTGAACTGTTTCGCCTGGTTGCTTCGTAAAGTCGTGAACCACCATTGGGCGAGTCACATACTTTGTGATGTAAGCAGCATCCGGTCGGAAAAGCTCGGCACCTAGTAATTTGGGAAAGTCATTATCGATAAACATCCGATGTCTCCATGTTTGGTAGGGAAAAGCTCAACGCTTTACTGGGAGACTCAGACACTACACTTGCCGATATTATGCCCACTTTAGAAACTCAGTGGCATAATAACCCTCGGAACCAGACACACACACACCCTACCCTTCAGGAAATTCACTCTCTCCTGGAGGGTATCCTTATTTATTTACTGCTGGATTAGCAGCTTGTTTCGGAACGCTCCTTGCCGCTCTACGTTATCAATCACCTGCCACAGTTGATCAGGGGCAATACCGTCAAGACTTCCGGGTGCCCTTTGTCCTTGGGGGCTGGGCATCTCAGGGAATGCTGATCTTTGTCCAAGCTCGTTAACCTCTCGTGCGTTCGGGACTTGCCCATCTCCCCACTGATAGTTAGCGGATTGCTGTTGAGTCGGCACATATTGAGGTTCTTGCTGTGCTGCGTTCTGGGCGTTCACTGCCTGAATGATTGGCAAGTAAACATTCGTCAAATGATCAAAGCCTCCGGGTGTGTTCAGCGCTCTCTCAATATAAATCTGAGTGAATGCCTCAAACTCGGCGGGATTGGTCATCAGGTTTCGCATCAGAATGGCATCCTCAGCCATCGGCGTTAGCTGCACCAACCGATCCTCAAGCTCCACTGAGTAAGCATTGAGAGCAGAAGGAGAATAAGGGATCTGACTATCGCTTATTTGGTTTACGCTTGCGATCGCGTTGGGGCTTTGCACTCCCTGTAACAGCGTTAAGTCCTGCTGCGAAAGTTGGGAAGAGGGTTGCGAGTAAGCCGGGTTTGTCGAGTAGGTCGGCTGGTACGCCGGGGACTGTTGCTGGGTAGGATTGGTATAGGGGTTGGCTTGTGGCTGATACCCTTGTTCCTGAGACGGTGCCGCCTGGGACGGGGATTGGTTGGTTGAAGTCCGACCCCCCCATACTGGGGTTGTTAGCAGGTTGACTAAACGATCCACCAGACCCGTCTGCTGTTGGTACGCCTGACTCAGCGCCTCCGTAGGGCTGGTTGAAGTTTGGCGGGAATAGTCCTGCTGCGGCGGCGGGGCTTGGGTAGGAAATGCCACCACCTGACCCATCGGGGCTTGCTGATACTGGGGCTGCATTGCCACTGAACCCTGAGTTTGGTACTGGGGAACCTGCGATTGTGGCTGTGCCATCGTTGCTGCCTGGGCGTACTGCGGTTGTGGTTGAGTCGCCTGGGGCTGAGGTGCTGGGGCTTGGGCTTGAGGTTGCGGGCTGTAGCTGCTGTCCATAAGAAAGTCTCTTTTGAATGTGGGCGATCGTAGCTTGGATAACGTTCAGGTTATTCAGGGTCAACCCGATTGGCTGGTTTACGTCCGTCGGGCTTGGCGTACTCATCAGTTGAGAGTAGATGCCAAGGTGCTGAGAGAGTGCGGCTCCTGATGCTTGCATCTCACGGAATGGATACCCCGTAAGCATGGCTAACCTTTCCTTCTCGGTCTTTTCACTAAACAGAAACTCTAGTGCTTTTAGGGTTTCAACGCCTACCTCCTCTAAGTTTCTAACCACAATCGACTTCTGCAAAATGTCTTGAGGTGAGTCCTCAAAGACTGGACCCAACCATCGCCACTGAATCGTGCGATCTCCCAGTGGTGGTAAACCCACAGGCTGCCAGTTGCCTTTAGCTAAAGCTTTCTGGAGTTCGGGATTAGTCAGCGCTTCCATTGCGATCGCGTCCGTCACGTTCTCAGGAGAAACGGGTTCCTTCTCGGTTGAAAGCGCGATCGCAATAGACTGCTTAAACAGATGCTCTTCTGCTCCTAGAGCCATCTCGAAGAGTTTGCAAAGTCCATGCGTGTACAAATGACCTGCTTTCTTCTTAGCAGTAGCAGCCGTCCGACCGTAGAGACTCTTAATCTCGTATGCGGTCGCTCCGGTGTTGACACCTAATGGATCAACGCCTCCTAAAGCGGTATGGATGTTCTCACGGTATTCTGCCGCATATCGCGAATGATCAGGACTTACGGGGTCGGGTGAAATGTACCCAAATCGTTCATCACCCGCAACACGACCGACCACACGACGAATCCTTAAAGCTGAATCGTCATAACCATTGTTGCCCGTCACTGGGTCGCGTCTTGCAGTTGAGTTAGTGGAGCCATAGAACCCACCCGCACTTGAGACGGTTCGTTGATTGCCGCTTGCCTCCTCGATGCCGATGCCCGATTCCGTCAGTTCACCCACTGAGCGAGAGGAAACTAAGGTAGGGTTGCCAAAGAATTTGATGTTTTGTTTGATGCTTCTCAACATCTGATCGTGACTTTCGATCTGGCTTCTCAGCCATTCAAACTCACCGACACCCTTCTGTCCTGCCGCTCGAATGTAGTTGGGCACCACAACGCAGGGGATAAATCCTAGAGTGTTAATTGCAGTTTTAGGTGCAGCCATTTGGCGCATCTGGTAATCAAACTCTGGCTTGTGATCCGTTTCATACGTCTCGATTTCGGTATCCGTAATCCGCAGTCGTATCCATTTATCCTGACCAGGCATTGACTCATTGCGCTGCTCGTAGCTGTAGACGATCACGACTTCACTTAGATCGCCATCAGCATTGTAATAAGCTTTGTGTTGATCTTTGTCAAAGGCATAGAGGCGATAGCTTGTACCCGTCGGTCTTAGGTAAAAACAAATTTGCCCTTTGCAAAGCAACCAGTCCCACCACACATCTAAGAAGAGGTCAACCTTATTGGATTTATAGAGAGCGTCGATAAACTTGCGACGAACCTGGTTGTCATCGTCCTGCTCTGGGTAAAGCTCAACGCCTTGACGAATGCCAAACAGCTTGATTTGAGCCAAATGATTCTGGATCACCAGCGACTCAGAGTTGCCTCCTTCGCGGGACAACACCCCCTCAATCATTTTCTCTAAAGTAGCCAAGGCATCACTCTAAAAGTTTGGTCACATTATGCCTTAAACGCAAAACAATGCTAGTGTTTCGCCAAAAGACTGTCACCCGGATTAGATGCGTTAGGGCATAATCTTGCACATGAATAGTCAACGATGGAAAGGAACCCGTCGAATAGAGCTTGAACGTCCTAATCAGCATCCCGTCGTCAACCATCACATTGACGATGTGGAGATTGGGACGACTGTTCATGGTGAGCCTGTCAAAGTTGATCAGACAGGGACTCCTAGACTTGTCGGAGAATTGAACCACAACGCGCTGCCTTCTCAGCCTGTACTTTCTGAAGCTGACCTCATGCGTCAGGCGCAGATGGATGCGGATATGGCAGACCAGCAGCCTCGCACACAGATGAGCGATCCGTGGGATGACTCAATTTATGTTGAAAACCATCCCCCGATGCCCAATCCTTATCCTCCAGTGAAGGCAATTCCAAGCCCTAATGCGTTTTACGTTGGGACTAATGCAGATGTGGGGGGAAGTGGTTATGGAAATGGGGGAGGTGGAAACAGAAACAATCCACCAAACAGTCCTTATAATCCCCCCGATATTGAAGGTGCCCCTGCTTTCGCGGGAAAGCGTGGGATTCTAGATCAACTCAAACAGATTCCCATTCTCAAAAACGCGATCGAGGGCTATGAGTTTCAAGGAAAGAAGCGTGACGGCATTGATATTCGAGGAGCCGAGCGCTTCAATACAGACGGCAAGTACAGCAATTCTTACATTTCAGATCTGTTAACCGGAACTCATCTACCTGACACGTTGGTAAAGAATCCAGCAACAGGCAATTTAGAACCTGTTTCAGCCTATAGCGATTTGAACCTGGCTGAACGTGCAGCCATTCCTGTCGGACGTGCAGCTCGTGACTTAGTTGGCTTTGGCACTCAGTCCTTTGCCTGGAATATCAACCCGCTAGATGTGCTAGGAACT
>Ga0123338_10003394_pt1 | contig 14361 bp, 15 predicted proteins | sample grotaG_FD_89793 | JGI IMG/M metagenome (GOLD analysis project Ga0123338, IMG submission 89793) | Glacier valley bacterial and archeal communities from Borup Fiord, Nunavut, Canada, to study Microbial Dark Matter (Phase II) -... | ecosystem: Environmental > Aquatic > Freshwater > Ice > Glacier ... | reverse complement strand
CCATTCACGAGGCCCTGCGCGGGCAGACCAGGGAGGAAAAAGAGGAATACAAAACAGGGATGAGGCAGTTTGATCTTTTGAAATGGAAGGAAGCTGCCCTTCCAAAACCCGAAAAGCCTGGTGAGCAGATGCTTTTCATCCCTGCCGACAACTCGGCCTCGGGTTTTTTCCAGGTTCTTTCCGAAAATGATGGGCATGGGCTGGTCTTTGAAACCGAAGGAGATACCCTTACTAATGCCTTTAAGATAGGTGGCGGTCACTTATCCGAAGGTCTGCGCAAGGGATTCCAACATGAGATGATCTCCTTTCACCGGCGTAAGGACAATGAACATGTGGAAATCCCATGCCCCTGCATTTCATTGGTTCTCTCAGGAACCCACCGGCAGGTGACCTTTTTGATTCCCGATGCCGAAGACGGGCTGTTCAGCCGGTTTATCTTCTACCTGATGAACCTCAGGCCCGAATGGAAAGACATGCTGGATGAGGATATCGAGGACATGGAGGAGTATTTCGATGCCCTGGGCCAGGAGTTCTTTCACTTTTACAATGCCCTCTGTGAGCACCCAGACATCAGGTTCAGCGTTACCCCAGAACAGCACAAGCAGCACACGGACTTCTTTACCCAGCTGCAGGATAAATACCTTGCACTGCAAGGGATGCACTTCATGGCCACCATTCGTCGCCTGGGCCTTATTGCCTTCCGCCTGGCCATGACCCTTACCACATTAGGCATGATGGAGTCAGGTAATTTTTCCCAAAAACTGGTATGCTCTGACTCAGATTTCCAGAGGGTACTTTCCATGATCAGGGTACTGGTACAGCATTCGAGCCAAGTGTTTTCTCAACTGCCCGCAATTAACAAGTCAGTAAACCTCAAAAACAAGAAGGAACAGTTCCTTGATGTTTTGCCACAGAAGTTTACCCGTCAGATTTATCTTAACCTGGCTAAAAGCTTATCCTTGCCGGCAAGGACTGCAGAAGATTATATTTCTAATTTTTGTAACAAGGGTCTGATACTTAATGAAAAGTATGGTTCTTACATCAATCTGACTATTTCGGAAAAGCTTAAGATAGAGGAAGGAAATGAAGATGATATTGAATTGGAATGATAATTGCCAATTACGGAATTACGGAATTACGGAGGTATACTATTTTGCTTAACGCTGTTAAAGTTAATATTTATAGATTTATATGAACCAGAGAGACTTATCCTATGACTTGAAGTTGTCGGATAAGTCTCAAGTACTGTAGGTGAAAATTACACGCTCCGTAATTCCGTAATTCCGTAATCTTATTCAAATTGTAACTGACATAACAAACGAAGTTTTTATAGAGGCTGTCAAGGGATATATCACTTTTCCCAGTTGATTTTATGTTTGAATTAAGCCAAGATGAATGGAAAATCTTGAGGACGCAATTTGCGACCTCAAGTTGGGGAGGATTGAGATACCTGCCTTTTGCGTTTACGGAACAAGGTGTGGCTATGCTGGCAAGCGTGCTAAAAAGCGAAATAGCTATTCAGGTAAATATACAAATTGTTACAGCTTTTATCGCATTGTGGCAATACGCATTAGGATATGCCGAACTCAATCAAAAGTTGGTAAACTTTATGATTGAAACGAATATGCAGTTCAATGATATTTATCTGGTACTAACCGAAATGACAAATTTAAGTAACAAGCCTAAATAAGATATGTAGTTGAAGTTGATATGGATTGATTGGATATGATATAAATCTTATAGCGTTTAAATTATATGATTTATAACATTTTACTATTAATTACATCTTTCATAGCAAAGAATTCCAAATCATCTTCAATGAATACTTCACGTGCATATTTAGCGATCAAACCATTTCTTTTTAATTTATCTTCAACTTCATATTTTATGTAATTATATAGCCAAATGTCCTGCCATATTAATGGTTTTGTTCTAAAGACTTCGATATCAAAATTTCTCTTCAAACAATTAAAAAAAGGCTTTGACAAGTTTTTGAAGGTTGATAGTTTATTTATTAAGTCATTCTTCTCAGATTCTGGAAGATATCTAAGAGCTTGTTTCAGTATGATATAATTTGGTGACCGTTTCATTTTCCCACCTTTTATATAGGTCTTAAGATTTTCAAATGACCACACTGGATTACTTAATTCAGGGATGTTATCTTCAATATTTTTTTTCTCTGTTTCAAGTGCTTGTTCAATTGGGAACAATGTGTAACCATTTTCATTTCCTAACTTTTTTACTTCACCCTTACTTAATTTCTTTCTAATTATTGGTTGTTTATTATTAATCTTAGAAGATGTGAAGTCGCTTACATATAGAGGATCCATAAATTTACATGGGATAATAGTCATCCACCAATTAAAAACAGTTTTTACCGCACCATCGTCCAGAAAATATTCATCTTTAAAGTAATGCTTTATTGAACTTATCTGCATAGTCCATGTCGTTAGTTCCTCATTTTGTATAGTGATCAGTTTCTTAGGTATTTCTGCTCGTAACGATAAGTCTAACAAATAGGCCATTTTTTTATTGCTTGGGTGCAGATCGGCAAAAATAGCTTTTATTCGTTGTTCCTGCTGGATGATACCTACGCCATGTTCAACTATCAATTGCTTTATTGTGGTGGTAAAAGATTGCATCATTGACTTTTAAATTCTCTATTCATCAATATCCCTGCAATTGAAATATCGTCCTGACTGCCTTTAGATGAGAGAGTGGGTAAATAGGTTTGCAATTCATCTTTGCCTTTTTCCATTCCATTCTCAATGAAAAGCTTTAACACAGTTCTATAGAAATCATGTAAGGCTTCATCTGTTCCAAATGTATCATCAACTCCATCTGAACCTACAAAAATAGCCACAGGTAGTTTATCTTTGGCAAAATAGTTTCTGAAACGTGTGATGGCTTGCGTATCACAAAGCGAAGTAGTTACATTTAGAAAACACTTTTCATCCCATGGAATGGGTTGTGAATATCTGCCCATGTCGTCTACAGCAACGCACTTTCCGTCGCCAATCTGCAAGCCAAACCAAAACGTTTTGGCTTGCACTACTGCAATTAAAGTGGTTCCGTAAGCAGTGATCCATCCATCTTCTTCTTCGATGGCTGCCAATTCTTTGGCTGATAATTTTGCTGTTTCTTGTTCTGTAAATTTTCCCAAGGCAAAATTGGAAGCAACACATTCACGCCACCGAAAGATAATGTTAGATACCAACTGGTTCATGAATGATTCGGGATTAGCCAACAAAGTATCTATTACTTTTCCACCTTGTTGATTCTTTGCAAACCGACTTTTCATAAACTGATGAATCGCTTCCATCGTTTGTTCCGCTGCGATTTTTGAACCACGGTCACTTCTGAAGTATTTGTTTCCACCATGACCATCACACACAATCGCCACCGCATATTCCTTACCTACAGAACTCAATGAAAAGTCCTGACATGGTTTTTCTCCTTTGATATGCGAAGCTCCTATCTCACTTACATTAAACGCATCAAATTTTGACATATTTTCAGACTTAATATAATTACCAACCCGCCTGAACATCAGTCAAGTCCGTATTGTCTTGTTGAAATGTTTTGATTTGCCCTGCAAAGTCGGCTGCTTTTTGGTTTGAGTCTTGTGGCTTATCACCCGCGCCGACTCCGGAACTTTTGCTTCCGATTTGTGAAGCGGTAACACTTGCAAATCGTATCATTTTGCGCAAGGCCTGTGGTGAACGTACTGTAAGGACACATTCTTCGTTGCCTGTAAACTCCTTCAAAATCTCTGTGTTGGCGCCTTCCCCAATTGCGACCGCTACTTTAATAGCAGATTTAAACCATTTGTTTTTTCTTAATTCATCCAATCCTTTTTTATAATCATCGGTTGGTTCTCCATCCGACATCAAAAAGATGGCAGGAGCATACGATCCAATGACTTCGGCCATAAATCCTGTTGTAATGGAAAGTTTGTCATTCAGCATATTGAATGCAACGCCCATATCGGTCAAACCACCCGCTTCTAAGTTGTTCCAAATAAATTGATCAGATTCAATGGGGCGTTCATACAACCAGTGTGCACCCGATGAAAAATCGAGTACGGCAATTTTGATCAAGGCATCGGCATTCTCGGATGAAATATCTTTGATTTCGGGAATCACTTCACGAATGGCTTCATTAACACCTCCAATTTTATCTCCGTTCATACTACCGGAAGTATCAACTAAAAAAAATAACACCATTGTCCGGCGAGGTATGGAAACTGCATCTAATAGGCTCATAGTTCTTTATTTAATAAATTAATAAGTACAAATAATTAAATTTAACAATTATAGGCTGATATTCAAGCCATTTCCCCTTTCAGTCCTCCGGCAAATACAATATTTACATTATTTAAGACCGGAATAACCTCATTGTTTTTTATATTCATCTGTTTGCCATCTGACATGGTACAAAACCATACATCCTGGCTTAAATTTCTCAATCCCCATAAATTTGGGTTGTTTTTATTCTGAATGACTTCACCTGTAGCATAAATATAATCTTCACTACCTGTTTTAGTGTGACAGTTATAAGTCTTTTGTCCTGGAAACATCACCACACGACTTTTTCCAATATTCAACGTCAATGGTTTTCCTAATTTTTTACCGCAATTAATACACGTTGATTCAGGTACATCAACATCGATAAAAGTTTCACTACCACAACTGCATTTTACAGTTTCGTCGCGTAGACGAACAAATAATTTGCGCCATTCATTTTCTGGATTCCGTTTGTTCGGTTCATGAATACATTCATTACCAAAAGCCTGGATAAATGCCTCTTGTATAAACTTGGGAAATACTGGCCAACGGCGTATTGCATTGGTATGTATTCCCATCACCGGACGGTTTGCATCGTTTTTCGGATCGAAAATAAAAACCGGATTCCGTCCATAAAACCGGCGTTCCATTTCATCAGTCATGCAAGGCACTCCGGCGATTAATTTCCCTTCCAGTGGGTGATTGTTGAATAATAACATGAACAATAGTATAGCCAATGAGAACCGGTCGGTATCTGCATCAGGAAGATTTTTACGCAATACCACTTCTGGTGCCATATAACGACATTTACCTGCGATCCCAAGATTTTTTCCATAAGGCGCTACATTGTCGTTGTCGCAAATAAGAACTACACCTGTTTGTGGATGGATAAAGAAATTACCATCGTTTAAATCTTGATAACTATAGCCATTTCGATGCAACTCCCTAAAGGCGTTGCTGATTTGCAAAGCGGCATTAATCATGGACGACAGACTGGCAAAACGCACTTTGGCCAAAAGGAAATTTGAGAAATCTTTATACTCCGGTGGGCGCAAAGTCATGATATACCCAAAATGTTTTTCTTTCCAAACCGTAAGAAATTGCGGCCAAAGGAATGCGGTGGTAGGAGCGCCATTACGAATGTTATTGTCGAGGTTATCGTAAAACTCCTGCTTGCAAGGTTGGGAGTACCATTTTAGTGCGTACTCGGAACTATTCAACTCAACCAAATATACAATTCCCTGGCCACCTTCGCCCAGTTTCTTTTTAATGGTTACGCTTCCGCCAACCTTTAACTCTATTTTATCGGAGGGTTTAAATTCTTTCATATTTTAATTGTTTAATTTTTCATTCAGGGAATACCCAATTACCCTCATTATCTATATATATACTATCACGTACATTATTCAGTATCATTTCAAATATTTCGTTATATCCATCTGAAGGGTACACCTCATCATACTTAAATGGAACAATAACTTCCCCTAACAAGTCAATAAAACCCCATTTCTCATTTAATTTTACGCCTGTAAGTCCATTGTTAAATGAATAAGCGGCATCATATATCAAAGGAATTATTTCTGTACCATTCCTGTCGATAAAACCATATTTAGTATTTAATCCAACCATCGCTCTACTATATTCAATAAATCCCTCAGCAGCATCATATTTATGAGGAATTATCTCTTTGCCAGTTTTGTCGATAAAACCATATTTACCGGCTAATTTAACTTTGCCTATGCCTTCATAAAAGAAATCAGCATCATCATATTTAAAAGGAATTATTTCTTCGCCGGTTTCATCAATAAAACCATAAATACCATTTAATTTAACCTTAGCCATTCCTTCATTAAACTCACTATTATAATCATCATCATATTTCAAAGGAGTTATTTCTTTGCCGGTTTTGTCTATAAAACCTTGTTTACCGTTTAATGTAACCTTGGCTATGCCTTCTCTAAAGTGATAAATGGAATCATATTTTAAAGTGATGATTTCTTGGCCAGTTTTGTTGATAAAACCATATTTACCACCTAAGTAGACCTTTGCCATACCTTCATTAAAATTATTAATAGACCCATAAATCAAAGGGATTATTTCTTTGCCGGCTTGGTCGATAAAGCCATATTTATCGTCTAATTTAACCATGGCTATGCCTTCATTAAAGTTATCAGCATATTCATACTTTAAAGGAACTATTACCTTACCAGTCAAATCTATAAAACCAGATTTATTGTTTATTTTAATTAAAGCCATTCCTTCTTTAAAGAATGGATTATAGTCAAGATTTATAGGAACTATTTCTCTATCCTTTGTATCGATAATTCCATTTTTGCCATTAAGTTTTACTGATGCCAAGCCTTCGCTAAAATTCTGAGCCCAATCATACTTTAAAGGGATTATTTCAGCCCCTATTTTGTTGACAAAACCATATTTTCCGTTCAACGCAACCACGGCCAAGCCCTCGTTAAAACAGGGTCTGTGGTCATAAAAAGTGCTTATTTCGATAAAGTTTTTGTCGATAAAACCATATTTCGCGTTTATGCTTACCAAAGTAACGTCTTCGCCTTCACTAAAATATGGTTTGTTGTCATACCAAGAACTCACTTCTTTACCGATTTTATCTATAAAACAATATTTACCGACTAATTCAACCCAAGCTTTGCCTTCTCGAAAATACTCGGCGGCATGATCATATTTTAAAGGGATAATTTCTGAACCGGTCTTGTTGATATAACCATATTTTCCTTTCAATCCAACGAAAGCTAGGCCTTCGTGAAAATCACGAGCATCATCATATTTTAAAGGAAAAAACTCTCCTTTTGATTCCAAAAAACATTCATCTTCGAGATCCCATATAATCATAGTTAATTCACTCGGTTTTTCTAAATCAAGAGCAAAACGCCAATAAGCAATTATTTTACTGGCTGCATCTTCATGCAAAAAAACATCTTGAGTTAATCGATGCTGTATCTCATTAACTTTTAATTCTCGCTCATTGCTATCAATCAATGCAGCCATTTTTTGCGGCACCTGTTCTTTTACGGATAGCAGTAGAAGCTTCTTGCAATTTGAGTCATATGCAAAAAGGTCAGAGATCATTGCAGAGAGCCGCCGTTGGTTTTGCAACAACTCCATGCCGTAAACTTGTAGCATATTACAGAGTATTCCTTCAGGGGGATGATTCTTACCTTGCATATTTAACGAAAGTAAAATATCGGTTTGGCAGAATGGGCATTTACTCAAAGAAACGTTTGAGGACGGTGTCCATTCTCCCTGACAGTTCTTGCATTTCATAGATTGTTGTAAGTAATCAATTTAAGACAATTTCTTCGGTAGTAATTTCAAATCCCAAACCTGAATCAACTGTTTTGGTTTTATACAATGGTACGTTTTTGAACCTCGCTATTTTTTTAATCTTTTCAAGGTTTTTAATACCAATATTATGACCTGCAATTATACTTTTTAGAATTCCAGACGGCCAATTAAGTTTGTAGCCAGCAATATCTTTTTCTTGATGATCTTCTGCATAAACTCTTCCAAGAATAATTCTTTTTTCCGCCTCTGTTTTCCAAATAGATTTCTCTTTGATTAATAGCAAATATTCAAATAAACGGTCTATTTTTTGGCCATCTTTAATCATAACTCCTATTGATACACGAGATCTGTCAATTCTTAAAAGTGAATCTAATTTATCTAGATTAGGCCATTCTGTCAAATACAAAACGTCTTTATAATTTATTGGATAACCATTAAATTGGCCCACGTTATCAATTTCCTCATCTTTGAATTCCAGGGCCCAACCTTTAAATGATTCAGCATAAAATGCCCATAAATGCTTGTTTAGTATACCTTTTGAAAAACAACATATTCCAAAGTCATCATAAATCGTAGGATAACTATCAACTTGCATACCTATTTTTCTAAGTTCATCTTTGAATTTTGGAAATCTATTGATAATTTCACCATGAGTATCAAAGGGATCGTTTAAAAATTTTCTTTTTGAGCACCAAAAGTACTCTTCTTTTAGGGCACAAAAATTATTGTCGTTGGGTGCATAATATTTGTAGCTCATCGAAATTGACATAAAGGTAAGTTTCTATTTTTTTTCCCCAAAGATTGCATTAATCACCGCATTTCCAATCTTTCTTTCCAATCCACTTCGGGTAGTCGGCACACCTGTTCCATTTGCTATTTGTTGTTTTACTTGGGTAAGTCCTAAAAATCGCTTCCATGAAAATGAAAATCCTCGCATCTATTGGTTCTTTTTTGTTTTTTTACTTCGGCGAAAGATAAAGAAAGAATTGGATAAAATAAGAATTTAAAATTATATTTAATTAAAATATACTCATTAACAATACTCTTTATTCCTAATATCCCGATTTTAAGTTAACTATTCTGCTAAACGAATCAATTGATGGTTTATTATTCATAAATTGTCAGCCTAAATAATTCAAGATGGATTTAGGGTGGAATGAGATAAAAGATCGTGCGGTTAAGTTCTCAAAAGACTATTTGGTTATACTATTTAAATAGTTCATTTCAATTTGGATCAGCAAATTGTATTCGATACAGATTTTAATTTGTTTGTAACCGTCTTTCATAAAGAACTATTTACTCAACAGGCTATCCTGATGAATATGATTGAGTTGAATCAACTTTTTAACCTAACTGATTGACTTATAGCACAGATCTAACCCAATGGGCTTCAATAAATAATCAACCACATCAAAATGATAGCTGTCTAGGAGGTATTCGAATTAGGCAGTTGTAAAAATGTTGGTTATGGATATGCCGGTGATACTGACCACCTATTCAGGATATCTAAAAGTTGAAATTATTTGGTGTCCCCACATACTCTGGGGAAATCTAATCTTAACTGCGGATAAGTGATTTAGCCTGAATAATTCATAAAAAGAAGAAAAGCTCATGGAATGTAAAGATAAATTACTATCTTACAGCGTCTTAAAACCGTATTCCTATGAGCTTTTCAGAAAATAAAATTACCGAAAATACCCTTGACAACCAAACAAAAGATGCAATTTGCCAAGGAAAACTTTTTGATTTACAACCTATTGAAAACAAGCGTGTTGAGGTTAGTTTTACGGCCTCAGATATTTCTTCGGACGGTGGTTTACTTTTAGTTAAGAATATAGAGAGCAAAACTGGCATTATTAAGGCCCTGGCTAAGTGCATAGGGGACACCCGTCATCAAAGTTATGTGGATCATTCTTTGCAAGAAATAGCAGCACAACGTGTTTATCAAATTGTTGCAGGATATGAAGATGCCAACGATTGCAATACATTGCGGGATGACACTATTCTAAAAATGAGCGTTGGTCGTTTGCCTATCACAGGCAACCCATTGGCATCTCAATCAACCATGACCCGCTTTGAGAATACCCCAAGAGCCAGCGAGCTATACAACATCGCCTATGTTTTTGCTAATAACTTTATTGAATCCTACCTTTCCGAACCACCTGTGATTATTATCGATTGCGATGATACCAATAGCGATACCCACGGGGGACAGCAATTAACCCTGTTCAATAATTATTATGGAGAGTATTGTTACATGCCCCTTCATATTTATGAAGGCTTGTCTGGAAAGCTGATCACGACCATACTCAAACCGGGGAGGCGCAGCAAAAGTGCCAATGTTTATGGGATACTCAAAAGGCTTATCGCACACTTGCGCAAATCGTGGAAAAACACGGTGTTCATTGTCCGGGGCGATAGCCATTTTTGCAGCAAGGAACTGATGGACTGGAGCGTGAACCAACCAAAGGTTCGTTTTATAACCGGGCAAGCTGGAAACAGTGTATTGAATTCAAAGGTTGAATACCTTGTTAAAAGTTGCGAAAATGAATTCGCCCGTTATGGCAAACCAATAAAACGGTATCACTCCTTTTGTTATCAGGCGGGAAGTTGGGAAAACCAGCAGCGCGTGATTGCTAAAATTGAAGTGACACAAAAAGGCACCAATATCCGTTTTATTGTCACAGACTTGTGGGAGTACCGGGCCAAAGCACTTTACGAAAAAGGATACTGTGGGCGTGGTAGGATGGAACTCAATATTAAAGACCACAAAACCTACCTGCACTCCGGTCGTATGTCGTGCAATAGATTCTGTGCCAATCAGTTCAGGTTGTTTTTGCATTCTGCCGCATATGTATTGATGCATTCTTTACAGGAAAATATGCTTAAAAAAAAGGGATTTGCAGCCGTTACGATGAACACATTGCGTGAAAGGTTTATTAAAATGGCTGCCCAGGTCAGGGAACTAAAGACAAAAATAAAGGTGGAATTTCCGGCTTCATGCCCGCAAACTGAACTGCTTGAAAATTACTTCCTGGAAATCGGGCAACTACGGCGTTAAAGATGCGTCAATAAAATATAAATACCTAATAATAAGCCACTTGTAAAATGTGGGATGGAAAGACTATGATATATAATGAAAAAATCACAGTTTTTAGGTAGAAAATGGTCAACCAAACCACCACTATGCACTATTGGAAATAAAAAAAGCGAATAATTTTCCATGATACCATGCAATATTTATAATTGTCGGACGGATTAGATCCTCAAATTCACTATTTTTGAAGTTTATGAATTATTCAGGTTAGTTATTGACCATTTAATAAGAAATTTACAATCTCGGTAAACTGTATTGTAAAATTCCCTAACTTTTATAGGTAATGGAAGTTCGTAATAAAATGGAATCCAAGTGGATACTATCATTTACATGAGGTCCAATCTAAAAATCTATATCAGGATTTATCGAAATCCGATCATCAGAATTGAAATTAAAATAGTATAAGAGGAGAATTGTATATAATTAAATGCCCCACCGTTAAGTGAGGCATCGGTCCAAAGATGCTATCTTTGGAGCTGTACTTGATACAAAGATATAAAATTGTTAAATATCTTCAAACAAATGGAGCAAAATAAAAATAGGGTTTTAACCTTTATTTTGGGATGATGGATGCCGGATGGAGGAGGGCTACTTCGTTTTTGTCAAAAACCCGGTTGATGGGTATTTCTATAAAAGGATGATTTATTGGAAACAGATTTCTAACTTTAGGGCTTCATTTTAAGTAGATGACCCCATTGATCGACCACCTGCAAATAGGATCAACTGATTAAATGATTGACCATAAAAAATAGAAAGCATGAACAACAGCGAAATACTTATTTACCAGAATCCAGAAGGGAAGATCAAAATAGATGTTCGCCTGGAGGATGAAACCGTTTGGCTAACTCAAGCCCAGATATGCGACTTGTTTCAAAAATCGAAAGCAACGATCAGCGAGCATATTAAAAATGTTTTTGAAGAAGGAGAACTGACAGAAAATTCAGTTGTTCGGAATTTCCGAACAACTGCCGCTGACGGAAAAACTTACGATACCAATTATTACAATCTGGATGTGATCATTTCAGTTGGGTACCGTGTCAAATCAATACAAGGCACACAATTCCGTATTTGGGCTACGCAAAGGCTCAAGGAATATATTGTCAAAGGCTTTGCCTTGAATGACGACCGTTTTAAGACAGGTCGGTCCATGAATTATTTCAATGAACTGCAGGAGCGTATTCGGGAAATACGTCTTTCAGAACGGTTCTTCTATCAAAAGATCAAAGACATTTACACCACCAGTATTGGATACAACGCCTGGATGCTATCCTGCAATTGAACGGCAGGGAGTTGCTCTCTCATGCAGGAAAGATAAGTCATCAGATCGACTTGGAGAAATCGGGTGAGGAGTTCGAAAAATTCAAGAATGCACAAAAGGAAATTGAAAAAGAGCAAAATCTACGTGAGATAGAGGAGGATATAAAAAAACTAAAGAAACCTAAGGGATGAATTGATGAAATTAATCAGTTTCCCTTAAGTGAGATGCTGATAATTGATAAGTCTTTCTTGTATTTAATTCCTATGGTAACTTTTAGATCGTGAATAAAAATAGGATTGTCTTCAATCTTATGGATGTGGCTGAGATTAATTACAGAAGAATTGTGCGTCCGAAAGAAAAGGTTGTGAGGTAGTTTTTCCAATAAATAGTGGAAGGTTGAATATTAGTGAATATCATCGGAATATCAACTTTTCGACAATAATATAATTGGAGATAAAACTCAACTTTTTATCAATGCACCCGAAATTACAGTTTTAACAAGAACAATTTTGCCATGAACAGTATAAACAATGATTAATTTCTTAAATACGATACTTCTAGCGTTTATACCGTATTTTAAAATGTCTGATCTAGTAGAAATCCGAAGGGATTCGGCATTTTTTCCCAATGAAAATATGACATCGTATAATCCGATTAAAAATTTTTCTGCTGTTAATGGAGCTTTGTAAATATTGGAAATTTGATCAATTATTTGATAAATATCGTTTTGTGCCGCCTTCGTAATACGAATAGCATACCTCTTCATCGGGTATATTTATTATTAAATTTACGATCATATTTTTCTCCTAATCTGTCAAATGCCAGCTTGGCTGAATCATTCGCAGATAGGCTTTCAATATCCATTCCATTGTCTTCAGTTGGAAAAGGGTATTCAAGTTTTACAATTTGAGGAAGGGATTCTAATTTATGGATGAGTTTTTTACCTGCTTCAGTATTTACATTAATTAATAAATGATTTCTGACCTCGTCAAAACCATCTTTAATAGGAATATATCCTTCAGGAACTGGTTCTGAAATCTGGTTAGGTTCAACAAACCGAACTACATCAGGATAGCGGCGAAGTTTAGAAATTAATTTCAGGCCAGCCGCCGTATTTGTATCAATTTGAACGGTAACAGTCATATTGTTAATGAATTATTATGAATATGTATTACAAATATAACCTTTTTTTTTTAGTTGGGAAATCGTAATTGACAAACAATTGTTGCCACCGGGCAAACTTATTTTGCCATTCAGACCCGGTTGCAGGAAATCAGAAGTTAACCAGTTGACTGTTGATCAGGACCCGTTAACAGCTACGTATCCCAAAAAAAACAACAGAATGCGATAATATTTCTCTGATGTGATGTATATTTGTAAAAAATAGCACCATGGACTTACAAACAAGAAAACTTAAAGCAATTGAATATCTGGTTGGCATTCAGGATGAAAATGCATTAAAAAAAATTGAATCAATCCTTGATGAAGTCCAGAAACAACGGGGATTACAACGGAAGGTAAAACCGTTTACTCAAGAACAATTAATAGAAAGAGCCAACCAGTCGACCAAGGATTATCTATCGGGAAAATTCAAGACCCAGGAACAACTTGAAAAAGAATCCGAAAACTGGTAGTCAAATGAAGATTATCTGGTCAGATTTTGCCTCTGAAATGCTTATAGAAATCTATCGGTACTACAAAGTAAAAGCAAGTATTGCAATTGCTAAGAAAATAAGAATCGAAATCTTCACAGCCACTCAGCAATTGAAGAAACATCCGGTTTCAGGACCCATAGAATTGAATCTTGAAAAAATCAACGAAGGACACCGGTATTTAGTGAAAGGAAATTATAAAATCATATACAAAGAAGTGGCTGAAGGAGTGCTGATTACTGATGTCTTTGATACGCGCCAAGATCCCATAAAAATTAACAAAGAAGATAGGAAATCAGGCTGGTAACTTCGGTTAGCTCATCTTTTACAGAAATGTCAAAACGTCAAAATGTCAATTCCTTACTTTTGACATTTTGACGTTTTGACATTTTGAAAGAGCCATTACGTACAGATCAATCCAATTTCAATATCGCTAAAAAGGCATTCTGGGGAACTTCCACATTGCCGATCTGCTTCATCTTCTTCTTGCCTTTCTTTTGTTTCTCGAGCAGCTTACGCTTACGGGTGATGTCGCCTCCGTAACATTTGGCCGTTACATCCTTGCGCACAGCCTTGACTGTTTCGCGGGAGATGATCTTGGCGCCAATGGCTGCCTGTATGGCTATGTCGAACTGTTGACGGGGAATCAATTCCTTGAGCTTTTCACACATGCGCTTTCCAAAATTGTAGGCATTGCTCACATGGATCAACGTTGACAGGGCATCCACCATTTCACCGTTCAGCAAAATG
>Ga0123338_10003393_pt1 | contig 14363 bp, 20 predicted proteins | sample grotaG_FD_89793 | JGI IMG/M metagenome (GOLD analysis project Ga0123338, IMG submission 89793) | Glacier valley bacterial and archeal communities from Borup Fiord, Nunavut, Canada, to study Microbial Dark Matter (Phase II) -... | ecosystem: Environmental > Aquatic > Freshwater > Ice > Glacier ... | reverse complement strand
GAAGAAGACGCCGACGTCTACCGTGAGGCCATCGAGCGCGCCGAGAGCCTGCGCGTTGGTGCGCCAACGTTGCTCGAATGTGAAATCGTCGCGCGACAAGCGCTTGGTGACGTCGGATCGGCCGATCTCGACAGCTTCCTCATCGCCCTCGATGTCCACGTCGAACCATTTGGACAACTCGAAGCTAACTATGCACGATTAGCTTATCGCTACTTCGGCAAAGGCCGCCATCCCGCTGGCCTGAACTTCGGCGATTGCCTCACGTATGCAACCGCCATAGCACAAAACGAACCGCTTCTCTATAAGGGCGATGACTTTACAAAAACGAAAATCATGAGCGCCTTGAACCGCTAGACAGATTTGCGACACTGCGCGTTCGCGTTACGCAGGGCTCGGGCTGGGCACCGGAATCAAACGCGGGTCAGGTGCGGTGTCGCTGAACGTATAGTCATCGAACGTCGATTCGAAGTTGCCCGCGATGGCGAGGAAGCCGAAGGGGTGCCAGATGTTGTTCATCGCAAACGATTTCAAGAGCCAGTGTCCCTGGATCGTTTGATAGTCGGCCGCGATCGTACCCTACTCTTCGCCTTTGACGATCCGAATTGGGAGATCGGTCGTCTTGTCGATGTAAACGTCTTTGAACCACGTCTTTTGCGCGAGCGCCGTCGAGTTCGGTAAGAATTGCAAATGGGTGAGTCGGTCGTCCGCATCGTCGACGACGCCGTTGTCGCGTCGGACAGATGCCTCATATTTGAGCGGTTCCACGTTCGAAAACCGCAAATCGACGTCGGTGAATTTGCCCTTCAAACGATATTGGAACAAGCCGTCGTGCGTAAATGTACCGAGTAAATCGATATTCGGACGTGCGGGAAACGGTGCGCGCACGACTTCTTTCTCGCTGCGGAAATCAGCAGCCAACTGCCTTGCACGGTCTCATAATCCGCCGTCATCGTGCTATCGTCGCCTGCCCAATTGACGCGGATCGGCAAGTCGGTGCTCTGATCGATGTAGACATCTTGAAACCAAAATTGCTGTCGATGTGCTTGTGGTCCCGCGATGAGGTGCAAATGGATCAATCGATCGCCGGCATCATCGAGGACTTCGACCCAATAGCCGCGCACGGCGCGCGCGACGACGTTCGCATCGGAGTGATCCGTATCGGAGTAGCGCAGCGGATCGATATTCGAGATGCTCATCCACGTCGCGATGTGGGCCATTGCCGGTTGAAAACGTTGCCTTACCTTTGAGTCTGAATCGCGCCAATGGATCGAGGGCTGACTTGGTTCCCTCACCAGGCGTTGCCAGTGCACGTGCGGCATGGGACTTGCCGTGGACTATTCGATCGGACAGACGGCCTCGCTCACCCGCACGGTTTCTACGGAGGACGTCACCGCCTTCGCCAAGCTGTCGGGCGATACGAACCCGGTGCACCTCGATGCCGAGTACGCCGCAAGGACGCGGTTCGAGCGACCGATCGCCCATGGTGCCATCGCGCTTGCACACATCTCCGCCGTTCTCGGTTCGAAATTCCCGGGGCCGGGGACGATTTATCTCAGTCAGAAGGCGTCCTTCAAGAAACCCGTCTTTCATGGGGATACGCTTACGGCGACGGTCACGGTGACCGGCTACCGACCGGAGCGAGCGATTCTGACCTTGGCAACTCAGGTGACCAATGCCGACGGAGCGACCGTCGTCGAAGGCGAAGCGATTTGCCTGGTGGCCGACGTGGTTGACCAAATCTCCATCTAGGTGTAAACTGTCACTAGGGAGGACGGCCTCCCGAAAGGTCCCCCCGTATGAAATCGTCCACCGAGACACCCGGGAAAAGCGACGCCGGGCTCCCGCCGCGCGGGACGCCCAAAAACTACCTCATGGCGTGGCTACTCGTGATGCTCAAAGATCTCAACCTTCACGGGTACGAGATCATGAAAGAGCTCCGCGAGAATTTCTCGGTCGTCTCGGACCCCGGGACGGTGTACCGCGCGCTCCGCCAATTGGAACGCGACGGGTACATCTCCTCGTGGTGGGACGAGGCGGACCAAGGGCCGGCCCGGCGCGTGTATACGCTCACCGATACCGGCAACGATGCGCTCAAGATGTGGAGCACTGCGCTCGAGCAGTACCGCACGAACCTGGACGCGTTTTTCAGCCTCTACACCGGGCAGTGGACAAAGCCGCCCACCAAAGGAGATTCATGAACACAAGCGACCAGACCAAAGGCGCGATGAGCCTCACCGCCGACATCTACACCACCTACGTCGAGGCGTTCGCGGCAGCGAACCAGCGCATGCTGGGCTTTGCGAAGTCGACCTTCGAAATCGTTACCCGTCCGTACAGCTCGAGCGCCGTCGAAATCGCCTGGCGTGAGAACCTCGACCGCGCGCACCAGCTCGTCGACCTCACCGTTGGCGAAATGCAGCACGCAAGTACGCACGCCGCCCAGGTAGCGGAATCGCTGACCTCGCATTCAGCCGCGCTTCAGGAGCAAACGCTGGCGACGGCGCAAGGTCTCGTCCGTACCGGCGTCTCCAACCTGACCTCGGTCAAAGAGAGCGCGGACAAGACGCTCGAAACCTTCGCGAGCCGCGTGCAAGAGATGCAGCAGCGCTCGGCGAGCGCGAGCCAGAACTAACCATCGACCCCAAAACGGGAATTCCCGGCGCGGGTGGATCGAACGATCCGCTCGCGTTTTTGTCTCAGTTTACGGCGGCCTTCGAGAATGCAAGTGCGAGCGAGGCGTTTGCAAAGCAGCTCGGTGTCGTTCTTTCCGCGTATCTCGATACGATGGCGCAGTCGCGCGACTCGATCGACCGGGCACTCGCCGCCTCAAACGTGCCGACGCGGGCGGATCTGGCGGAACTCGGGGCCCGCGTCGATGCGCTCGCCGATAAACTCGATCTCGTCCTCGCACGCTCGACGATGAAGTCGCGCAAGAAAACAAAGAAGAAGTCCAAGAAAGCGAAGTCGTCGGCGCGAGAAGACTAGTGGCAAATCGCACTGGGGAAAGTACGCCCGAGAGCGAGTACGTCTCCGCGACATGGATACACTGCCGCGTCCCTCGTCGGAACTCGATTTACCCCTCGCCGGCAAAGTCGCCTTGATCACCGGGAGTTCGCGCGGAATCGGCTCGGCGATCGCCACCGAACTCGCGCGCGTCGGGGCGCACGTCGTGGTGAACTACGTGCGCGGTAAGGATTCGGCGCAGTCGGTCGTCGATTCGATCGTGGCGAGCGGCGGCAAGGCGCATCACGAGATCGGCGATGTCTCGCGGGTCGATGACGTGCGCGCGATGCTCGATCGCGTGAACGAAAAGTGCGGCCGCATCGATATCCTCATCAACAACGCGGGGATCTTGCGCGATCGTACGTTCAAGAAGATGCAGCTCAGCGATTGGCACGAGGTGATCGATACCAATCTCACCAGCGTCATGAACTGTTGCCATATCGCCGTGCCCTACATGATGGAGAAGAAGTTCGGACGGATCGTCAACATCAGCTCGTTCGTCGGCCAGATGGGCAATTTCGGTCAATCGAACTACTCGGCCGCCAAAGCCGGGATCATCGGCTTTACGAAGTCGCTTGCAATCGAACTTGCGACGCACGGAATTACCGTCAACGCGGTCTGCCCGGGCTTTGTCGAAACAGAAATGTGGGCGAGCGTCCCGGAAAATATCAAGGAGAAAATTCTCGACCGCATTCCGATGCATCGCGTTGCCTATCCGCGTGAGATCGCGCGCGGCGTGCGCTTTCTCTGCACCGAGGCGGAGTATATGACGGGCCAGTCGTTGAACATCAACGGCGGAATTTACATGGGTTGGTAGCCCAAGCCGTCCACGAATCGCATCTTCGAACCCGCGCGCTGATGGTGCGCGGGAAGATGACGCTCCTCGCCTACGAGACGCCCGACGCGCGCTATCGAACCCCGGTCTTGATCGTGCCGCCGCTGATCGGTCGACCGACGCTGCTCGACCTTGCGCCGGGACGTTCGTTTATCGAAGCGCTGATCGGTCGTGGGCTGAAGCCGTATCTGCTCGATTGGGGTGTGTTCGGCTACGAAGATCGCACGCTCGGCTTTGGCGACTTGCTGGAAGCGATCGACGATGCGGCTGAGCGCGTGCGCGATGATGCCGCGAGCCGCGGATGCACGTTTCTCGGCTACTGCATGGGCGGCACGCTCGTTGCAAGCTATGCGGCGCGCGCGATGCTCGGCGCGCCGGATCGCATCGTGACGCTCGCCGCACCGATCGACTTTCGACACGGCGGACGACTCGCTCGCTGGAGTGCACCCGACGTACTCGATCTCGAACGGGTGCTTGCGATTTTCGGCAACGTGCCGGCGACGATGATCGAGGCGGCGTTCACGCTTTTGCGCCCCACCGCACGTTTTGAAGCGGCGCAAAAAGCCGGGAACGACCCCGCGCACGCGGCGCTTGCAACGTGGTCGCGGACGTGGCTCGATCTGCCGGGCGAGGCGGCGCGCACGTGGATCGTCGATCTCTACCGCGAGAACCGGCTTTTCGCGGGGACGCTGACGATCGACGGCACCAGCATACGTTTGCGGGATATTACCGCGCCGCTCTTGGCAATCGGTGCCGATGAGGATCGAATTGCGCCGTCGGCCGCCTGCGCCCCGCTCGTCGATCTCGTTCGCAGCGCCGATCGGCGCTTCGCAAGCGTGCCCGGCGGCCACATCGCGCTCGTCGCGGGCAGCGGCGCGCGTACGGCAACCTGGCCGCTCATCGAGGAATGGGTAGCCGCGCGGAGCACTCCACTCTCTCGATGATCTCCGTTCATTTTCTCGGTACCGGCGGCGCGCGGTTCGTCGTCGCAAAGCAAATCCGCGCCTCAGGCGGCATCTGGCTGCGCTTCGGCGAGACGCAGATTCACCTCGATCCGGGCCCCGGCGCACTCGTACGCGCGCTCTCGGCGATTCCGCCGCGCGAGCCCGCGCAACTCGATGCAATCGTGCTCTCTCACAAACATTTGGACCACGCGGGTGATGTCAACGTGATGGTCGAGGCGATGTCCCAGGGCGGTTGGAAACCGCGCGGCGCGCTCATCGCCCCGCGCGATGCCTTCGAAGGCGAGCCCGTGATTTTTCCCTACGTGCGCCGGTTCGTTCCGCGCGAAGAGTTTCTGGTGGAGCGCGGAGATCCGATCGCCATCAACGATGTCGAACTGCGGACGTCCATCCGCCACGTTCACCCGGTCGAAACGTACGGCATGCACTTTCGCTATGCGGGCAAGACCGTTTCGTACTTGCCGTGTACGCGCTTTTTCCCCGGACTGATCGACGACTATCGCGCGCACGCACCCGACGTGCTGATCCTCAACGTCTTACGCTTTCGCGATACGATGGACGTCGATCATCTTACTTTCGATGACGCGCGCGTACTGATCGAGGGAATTCGGCCGGGCGCCGTCATCATGACGCACTTCGGCACGAAGATGCTCGAACGCGACCCGCGCAAACTCGCACACGCGATCGAAGATGAATTCGGCGTCCGCGCCTATGCCGCATACGATGGCTGGACGTACGACGTTGCTTGAAATCGAAAGCGCCAAACCGGGCGAACTCGATGCGTTCTGGCAGATGCACGATCGCGATTGGCGTTCGGCGCTGTGGGAATTCCGCGTCGTTTGGCACGAGCAAGGTCACGACGTTATCGCCCGCCTCGATGGTGCGATCGTCGGAGCGCTGCGCACGCGCATCGCCGCCTCGCTTGCCCACATCGAAGCACTCATCGTGCTGCCGACCGCGCGGCGTCAAGGCGTGGGGCGCGCCCTCGTGCTGCGCTGCGAGGAAATCGCCAACTACTACAACTGCCACAAGGTCACGCTCGAAGTTTTCCACGAGCGCGACGTCCAACGATTTTTCGAAGCCTGCGGTTATAAGCTCGAGGCCGTCTTACCGCAGCATACTTTTAAACTCGATGTTGCGGTGATGCGAAAGTTTTTACTCTAGCATCCGCGCAAACGCGCTCAGCGCGAGAGCGTACGGAAACCGCGAATCTGCACGGCGCCTGGCCGATGCGGCAAAGGGTGCGGCAGCGGGTGCGACGGTTGCAGTCGCGTCGCTTGCGGGCGCGGGGCGATACGTGCACCGCCCGCGATGCGACGGCGGTTGACGTAGAGCTGGCGCATCGGCTGCCACTCATCGGCAAGGAAACCCCTGGATCCCATCGATCCGTCGTAGAGAAACACGTTGCCGCGCGCGCTCGATACGTTGATCGAGGGTGCGGTCGAACCGCCGAGCGAGACGGCTGTTTCGTTCGGACGTGCTTCGATCGGAACGTTACGACGATCGAACGAGGTGTAGATGTGGCCGTCGATCGTGCGGGCGCCGATCTGACCGTTGCCGGACACGCCGACGGCGACGTTGCCTTCGAGCGAATCGAAGCGCGCGAGACCCGGCTCGAAACTGCCGTTGTCGTACACGATCGAGCCCGCGACGCTCGAAGCTTCGATCTGACGCGCGTGACAATTCTCAAAAAGCATGTTCGCGGCCGCCGTTCGCGCGCGCAGGCGTGTGAAACTGGAGTCGGTGACCGAGACGTGCCCGCGTAGGAGCTGCAGAAACCCCTCGCCGCCCACGTCGCTCAGCGCGATGATCCCGTTGCGAAGCGCGATAAAGAACGTACCACTGCGGTAGTCGTTCATGCGCACGCGGCCGCCATTCGCCCGAATGATGATGAACGCGGTCGAGGCGGGGACGGTGACGGTCATGCTTCCGGAGGTCTGGCGCGTACCGATCTTCACCGCTCCGCGGCTCATGCGTGGAACGCTCGTCACGGGGAAGCTCTCGGGCGCAAGATTGATCGTCGTCTCTCCGAATTGGAGACGCTCCGGATAGACCGGGATATCCAAGAGGCCGTTGTCGAACGGGCCATTCAAAATCGCAAAATCTTCCTCGGTTTCGACTTGAACGACCGGCCGATCCCAGGTTTTCACGAGAATATCCGCCTGCTTTGCCTCGATCGAGACGAGCGCTCGGTCGCCAACGTCGTACGTGGTCGTCTGAGCCGCTCCGGCGACCGGAAGTAGCGAGAGGCCGACGGCGAGGGCGATTCGAGCGGCGAGCGGTCGAACCAGCGTAAGAAACCGAGGGAACACGACTCTCATAGTACGATTCGCGCGTTCACTTGTTCATTAACGGTCGATGATCGTTTCGCGCGCCGTCGGTAAAACCACGCGAAAGACCGAACCGCTCTCGGGTCGCGGTGCGGCACTGACCCGGCCGCCATGCACGCGCGCGATGCTGCGAACGATGGCAAGTCCCAAACCCGTGCCCTCGATCGTGCGCGAATGCGAGGCGTCGCTCCGGAAAAAGCGATCGAATAGCTGCTCGGCCACTGCGGGATCGATGCCGACGCCGCTATCGAGCACTTCGACGATTGCTTCGCTCTCCGTTCCGCTCGTCCGCACCACGATCGTGCCCGAGTCGGTGAATTTGATCGCGTTGTCGATCAGATTCGAAAACAGCTGTCGCAGGAGCGAGGCATCGCCGAGGACGACCGAACGCGATCCGGAAATTCCGTCATACGATAAATTCAAGCCTTTGCGTACGGCGCGATCCCGGGCGTGAACGACGACGTCGGCGACTAAGCGCTCCAAGATCAGCGGCTCTTTGGGAATGTCGTCGCCGCTGTCGGCCTTCGCTAGGGTGAGCATGCCGTTGACCATTGCGGCAAGGGACGCGCTCTCGGTGCGAATCGCAGCGAGACTATCGATGCGTACCTCGGGATCGCGATCGCCCCAGCGTTCGAGGAGTTGCGCGTTTGCATTGATCACGGTCAGCGGCGTCTTGAGTTCGTGCGATGCATCGGAGATAAATTGTCGTTCGCGTGCGAAGGCATCTTGCAAACGCGCGAGCATCGCATCGAAGGCGAGCGCCAGTTGGCCGACTTCGTCCGCTCGTCCGCTCCACGCGAGGCGTCGGTCGAGACGATCGGAGCCGATCTCTTTCATCGCCGTCGTGAGTTGCTTGATCGGGTCGATGGCGGCGTTCGCGATAAACGTCGAGACGCCGACGACGACGATCGTCGAGAGCAGCGCGACGAGCACGAGGACGCGCTTCGCGCGCGTGACCAGACTGTTGATGTTATCGAGTCGCTCGGCGATGATCGCGGTGTAATACTGTTGCGATCCCTCGTAGATCGGAACGTCGTACACGAGCAAGTCTGCGCCGCCGATGCGCTCGATGTGATACTGCGCGTCCGCGGCATGTTCGAGTTTGAACGGTGCGGCAAGATTGGATGATTTGCCGCGAATCTCGCCGTCGGGCGTCGTGATCGTTACGTAGGTCGTCGGTCCCGAATAGTAGTTGAGCTGCTGCTGATTGGTCAGCCGCTGATCGATCTCAATCGGAGTAGATGGGAAAAACGAACCACCGACGCGATAGGGATCGACGTCGGTTTGAATGCGATCCGCGATCGTTTTGATTTGCGCTTGGGCTTGATCGAGGAGAATGCGTTGAAAGGCAAACGTGAGTGCGATCGCCGCGATCGCGATAACGACGACGATGAGCGTCGCGTACCATGCGGCGATACGCGTGCGGAGCGAATTGATCGGCTACTCTTTAAGGGCGTATCCGACGCCGCGAACCGTCTGAATCAGTTTATCGTCATGCCCGTCGTCGATCTTGCCGCGCAGATAGCGAATATACACATCGATCAAGTTCGAGTCGCCGAGGAAATCGCTGCCCCAGACGCCATTGAAGAGTTCGTCGCGCGTATGGACTTTGTTGCGATGCAACAACAGATATTCCAGCAGCGCGTACTCTTTTGCGGTGAGGGTGACTTTTTTTCCGGCGCGTTCGACTTCATGTCGGTCGCGATCCATGGTGAGATCTTTTGCCGTAAGCACGTTGACGACGGGATTGCGGTCGCGCAACCGCGCGCGCACGCGCGCCAGCAATTCTTCGATCGAGAACGGTTTGGAAAGATAATCATCGGCGCCCGTATCGAGGCCCGAAACGCGATCCGGAATGCGATCTTTGGCCGTGAGCATGATGACCGGCGTTTGGCTCTTGGTGCGGATGCGTTTGAGCACTTCCAGACCGTCGAGCTTGGGAAGCATCCAGTCCAGGATGATCAAATCGGGCTCTTTGAGCGCTCGTTCTAAACCGGTAAGTCCGTCGCGCGCCGTTTCGACCTCGTAGCCCTCGTGTTTGAGCTCGAGTTCGAGCACGCGGCTGATCTGGACGTCGTCTTCGACGACGAGAATTTTGTACTTCCGCTCGCCGTTGTTCAAAGGGCTCCTTACCGGTTGCGACGCGCCGGGAGCGCGCGCGGAACGGTGAACTGTGAGATCCAGAACGCAGAACTGGCGCCGACCACGATCCAGCCGAGGATGCTCGGTGAGACGGAGCTGACGAGCCGATCCATGAGGGACGCCGCGGCGTTTGCGAGGCGGGCGCTCGAATCGGGAACGGCGGTGAGGACCGCAATCATCAGCCAGACAGCGAGCGCCATGAGCGTGCCGATGAGGCAGACTTCCCACATCTTGAACGGCAGCGCGGGACGATACACCGTCGCCGCGAGGATTCGGCCTCGCAGATCGGCCGGTGGTTCTTCGAGCGGGAGCGCAAAGAGCGCACGTTCGAGAGCAGCGTCGTCCATTATTTCCTCACTTCTGCAACCGAGTCGCTGAGTGCTTTTCGCAACAGCTCCTTGGCCCGGAAAAGATGCGTTTTTACCGTTCCCATCGGGATGTCGAGGATGGTTGCGATCTCATCGTACTGTTTCCCGGAAAGGTGGTAGAGCGTGATGACCGTGCGGTATTTTTCCGGTAAAGCGTCGATTGCGGTGCGTAAGCGCCGGGCCTCGTCTCCCAAAATCGCCAACCCCTCGGGTCCCGCGGTCAAATCCGCAGCGTCGGGGAGTTCGTCATAGCTATAGCGTTTGCGGCGAGCCAGCCGGTCGCAACACGCATGGTAGGCGATCGAGAGAATCCAGGTCGAAAACTTCGCCCCGGTCTTGAACGTGGCAAGGGCCCGAAACGCCTTGAAGAACGCCTCTTGCGTTGCATCCTTGGCTTCTTCCACATCGTGCAAGGTGCGATACGAAAGATGGTAGACCGCGCGTTCGTACCGTTCCACGAGATCCCCGAACGCCTCGCGCCGACCGCCGAGCGTTGCGGCGATCAGCTCGTCGTCGGTGACCATACGTACGAGCGGCGGGAGTTCGGCAAAAGCGACTGCCACGGTATCCGCATGTACGGGCAGGCGAAGCCGATGTTTCGATCCCCGCGACGAAACATGGACCGCAGGCAACCGTACATGGACCACATCCCACCGGGAGGACCCGTTTCCATGCGCACCCTCTCCCCTTCGCCCGCCAGGTTCTGATGCATTTCGATCTAAAACTCCGCCGGCTCATCCTGGCGCTCGCTCTCGTCGAACTCGCGATCGTCGGCACGATGATCACTGCCGTCACCTGGCGTTCCGAGTCGATGACGGCCTCGGCTGCGCCTCTTCCCGAAGGCGGCAGGAAGCCGCTCGCGACTCCGCACCAGGCCGTGAAGGTCGGCGCCGCGCCGCACGTCGAGATCGACGCGCCGGGCTTTGCCGTGGAGATCGAAACGGGCAACGAGCACCGGGTGGTGTTCGACGACGTGAGCCGACAGACGGGCGTCGCGGAAAACGTTGCCATCGAGGGCGGAGATGCGAAACTCGAGCTAAGGGCGTCAAACGGAAAAATCGAATTTACGGGACGTTTGGCGCCAGGAGGCGACTACGCGGTGGAGGGATCGAATGGGAGCGTCAACGTTACGCTGCCGAGCGATTCTGATACGACCGTTACGGCGTCCGCATCGAACGGCTCGGTGCATGCCTCAGGTGGGATCTCGGTGACTGAAGATGGAGACAACACGATTACCAAGTACGGCGATGGGCGCGGAGCGTTGAGCGTGTCGACGTCCAACGGGTCGGTATATCTTTCACGAACGGGCCGGGTGTAGAATGGTCGAGATCTTTGCGATCTTCTTTATCTTCGGCGCGCCGATCATTGCGTTCGTGACGATGCGCGTGCTCGCACATCGCGAGCGAATCGAATTGATCAGACGCGGTTACATCCCGACGGGCGGTTTCGGCAAGCGCGGATTCAAAGGCGGGTTTGCCCCCCCGCCGCCGCCCTGGAACGCGCAAAGCTCCGGACCCATTCCGCCGACGCAAGCTCCGCAGGCCGAGTATTACGATGCGAACTCCGCCCAGCGCGCGCTGCGTACCGGCATCATCTTCACGTGCATCGGCCTTGCGATCTTCATCGGGCTCTCGTTCATCGGCTATCATTCGAGCGGCGGCGCGTTTGGATCGCCCACGATCGAACCCGGTCCGTGGTTGATCGGCGGACTGATCCCGATGTTCATCGGCATCGCCCAGCTCATCATCGCGCTGCTCTCCGGCGCCCGCTTCGGACTGCCGATCTATCCGCCGGGCCAGGCCGACTACGGCGCGCCGCAGCCGCCGCCCAACGTCGCCGACACCTATTACGAGCCGCACCCGCAACCGCGTGCGACCACCTACGAAGAACTCAAACGGCCGACGCCCCCGCCGGATATTCGCTAGACGCGAACGGAAATAATGAAATAGGCCGCGTCGAGTACGCGGCGTTGGCCGCCGCTGAGCATGCCGAAAATCTGGCCGCGCACGTCGGATGCGGCGCGCTGGCCGCGACGTAGAGCCATCAGCAACTGGCGAATGTTCGTCGTTTGATCCTCGGTCAGATTGAGTATCGCGGTGCCGGAAACCGAGGGGACGATGCCCGACCGGTCTTCCGTCGCCATGGGACGCGCGGTCCCGGCTCCCGATGTGGCGCTTGGATTGCCGGTATCGACGCGGCGGAGTTGTCCGAGATTACTCACTTCAGTCCTATCGGCAAACGGAACAAAAAGAAGCGGGGCGCCGGAGCGCCCCGTTTCTTTTTAGCTGATTTTGGGTCGGGTTACCGACAGTGGACGATCGCCATCGCCCAGCCCGCGGCCGTTCGCGTACGAACGAGATAGCCGGCTTCGGTGCGATCATAGACTTGGTAGCCCGCTCTCAGCGCGTCGGCTAGGGTCCTGAACACCATAACTCCTGTCATCTCGATGCCCTCCTTTCGGGCTATTTTGATTTGGGTCTCTGTCTCTAGTAACGGACAATGTGTCCAGCAAGTTCAGTAGGTTACCTGACAACAGTGTAAATATTCGTAGGTGACGAACCTTGCGGAGATGCCAACTTTGCTCGCGGGGCCCGCGATTCACACCTCGCGCGTGCTCGATCGGCGCGAACCGGCACCCGGAATCGTGATCCTCGGGCTGCATGCGCCCGCGCTCGCAGCAGCAAGCCGACCCGGACATTTCGTGATGGCGATCCCACCCGCGGGCGTTCAAGCCGCCGTTGCACTCGGCGTGTACGAGGCGGCGGACGAGCGCATCAGTCTGATGCTCGTCGAAGCGGGCCCGCGTACGCGGGCGCTCGCCGCGCTTGCGCCAGGTGAAATGCTCGAGTTACTCGCTCCGCTGGGAAATGGTTTTTTCCTCGACGATTTGCCCGAGCACGTCGGAATCGTCGCGGGCGGCGTGGGCCTTGCCTCGGTTCTCTTGGCCGCCCACGTGATCGTCAAGCGCGGAAAGCGCGCGACATTATATTACGGCGCGCGCACGGCTGCTGCGTTGGTCGATCGCGATCTCTTCGCAGCCGCGGGCTGCGCCGTCGAATGCGCAACCGATGATGGTACCTTTGGACACCACGGCTACGTAACCGATCTTCTACGCACGGACCCACCCGCGCTGCTGCTGGCATGCGGTCCGTCGCCGATGCTGCGCTCGGTCGCGCGCGTCGCAAGCGAACGCGGATTGCGCGCGCAGCTCTCGCTCGAAGAGACGTTTGCTTGCGGCGTCGGCGCTTGCTGGGGCTGTGTGATTCCGCTCGACCGCGCAAGCGCACAAGCGCCGAGGTTTCCCGAACCGGCAGCCGACGAATCACGCGACTACGTCCACGCACGCATCTGCAAAGAAGGGCCGGTCTTCTGGGCCCACGAGTTGCGGTGGTAGGGGAAACGGTGCAACAACCGCGCGTGCAACCGAACCTGCGCGTGCGTCTCGGCGGCCTGGATCTTGCGTATCCGACGCTGATGGGCAGCGGCTGTTACGGCTCGGGCGAGGAATACGCGCCGTTTGTCGACCTCGCCGGTATCGGTGCGGTGGTGCTCAAGAGCGTGACGCGCGCGCCGCGGCTCGGCAATCCAACGCCGCGCCTGGTGCAAACGCCGGGCGGCATGCTCAACGCCATCGGCTTGCAGAATCCCGGGATCGATCATTACTTGGTTCACGATGTGCCGAAGTTTCGTTCGCGTCCGTGCGGCGTGATCGGAAGTGTCGCCGGATTTTCACTCGATGATTATGCGTATACGACCGAAAAACTCGGCGCGTGCGATGAAATCGATGCAATCGAACTCAACATCTCGTGCCCGAACGTTGCAAGCGAAGGCGAGACGTTCTCGTGCGATCCGCGGCTCACGCACAAGGTCGTTGCGGCAGCGCGCAAGGCGACGGCCAAAACGCTGATCGTGAAACTCTCCCCGAACGTCACCGACATCACGCTGATCGCGCGTGAAGCGGAAGCCGCGGGGGCGGATGCGCTCGCGGTCATCAACACCGTGCGCGGCATGGCGATCGACATCAACGCGTGGACGCCGCGCTTAGGCAACGTAACCGGCGGACTCTCGGGTCCCGCGATTCGTCCGATCGCGGTGCTTGCGGTGTACGAAGTAGCGCGCGCGGTCTCGATTCCGATCGTCGGCCAAGGCGGCATCGAAACGGTTAGCGACGCGCTCGAATTCATTCTTGCCGGTGCGACCGCCGTCTCGATCGGGACGGGGAACTTCACCGATCCGCGCGCACCGATTCGGATCGCGGATGGCATCCGCGACTATCTTGCAGAACGCAATCTCGAGTCGCTTGCCGACATCATCGGTAAAGCAAACGTCGGTTTCAAAAATTCTACCGAGATTCACGGAGATGAAGGCTAATCGTGCAGTCCCAGCTGGTCGTCGCCCTCGATGTTCCCTCGCTCGCTCGTGCGCGCGCTCTGATCGACGCACTCGCGCCGCTCGGCGTGACCTTCAAGATCGGATACGAGGCGGTGTACGGTTTCGGCGATGCAATCCGTTCGGTGCTCGATGCGGCGGGCGCGCAGTACATGCTCGATGTAAAGCTGCACGATATTCCGCGAACCGTCGGCGCGGCGATGACGACGCTCGTTCGACCGGGCGTCAAACTCGTGACGATCCACGCGCTCGGTGGCGGCGAGATGATGAAGACGGCGGTCGATGCCGCGGGCGAACGGGCCGCGCAGTTGGGAATTCCCGCACCGGGCATTCT
>Ga0123338_10003392_pt1 | contig 14370 bp, 15 predicted proteins | sample grotaG_FD_89793 | JGI IMG/M metagenome (GOLD analysis project Ga0123338, IMG submission 89793) | Glacier valley bacterial and archeal communities from Borup Fiord, Nunavut, Canada, to study Microbial Dark Matter (Phase II) -... | ecosystem: Environmental > Aquatic > Freshwater > Ice > Glacier ... | reverse complement strand
GTGGCGACGAGCAGGTGCTACTTCGTCGCCCAGCACACCGTCGCCGGCACCGAGGGCGGCCCGAACTTCATCGTCGCCGGGCGCTACGAGGACGCGTTGCTGCGCACGGCAGCTGGCTGGCGTATCCGCCGACGTGAACTGAGCGTGACCTGGACGGACGGGAATCCGAAGGTGCTCTACCGCAGGAGTTGACCACCAAATCGATCGCGCAACGTGCAGTCCCGTCTACGATGCTGTCCAGTGATCACTGCGAGCGATGTCGACGCCTTCCGCGCCGGGGACGAGCACGCGGTCAGGACGATCTACCGTGAATACGGACGCCTCGTGTTCGTCGTCGCCAACCGTGTGCTGTCCAATCGGGCGCTCGCGGAGGAGGCCACGCAGCAGACCTTCCTCCAAGCGTGGAAGGCCGCCAAGTCGTTCGAGGCCGGCCGGGAACTCGGGCCGTGGTTGGCGACCATCGCCAGGCGCGCGGCGATCGACGTCCAACGGCGAGAAGCCCGGCGAGCCCACGACGACCTCGACAGCGTCAAGGCTGGCGACTCTTCGCTGTCTGTTGCCGGTCCGAACATCGATCAGACCTACACCGTTTGGCAGGTCCGCGAGGCGATCGACACCCTGAATCCGCAGGACCGGGAACTGGTCCGGTTGCAGCACCTGGAGGGTTACACCCACACGCAGATCAGCGAGATGCTCGGTGTTCCGATCGGTACCGTCAAGTCGCGGTCGTTCCGAATCCACAAGTTGCTCGCCGCGAAGTTGGGCCACCTGCGCGAGGACGCTGTCTCGTGAACCGACGATGAACCGATCTCCCGTCTACGACGTAGAACCGGCGAAGGAGGTGGACCGTGGCTAGCGACAGCACCGTGGCGCACTATCTCGAGGACGATGGCGAGCCCATCGACCTCAACATCGACGAGCGCGAAGAAATGGAGTCGCTTCGCGCCCTGTTGCGCGACACCAGCCTGTGGCAGGAACCGTCCGGTTCACTCGAAGACAGCGTCGTTGCGGCGATCGCCGGCGGACATCGCATCGACACCGAATTTTTCGCTCCGCCGGTGCCGCACGCCGGCGGAGCAGTGCAGCCGATCGCCTCTCCATCCGCGCTTGTGTCCCCACCAGCGCCGTACACCAGCGGGCCACCCACGAACGTCGTGTCGATCGACTCACGTCGCCTGCGCTACGGTGCCAGACCGGCAAGCCGTTGGGGGAACTTCGCCGCCGGGTTGGTGGTCGCAGCGGTGATCGTCGGCGGCGTCCTGATCGTCAAGCATTTTCCCAACAGTGCACAGGGGACGACGTCGGCGCTGAGCGGCCAAGGAACCCTGGCGGATGCCACCGGAAAGGTGACGGTCTTCACCACCAACTCCGGTGTGCGGATCGAACTTGATGCCATCGGCCTTCCTCGCCTCGACCACGACGATTTTTATGAGGCCTGGTTGAAGAGCGCCGACGAGACAAAACTCGTTCCGGTCGGAACCTTTCACACCGGTGCAAAGGTCACGCTGTGGGCTGGAGTCTCCTTGGGCGACTACCCGACATTCACCGTCACCCGCGAGCACGCTGCCGGGCCTGATGACGTCGCTCAAGAATCATCGGGCGATGTCGTTCTCAAGGCCGACATCGGTGGCTGAGCTCACGTCGTGACAAGCGCGTCGGCGTGCTGCTGCAGCCAAGCGTGCGACCGGCGGTTCTGCTGCGGATACCCGTGCTCCCACACTTGTTGATAGAGGACAAGGCCGGAGTCGGCCTTGGCTTTCATCGACACGAGGGCGCGATCGAGGAAGTCGATTGCTGCGGCAACCACCGCGATCCGTTGACCGGGGACGAGATGGTGGGCGTCGCAGAATGCGGCAAACCGAGCCAACGGATCGACGTCGGCGCGGCCAGGGTCGAGGTCGACCGGATCGCGGAATGGGATCCAATGCCGCGCAGCGATGGCGATATCGACCAACGGGTCGTTCGGCGCGGCAAAGTCGAAATCGATGAACGCAACTGCTACGCCGTCTCGGACGACGACGTTCTCGATGCACAGGTCGTTGTGGCAGACGATCGCCGATGACGAAGGATCGCCGAGGTTGATCCGATCCCACACTGCATCGGACGGCATGACGAACCCCGCCGCAGCAGCATGAAGACGATGCTGCAGGTCGGCGACGCTGACGAGCAGTTCTTCCCCGGCGGTCCACGACGGAAACGGCGGAATCCCGACGTCGCCGTCGATATAGCTGAGGACGCTGCGCCCCGTACTGTCGGTGCCCAGGACTCGTGGTGCACCGGTGAACCCGACTGCCTCCAGGTGCCTCAGGAACCGGTTGACGGAGTCGGTGAAGCCTCGTTGGGGACGCCGGACGGTGTCGCCAACACGGACGACTCCGCCGCCGGAGCCCATCCCGCCCGGCAGCTCGATCTCGATCTCGATGTCCGACGCAGCATCGTGCGCGCCGTGCTTGATCATCGATCGAACGTTAGTCGTCCACGGGACGCGCCGTCCCCGACCCATGTGCAACAGATGACGAGTCCACGAACTTCGGAGCGCCGACGCTGTGGGCACAAAGCTAGGGTGCGTCGACGATCGTGAGTAAGGTTCGCTCTGTGACAAACACCATCCCTGGCGGGCAGACAGGAATCTCTGTAACGGCGAAATTTTTCCCCCTGATGTGGATCCTGTACATCATCAAACCGACCATTGTCATCGACGGAGTGGAAACCAAGAGCGAATGGAAGACGCCGACGTTCTTCCCGACAAGTCCAGGCGCCCATCAGGTCGAGGCCTATTTCCCCTACTTCATCCCGAAGAAGGCGGGCAAGGGTTCCGCGTCCGTGACGGTGGCCCCTGGCCAGGTCGTCAACGTGACCTACAAGGCTCCGAGTTGGGTAGTGTTCATGAAGGGGAAGATGATCGTCAGCTGAGGGTGCTGGGCGCCTCGCTTTCGCGGGCGGCAGCTCGACGCCGGGCCTCGCAGATCGCTCCGCCGAGCTCTGTGGACCGTTTTGCACCGCCGGCGGTGCACCAGTGGACTCAGTTTCCCGAGAGGGCTACTTGGGGAGGCCGAGGACGCGTTCGCCGAGGATGTTGCGCAATACGTTCGAGGTGCCACCCATGATCGTGTAGCCGGGGGCATAGAAAAGACCGCGCGTGATGTCGTCGAACATCGTCGCCTCTGGGCCGAGGATCTGCGACACGAAATCGGCGACCCGGACCTCGTGTTCGGTACAGAAGCACTTCGTCGCCGCCGAGAATCCCGCAGGTGCCTGGCGTAACACCTCACGCGTGACGAGGATCTTGCCGATGCGGAAGCCGATCTCCATCGAAGCGATCTGCTGGCGGACCAACGGGTTCTTCGTATCGGCACGTTCGAGGGCGATCCTGTAGAGCGCGTAGTTCGACAGCAGCCGGTCGATTCCGCCGCGCTCGTGTTCCAACTGGCGCATCGTCTGCTTGAACGCTGCGCCGGGGACGCCGACGAGGTTGGCAGCCGGCACGCGGACGTCGGTGAAGAACACCTCACAGAAATGGCGGTTGGTGGTCATGTCGGTGATCGGGCGGACCTCGATCCCGGGAGTGCTCATCGGGACGACGATCTCGGAGATCCCGGCGTGCGGGGGACCGTCTGTCGACGTGCGGCAAATGAGGTAGCAGTAGTCGGCGACCGCCGCGAAACTCGTCCAGATCTTCTGCCCGTTGATCACGTAGTCATCGCCGTCGAGGCGAGCCTGCGTCGTCAGCGCGGCGAGGTCGGAGCCGGCGTTCGGCTCGCTCATCCCGATGCACCACGTCGTCTCGCCTGACAGGATGCCCGGCAGGAACTCGGCCTGCTGGTCGGCGTTGGCGTAGGCGATGAGCGTCGGGCCCATCTGGCGATCGCCGAACCACATCGCGCCGATCGGTGCGCCGGCAGCGATCATCTCCTCGGCGACGATCAGCCGTTCGATCGGGGGCCGTGCACCACCACCGTGTTCCTTCGGCCACGTCATGCCGATCCAACCGTTCGCCGACATCTCCTTGGCGAACTCCTTCGAGTACCCGTTGATCCAGCTGTCGTTGGAACGCCCGTAGGTCGTCACGGCCTGCTGGGCCACGGCCCTGGCTCGGCTGCGCAGTTCGTCTTGCTCGTCAGTCCACGAAAAGTCCATACGCCCACGATCGTAAGAGGCGAGACCTCGCGCCGCGCAATCAGGCCACGTCATTCCCGGGTCGATCAGCAGCACGGGCGCAAATCACGTCAAAGTTGATTTGATTACTCTGGATTCGGCGGATACCCTCGAGCGGATGACCGCCCTCGTTGTTCCGGACGACCTCAGCGAGCTCGATGTGTCATTTGCGTCGCTCTCGCCGATCGAGATGATCCAGTGGCTCGCAGAGGCTCACGGCGTGGAGAACATCTGCGTGACGTCGGCAATGACGTCCGATGTCGTGCTCGTCGACGTCGCCTCGAAGGCGGTCCCTGGCATCGAAGTCGTCTTCCTCGACACCGGGTTCCACTTCCCGGAGACACTCGAGACCGTCGAGAACGTTCGTCGTCGCTATCCGGTCGAACTGCGGATCATGGCGGCACCCGCCGGCATCGAACTGAATCGTTGGGAGACCGATCCCGACGGCTGCTGCAACCAGCGAAAGGTGCTGCCGTTGAAGGAAGCGCTGTCGACGAAGCACGCCTGGGTCTCCGGCGTGCGCCGCAGCGATTCGCCTGTCAGGGCCGACACGCCGTTCGTCCACCGGGACAAGCGCGGCCTTGTCAAGCTGAACCCGTTGGCGGCGTGGACGGACGACGATCTGGCGACCTACGCGATGGTCAACGAGGTGCCGATGAACCCGCTGCTCGATCAGGGGTATCCGTCGATCGGCTGTTATCCGTGCACCCGGAAGCCGGCCGCCGGTGAGCATGCACGTGACGGCCGCTGGTCCGGCCACGGCAAGACGGAATGCGGTTTGCACCTGTGAACCGCCTGGCTCGCGCACTCGAGGCGCACTCGATCTACGTCTTCCGGGAGGTGGCCGCAGAGGTCGACCGGCCGGTGCTGCTGTTCTCGGGTGGCAAGGATTCTGTCGTCATGCTGCACCTTGCGCTCAAGGCATTCGCGCCAGGCAAGTTGCCGTTCCCGATCATGCACATCGACACCGGCCACAACTTTCCCGAGGTCATCGAATTCCGCGATCGGGTTGTCGCCGAACTCGGCCTCGACCTCGTCGTCGCCAGCGTCCAGCAGGCGATCGATCACGGGCTTGTCGCTGATCCGGGTGTCAACGGATCGCGCAACCGGCTGCAGACGACTGCCTTACTCGAAGCGATCGCCGACAACAAGTTCGAGGCTGCCTTCGGTGGTGCTCGTCGTGACGAGGACAAGGCTCGTGCCAAGGAACGTGTCCTGTCGTTCCGCGACTCCTTCGGTCAATGGGATCCGCGCAACCAGCGCCCCGAGTTGTGGCAGATCTACAACGCCCGCATCAAGACAGGCGAGCATCTGCGGGCCTTCCCGCTCAGCGATTGGACCGAACTCGACATCTGGCACTACATCGCCGACAACGGCGTGGATCTGCCGGAGATGTACTACAGCCACAAACGTGAAGTCGTCGAGCGTGACTCGATGCTGTTGGCGACGGGGGAGTGGACACCGCCGCGCAACGGTGAGGTTCCCTTCTTCGAGACGGTCCGCTATCGCACGGTCGGCGACATGACGTGTACCGGCGCCGTCCGTTCGTACGCGGCCAACGCATGGGACGTGATCGCCGAGATCGAGACGACGCGCATCACCGAACGCGGCGCGACCCGTGCCGACGACCGCTTCAGCGAAGCGGCGATGGAAGACCGCAAGCGTGAAGGCTACTTCTGATGCCAACCCCCCAAACTGAGTCCACTGGTGCACCGCCGGCGGTGCAAAACGGTCCACAGAACTTCGGCAGTGAACCGGTCGAGGCCGATCTGCTCCGTTTCGCCACCGCCGGTTCCGTCGACGACGGCAAATCGACATTGATCGGACGTCTACTCCACGACTCGAAGTCGTTGTTCGACGATGTGATCGAGGCACTGGCAACCACCACGGCTCGCCGCGGCGGAGAGGGTCTCGACCTCGCACTCGTGACCGACGGCCTGCGTGCCGAGCGCGAGCAGGGCATCACCATCGACGTCGCCTATCGCTATTTCTCCACACCGCAACGCTCGTTCATCATCGCTGATACGCCGGGCCACGTACAGTACACGCGCAACATGGTGACCGGCGCCTCCACCTCGGATGTCGCCGTGATTCTCGTCGACGCTCGACATGGGTTGCGCGAGCAGTCGCACCGGCACACTGCGCTGTCGGCGCTGCTCGGCATCCGCCACCTGGTGTTGGCGGTCAACAAGATGGACCTCGTCGACTGGTCGCAGGAGCGTTACGAGGAAATCCGCACCGCATTCGTTGCCCTCGCCGGTGGGCTCGGCGTCGACAGTGTGCAGGCGATTCCGCTGTGCGCCCTGGACGGTACGAACGTCGTCGAGCGTTCGGCGTCGATGCCATGGTACGACGGTCCCTCGTTGCTCGAACATCTCGAGACCGTGCCGATCCCGACGACGTCGACGATCGACGACGCACTCCGCCTCCCGATCCAGTGGGTCGTTCGTCCAGATACCCAGTCGGCTGACAGCAAGCGTTGGTACGCCGGCCAACTGGCCTCTGGCTCCGTCTCGGTGGGTCAGCAGGTCGTTGCGCTCCCAGCGGGCGGATCGTCGACCATCGTGGCTGTCGAGGGGGACCCACCGGCGGTGCGGGTGCAACTCGCCGATGAACTCGATATCGGTCGTGGCACCGTGCTCGCGTCCGTCGTGCTGCCGCCGCAGGTCACCACCGAGTTGACGGCGACAGTGGCTTGGCTGGGCGACCAGCCGCTGACGAGCGGCGGAAGATACGTCGTCAAACACCTGTCGAGGGTCGCCAAAGCGATGGTCGGCGAGATCTACGATCGTCTCGACGTCACAACCCTGGAACACGGCCCGGCGGATTCGCTGGCGTCGAACGAAATCGGCACCGTCCGTTTCACGCTCAGCGCTCCGCTGGCGATCGATGCGTACGCGGTCAACCGCCGGACCGGTAGCTTCATCGTCATCGATGCACGAACGAACGCCACCGTGGGCGCGGCGATGATCGCCGCCGAATGACGGTCTATCTCGTGGGTGCAGGCCCGGGGGATCCAGAATTGCTCACCGTGCGAGCCGCCAGGCTGCTCGGGGCCGCCGATGTCGTGCTCTACGACCGTCTTGTCGCCGACGAGACACTGGCGCTGGCGCCCGAATCCGCTGAGATGATCGATGTCGGGAAATCGCCTGGCAACAGTTCGATCCAGGCACGCATCAACGAGCAACTCGTCGAGACCGCTCTGCTGCATCCTCGCGGAGTGATCGTGCGGTTGAAGGGCGGCGATCCGTACCTGTTCGGGCGAGGAGGCGAGGAAGTCGAAGCGCTGGCAGAGGCCGGTATCGACTATCAGGTCGTGCCAGGGGTGACCTCGGCGTTGGCTGCACCGAGCGCTGTCGGGATCCCGGTGACGCATCGCGATCTCGCGCGCTCAGTGACGATCATCACCGGTCACGATGCGACGGATAATGAGCCGATCGACTGGAAACCGTTTGCCGCCATGGGTCCGCACCACACACTCGTCGTGATGATGGGTGCCCGTAAACGGGGTTTCATAGCCCGGTCGCTGATCGACGCCGGTGCTTCTCCGGACACGCCGGTCGCCTTCATCGAGAGCGCGACGACGGAGCATCAGCGCGTCGTCACCGGTGTCCTCGGCAATGTCGATGCGCTCGACGTCCACCCGCCAGTGGTCTTCGTCATCGGCGCCGTCGCTACCCTCGCGCGCCCGTAGTCCCCGTCTGCTTCACCGGGTGATCGCCCGAGTATGTGCGGTCCGCCCGAGTACGTGCGGTCCTCTGGGCGTACGGCACGTACTCGGCTGGGCGGCTGGTACTCGGCTGGGCGGCTGGTACTCGGCTGGGCGGCAGGTACTCGGCTGGGCGGCGGTCGAGTGCTCGCCCGTCCGCGGCAGCACGACGGTGACGCCGTTCCTCGCAACCCGCTGCGCATCGCCGATGATCGTCGTATGTCCGACGGCGACACCGGGCACATCGGTGATCGCATTGTTCGGACCCGTCGGGTGTTGACCGATGGAGATGCCGAGTTCTCGCAGCCGTGGTCGCATCGCTTCCTCTCGTCGCCAGCAGTTTCTCGGGGCCGCTTCACTGGCCGATGTTACGGCCGGGAGGGCGACGAGCCGATGGATGGTTCCTTCAGATCGAGGTAAGAGTTCACTGTGGATCGCAGATCCTGCCTTCCCTACCTACCAGTAGGTAGGTAGTATGAAGGCATGCAAGAGATGCCAGGCCTACTCAGCGATCTCGAACCGACGGTTGCGTGTCTGATCGACCGCCACATGAGTTCCACGAAAGAGTGGTTCCCGCACGAATTGGTGCCGTACGACCGGGCGCGACCGTTCGAGAAGGGCAAGCCATGGACCTGCAGCGATGCCGACCTCGGCGGGGCTGAGCTGACCGACAATGTGCGCAGCGCGCTCTTCGTCAATCTGCTCACCGAGGACAACCTGCCGTTCTATTTCCGTGACGTCGAAGCGATGTTCGGGCGTGACAGCGCGTGGGGCGAATGGGGCCGTCGCTGGACCGCAGAGGAGGGCCGCCACGCCATCGTCATCCGCGACTACCTCACGGTCACTCGCGCCATCGACCCTGTCGCCCTCGAGCGCGGCCGCATGGCCCAGGTCAGCGGTGGCGATTCCCCGACGCCTGACAGCCCGGTACACGGCATGGTCTACGTGACCTTGCAGGAGTTAGCGACACGCGTCGCCCACCGCAACACCGGCAAACTGATCGGCGATCCTGTCGGCTACGAGGTCATGGCACGCGTCGCCGCCGACGAGAACCTCCATCACCTCTTCTACCGTGACCTCACGACCAAAGCGATCGAGCTCGATCCGTCGGCCGTCATGATCGCCGCCGAGCAGGTCGTGCGCACCTTCGCGATGCCTGGCACCGGCATCGTCGATTTCGACAAGCACTCTGCGCGCATCGCCGACGCCGGCATTTACGACCTGCAGTTGCACTACGAACAGGTGCTCGTCCCGGTGCTGTACCGCAACTGGGCGATCGACAAGTTGACCGGTCTCAGCGACGCAGCCGAACAGGCCCGCGACAGCTTGCTCTCCTACGTCGATCGCCTTGGAAGACTCGCCAAGAAACTCAGCGCCCGTCGCGAACGTCACCTTCTCGTCCCCACAGCCTGATCGAGTATTTGGCTTCAGTCGAGTAGGAACACGCCACAGGTCGCGAAGGAAATACTCGTTCGCCTCGTCGGTTGGCGGTTCTATTGCTCGGCGGCGATCGAGGCGATGTAGTCCTGGCGCAGATCCTCGCGGATCGCCGCCGCTGACACGTCGCCGCTCAACAATCCCTGGGCGACGATGATGTCGGACGCATCGGGGGTGTCGGCGAGTTCGGCCCAGACGTCCTGATCCCACATGCCGCTGCGCATGAAGGCCTTGGCGCAGTGAATGAAGGTGCTTTCGACCCTGACGACGATCGCCGCCTTCGTCGGGCGGGGGAGGGTGAAGGCTTCGACGATTTTCGGGTCTGTCGTGACCCAGCCGCGGCCGTTGACGCGCACGGTCTCGCTTTGTCCGGGGACGATGCACAGCAAGCCGACCCGGCCGCTGGCGATGATGTTCTGCATCGTGTCGAGGCGGTTGTTGCCGCCGAGGTCGGCGATCGCCAGTTACTGCGGATCGAGCACACGGACGAACCCGCTTGGTCCTCCTCGTGGAGAGACGTCGGCGTTGCCGTCGGCGTCGAACGTTCCGATGGAGATGAATCGGCAGCATTCGAGGAACGTCGTCGTCGCCGGATCGAGCTCAGGCCGCTCCTTTGCCAGTACGAGCGGCGACGGGTCGCGGTAGACGTTACGCAGTTCGTCGTGCGAGGCGATGAACGAGGCGAACGGCAGCTCTGACATCCGCAGAGCGTACCGATTCCGCCGACCTCGGCATGAGCGGGAAGACTGGCCGGATGGCATCGATCACTGACGGGTATCCCGTGGTTCTACGGCTCGATGGCCGGTGCGTGCTCGTCGTCGGCGCTGGACCGATCGCCGCCCGCAAGCTCGAGTCGCTGCTGGCATGCGGCGCGCAGGTCACGGTGGTCGCTCCGCAGATCGTCGATGAGATCCGGGCGCTCGCCGCTCGACGGCTGATCGTGATGATCGAGCGTCGATACGAGGAAACGGACCTCGACGGGGTGCAAATGGTGATCGTCTCGACGAACGACTCCACTATCCAACAGCAGGTTTTCGATGATTGCCAGGCGAGGGGCCTGTGGTGCAATGCCGCCGACGATCCTGACCGCTGCTCGTTCATCCTGCCTGCCGTCGCCAGGCGCGGACCGGTCATCGTCGCTGTGTCGACCCAGGGTTCGAGCCCAGCGCTCGCCGGTGTACTGCGCGACATCCTCGCTGAGGCGTTGCCGGCGAATGTTCAGGATGTCGCCGATGTCCTCGGTCAGATGCGGACGGAGATGCGGTCAACGGGCCTGTCGACCGAGTCGGTCGATTGGCGGCCGCGCGTGAAAGCATTGCTGTCTTCACGTCCACCTGAGGAGGTGGCTAGAGTGGACAAGTCCGATACAAGTGCAGCGTTCGTGGAAGAGGCAGTCGATGAGCAAGATCAAGGTTGAAAATCCGGTCGTCGAGATGGATGGCGACGAGATGACGCGCATCATCTGGCAGTTCATCAAGGACAAGTTGATCCTGCCGTACCTCGACATCGAACTCGCCTATTTCGACCTCAGCATCGAACACCGTGACGCCACCAGCGACCAGGTGACGATCGATTCCGCCGAGGCGACGAAGAAGTACAACGTCGCCGTCAAATGCGCAACGATCACGCCTGACGAAGCCCGCGTCGAGGAGTTCGGCCTGAAGAAGATGTGGAAGTCGCCCAACGGCACGATCCGCAACATCCTCGGCGGCGTCATCTTCCGTGAGCCGATCATCATGTCGAATATCCCGCGCCTCGTCCCGGGTTGGACCAAACCGATCGTCATCGGGCGTCATGCCCATGCCGACCAATACAAGGCAACCGACTTCAAGGTGCCCGGTGCCGGCACCGTCACGATGTCGTACGTCCCCGCAGATGGCAGCGAGCCGATGCAGTTCGAGGTCGCCAAGTTCGGCGACGACGGTGGCGTGGCGATGGGGATGTACAACTTCAACGACTCGATCAAGGACTTCGCCCGCGCCAGCCTGCGCTACGGCCTCAACCGCAACTACCCGGTCTACCTGTCGACCAAGAACACGATCCTGAAGGCGTACGACGGTCAGTTCAAGGATTTGTTCCAGGAAATCTTCGACAACGAATTCGCCGCCGACTTCAAGGCGGCCGGCATCACCTACGAGCATCGCCTGATCGACGACATGGTCGCAGCGGCGCTCAAGTGGGAGGGCGGGTACGTCTGGGCATGCAAGAACTACGACGGCGACGTGCAGTCCGACATCGTCGCCCAGGGCTTTGGTTCATTGGGTTTGATGACGAGTGTGCTGTTCACGCCTGACGGAAAGACGGTCGAGGCTGAAGCAGCCCACGGCACCGTCACCCGCCACTACCGAGAGCACCAGAAGGGCAACAAGACCTCGACGAACCCGATCGCCTCGATCTTCGCCTGGACCCGCGGCCTGTCGCATCGCGGCACGCTCGACGGCAACACCGCCTTGATCGAGTTCGCCGACCAACTCGAAGCCGTGTGCATCGAAGCCGTCGAAGCCGGCGAGATGACCAAGGATCTGGCGATCCTCATCTCCAAGTATGCGCCGTATCTGACGACCGAGGATTTCCTCGACACGCTGGACCGTCGCCTGCAGGCCAAAGTCGCCGCCGGCTGACGGAACCCCGCCGGCTTCGGCGAGACTGCAGGGATGCGCGCTGTTGTTCTGCATTCCCATGGTGGTCCAGAAGTTCTGACGATCGAAGAGACCCCGGATCCGGTACCCGGTCCTGACGAGGTCGTTGTCGATATCACGGCGACGGCGCTGAACCGCGCCGACGTACTGCAGCGCATGGGCCACTACCCGGACCCGCGCGGGGTCGTGCCGGAGATTCCCGGTATGGAATATTCCGGTACGGTGTCCGCCACCGGGGCGCGTGTCAAGCTGTGGAAGGTCGGCGATCGGGTGATGGGCATCGAGGCCGGTGGCTGCTACGCCGAAAAGGTTGCGACACACGAGCGCCAGGTACTTTCCGTCCCCACAGCGATCGAACTCGTCGACGCTGCGGCGATTCCGGAGGTCTTCCTGACGGCATGGGACGCGCTAGTGGTCCAGGGCGGCCTGACGAGCGGGAGATGGGCGCTGGTTCACGCCGGCGCGTCCGGCGTCGGTACAGCGGGTATGCAGATCGCCAGAGCCATCGGAGCGTCGATCGCCGTCACCTGCTCGGCAGCGAAGATGGAGGCATGCGAAGCGCTCGGTGCCGACCTCGTCCTCGAACGCTCGCCACACGATTGGCAGAGTGACCTCAAGGCAGCGCATCCGAACGGCGTCGACGTGATCCTCGACGTCGTCGGCGGTGACGAGATAAACCGCAACCTCGCCTCGATCGCCGTCAACGGCACGATCGTGCAGGTCGGGACGATGGCCGGCGCAACGACGCAGGTGAACGTTGGATTGCTGATGATGAAGCGTGCCAGGTGGATCGGGACGACGCTGCGCAGCCGTCCACTCGAACAGAAGGCGACGCTCGCCAGGCGCTTCGCCGCCGAGATGCTGCCGCTCTTCGCCACCGGAGTGCTCAAGCCGGTCGTCGACTCGATCTACCCGTTCGAGCAGATCGCCGAGGCCCACCGCCATATGGAGGCCAACGCCAACATCGGCAAGATCGTCCTCCAGATCGCCGGCTGAGCGACGACAGGCCAGGCGCGGTCACGTGGATTCCGCGTGGGCGGAATCTGGGTGACAGCGGGGATCGGCGTGTCGAGTGCGGTCACGTGGATGGAATCTGGGTGACAGCGGAGTTCGGCGTGTCGAGTGCGGTCACGTGGATGGAATCTGGGTGACAGCGGGGATCGGCGTGTCGAGTGCGGTCACGTGGATTCCGCGTGGGCGGAATCTGGGTGACAGCGGAGTTCGGCGTTGTCAACGCGGTCGCGATGGCGACCGTGGCGCGACATGACCCTTGCGTCCGCTCGCTAGGACACGCCGATCGTGCGGGTGTGGTAGCCGGTGGCTCCGTCCGGCGCGACGTCGGTGACTTCTTTGGTCTGGGTGGCACCGGTCTTGTCCGTGGCCCGTACCTGTAAGGAATGGTTGCCCTTGGCCATCGTGACGTCGATGTACCACTGACGCCATGCGTCGTCGGTGACGTCGGCCCCGAGCGTGGCGAGCTGCCAGGGACCCCTGTCGACGTTGACCTCGACCTTCTCGATGCCACGGTGCTGTGCCCAGGCGACACCGGCGACACGGACCGTCCCAGCAGGCGTCTTATCGCCGCGACGGGGGACATCGATCCGTGACTGCGTCTTGATCGGTCCGTCTCGTGACCAGCCACGTGGGATCCAGTACCCCTCTGCCTGATCCCATGTTGTCATCTCCAATGACTGCACCCATTTCGTCCCGCTGACATAGCCGTAGAGGCCAGGCACGACGATGCGCGCCGGGAAACCGTGGGCGAGTGGCAACGCCTCACCGTTCATGCCGATGGCGATCATCGCGTCCCGGCCGTCCTGCAACACGCTGACCGGGAAGCCGCAGGTGAAACCGTCGACGCTCGTTCCGAATACCTGCTCGGCGCCGGCATGGATACCAACCATGTCGGTGACGTGTTTGAGCAGGACGCCCTGGAAGACAGCGGTGCCGATGAGATCGCCGCCGATGTCGTTGGAGACGCACGTCATCGTGATCGTCCGCTCGACCTGCGGCATTGCCGAGATGTCGGCGTAGCTGAGGCTGATCGGCTTGTCGACCATCCCCTTGATGTCGAGTTTCCACGTCTTGACGTTGATGTTCGGGAACGATTGAGCGGTGTCGATACGGTAGAACTGCGCATTCGGGGTGATGAACGGAATGGCCGAATCGACGTTCGCAGCATCGAGTGGATTGCTCGACGGGGTCACCGGATCAGCGCCTGCACCCACGGCTGGGCCGCTGGACGAACTCACCGGCGGGCCGCTGGACGAACTCACCGGCGGGCCGCTGGACGAACCGGACGTACCCGCTGACGGGCCGCCGGCAGGAGTGGACGACGAAACCGGCGGAAGCGCCGCCGGGCGGCTGGCATCGAGCGTGCTGACCCGATTGTTCTCCAACGCCCGCGCGCCGGCACCGGCGACCACTGCC
>Ga0123338_10003391_pt1 | contig 14375 bp, 9 predicted proteins | sample grotaG_FD_89793 | JGI IMG/M metagenome (GOLD analysis project Ga0123338, IMG submission 89793) | Glacier valley bacterial and archeal communities from Borup Fiord, Nunavut, Canada, to study Microbial Dark Matter (Phase II) -... | ecosystem: Environmental > Aquatic > Freshwater > Ice > Glacier ... | reverse complement strand
GGACGGATCAGTTCAAACAAAATGGTTCGCAAGGGAGCCAGGTTTACTAATTTTTCAATGTGAATCATTGCACCCAGTTCATCTTCAGAATAGACGGCATCCTTAATTTCGGCCATGCGTTGCTGAAAGAGCTGACCGGTTTCATGAAGGTTACCAATGGTCTTAAGGACATTTTTCTTGAAGGCTGGATTCACTTTTTCAAGTAGAGGAAGAATTTGGTGACGAATCAGGTTTCGTTTATAAACCGTATCCAGATTACTTGAATCGGTTCGATAAGCAATTGACAACCTCTGGCAATAATCAATAATTTCAGATCGGTTGGTAAAAAGCATGGGGCGGATGATGCGGTTTGATATGGATTGAATACCGCTCAGTCCTTTAATTCCACTGCCACGCGATAGATTGATAAGGAAAGTTTCAATCACATCATCCTGATGGTGAGCTGTTGCCAGGTAATCGTACCCATGTTGATCCAGCAGTTTGTTAAACCACTTGTAGCGAAGATCGCGGGCGGCCATTTCGATGGATATGCCTTCCTGCATAGCAAATTCAGAAGTGTTGAAATGCTTGATATGGCAAACCAGATTGTGGTGATCGCAATAGGTGGCAACAAACTGCTCCTCCTCATCGGATTCAGCACCCCGCAAACCAAAATTGCAATGTGCAACGGCTATTGGAAATCCTGCATTCACGAACAAATGCAACATCAACATTGAATCGGCACCACCACTTACTGCTAGTAAGATACGTTGCGGCGAATGAAAAAGGTTCTGTTCGTGAATGAATTTTAAAAATTGCGCGTGCATAAAAAGAGTTCAAAGTTCAAAGTTCAAAGTTCAAAGTTTAAAGTTCAAAGTTGCGTGCCGATCACTGCCATTGCCTACTGCCACTGCTAACTGCAATTGCTTACGTCAACTGTCAACTGCTCACAGCAACTGCCCACTGCTCACTTAATTGCCACCAGCTCAGCAATCCTGACGATCACTTCTACAGCTTTATGCATTGAAAGTACAGGAACAAATTCGTAGGGTCCATGGAAATTATGACCTCCGGCGAATATATTGGGGCAGGGAAGTCCTTTCCATGAAAGTTGAGCTCCATCGGTTCCACCACGTATGGCTCTTATTATTGGAGTGACCCCTACATCGTTCATAGCCTTTTCAGCCAGGTCAACAATATATTTTACAGGTTCTACCTGTTTCTTCATATTATAATACTGATCAGCCATTTCAAGGGTTACTGTTCCCTTTCCATATTGGAAGTTGATCAGGTTACAGATCTCCTGCAGCAACTTTTTCTTGGTTTCAAATTTGGCTAAATCATGATCGCGTATGATGTATTCAAGCAGGGTGGAAGAAACATCGCCAGTGAAAGAGGTGAGGTGAAAAAAGCCTTCGTATTGTTCTGTATGTTCAGGCCGTTGAGTAGGAGGGAGTGCATCAATAATCTGCTTGGCTACCAGCATTGAATTAATCATGGTATTTTTAGCTCCTCCGGGATGAACACTTCTGCCTTTTACCGAAATCTTTGCACTTGCAGCATTAAAATTTTCGTATTCCAGCTCTCCGATTTCACCACCATCCATCGTATAGGCAAAGTCAGCACCAAATTGTTTTACATCAAAATATTTGGTTCCCTGTCCCACTTCTTCATCGGGAGTAAAGCAAATTCTGATTTTTCCATGTTTGATCTCCGGATGCCGGATCAAAAAATCCATTGCAGTGATAATTTCAGCAATGCCAGCTTTATCGTCGGCACCCAGAAGGGTTTTGCCATCGGTGGTTATCAGGTCCTGCCCGATATATTTCAGTAATTCAGGAAAATCTACCGGGTTTAAAATCATATTTTGTTGTTCGTCCAATAAATCCTGGCCCTGATAATTGTGTACCAACTGTGGATTTACATTTTCTCCTGAAAAATCAGGGCTTGTATCAATATGTGAAATAAAACCCACCACCGGTGGCTGATCACCAACGTTGGAAGACAAAGTGGCGGTTACATATCCATATTGATCGCGAACAACTTCTTCTAATCCAATGGCTTGTAACTCTTCAGCAAGTTGATCTGCAAAAACCAATTGTCTGGAAGTACTCGGGTAGGTGATTCTTGCAGGGTCAGAAGTTGTATAAACTTTTACATATCTTAAAAAGCGGTCGGTAACTTGTTCCATTTGGTATGATTTAAATATCGTCTGAATTAAATTTAAAGCCCAGCCGTTTGCCAGTCTGGATTCTGGAATGATTGATTTCTACCTGCATCTGCTCCACGGTGGCAATTTTCACCTGATCGTAGGGAGGAACCAGCAAGTCAAAGTCGATGGCATATTTAATGGCAGTTTCTATAATTTCTTTCAGATTTTCCTTGGTCAGTTCATCAACTGCCAAATCTTTTACCACTTCACTGGATTGCCTTTTTCCTTCAACAAAAAAATGATTCTCTCTGTTTACGAAAATGCGGGCAATGAGATAACCCAAATCTTGGGAGCGGTTGTATTTAAATGAGTCGGCCAGAAAATTATAAATACTAAACACCCCACAATATGAATTCAGAGGATTAGTTTTGATGTATTCCAGCTTCCACATTGGATGCTCGCGATTGAAAACAAAGACGTTTGAATGCATACTGAAAATAAGCAAATCGCCTCCAATCCTGAATTCAGCTTCAAAAATTCCTTTCTCCTGAAAGAAGGGCAATACATTCTCGTCCACTTTGCCTCTTAACTTCTCACGATATTCATCAGCCAATTCTATCAATACATCTTTCATGATGGAAAACATCCTCACAGTGTTCTGGTAAACTTCCTGTTTGAGATTAGTTTTACTAATCAGTCCATCCAACTCGTTGGCAGGTTCAATTTTTGTTTCCGCATCCATAATTGTGGTGTAAATTATTTTTTCATAAAAATAAGAAAAGCAGCCAACTTTGACTGCTTTTTAAGAAATAAAAGTTACACAGAGTTCCACAAAGTTTTAAAATAAGAAATAAGAAATAAGAAAAAGAAAAAGTTACACAGAGTTTCACAGAGTATTTCACAGAGTCACACAGAGTTTAAAAAAAATTAAACACTAGTGACGTGTCACACTTAATAAGACGCAGACTCATTTATAATAATCAGGGACGATGATCGAAGCGTCATTGCGAGGAACGAAGCAATCCCATATAAATGCTTGATTTATAGATTACTTCGTTCCTCGCAATGACGATCTTGGGATTAATTACACTTAATTGGAAGATTCCCCGAAGTCATCTTTTAATAAATTAAGGATAGGATTGTATCTCAATTCGTCATATCATCGGTAATACGACAGTCTGTACCTTTTTTTCTTTTTTTTTAACTCTGTGAAACTCTGTGTAGCCTCTGTGAAACTCTGTGTAACTTTTTCTTTTTCTTTTTCTTTTAATTTTAAAACTCTGTGTACCCTTTTTCTTTAATAAGCCAATGCAAATATGACTCTGCCTTTTGATGGTTTGCCGGAATACATGCAAAATCCTTCCTCGTAAGGCTGATCAAATGGGATGCAGCGAATAGTGGCCTTGGTTTCATCTTTGATCTTCTGTTCGGTTTCAGAAGTTCCGTCCCAATGGGCCATAATGAATCCACCCTTGTTCTGAAGAACGTCTTTAAACTCTTCATAAGTTTCAACCGGAGTGGTCATTACCTTGCGAAATTCAATTGCCTTGTTGTAAATATTTTGCTGAATATCAATCAGCAATTGCTGAATGAATTGTTCAATATTTTCAATTGAGACAACTTGTTTTTCCAAAGTATCGCGTCGTGCAACTTCCACTGTACCGTTTTCAAGGTCGCGGGGCCCGATGGCAATGCGAACCGGAACGCCTTTCAATTCATATTCTGCGAATTTCCAACCTGGTTTTTTATTGTCGTTGTTGTCATATTTTACTGTAATGCCCAAGGCTTTCAATTTTGAAACAATGCCTGTTACTTTTTCAGAAATGGCTGTCAACTGCTCATCCTGTTTGTAAATAGGAACAATAACTACCTGGAAGGGCGCTAATTTTGGAGGGAGCACCAATCCGTGATCATCGGAATGAGCCATGATTAAAGCGCCCATCAAGCGCGTTGAAATGCCCCAGGAGGTTCCCCATACATATTCTACTTTACCTTCTTTGGTCGTAAACTGTACATCAAAAGCCTTGGCAAAGTTTTGTCCCAGATAGTGTGAAGTTCCAGACTGTAAGGCTTTTCCATCCTGCATCAATGCCTCAATGGTATATGTTTCGAGCGCACCTGCAAAGCGTTCATTGGCCGATTTTGATCCTTTAATTACAGGAAGGGCCATGTAATCTTCAGCAAAAGTGGCATACACATTCACCATTCTTTCCGTTTCCTCCAATGCCTCCTTACTGGTGGCATGTGCCGTGTGGCCTTCCTGCCACAGAAATTCTGTAGTGCGAAGGAACAGGCGGGTACGCATTTCCCAACGCACTACATTGGCCCACTGATTGCAAAGAATGGGTAAGTCGCGATACGATTGTACCCAATTTTTATAGGTGCTCCAGATAATGGTTTCCGAAGTGGGTCTGACGATTAATTCTTCCTCCAATTTGGCATCCGGATCAACAATGATTCCTTTTCCATTGGGGTCGTTCATAAGCCGGTAATGGGTAACTACGGCACATTCTTTGGCGAAACCTTCCACATGGCTGGCTTCCTTGCTGAAAAATGATTTGGGGATGAACAAAGGAAAATAGGCATTCTGGTGCCCGGTTTCTTTAAACATGCGGTCCAGTTCAGCCTGCATTTTTTCCCAGATAGCATATCCGTAAGGTTTAATCACCATACAGCCTCTGACTGCTGAATTCTCTGCAAGATCAGCCTTGACAACCAGGTCGTTGTACCATTGAGAATAATTTTCGCTTCGTGAAGTCAATTCTTTTGCCATTTTTTTATTTTTGGTATGATATTTGCAATTTTATTATTAATTTTATAGGCTACAAAGTACAAATTTTATAGGCTACAAAGAAAGTAAATTTATTATTCATTAAAGGAGGGTGCTATGAAAACCAATCTTCTATTTACCGCAGTTGTTGCAATACTTGTCAGTTCGTGTTCTACCGGAACTCATACGGCCAGGACTTACGATGATGATATCTATTTTTCTCCCCGGGATGTACCACCCGTTTCAATGACTTCAGATCAAGGTTTGGGGAAGGCAAGCAATTCTGATGCCAAAAATCAAGGAATTGTGATGAGCCAGAAGGAAAAAAATGCGGATGGTACGTCGACCGTAAATAATTACATTTATCAACCGGATGATGAAAATCAAAATTCAGACAACCAGGCTTATGATATGAATCAGCAGAACCTGGATGAATCCGATACTACTGTGTATTATAACGATGACGAGGTGAAATATGTCATCAACAATTATTACGACGACGACGATATGAGTTTTTCATCACGTATCAATAGGTTCCATCGTCCTTATTATTACGATCCATTCTTTTATGACGACTGGAATTATGGGGGTTATTCTTCCTATTATCCTGGTTATTCAAGCTGGGGATATGGAGGCTGGGGATACCCATATAGTTACTATGGCGGCTATTATTCACCATTCGCCTTTGGATTAGGATTAGGATTTGGAGGATACTGGGGTGGAGGATACGGTGGCTATTATAACGGATATAACAATGGTTATTACGGTGGTGGCGGATACTACGGTGGTGGCGGATACTATGGTGGTGGCGGATACTATGACAATCGTGAAGTTGCCAGAAGAAGATCCACTGATTTGAATATGCCCAACGGAAATAATCAAAACAATGTTCAAGGCAGTAGCAGAGGTACTAGATTGAAAGATGGAAATTACGGGAATTCTTCGGACAGTAAATTGCCAACAAATCCCAATACCTGGGTTCAGAACGGACACACAAGAAGCCGTATTGCTACTCCTTCCGGAAATAATGGGGACACTAAAAATGCCACTATTGTTAATAACCGCAGGCCAGGCAGCAATTCAGGCAGCCAGGTCCAGAGTGGGACTAATCCACGATCTCAGGCTGTCCGTCCAGGCACCAACACTTCTGGGAATGTAAGAAGATCTTATGCACCTTCTACTACTGGAAAAACATATAATCAAAGCCGGGTTGTCAGACAAGGGCAAAATTATACGCCAAGTTATAACAAACCAAGGATTGTGAACCAATCGAATTATAACAACAACAGCTATACCCGTCCGCGAACTTCGGATGCCGGTTCTCAACGTGCAACAGTCAAAAGTGCCAATACAGGAGGCCAAAACTATAGCGCTCCAAGAAGTTCTTCTAACATGAGACAAACTTACCGTTCAGGTTCATCCTATTCAAGCGGTTCAAGCAATTCATCAGGAAGAAGTTCAGGATCTACTTACAGCGCCCCATCAAATTCAGGATCAACCTATAGCGCTCCTCAAAGAAGTTCTTCAGGTTCATCTTCCGGTGGCGGAGGTTCTTATAGCGGAGGATCATCTTCCGGTGGCAGTTCCGGTGGCAGTTCCGGTGGTGGTGGTGGATCAGGTCATAGAAGATAATAAACATTCAACGAGCCATGTTAATGTCTACATTGGGAAGGTTTAGAGAATTCTTAATTATTGCCTGCTCAATGAGACCATTGAAAAATATATAGTAACTGATTAAAATATAGTTGATTACAAAACATTTAAATACCAAGATCATGAAAAAACTACTCTATACAATCAGTATTGTACTGATCGCCTGTAGCGCTTTCGCTCAGGATTTAACAGACGCGTTAAGATATTCAAACTATCATATAAGTGGAACAGCCCGATCGGCTGCCATGGGAAATGCTTTTGGCGCTTTAGGGGGCGATTTTTCTTCACTTAGTATCAATCCAGCCGGTTTAGGAGTTTACCGTACCGGAGAATTTACCCTTACTCCATCTTTTGGGCAATCCAGTATTGATGGTACTTATCTCAACAATAAAGTATCAGCTTCAAAATACAACCTGAGTTTCGACAATCTGGGTCTTGTCAGCTCTATTCCAACAGGTGAAAACAGCGAATCAGGTTTAGTAAGCGTCAACATTGGATTAGGGTTCAATAAATTGGGTAACTTCACCTTGAATAGTCTGGCTGAAGGTTATAGTTCCAACCATTCGCTGCTTACTTATTTCACGGAAAATGCAAATAACCCGAAAATTGGTTTTGATCCTTACTATGAGCAATTAGCCTATGATACTGATCTATTGCTCCAGGATAATAATACCAAAGAATATTTTAATGATATAACTGATGCTGGTTACGGCCAGTCTCAACGAAGAATTCTTGATCGCAAGGGGTATATCAATGAATATGTGCTTTCAGTAGCAGCTAACTTTAATCATAAATTTTATTTAGGAGCTACCATGGGAATCCATGATGTATATTTCAAAGAAAATTCAGATATTTATGAATGGGATGCAAAGGAAAATATCCAATATTTCAACAATTTTAATTTCAACTCATATCTGAAAACAACGGGCAATGGTGTTAACTTTAAAGTAGGTGCCATCTATAAGCCATTTGAACAGTTGAGGTTGGGAGTTGCATTTCATACACCTACATTTTATAAATTCCACGATACGTATGATAGCGGCATGACTTCATCAATGACCTATGACGATGGAAAAACTGAAAATACATCAGCCTATCCCAAAGATCAAGGTAAATATGATTATGAAATAGAAACTCCCATGAAAGCTATTGTAAGTGGCGCTTTGGTGGTAGGAAAAGTTGGATTAATCAGTGTAGATTATGAATTTGTTGACTATTCCACCGTTAAAATCAGAAATGGAAGCGACGGGTATGACTATTTGGAAGAAAACACCAATATCGCCGCGGCCTACAAAGCTGTAGGCAATATACACCTTGGAGGCGAATTGCGATTAAATAAGAGTTTTAGCTTAAGAGGAGGTTACGAATATTTCCCCAGTGTTTATGAGAAAACCTACCAGGGTTCGTATAATCCAAACAGTGATTTATCGTATTCAACCTTTGCCGGAGGTTTTGGATTCAGACAGGGCAGCGTCTTTTTTGATGCAGCATTTAAACGTGTTATGAATAGCGAAAATACTAAACTTTATCCGGGAGCTCCAAATGACAATATTGCCAAATTTGAAACAACACAAGATAATATAGTCTTTACATTGGGTTATAAATTCTAGTAGATATATTACACAAGGGGAAAAAGCCGGTTAATCATTTTAACTGGCTTTTTCCCCTTGTGTGTATCCCTGGCACACAAATAATTTTCTCCTCTCTTTCTTTTTTTTGGTAAAAGTTTTTTTTAAGCTTTTTTTGTCTTATCTTAGCTAAACTAATTAACACATCATGCGCCAGTTTACTGAAATTAACTTCGATGAGGCTTTGGATATTTTTAATGATGCTGAAATTAACGGCAGCAGATGGAGAATTGGTGACTTCACTACTGCTCAATGGCTTCAAAAAAATACGATTCATTTAGATGATATTGTTTCCTATTCTAAAAATATGCCAGATGTGAAAGTCGTAATAATTGGTGAAGGGCCTTCAGAAGGATTTTATATTTATTCCCCAAAATTAAAAACATGTTTTAAATTTGAGCATTCATTGGCTGAAATTTAATTGATGAGAACTTCACTATGACTTCACAATTTGATGACCCCATGGGAAGGGCTGTTTATGACTTTCATTTTAATTCTGTCAATCAACCCATCATTGTTCATTCCCAAGATTTTGATGATGATAGTATTGATACAGGATATCTTTTTAGGCCGCACAAACAGATGCCTGTGCTCGAGAAAAAAGCCTTGGCCTTGTGCAATGGAACAGTGCTCGATGTTGGCGCTTGTGCCGGTGCCCACTCTGTATACCTTCAACAAAAAGGATTTGAAGTAACGGCACTCGAAACGTCAGCGCTATGCTGCGAGGTTTTGAAAAAAAGAAATATAAGGAATGTAATTCAGCAAGATATTTTTACATTTACAGCCCGGAAATTTGATACCATTCTTTTGCTGATGAATGGTACCGGAATTGCTGGGACCCTTGCCGGACTTGATGTTTTACTTCATCATTTGCGAACTTTGCTTAATCTTGGAGGTCAAATACTGATTGACTCATCAGACTTGATCTATTTATATGAACAAGAAGACGGTTCGGCAATGATAGATTTAAGTGCTGAAAATTATTACGGTGAACTGGTATTTCAAACCGAATATAAAAGTTGGATCAGTGAGCCATTTCCGTGGCTGTATGTTGATCAGAACAATCTGGAAAATGCCATTGAAAAAAATCAGCTTAAACTTAATAAAGTTTTTACTGGGAAGCATTATGATTATCTTGCCCGGATAACTTTCTAAAAATTGACAGATTGAAAAAAAATCAACAATACCGGCCGCTATCTCCAATTGAAATAGAGATTTTAATTCAACAAGGTTGTACTTCCGTTGATTGGAATCAAATTAGTGTAGGTACTGGTTTTATTCCGGAGAATATCCGCAATGTACAATTCTCAGGAACAGTTACCATTGGTGATACCTCTGGAACAGTAGCGTTTAGCGGTGGAATTGTCCGTAATTGCGGGATTTACCATGCAACCATACACAATTGCGCCATTGGCAATCACGTTTATATTCATCATATTTCGAACTATATAGCCAATTATGACATTGAAGACCATGTCATCCTGGAAAATATTGAACTGTGCTTTATTGAAGGGGTAACCAGTTTTGGCAATGGAATCAAGGTATCTACATTGGATGAAACCGGAGGTAGGGGAGTAATGATTTACGATAAATTGTCGGCTCATCTGGCTTATTTTCAAGCATGGTACAAACACAGGTATCTCCTGATTAGAGAAATTGAATCGAAAATTACAGAATATGCTGAATCAGTAAAAAATAGCAGGGGAACCATTGGAGCCTACTCATTTATTCGTAATTGCAGGCAAATTAGAAATGTTAAATTCGGGCCTCACAGTCAGGTGATGGGACCTACCCGTCTTCAAAACGGATCGGTCAACAGCAACGAATTTGCTCCTGTAAAGTTAGGCGCTGGAATATTGGCCGAGAACTTTATTGTTTCCTCAGGGGCGGAAATATCTGATGGAGTTATTATTTCTAACTGTTTTATTGGTCAGGGATGTATATTGGGCAAACAATATTCAGCAGAGAACTCTTTATTTTTTGCCAATTGTCAAGGATTCCTGGGTGAGGCTTGCTCTGTTTTTGGAGGCCCATATACGGTCTCCCATCATAAATCAACGTTGCTGATTGCCGGAATGTTCTCTTTTTGTAACGCCGGGAGCGGGTCGAACCAAAGCAACCACATGTACAAACTTGGCCCGATACACCATGGAATTGTTGAAAGGGGATCAAAAACCACCTCAGATTCATATATTCTATGGCCTGCCAAGATTGGCGCTTTTACCCTTGTGATGGGACGACATTACAAAAATACGGATACCTCTGACCTTCCATTTTCTTATTTAATTGAAAAGAAGGATGAAAGTTGGATTGCTCCGGGCATCAACCTTCGCAGCGTGGGAACCATCCGCGATGTATTGAAATGGCCAAAACGTGACCGTCGCAGCGATCCGGAAAAATTGGATTGTATCAACTTCAACCTCCTAAGCCCGTTCACCATACACAAAATGCAGAAAGGTGTGGAGATACTTCGCAGCCTGAAAGATATTTCAGGAGAAACAACTGAAATATTTGCATTCAGAAATACTCTGATGACCAAAAGCGCCCTCGAAAAAGGAATTGATTTATATGAAAAAGCAATCTATAAATTTCTTGGAAATTCAATCATTTCAAGAATTCAGAAATGCAATGTTGAAACTTGGGAAGATCTTCAGGATTGCCTGAAACCGCAACACTCTATTGGTTGTGGAGAATGGAGTGATCTATCGGGTTTACTTGCTCCTAAAACAGAGATCAATCAATTGATTAAAAGAATTGAAAACGGAGAAGGATCAAGTTTGATTGAGATCGAAGAGGAATTCAAAAAACTTCATACTAACTATTATGAGTATGAATGGACTTGGGCCGCGGAACTACTGGTAGAAATATCCATGAAAAAAATTGAAGACCTTAAAATTAGCGATGTCATTAACCTCATAAAAATATGGAAGGAAAGTGTGATCGGACTGGATCAAATGCTGTATGATGATGCAAAAAAGGAATTTGGAATGGATGCGATGACCGGCTTCGGGATGGATGGAAATAAAACCATACAAAAGCTTGATTTTGAAAAAGTAAGGGGCAATTTTGAAAGTAATGACTTTGTAAAAGAAATTGTCAGCCATATCCATAAAAAAACTGTTTTGGGGACAAGTATTCTTGAAAAATTAACAAATATGGAGATTACTCTTCAAAATCAATTGATATGAGACTTATCATCCAAGCCAACCATGCGCTGACGTCAAAATGGGTTGCAAATTATATCGCACGGAAAATTAATTTGGCTAACCCCAGCGATGAAAAACCATTTGTATTGGGATTGCCAACGGGCTCATCACCCCTTGGAACTTATGCTGAATTGATTAAATTAAACAAAACAGGCATGGTTTCGTTCCATCATGTGGTAACCTTCAATATGGATGAGTATGTTGGCATTCCAAAAGGCCACCCGCAAAGTTACCATACGTTTATGTGGAACAACTTATTTAACCACATTGATATTCAGGAAAAAAATGTAAATATTCTAAATGGAAATGCTGTAGATATCAAAGCTGAATGTCAGAATTACGAAGATAAAATAAAGGCAGTCGGCGGAATTGATTTATTCCTGGGCGGAATTGGCCCTGATGGGCATCTTGCCTTCAACGAACCCGGATCTTCACTGGCATCCCGCACCCGTGATAAGGAATTGAATTACGATACAAAAATTGCCAATTCCCGCTTCTTTGATAATGATGTAAGCAAAGTGCCCGTCTCTTCTTTAACCGTTGGTGTAGGTACTGTGATGGATGCAAAAGAAGTGCTGATCATTGTCAATGGCTTTAACAAATCGCGTGCACTGCAACATGGCGTAGAAGAAGGGGTAAACCATATATGGACCATCAGTGCCCTGCAACTACACCCGCGGGGTATGATTGTCTGCGATGAAGCCGCCACATACGAACTAAGAGTTGGAACTTACAAGCATTTCAAAGACATTGAAAAGAATAACCTGGATCCGGATAGTTTGCTGAACTCGGATTTGATCTGGTAAACTCCTTCATCTTCAATTTATTCAACTGCTCCTGTGACCGAAGTCACAGGAGCAGTTTTTTTTACTTTCATGTAAGCAATTATTGAACCTGTTTTTCTTCTATCCCATAATTTGTTCATCTGTCAAAACTGGCTTATGACAAAAAGCCTCTTTCAATTCTGAATTTAGTATTTCAGCACTTTTCTATTAAGCCGAATTGGCCAGTGGTAATTTGTGTCCAATTACGAATTCAGAATTCTCCGGTTCCTGATCCTATTGTTTTTATTACAATTATGCATAAATTAAAGATAGAGCGTAATTGCGAAGAACGAAGCAATATGTCAATCATCTAATTATGAAGAGATTGCTTTCCTGAGAACTCCGGACAATGACGCTCCGATCATGGTTCCTGACGACCAAAATTGATTTCGCAACAAAACATCATTGACACGACAGTAGAAATAACCTGCATAGTTTCCGACAATCCGACAATCCGACAATTACATATTTACGTATTTTATACTATCCGGTTTAGATATTGAACTATCTTGCTTTCAACCAATATGATATATCGGTTTTCAATGATCAATTTGAATTTTAGGATCCAATGTATTTTTTCTTTTATTCTGGTCTCCTGCTGATATTTAATAACCTGAGTTCGATCTAAGCAAATGAGTGTAAAAAAGTACCAAAGAGACAAAGTAACTAAGCAAAAACATGCTTCAATTAGCTATTTGGGTGCTATATTATAGTAGAAATTACTCCTAATATGGGGTAAAATGCTTTGTAACTTTGGGGCTCTGTGACTTGGCAACTTGCCTTTGAAGAATATGTTTCTTATTTTGAACTCACGTTATTAAAGTGCGTTCGATCTAATCATATATCAAGAATGTGCTTTCATAAAACAGGTTAATTGCATCGGCACTTACTACAAGTTATCCAGAAAATAGTTGCTTACCTTTTCCATCAGATGAAGCCGGTCGTTGCCACGTACATTGTGTTCATGGGTAGGATAGACAAAAAAGTCGACTTGTTTGCCCATTTCAATGCATTTTTGCAGAAATTGAATACTTTGCTGCATGACAACAGTTTGATCCTGAACCCCATGAATTAACATTAATTTGCCATTTAGCTTTTCTGCATAATTCAGCATATTCGAATTATGGTAGCCGGTCGCATTCTCTTCAGGAGTATCCATATACCGCTCACCATACATCACTTCATACATGCTCCAGTCGACCACCGGCCCACCCGCTACCCCTACTTTAAATGTTTCAGGATGTTTAAGCATCAGGTTTAAGGTCATAAATCCGCCATAACTCCAGCCATGCACCCCAATTCTTTCGCCATCAACATAGGAAAGGGATTTTAAATATTTAATTCCTTTCATCTGATCGGCTGTTTCAATAACTCCCACTTGTCGATGGATCACATTTTCAAATTCTCTGCCACGGTTTTCAGAGCCCCGGTTATCAACAGTAAAGGCAATATAACCTTTGGAGGCCATGTAATATTGCCACCAACGGGCATCATTGAGCCATGTTTTGTTGACTAGCTGCGCATGTGGGCCTCCATAAACATACACTATGACGGGATATTTTTTTGATATATCAAAATTGGTTGGTTTGATCATTCTGCAATTCAAATCTGTGATGCCATCGTCTGCCTTGATCGTGAAGACAGTATTTTCACCCAAGTCATAATCCTTCAATGTGTTTTGAGCTTTAAAAATGGGTTTTACCAGCTCCCCTTTGCTTGAAATCAAATCATATTGACCTGGAACACTGGTACTGGTCCAACGATCAATCAGATTTTGTTTATCAGGAGACAATAATCCTGAATGAGTACCTGCATCTTTAGTTAAACGGTCAATTTTTCCGGAACGGATATTGACCTGGTATAGATTCCGTTCAAGCGAACTCTCCTTGGTTGCTTCAAAAATCAAATGTTTATCTTCGGCATCCAAACCCAAAAACTCGGTGACCTCCCAGTTTCCCTTGGTTATTTGAGAGATTTTTGCACTTTTCATGTCGTATAAATAAACATGGTTCCATCCATCCTGACGGCTCTGGTAATAAAACCGCTGCGTATTGTTTGCCGAAAATACAATGGGATGAACTGGCTCAACATATTTTTTATCCTTCTCTTCCAGAATGGTTTTAATCAGATCGCCGGTAGACACATCATATTGGTTAAGCTTAG
>Ga0123338_10003389_pt1 | contig 14378 bp, 10 predicted proteins | sample grotaG_FD_89793 | JGI IMG/M metagenome (GOLD analysis project Ga0123338, IMG submission 89793) | Glacier valley bacterial and archeal communities from Borup Fiord, Nunavut, Canada, to study Microbial Dark Matter (Phase II) -... | ecosystem: Environmental > Aquatic > Freshwater > Ice > Glacier ... | reverse complement strand
TATATGAATACAATGCTTGCCATATCTTCTGAGTCGCCCAGTTCCGAAGCATCCTGGTCTTTCGTAAAGTCTTTCTTCAGTGAAGAAGCACAGAAAAAAGTCGCTGAGAATTATCAGATTCCTGTGATGAAATCCGTATTTGAATCACAAATCGAAGATGCTATGAATCCGGACGAGACTGACGGAGGAATGGTGGTCTATGACATGTACGGCAATGTTTCAGCTATGACAGAAGAGGCGGCGCAGTCCTACAGGGATCTTGTCAATGGACTGAACACCCTTGCCAGCTATGATGCGGAGATTGTCAGTATCATTATGGAAGAGGTACCGGCATACTTTAACGGACAGAAGTCCGACAAAGACGTAGCCGTTATCATTCAGGACCGCGTACAGACTCTTGTAAATGAAAGAGAATAATTGATTGAGGGGCATATTCATGGATAACCAGGAGCAAAGGGTCCCGCAGGTATCAAGTCTACACAAAAAGGGCGAAAGAAAGAGAAAGAGGCGGGATTGGCTGGTACACACAGCCTATCTCGCCCCTAGCCTGGCGGGAGTCATGCTCTTTTTCTTCCTTCCGCTATTAGTAATACTTTATAATTCTACTCTTAAAAGCGTTACCAATAATAAGTTTGTCGGACTTGACAACTACACACGCGTAATCGAAAATGATGCATTCATTCTTGCGATGAAGAACACATTTCTGTTCTCAGCGCTGGCGGTACCTCTTGCTGTTGTACTTGCCCTTCTTCTGGCGCTTCTTTTGAACACGCAAATTCCGGGAAGAAGCTGGTTTCGCAGTGTTTTTCTGAACCCCATGATGGTTCCGGTGGCCTCCGTTGTGCTGATCTGGCAGGTCTTTTTCAGCTTCAACGGAACGGTTAACTCGTTTCTGGGCGGGTTTGGCCTCGATAAGATTGACTGGATGAAATCTGACTGGAGCCGGCTTGTTATCCTGCTTTTGTTCCTCTGGAAGAATTTGGGATACAACATGGTTCTTTTTCTGAGCGCTCTTAATAATGTGCCTGTCGAACTGCTGGACTCAGCGAAGATCGACGGAGCAGGCAGCGTTAAAAGATTTTTTTATGTCAGTCTTGCCTATTTGTATCCGACACTCTTTTTTGTCGGCATCATGTCTCTGATCAACTCATTCAAGATCTTTCGCGAAGTGTACCTGCTGACAGGTTCGCACCCGGTCAACGCCCTGTATCTTCTCCAGCATTTTATGAATAATGCTTTCAAGACGCTGGATTATCAGAAACTTTCGTCTGCTGCTATCATCATGTGTATTGGCATGATCATCATTGTCGGCGTGCTTTTCATTGCGGAAAATCGACTTGGAAGGGATGTGGAAGAATAGTATGGATAATTGGCCGTTCAAATCATTCCCTCAGGCACTTGATTCCGATACTCCTGCGGTCGACACATCTGACACGGCCGCTGCAGCTGATACAGAAGCTACGTCCGGCATATCCAATACGTCCGACACATCCAATACAGGCGGCGCATCAAATACAGCCGGCGCATCCAATACAGGCGGGGAATTAGATGCCGCTGATACAATCGAAATGAACGAAACATTTGAAATAGAAGAAACAAACGAGAAAGAAGAAACAAACGATATAGAGGAAGCAATTGAAATTGAAGAAGCAGTCGGGATAGAGGACGCACATGAGCCCTCTGCGCCGCCCGTCAAGATAAATCCGTTTCGAACCATGACCCGTATAAGGATTACATACCAGATTTCGATGACGATTTTCTTTCTGATCGCGGTCGTTTTTGCGATTGTATCACTGATGCCGATCGTTCTGACGATCCTCAATTCGTTCATGTCCACTAAAGAAATCGTCACGAATTACAGTGCCGTTTTCAGCAGCCTTTCCGGCGGCATCTCGGATACGAAGACATATCTGGCCACGGAGGCTCATTTGAAGCTGATCCCTGATATGGCGAGCTTTGAACAGTATGCAACAGTATTATTTAAAAGCCCGACCTATCTTCTTAAGTTCTGGAATTCAATTTTCCTTGTTGTTCCGATTGTTGCTTTCCAGATGGTGGTAGGATCTTTTGCGGCATATAGTTTTGCCCGTTACCGCAGAAAGAGAAGAGAAGTTCTTTTCTTTTCCTATATCATACTCATGCTGATGCCTTTTCAGGTGACACTGGTTCCCAACTACCTTATTGCAGAATGGCTCGGGATGATCAACACACCTCAGGCGATTATCCTTCCGGGTATTTTCTCTACATTCAGCGTGTTTCTTTTAAGTAAATACATGCGTCAGATTCCTTCGTCTTATATTGAAGCCGCGAAGCTCGACGGTGCCGGCGAGTGGCAGATTTTTACCAAAATATGTATGCCGATGTGCAGAAGTGCGCTGTATGCGATGGGAATTCTACTTTTTATCGACTACTGGAACATGGTAGAGCAGCCGCTCATTCTCCTTACGGATCCCGACAAACAGCCGCTTTCCGTATTCCTTTCAGAGATCAACAGCGGGGAGGTTGGCATCGCTTTTGCCGCTTCGTTCATTTTTATGATTCCGCCGCTGCTCATTTTCCTTAATGGGGAAAAATATTTGATAGAAGGAATATCAAGGTCAGGCATTAAGTAGATTGAATTGTTATATAGTAAATCAAGACGAATCGTCTTACTCATAGAGATTATGAATCAGATCAACCGAAACCAGGAGGATAGATATGAAAGAGATCAAAGCAATTCCAAACAGAAAATGGGTTATCAAGGCGGGCATTGCGTTTCTTGTTGTAATGGCTCTCCTGACCTTTTTCTCAAACACAATTATGAACTATTCACTTCCGCAGGTTACGGTTGTCTATTCTACGAGCGGGTCGATGACAACGGCTATCAAAGGTACCGGAACCATTGAGGCGATTAACCAGGCTAAGGTGGTTGCTACCGGTGCCCGCAAGATTGATCAGGTCTTTTTAGGGGTATTTGAAGATGTAGTCGAAGGCACTGTCATCGCGACTTATGCGCCTGTGACCGAAGAAGAAAAAGAAGAACTCATAGCGGCACAGAAAGAACTTAAAGCACTTCTTGACCAGAAGATCGCGGATGACCTTCAGAAACCGGTCTATGATTACAGCATGCAGGAACGTTCTATATCAGATGCGAAGGCAGCTCTCGATGAAGCGAATGCGACTCTTGCCGCCGCACAGGGCAAATCTGCAGCTATAACAGCTGCTCAGATAGAAGCGAATGCGGCTCAGAATAATATAGATTCACTTACCGCTGAGCTCGAGGCACTAAATAATACTAGAATCAGCAAGGCGCAGGCTGTATCTGATGCTCAGACAGTGCAGGATACAGCCAATGCTAATTTATTGACAGCTCAAACAACATATTCGAAAGCCCAAACTGAACTGGTAACTGCCCAAAATGCGCTTACCGCAGGAACCGGCACACAGAAAGAGGTTGACGATGCGCAGAAGGCTGTTGATAATGCCGCTGCAGTAGTCAGTTCAGCACAGACTGCCGTTAATCAGGCGCCGACTGCCCTGGAGCAGGCAAAAAATGAACTTGCCGCCGTTGATCAGCAGATTAATGAAAAGAACGCGGCCCTAAAGTCAGCAAATACCGCCCTTACTGCAGCCAACGACAAGCTTGCTGCCGCCCAGGCACTGCCGGAAATAAAGGATGCGACGGACTCGCTCACGATGGCGCAGCGTTCGTACGATGATTCTGTTAAGGCACTTGCCGACCAGAAGAAAGCTGACGGAATCTCTCAGCAGATCGCGGCGATGGCGGAAGAGGACAAAAAGAAAGCTCTGGAGGCAGCTCAGAAGAAAGTGGATGATCTGACAGCCCTTTCTGAGCAGACTGAGATTGTTGCGGCGAAATCAGGCCGCATTGCAGTTGTCAATATTGCAAGCGGAGCAGAAACCGTAAAAGGTGATGTACTGGTCATTATTGATGTTGTTGAAGACGGGTTTAAAGTTCCGATGACATTTACAGCCGACCAGACGGCCCAGATGCAGCTTGGCATGGGCGCGCGCCTTGACTACTACGGAAGTTCCGAGCAGGACGCCACCATTGTTGCCATCAAGCCGGACAGTACAGACCCGCGCAACAAGAAGACAGTGACATTCCTTCTAAACGATCCTGACAACAATTACTGGTTCTCATCAGGCGCAAGTGTCACGCTTTCCCTCAATAACAGAAGCAGGGATTATCAGTGCATTGTACCGCTTAGCGCTGTCCATGAAGAATCCGGAGAGACATTTGTATACTCCATCAAGACCAAGAGCAGTCCGCTGGGCGAGAGATATATTGCTGTTAAGGTTCCGGTTACTATCCTTGCCAAGGATGATACGAACGCTGCTATCGATCCGGCAGCCCTCGGTGAGTATGGATCTTCCGTTATTACGGAAACAAATGACAAATCATTCGCATCCGGAGACCAGGTCCGCCTGGCTGAAGGACTATAGGAGGCCTTTTAAGTGGAGATCAGCAGGGAAAAAACGAAAGCGTTCCTTATGTCAATCCGGGATAACTTTCGCCGCCGCACGCATAAAGTACTTATCTCGCTGCCGTATATTTTACTGGCTGCGGGGGTTGGCGTATGCGTCTTATCAGCAGTGCGCCTTACTCAGATAAATAACGCGCAGAAATCCCAGATAGCAGCCGATCTGTGGTCAGGGGATTCTGAAGAGAAATTCCGTCAGATCAGTTGCTTTGCGATCGGGCAGGCACAGGCCGACGGAAGTCCGGATCTATATTTTTCATCTTCAGTCAGTCTGAACACAGATGATATTAAGAGCATCCGTACGAATCTCGACAGCATTGTCCTGGCGGCTTCCGGTAAGAAAGAAAACTCGAAAACAGACAAGGAGACAACCTCTGAAGATAATGACCAAAAATTATGGATCGATGCCTATTCTGCCGAGACGACGGGCGTAGTTGTACGTAAGGCAACCGACGTCAAACCCGAAGCAAGTACAGAGGTAACACTGACAGGAGTCTCCGGTGATTATTATCTGTTTCATCCGATGAAAATGCTCGCAGGAGCTTTTCTTTCAGACGATACACTTGATCCCAAGAAGATTGTTATTGATAAAGAACTCGCTTTCAAGCTTTTTGGATCCTACAATGCAGTGGGTTCAGAAGTAATGATTAACGAGCGCGCTTATACGATTGTCGGCGTTTTAGAGTATGGTGACACAAAGATTGATAAGAAGACATCCGGCGACCTCGTTCATGCGTATATTCTTTTTGATGAATTGAATTATCTGTCGTCAGCTGCGGCAAATCTCACAGGTACAATGTCTCAGGATGCTGTTTTTGACTCGGAAGGACAGGAGAGTCCGGTGCTCGCGATTACTTGCTATGAGGTGGTTCTTCCCAACAAAATCAGGGGGATAGCCATGCAGAATCTGCAGAATGCGATGGAGACAGCCGGTAAAGTCGAGAAGAATTTCCTGTTTGTAGATAACACGGACCGCTTTTCACCTTTGCGTCTTTATGATACGATTTTTCCGATCGGTGATAATACGATAGACCGGCAGGAGTATAAGCTCCCGTTCTGGGAAATCTCCGCCCAGACGGCAGAATCTGTATCAGTATTCTGGTGGGTCGCCGGACTCACAGGTCTTATGACCGCGATAACATCCGGGCTTGCCATATACGCCGGTACATCAGCAAGGAAGGTTCGAAGAGTATGACAAAACAGGGACAGGTCCATTTATATTACGGCGACGGAAAAGGTAAGACATCAGCGGCCGTGGGACTCGCTGTACGTGCCTTTGGCGCGGGTTTCGATGTCCTTATAGTACAATTCCTTAAGAACGGAAGCTCATCGGAAATAGCGGCCCTGAGGGACAGATTAGGCATCCCTGTATTTGCGGAAAAAATTACGCCCCGGTTTTCTTTTTGTATGTCAGGAGGGGAAAAGCGTGATACGCTGACTTCTCATGAACACATCTGGCAAAAGGCCATGGACTGGGCGGACCGCACATCAGCAGACAAACCTTCGCCCGAGGGCAGGCTTCTGGTTTTTGACGAACTCATCGGGGCCATTGAGGCAGGACTTTTCCCGGAAGAGAAGGTACTTTCTTTTCTGGACAACAGACCTGCAGACCTTGAAGTCGTACTTACCGGCCGGAATCCTTCTGCGTCGCTTAGCGCCCGGGCTGATTACCGTTCAAAGATTATTTGCGAAAGCCACCCGTATACAGAGGGCGTGCCTGCGCGAAAAGGCATTGAATTCTGACCCGTATAAAGCGTGGCCGGCAAGCGGTGTCAGGCAGGATATCCGCAGCAGCGGAAGCCGCAGAAGCAGCGGACAACAAAATAAAAAAACAAAACAGAAGAAGCGAAGCACCAATTGATGTCTTCGCTTCTTCTTTTTAAGATAACTGTACTTTCACCTGTGCGTAAACACAAATGCCCGCACGGCGGGTATAGAGCCGGCACACCCATAATGGAATGTGTCCAGCCGTCCGGTGGACAGTCAGGCACCGGAGAATGAAAGCCTCACAGCTTTAATTCCGAAAGATATTGTGACACGCGGTCACTGCTTTTGCAAGGTAATCCGACAAGCTCTATGGCGCTCGAAATCGGTTCGGCGGATCTGAGCTTTCGCAGAAGACCGTATTTCTGACGGCCAAGTGAAGGATCGTAAGGGAACGGCGTGTCTCGGGGAGCAGTCTGTTCAATATGTTTTTCAAGCTGCGCATAGAAATCTTCTTCCAGGCGGGCAGCGGAGCGTGCGGTAAAATGAATGTCCAGTATAGTATTTTCGATAATGATCCCCCGGTCTCCATAACGGCACGTAAAGACAACCTGCTGTTTCTGATACGTCTCAAACCGGCGGATGAGGTTAAGGCTTCCGACAATATTCAGATCGGCGGAATACCCGCAGCGGGTACATATCATCAGACCGGGAAGGAAACGGTTGCTGCCGCTGCAGTGTCCGCAGGCCGGGCATGTCTGGTACAGGCGAATGGAGCTTACGGGTATAGGCTTCGGAAGCCCCGCCTCGGCTGCCTTATAGGGGAGGAGTGCGCAGAGCAGCTTATATCCGAAAACAGACAGCGAGGCAATTTTTCCATTGGAGACAAAAGAGACCGCTTTGTGTTTTCCGGCAGGCGTCGGTGTTCGAAGCAGATTTGTCCGGCGGGAAAGACCCTCGTACAGAATCTGACTTTTGTTTTCACTGGCCTTTTTGATAATCTGGTTAGCCCAGATATGAAGCCTTGCCGCATCATCACAGGCGATCCGCGGCTCCGTTACCCGGTAGGAACTAGTTGGCGTATCCTCAAGGCCGGAGACCGACATATGAAGCGGGCAGTCGTACCCGCGGGCAACCCCGAGGAAAGTCTCTCCTTTACAGGCCGGCGGCGTATCTTCCGAAATACTAAGTGCAAGGTAGAATTTATCATCCCTGCAAAACACTCTCGCTGTACGGAATTTCGAAGGATCTTTCGCCGTGTCATCCAGAAAGACAGCTTGCTTTTTGCCGCAGGCCAACGGAAAAATCAGATATCTTTCACGTTGCTTGCGGGTCTCGAGGTAAGTGGGATTCTCCGCGACATATTTGAGCGCAAGGCGCCGGGATTCCGTATAGGTGCGGCGATATTCACTTGACGCAGGAAAAAGGTAAATTTTGAGATAGTACTTGCCGCTCAATTCGTCGCGAAGAAGACAGAAATCGCGGCCGGTATCGTAGCGGGCAAAAAGGAGCGTCCGCGGTGCGTGATATTTGGAAAGAGCTGCTTTTGCCCGGGAGATGTTGGGACTGGCGCTTGAAAAGATCTCCCCGATCTCATTGTCATCTGTAAAGACCAGTGGATAGGAGGTCCTGCGAAAAGCCGAGAGGGAAAGGAAACTACTGATAAGCATGGCAAAATCAAGCTTCAGCGAATCCTTGAATGGCTGCATCTCAAAGTAATTAAGAGCTGAGAGGTATTCCTTGTCGATTAACTTTGTCAGTGCATACTGAGAGGGAACTTTGCCTGAAGCAAGTATGTCTTCCACACCGGGACGACACTGTTCAAGAAGATACTGCAGTGCTTTCGCATAGCGGTTCATGGCAAGCAAAAGCAGGCCTTTCTTGGTCTGACTCGGGGAAAAGAGCTGTACGGTTATCGTCTTTGTATTCATAATTATTTCCTTAAAAAACTGCCTGGGCTTGGATCGGTTTACTGTTTTTTTATATATTTTTTAGCAAAATTCAATATTAACATTGACAGTCAAAAAAATTTTAGGTACACTGGGATCATGGTTGGAATTATAGAACAGAGAAACAGGCGAAGCACAGATTAGTAATAATCAATGATAACCGATTTGCCCATATTCACAAGCAAATCTTTCAGTTCATTGATTCGATGCAGCTTCAAATTCAGCTCCTGCGGAAGATTCGGATTCCGGTAAGCGGGATTGGATGCCTTCCCTACGAAGAAGTGGATTTGCGTGCATTCGTTCATTAACAATTTGGCTAAAGCGGTAGCCCCATCTTGCCGCTTTTCGTCGAAGCCTGTAGCTCCCCCTACAGGCTTCTCTGTGTCTTCAAACGAAGTAACGGTATGGGTCGAGAGATTCCATTTAATATATTCAGTAGCCGTTGCCAGCGTGATAACGCCTTCCGTGACAAGATCAATTCCTTTCATGTGCGAGATGGGCGGTATATTCGGGTCCGGATATTCAACCCCCATATCAATCTTTCGCTCCGTAATGCGGCTGACAATCTGCGAGGTAGTGCCTCCGCAGATTATTTTTTTGCCTTTTTCTTTAAGGAAAGCATGTACCATTTCTTCGTCGCGCGAGGGGTCAAGGGGAGGTCCGATCATAACCGATGCCGGAATGGGTTTGCGCACAACAAAGGTCAATGCAGTGGTGTCGTCTCCCGGGGTTCCCTGGTACAGGCAGTCACACGCGCTTACAAGAAGGCTTGATATCTTGACGGCCGACATATCAGCGGTTACCGAACGATCGAGATACTCAGAGATATTTTTGTGCTGCCAGCCGAAGTTCAGCAGCTTTCCGACGCCTGCATGGAGGGCTCCGTCAGAAAAGAGGACGATCCGGTCGCCCGGCTGGACGGTAAATGTCACTTCATTTACTTTTTTATCTGCGATCTGTTTGGTTATACGGGGAAGCTCAGTCACTTTTCCTTTTCTAAGAAAAACAGCCGCAGGATTGTCAAACTCAGCCAGGTACGCCTTCCCGTCGTTATAAATCTGCAGGATGCTGAAAGTAGAATAGGCAATTCCGCGGACACTGCATACAGGAAGTGTACTTGCCACGGTTTCAATCACTTCTTCGAGCTCTGCGCCTGAAGACATCATGCAGGATATAATCCGCGAAGTCATTGTAGCGAGTATATTTGCTTTGACGCCGCTTCCTAATCCGTCAGCCAGAACAGCCAGCACAAAATCGGGTGTGCGGATAATATCTACATGGTCACCGCACAATTCTTCTCCGTGCTTATTCAGGCACTCATAAGCTGTCTCAATGTATATGGGCATTTTCTTATCATCCTCAGTATTTCTGCGGGCGTCGACCTGATTCTCTGGCGTTCATCAGATTCTCAGGCGTCAACCCTGATCCGCCGATGTAATTACGTCTCGCTCATCTCATCCATGATGGATTTTTTGAGTTTAGTTAACGTTATTTTTGTCTCGGCGGTTGTTTCGCCAAGAAGACTTGCTATTTCCTGGGCTACGCGCATCTGTTTGTCGATAACCTTCTGGGCGATCTTAACGGTCTCTTCGTTGACGCTCATACGTTCCGTTTTCTCATTTTCCTGCTCTGTAATGTCTTCCATCAGAATCAGGTAGCCGTTATTGTTCCGAAAGGCAAGAACGCTTTCTTTAACGATTAGATCGAGACGCTCGTACTGGACTTTTTCGCTGAGAATATTCTTCTCTCCGGAAAGAACCCGCACATAGATGTCTGACTCGAGAATTTCAAAGATCGGACTGCCTCCGTGCTGATCGAGCAGCGGCCCAATAAGTTTTCGGGCTGCCGGATTGTATTCCTGAATACAGAAGTCAGAATCAGTCATGATAATGGCGTTCGGGCTTGAATCTACGACAAGATTGGACAGACTTTCAGCCTTCTCCCGTAAAAAAGGAAGACACATGGTGACGGTCGCTTTCCCGTCAATGACAGCCTGGGCCTTTGCGCGGCAGGTAGGATATCCGCAGCATCCGCAGTTAAGCTCTTTATCCGGGCTTGTTTTGCCCATGGAAAGAAGCACCTGTGAGATCGCTTCGGGCGAAGCAGGAAGATTGCCGGTCGAAAGATCCGTATAGGTCGCGGCCATCTTGATGCGCGTTCCTTCTGTGAGGGAAGGCTGGCCTTTCTGCGGCGTTGTTACATGGCGGATCACGTGTTCCCTGGAGATAAGGCGGTTCGTCTTGAAGGTAGCCATTCCCGGACCATTGGCACAGGAGCCCGCACAAGTCGACAACTCAAGGAAGTAGTTGGAGAGCTGATTGTCCACGAGTGACTGAAGAATCTCCATACAGGCTTCCATGCCGTCGGCACTCACACAGTTATAAGAACTTCGATACTCCGGAATGATATTCCTAATAATTCCGCCCGGTACCGGATAGAAGCGGGGCAGGGGGTTTTTCATGGTGCGCGCTTCCGGATCATGCTCTTCAAAAGTAACCTGCTCGTCGGAAAGCCATGCTGACAGTTCGTCAAAAGTCAGTACAGCACTGACCATATTCTCCGTTGTAGGGAACTGTGCCTCATGTTTTTTGGCAACGCAGGGACCGATGAATACGACCTTGATCCGGGGTCCGTAGATCTCCCGGAGCATTCGCGCATGCGCAAGCATGGGAGACGCTACCGGAGCGAGTTGGGGAATAAGGGACGGAAAGTATTTTTCAACCAGAAGAACGGTCGAAGAACAGCATGTCGCTATTATGTTTTTCATCTTGTGCTCACGGATGAGCCGCTCATATTCCCTGGTTACTGCATCTGCACCGACAGCGGTTTCTTCCACATGAATAAAGCCGAGCTTCTTCAGGGCGGATGTCATCGCAGGAAAATCATGATCGGGGAATGCTGCAATAAACGACGGAGCAAGAGACACATATACGCGTTCACCGCTCTGTATCATATCTTTGACGTCGGGGATTTCACTGTTTATATGCTTTGCTTTCTGGGGACACACGGAAAGACAGTGGCCGCAGTAGATGCAGTCTGTATCAAGTATTGCTGCCTGGTCGTGTTTGAATCCAATTGATTTCACAGGGCATTCACGTAGACATTTGTAACAATCTTTACAATTAGCTTTGTTAGTTCGCAAAATATCCATTCGGCCCTCCGCTCTAATTGTACTCATTTCTACATGGAATAGCAACGTGAACCACCGGTTTTCACGCTGGGAGCAGGCCGGAAGTCTTTGTGAGCTGATCAAAAAAGACATCGACGTTATCCGGTGACACACTCTGGACGGGTCCGTCATCGACCCGCACAGAGACAGCCTGTGTACACTCACCCATACAAAAGGATGCTTTCAGGGTGATACTGTCTTCGAGACCTGCTGTCTGGACTCTGTCAATAAGTCCGTTGAGTACAGCATAGGAGCCTTTAATATGACAAGCCGAGCCAATGCATACAAATACATTCATTTTAGTTTCTCCTTTATAAATACTGAACCGGAATGCTGAATTGCAATACTGAACTTGATTATCGAAAAAAGATTCCGGTCTTCTGCTGTCAGTTCTTCTTTGCGGGGGTTTTATAGTGAACATGCATGATTTTATGCACATCCTCATGGGACATGTCTTTATAGATCGGAGCGATGATCGGATTCTCGTCGGATCTCTTAAGGAGACAGAGTTTGTCGGCCCGGTAGAGTCCCCTTGCCCTTGCCTTACGCATGGCGGAAGAGGTCTGAGGTTGGCCGGCACCGCTTATACAGCCTTCCGGACAGGACATGACTTCAACAAAATCGTAGTAAGTTTCACCGGCTTTTATTTTGTTAAGAAGTGTGTCGGCATTTTTTAGGCCGTGTACGATCGCAATCCGGCAGGGCTTGCCGCAGATCTGAACGGTTACTTCCTTCAGCTCCATATCTCCGCGGACACCAGTAAATTCGATTTCATGAAGCGCCTGAGCGGAGCGGTCCTGCAGTGCGCAGCGAAGAATAGCCTCTGTCACACCGCCGGTAACGCCGAAGATCACGCCGGCGCCGCTTCCGAGTCCGTAAGGCATATCGGGGGCTTCCGGTTCGATTTCAGAAAAGAGAATACCGGACTCCCTGATCATGGACGCCAACTCGTGGGTTGTGATTGAAATATCTACGTCTTTGTCATTTTCACAGACGAATTCAGGGCGGCCGGCCTCGTACTTCTTCGCGGTACATGGTGAGATGGATACGACAATCGTCTCTTTGACTGGCGCTAAAGCGTCATTTATTTTGGCTTCCTCTTTTGCTGTTCTTGCCTGATCCTTAAGAACAGCGCCGAAAATCTGGATAGGGGACTTGGTAGTGGAGAGGTTTTCGATGAATTCAGGGTGGCGCATTTCAACAAAACGCACCCAACCCGGACAGCACGATGTAAAAAGCGGAAGCTTCGTGCCGTTTTCGAACCGGTCAAAGAATTCTTTACTTTCTTCAATGACGGTTAAGTCGGCGCCGACCCGCGTATCATATACTTCATCGAAGCCCAGTTTCCTTAGCGATGCGACGATAAGTCCCATGGAGTTGCGGCCGGGTTCAATTCCGAATTCCTCGCCGATAGCGACACGGACGGCCGGTGCAACCTGCGCAATGACTCTCGTATTTTTTCTGCGCAGAACATTCCAGACCCTTTGCGTATCGTTTTTGATTACGATGGCGCCGGTCGGGCACACTGAAGCGCACTGTCCGCAGTTGACACAGTCGGTTTCCCCGATCGGACGGTTGAATGCAGGCATAACCTCCATTTTTGATCCGCGGAAGGCAAAGTCAAGGATGCCCATACCCTGTTTCTCAGAGCAGGTACGTACGCAGTCGCCGCAAAGGATACACTTATTCGGATCCCGTACGATCGCCATGCTTGAATCGTCTATTTTTCGTAACGGTGAATTATTCGGAAAACGGATATTCCGGATGCCGAAGCGTCCGGCCAGTTCCTGCAGACGGCAGTTTCCGCTTTTTTCACAGGTCGTGCAGTCACGGCAGTGGCTTGCCAGAAGCAGTTCAAGAATCATTTTCCTGTGCTTCTGAAGGGCCAGTGTATTCGTCTTTATTTCCATCCCGTCTTTGGGAGGCGTCGAACAGGACGCCTGTACGCCGCCCCATTTATCTTCGAAAACACACAGGCGGCATGCCCCATAAACGGACAGTTCGGAATAATAGCAGAAAGTAGGCATTTCAATACCCGCCCGGCGGATGACCTGAAGAATGTTGGTCTCCTGATCAAATGTGACATGCTTGCCGTCAATTATCATGTTTCCCATATATTATTCCTCCCTTATGGCTCGAAATGCGCAGGATTCCACGCAGGCGCCGCACTTGATACACTTGTTTACATCTATGGAATAGGGCGATTTAACTTTGCCGCTTATTGCGCCGACAGGGCAGATGCGAGCGCATTTGCTGCAGCCTTTGCAGGTATCCGGTTCTATTTTGTAGGTTTTTAATGCCTGGCACACATGGCACGAACATTTTTTGTCGACTACATGCGCGATATATTCATCGCGAAAATACTTGAGAGTGGAGACGACCGGACCGGCCGCACTTTTGCCAAGGCCGCACAGAGCTGTGCTGGTGACGGTATCGGCAATTTCCTCGAGGAGGTCAAGGTCTTCGAGTGTTCCTTTTCCGGAGACAATCTTCTCCAGAATCTCAAGCATGCGTTTGGTGCCCTCACGGCAGGGGACACATTTGCCGCAGGATTCATTTTGTGTAAAATTCATAAAGAAACGGGCTATTTCCACCATACAGGTATCTTCATTCATGACAACAAGCCCACCGGACCCGATCATCGCTCCGACCGCCTTAAGGGAATCAAAATCAAGAGGCAGGTCAAGGTGTTCCTGTGTCAGGCATCCGCCGGAAGGTCCGCCGATCTGCACAGCCTTCAATTCCTTGTCGCCGCGTACGCCGCCGCCGATATCATATACGACCTCGCGAAGAGTGGCGCCCATCGGAACTTCTATCAGTCCCGTGTTGACGACATCGCCTGTAATGGCAAACGCTTTCGTGCCCGAGGACGTCGGTGTGCCGATGCGCTTATACCAGGCGGAACCGTTCTGAATGATGAGAGGGATGTTGGCATATGTTTCCACGTTATTAAGGACAGTCGGCTTTCCGAAAAGACCCTGTTCCACTGTGCGGGGCGGCTTGATACGCGGCATGCCGCGCTCGCCTTCGATCGATGCTGTAAGCGCCGATCCTTCACCGCAGACAAAAGCG
>Ga0123338_10003387_pt1 | contig 14381 bp, 12 predicted proteins | sample grotaG_FD_89793 | JGI IMG/M metagenome (GOLD analysis project Ga0123338, IMG submission 89793) | Glacier valley bacterial and archeal communities from Borup Fiord, Nunavut, Canada, to study Microbial Dark Matter (Phase II) -... | ecosystem: Environmental > Aquatic > Freshwater > Ice > Glacier ... | reverse complement strand
GACATTCCGGTGATGGCCGCCTACCTCTGCCTGATCGCTCTGATTTTCGTGATCATCAACCTCGTGGTCGATCTGCTCTATTTCGCCGTCGATCCACGCCTGCGGGTCGAGCGAACACAAGGCGCTCATTGACATCGCGGCCTTCGATTCTCACAAGGAAAAAACCAAGATGAAATTGCTCCCCTTCGCGCTGGCCACCTCGCTCGCGCTCGCCGCATCGTTCTCGCACGCCGTGACCCTGCGCGTTGCCAACCAGGGCGACGTGCAGTCGATGGACCCGCATTCGCTCAACGAGACGCTGCAGCTCAGCTTCACGGCCAGTGTCTACGAGCCGCTGGTCGGCCGCGACCGCAAGATGGGCCTCGTGCCGCTGCTCGCCACCAAGTGGACGCAGACCAGCCCGAACGTGTGGCGCTTCGATCTGAGGAAGGGCGTGAAGTGGCACGACGGGGCCGCGTTCACGGCCGACGACGTCGTCTTCACCTTCAAGCGCGCTTCCGGCGATGGCTCCGACATGAAGGGCTACACGCAGTCGTTGAAGTCGGTGAAGAAGGTCGACGACTACACCATCGACATCGAGACCGGCGCGCCCTATCCGATCCTCCCGGACGTGATCTCCAACGTCTACATCATGAGCAAGAAATGGTGCGAGGACAACAAGGCCGAGATTCCGGTCGACCGCAGGAAGGGCATCGAGAACACCGCCAGCTTCAAGGCCAACGGCACCGGCCCGTTCCGGCTGCGCGAGCGCCAGCCCTCGGTGCGGACGACGCTGGTCCGCAACTTCACCTACTGGGACAAGGTCGACAGCAACGTCGACGACGTTGTCTTCACCCCGATCGGCAACGACGCGACCCGCGTCGCGGCGCTGCTCTCGGGCGAGATCGACATCATGGAGCCGGTGCCGCTGCAGGACGTCGAGCGCATCAAGTCGGCCGGCAATCTCACCGTGATGCAGGGCCCCGAGCTGCGCACGATCTTCCTCGGCATGGACCAGAAGCGCGACGAACTGCAGTTCTCGAGCGTCAAGGGCAAGAACCCGTTCAAGGACCGGCGCGTGCGCCAGGCCTTCTTCCAGGCCATCGACGTCGACACCATCAAGGCACGCACGATGCGCGGCGCGGCAACGCCGACCGCCGAGATGGTGGCGCCCGGCGTACGCGGTTTCCAGGCCGACATGAACAAGCGCCTGCCCTACGACACCGAGGCCGCCAAGAAGCTGCTCGCCGACGCCGGCTACCCGAGTGGCTTCGAGGTCGGCATGAACTGCCCCAACGACCGTTACGTGAACGACGCGGCGATCTGCCAGGCGGTGGCGGCCAACCTCGCGCGCATCGGCGTCAAGGTCAACCTGATGACCGAGACCAAGGTCAGCTATTTCCCGAAGATCCTGCGCCGCGACACCAGCTTCTACCTGCTCGGCTGGACGCCATCGACCGGCGACTCGCACGACGTGCTCTCGGCCATCATGGCCACGCCCACCGACAAGGGTCAGGGCCAGTTCAACCTCGGTGCCTACAGCAATCCGAGGCTCGACGACCTGACGCTGAAGATCCAGTCGGAGACCGACGAGAAGAAGCGCAACGACATGATCCGCGAGGCCTTCAAGATCCACCAGGACGATGTCGGCCACATCCCGCTGCACCAGCAGGCGCTGGCCTGGGGCATGAGCAACCGCGTCAGCCTCGTCCAGCTGCCCGACAACCGCATGTTCTTCAAGTGGATCACGCTGAAGTCCAAGTGACCGGCAGCGCCGGACCGGCCGCAGCACCGGGCCGCTGGGCGCGCTTCCTCGACGGCGACGTCTGGCATTCATTCCGCAGCTCGCCGATGGCGATGGTGGCGGCAGGGGTCGCGCTGGCCTGCGTGCTCGCGGCGCTGTTCGCGAACTGGGTGGCACCGCACGATCCGTTCAACCTCGCCACCCTCGAGCTCAGCGACTCCATGCTGCCGCCGGCGTGGCTCGCGGGCGGCGTCGCCAAATACCCGCTCGGTACCGACGAGCAAGGCCGCGATGTCTTCTCGGCGCTGCTGTTCGGCGCCCGCATCTCGCTATTCGTCGGCGCTGCCTCGGTGTTGCTGTCGCTCGTGATCGGTGTCGGCCTCGGCCTGCTCTCGGGCTACGTCGGCGGTCGCCTCGACGCGCTCATCATGCGCATCTGCGACGTGATGCTGTCGTTCCCGTCGATCCTGATCGCGCTGCTGTTTGCCGGCGTCGGCCACGCGATCTATCCGAACGCCGGCGACATGCTCGCGTTCGGCGTCGTCATCGTCGCCATCGCGCTGCCCGGCTGGGTCCAATACGCGCGCGCCGTGCGCGGCGGCGCGATGGTCGAGCGCCAGAAGGAATACGTGCAGGCGGCGCGCGTCATCGGCGTCGCGCCACTGCGGATCATGATTCGCCACGTGCTGCCCAACGTCATGGGCCCGGTGTTCGTGCTCTCGACCATCCAGGTCGCGGTCGCCATCCTCGCCGAAGCGACGCTGTCGTTCCTCGGGGTCGGCGTGTCGCCGACCTCGCCTTCGCTCGGCACCTTCATCAACGAAGGCAACAAGCAGCTCTTCAGCGGTGCCTGGTGGCTGGTGATCTTCCCCGGTGCGACACTGGTGATGATCGCCCTCAGCATCAACCTGTTCGGCGATTGGCTGCGCGACGCGCTCAATCCGCGCCTGCGCTGAACATCGACCGGGTTCCATCGTTCAAGGAGGCAACCATGAACGTCCTTTCGAGAATCACCCTCGGCACCGCGATCGCGGCCAGCGCGGCGCTGGCCGGCTGCGCGAGCGCGGACTACCACTACTCGCAGCTGCTCGGCAGCCGCCACTACCGCGTGCCGATCGACACCTATGCGGTCTCGATCGTTCGCGTCGACGGCAAGGACAACACCTTCCGGCCGGCGATGGTCGATCCGGGGCTGCGCCAGGTCACGGTGCAGGGGCCGCCGGGGGGAGCCGGCGGCGTTGGCGAGGAGCGCACGATCGCGCTGCAGGTCGCGCCGTGCACGCGCTACTACCTGGTCGCCGTGAAGACCAACCCACTGGCGTCCGACTTCAGCATCCGCGTCGACTACCAGGAACCGGTCGGCGGCTGCACGGCGCCGCCGGCCGGCTAGCGCCAGACTCACCGCGCATGCCCGGTCCGCTTCTCGAGGTCAAAAACCTACGCGTCGAATTCGCCGGCCGCCGCGGCACGCTGACGGCTCTCGACGACATCTCCTTCGAGATCGCACCGGGCGAGATCCTCGGCGTCGTCGGCGAGTCGGGCGCCGGCAAGTCCTTGACGGGCGCGGCGATCATCGGCCTGCTCGACCCGCCCGGGCGGGTTGTCGGCGGAGAAATCCGCTTCGACGGTCGCCGCATCGACAACCTGCCGTACGAAGAGATGCGGCGCGTGCGTGGCCGTTCGATCGGCGCCATCTTCCAGGACCCGCTGACCTCGCTCGATCCGCTCTACACCGTCGGCCGGCAGCTCGTCGAGACGATCCGCACGCACTTGCCGCTGAGTGCGGCCGACGCCCGGCGGCGCGCAGTCCAGTTGCTGCAGGAGACCGGCATTCCCGCCGCCGAAGAGCGGCTCGAGCAATACCCGCACCAGTTCTCGGGCGGCATGCGCCAGCGCGTGGTCATCGCACTGGCGCTGGCCGGCGAGCCGAAGCTGATCGTCGCCGACGAGCCCACGACCGCGCTCGATGTCTCGATCCAGGCGCAGATCATCGCCTTGCTTAGGCGCCTCTGCAAAGACCATGGCGCCGCCGTCATGCTGATCACGCACGACATGGGCGTGATCGCCGAGACCTGCGATCGCGTCGCTGTGATGTATGCGGGACGGATCGTCGAGGTCGGGCCGGTGGCGGCGGTCATCCACTCGCCGGCGCATCCCTATACCGTCGGCCTCATGGGCTCGATTCCGGCGATGGACGAAGACCGTGCGCGGCTGCTGCAGATCGACGGTGCCATGCCGCGCCTGAATGCGATTCCCGCGGGATGCGCGTTCAACCCGCGGTGCCCGCGCGCGTTCGCGCCATGCACGCAGCGGCGGCCCGACCTGATGGCGGCCGGCTCGACGCGGGCGGCGTGCTGGTTGCACGCACCGGCGATGCAGGTCGCGGCGTGAGCGCGACTTCGTCAGCGGCCGCGCTGGTCGAAGTCGAGGGCCTCGCCAAGACCTTCGACGTTTCCGCCCCCTGGCTCAATCGCGTCGCCGAACGGAAACCGCGGCAGTTCGTCCACGCCGTCGACGACGTCGCCTTCACGATCGACCGCGGCACGACGCTGGCGCTCGTCGGCGAATCGGGCTGCGGCAAGAGCACCGTGGCGCGCCTGCTCGTCGGCCTCTATGCGCCGACGCGCGGCCGCGTCGTTTTCGACGGCATCGACGCCGCCGGCCCCGGCGGCAAGCGGCCCGACGCGATCCGCCGCCGCATGCAAATGATCTTCCAGGACCCGTATGCGAGCCTGAACCCGCGCTGGAAGGTGCAGAACATCGTTGCCGAGCCGCTGCGCGAGCATGGCCTCGGCGCCTCGATGCCGACCTCGGGCACCGAAGCCAGAAGCCGAATCGCGGCCCGGGTCGGCGAGCTGCTGGCGTCGGTCGGACTCGCCGCCGCCGACGCCGAGAAGTACCCGCACCAGTTCTCGGGCGGCCAGCGGCAGCGCATCTCGATCGCGCGGGCGCTGGCGACGCAGCCGGAGTTCCTGGTCTGCGACGAGCCGACCTCGGCGCTCGACGTTTCGGTGCAGGCGCAGGTCCTCAACATCATGAAGGACCTGCAGACCCAGCACGGCCTGACCTACCTCTTCATCTCGCACAACCTCGCGGTCGTGCGCCACGTGAGCGACCAGGTCGGCGTGATGTACCTCGGCCGCATCGTCGAGCTCGCGGGCAAGGCGCAGCTCTTCGCGCGGCCGCGCCATCCCTACACGCGCATGCTGCTCGACGCGATCCCCGACATCCACATGAGCGGCCGCGCTCGCACGCCGGCGCAAGGCGAGGTACCGAATCCGCTCTCGCCGCCGACCGGCTGCACCTTCAACCCGCGCTGCCCGCACGCCAACGAGCGCTGCCGCGTCGAGCGGCCGGCGCTGCTCGACGACGATGGCACGCGCGTGGCCTGCCACGCCGTCGAGGAAGGCCGGATCTAACGGCGGCTGGTGGGCGCCTCGTCGTCGACGAGGTGCTCGCCACGCATCAGGTCGGCGGTGGTTTCGCGGTCGCGGATGAGCCAGGCGCGATCCCCCGCCACCATCACCTCGGCGGGTCGCGGCCGGCTGTTGTAGTTGCTGGCCATGCTCATCGCATAGGCGCCGGCCGACAGCACGGCCACGAAGTCGCCAGGTGCCACCGCGAGCGTGCGGTCGCGGCCGAGCCAGTCGGCCGATTCGCAGACGGGACCGACGACGTCGAAGGTCTGCGCAGCCGCGTCGCGGCGCTCGCAGGCGACGATGTTCATCCAGGCGTCGTAGAGGGCAGGGCGGAGGAGGTCGTTCATCGCCGCGTCGACGATGCAGAAGTTCTTGGCGGCGCCTGTCTTGAGATACAGGACCTCGCTGGCGAGCAGGCCGGCATTGCCAACCAGCGAGCGACCGGGCTCGAACACGATCTTGCGATGGCCGTGGCCGCGGGCGTCGATGCGCGCCAGCAGGCGGCCGATGAGGTCGGCGGCGGCCGGCGGCGTCTCGTCGGCATAGGCGATGCCGAGGCCGCCGCCGACGTCGATGTGGCCGATGGCGATGCCGCGTGCCTCGACCGCATCGACCAAATCGAGCAGGCGGTCGATCGCTTCGACGTAGGGACCGGCGTCGGTGATCTGCGAGCCGATGTGGCAGTCGATGCCGGCGACCTCGATGGCAGGCAGGCCGGCCGCGTGAACGAAGGTCGCGGCGGCATCTTCGTGGGCGATGCCGAACTTGTTGCCACGCAGGCCGGTCGAGATGTAGGGATGCGTCTTCGGATCGACATCGGGATTGACGCGCAGGCTGACCCGCGCGACCCGGCCGCTCTTGGCCGCCACCGCCGACAGCACATCGAGCTCGCCGACGCTCTCGACGTTGAAGCACATCACGCCGACCTCGAGCGCGCGCGCCATCTCCGCGCGGGTCTTGCCGACGCCGGAGAACACCACGCGGGCCGGGTCGCCGCCGGCCACGAGCACACGCTCGAGCTCGCCGGCGGACACGATGTCGAAGCCGCAGCCCTGGCGTGCAAACCATTGCAGGACGGCGAGCGTCGAGTTGGCCTTGATCGCATAGCAGATCAGGTGATCGCGACCGCGCAGTGCGCTCTGGTAAGCCGACAGCGAACGCTGCATCGACGCCTGGGAGTACACGTAGAGCGGCGTGCCGAAGCGGCGGGCCAGCGCAGCGACGGCGAGACTTTCGATGAAGAGGGTGCCGTCGCGCAGCGAAATCTCGGGACTGCCGGGGAGGGCGCTCATCGCGGCGCCGTTCGCGGGACCGGCGCTTCGAGCGGCTCCGGTGGCAGCAGCGGCGCCCGAGCTGCTGCCGACGGCGGCGCAGCGGCCGGCTTCACCGCGATCAGCGCGCCCTTCTGTCCGCATGCTGCGCACGCCAGCGCGATGGGCAAGGCGATCGCCCAGGCCACCCGTTCGCAGACCGCCCCTACACTCACGCCGCTTCTTGCCATCCAGCGGATTTTAGAGACCATGACTTCCGTGCCTTCGGCTTTCGAGCCCCTCGCCGCTGCCGAGTACGAGCGCCGGACCCGCGACGTCTTTGCCGCCATAGAGGCGAGCATCGACCGCTTCCTCGACGACGACGTCATCGACATCGACGCCAGCCGCACCGGCGGCCTCCTCGAGCTGTCGTTCCCGAACGGCAGCACGATCGTCGTCAACACCCAGCCGCCGCTGCAGGAAGTCTGGCTGGCCGCCCAGTCGGGCGGATTTCATTTCAAGGCTTCCGGTGATCGCTGGCTCGACACCCGCGGTGGCGGCGAGTTCTTCGCGATGCTGTCGGCGTGCGCCAGCGAGCAGGGCGCCAAGGCTCTCGTCTTCAGCGCAGCCGTGTCATCCTGAGCGAAGCGAAGGATCCCGGCGTGGGAAGTCGAGATCCTTCGCTTCGCTCAGGCTGACATCGCGCTCAGCGGCGAAACAGATCGAGGATGCTGTTGCGCTCTTCTTCACTCGGCGCGGCCTGCGACTTGTCTTCGAGGCCCAGGCTGCTCACGCCGGCGCTGCGCGCGTACTCTTCGTAGTACCACTCGCCGGCAAGGTTGACGACGCCTTCGGGCGGCGTCAGCTCGGCGACGGGCACGCCCTTCAGGACCGTGGCCATGTAGTCGATCCATACCGGCAGCGACAGGCCACCGCCGGTCTCGCGATCGCCGAGCTTCCTCGGCTCGTCGTAGCCCATCCAGACGACGGCGACGACGTTCTTCTGCCAGCCGGCGAACCAGGCGTCGTGCGAATCGTTGGTGGTGCCGGTCTTGCCGTAGATGTCGCGGCGCTTCAGCGTCGCCTGAGCCTTGGCGGCGGTACCGGCGCGGGTGACTTCCTCGAGCAGGCTGGTCATGACGAAGGCGTTGCGGGCGTCGATCGTGCGCATCGATTCGTCGAGGACCGGCACCCGCGCCTCGTTGATCAGGTGCCCCTTCGAATCGGTGATGCGGCTGATCAGCGCCGGGTTGACGCGATAGCCGCCATTGGCGAAGACGGCGTAGGCCGACGCCATCTGCATCGGTGTGACCGCGCCGGCTCCGAGCGCCATCGGCAGGTAGGCGGGATGCTTGTCGGCGTCGAAGCCGAAGCGGGTGATCCATTGCTGCGCGTAGGCCGGCGTGATCGATCGCAGGATGCGGATCGAGATCATGTTCTTCGACTTCGCGAGGCCTTTGCGCATCGTCATCGGGCCGTCGTAGGTGCCGTCGTAGTTCTTCGGCTCCCAGGGCTGGCTGCCGGTGGTGGCGGCATCGAAGAACAACGGCGCGTCGTTGATCACCGTCGCCGGCGTGAAGCCCTTTTCGAGCGACGCCGAATAGATGAACGGCTTGAAGCTCGACCCCGGTTGCCGCCAGGCCTGGGTGACGTGGTTGAACTTGCTCTTCGAGTAGTCGAAGCCGCCGACCATGGCGCGGATGCTGCCGGTGCGCGGGTCCATCGCCACGAACGCGCCTTCGACCTCGGGCAGTTGCGTGATGGTCCAGTCGCCCTTGGCGCCGCGCGTCAGCCGCACCACGGCGCCCGGCCGGATCTGGGTCTTCGGATTGGCCTTGGCAGCGAGCGCCGAAGTGGCCGGCTTCAGGCCCTCGCCGGTGACCGAGACCGACTCGCCGTTCTGCAGCACCGCGACCACCTTCTTCGCCGACGCTTCAGTGACCACGGCCGCCTTCAGCTCGTCGTTGTCCGGAAAGTCCTGCAGCGCCTCGGCGATGCGCGCGTCGAACTCCTTGGCATCACCGGGCAGATCGACGTAGTCCTCCGGGCCGCGGTAGACCTGCCGCCGCTCGTAATCCATGATGCCTTTGCGCAGGGCGTGATACGCGAGCGTCTGCTCGCCGGAGTTCAGGGTGAGGTAGACGTTGAGGCCACGCGTGTAGGCCTCGGCGCCGTACTGGCTGAAGAGCATCTGCCGCGCCACCTCGGCGACGTATTCGGCATGCACTGCCACGTCAGACGGCGCCCGGTACTTGAGCACCTGCTTCAAGGCGGCGTCGTGTTGCTCGGCGCTGATGAAGCCGTTCTCGAGCATGCGGTCGATGACGTGCCGCTGGCGCCGGAGGGCGCGCTCCGGATTGACGATCGGGTTGTTGGCCGAAGGAGCCTTCGGCAGGCCGGCCAGCATCGCCGCTTCGGCGATCGTGATGTCCTTGAGCGGCTTGCCGAAATAGATTTCGCTCGCTGAGGCAAACCCGTATGCGCGCTGGCCGAGCGCGATATGGTTCATGTAGACCTCGAGAATCTGTTCCTTGCTGAGCATGCTTTCGATCTTGAGAGAAAGCAACATCTCGTAGATCTTGCGAGTAAATGTTTTCTCGGTCGACAGATAGAAATTGCGCGCGACCTGCATCGTGATGGTCGAGGCGCCCTGCGATCCGTGGCCTTCGCCGAAGTTGGCGAGGCCGGCGCGCATGGCACCGACATAGTCGACGCCGCTGTGCTTGTAGAAGCGGGCATCCTCGACGGCGAGGACCGCGTCCTGCATGACCTTCGGGATCTCTGCGATCGGAACGAAGTTGCGGCGCTCTTCGCCGAACTCGCCGAGCAGCACGCCTTCGGCCGAGAAGACGCGCATCGGCAGCTTCGGCCGGTAGTCGGTCAGGCTGCTGATCTCCGGGAGATTGGGGTACGAGACCGCCAGCGCGATCGCCGCCACCAACACGCCGGCGACCACGGCCGAGGCGGCGAGGCCGACCAGCCCCAGCACGATCCGCAACAGCACGCGCGCCCAGCGCGGAAGCGCCGATCGCGACTCTGCGTCGCGGCCGGGTCCGAGGTCGCGGCCGTCAGCGTTTGCGTCGTCGCTCAAGAGAGATCCTGCATCCAGAAAGCATTATAGAAACCCGCCTTCGCGGGTCGTCGTGGAGCCTTCGGCGGGATGGCTGAAAGTGACAAAACGAACACTTCTTCCGTTGAAACAACCGGGTACGGGTTGCGCTTGCATTGCGTGTGAGATTTGCAACGCGCACGGGGTTCGAGCGCCGGTTTTTGCTTTGGGAATCAAAGGCTTTACTGCTAGGATCAAAAAAGATTATTAACAGCCAACGGCCTCGAACGGTGCTGGCAAAAGGGGCGTCGGTGAGCTTTCTGGACACGTTGCTGGGCCGCAAGCACCCACCGATGATCGGCCTCGACATCAGTTCGTCGAGCGTCAAGCTGGTCGAGTTGGGTCAGACCAACAACGGCGAATACATTCTCGAGCGATTCGGATCCGAGAGCTTCGAGAAGGGATGGATCGCCGATGGCCAGATCGAGAAGTTCGACGAGGTTGCCGAGGCCGTCAAGCGGCTGGTCACCAAGAGCGGCACCCGCACCCGCCAGGTCGTGATGGCGATGCCGCAGTCGGCGGTCATCACCAAGAAGATCATGCTGCCGGCCGGCCTGCGCGAAGAAGAGCTCGAGCTCCAGGTCGAGTCCGAGGCCAATCAGTACATTCCCTTTTCGCTCGACGAAGTCAGCCTCGACTTCTGCGTCATCGGCCCGAGCCCGACGTCGGTGGGCGACGTGGAGGTGCTGATCGCGGCGTCGCGCAAGGATCGCGTGCAGGATCGCCAGGGCCTTGCCGAAGCGGCCGGGCTGAAGCCGGCGGTGCTCGACATCGAGTCGCACGCATCGCGCCTGGCGATGAGCCGGGTCGTTTCGAGCCTGCCCAACGAAGGTCGCGACGCGCTCGTTGCCCTGTTCGAGATCGGCGCCGACACCACCAGCCTCAAGGTGCTGCGCGACGACGAGATGCTCTACGACCGCGACCAGGCCTTCGGCGGCTCGCAGCTCACGCAGCTCATCTCGCGCCAGTACGGCTTCTCCTATGAAGAGGCCGAGCAGAAGAAGCTCGCCGCCGACCTGCCCGACGACTACGAGACCTCGCTGCTGGCGCCCTTCGTCGACAGCCTGTCGCAGGAGATCGGTCGCGCCCTCCAGTATTTCTTCACCAGCACGCCGCACCACAAGGTGCACTACGTGATGCTGGCCGGCGGCACCGCCACGCTGCCCGGCCTGAAGGACCGCGTCACCGAGCTGACCGGCTTCGCCTCGATGGTCGTCAATCCGTTCGAGAACATGAAGCTCGGCGCGGCTGTGCGCGAAACCAAGCTGCGTCGCGAGGCATCGTCGTATCTCACGGCCTGCGGCCTGGCCATGCGGAGGTTCGCCGAGTGATCATGATCAACCTCCTCCCGCACCGGGAGGAACGTCGCAAGCGCAAGAAGATCGCCTTCTTCGCTGGGCTGGGCCTCGCGGCCGTGGCCGGGATGGCCGTCGTCGGCGCCTGGTACCTGGTGGTCGGGCAGCTGGTCCAGGGCCAGCAGCAGCGCAATACGTTCCTGCAGCAAGAGAACGCGAAGCTCGACATCCAGATCAAGGACATCGCCAGCCTGAAGGCGGAGATCGCTTCGCTGAAGGCGCGGCAGAAGGCCGTCGAAGACCTGCAGACCGATCGCAACGTGCCGGTCCACGTCCTCAACGAGCTGGTCCGGCAAGTGCCCGAGGGCATCTACATCACGGCCGTCAAGCAGGACGGTCAGACCCTCAACGTCACCGGTGTCGCGCAGACGCAGGAGCGCGTGTCCGAGTTGCTGCGCAACACCGCCTACAACTCCAAGTGGCTGGTCCGGCCGGAGCTGATCGAGAGCAGCTCGACCACGGTCATCGCTGCCAACCGCGAGCAGAAGCGACTCTTCAATTTCTCGATGCGCCTGACCGTCAAGCGACCGCAGGACGATCCCGCCGCTTCGGCGCCGATGGCATCCCCTGTTCCGGCCACCGCCAAGCTGCCGGCATCGGCACCGGCCCCGCTGGCCAAGAAGACCTGATCGCGCCATGGCAACCAAGAGCAAAACCGCCACCGTCGACCTGAACTCGGTCTTCGAGGGCGCAGCGTCGCAGTTTCGCGGCCTGAATCCGAACGAGCCGGGCCAATGGCCGATGCTGCCGAAGGCGCTGACCTTCGCCGCCGTCGCTGCCGCCATGGTCGTGGTCGGCTGGTTCCTGCTGCTGTCCACCGCGCACGACGAGCTCGACACCGAGCGCAACAAGGAGCCGGTCCTCAAGGCCGACTACAAGAACAAGCTCTCGCAGGCCGTGAATCTGGGCGAGCTGCGCAAGCAGAAGCTGCAGGTAGAGGAATACGTCACGCAGCTCGTGAAGCAGTTGCCGGGCAAAGCCGAAATGGACGCGCTGCTGTCCGATATCAACCAGGCCGTCCTCGGCCGCGGCCTGCAGATCGAGCTGTTCCGCCCGGGGCAGGTGGTGATCAAGGACTACTACGCCGAGCTGCCGATCGCCATCCGCGTCGCCGGCCGCTATCACGACATCGGGTCCTTCGCCGCTGATATCGCCAACCTCTCGCGCATCGTCACCTTGCACAACCTCAACATTGCCAGTGGCAAGGATCCCGCCGGGCCGCTCCTGATGGAAGCCACCGCACGCACCTACCGCTACCTCGACCAGACCGAGCTCGACGAGATCCGTCGCGCCGCGGTCAAGCCCAAGCCGGGAGCCAAGCCATGATGGCCCGCCTTCGTTTCTCCGGCTTCGTCGCGACGCTGCTCGGCTCGGCCTTCATGCTCAGCGCCTGTGGCGTCGATCAAGACGAACTGCAGCAGTGGATGGAGCAGGAAAAGCGCGAGGTCAAGCCGAGCGTGGAGCCGATGACGGCGCCGAAGAAATTCAATCCCGAGCCCTACGCCGCGCTCGGCGCCGTCGAGCCCTTCAGTACGCAGAAACTGACCGTGGCGCTCAAGCAGGAAGCGAAGCAACCGAATTCCCTGCTCGCGTCAGAGATCAATCGTCGCAAGGAGCCGCTCGAGGCGTATCCGGTCGACAGCATGTCGATGGTCGGCAGCGTCACCCGCGGCGGTCGCCCGTACGCGCTGCTGCGGGTCGACAACCTGCTCTATCAGGTGAAGCAGGGCGACTACCTCGGCCAGAACTACGGAAAGATCACCAAGATCTCGGAGACCGACGTGGCCTACCGCGAAATCGTGCAGGACGCGGCTGGCGAGTGGATCGAGCGCAGCAGCGCCCTTCAGCTTCAGGAGAAGGCGCGATGAGAAGCATTTTGGAGATACCTATGACAGGTTGGCGCTCGCGATTTTTCGCTGTGGCCTCGGTGATGGCGATGGCGGCTCCGGCCTGGGCGCAGAACGCGATCCAGTCGATCAACAGTTCGCAGCAAGCCGGCTCGGAGGTCATTCGCATCGAGATGACCGAGCCGCTGACGACGCTGCCCGCCGGCTTCACGGTTCAAACGCCGCCACGCATCGCCATCGACCTGCCCGGCGTGACCAACGGCCTCGGCAAGTCGAACGTCGAGATCAACCAAGGCAACCTGCGCTCGGTGAGCGTGGCCCAGGCCGGCGAGCGCGTGCGCCTCGTCCTCAACCTGAAGGCACCGGCCGGCTATCGCGCTGTCATCGACGGCAAGGTTCTCATCGTCTCGCTCGACAACAACGCACCGACAACGCTGGCCAGCTCCAGCGGCCAGGCGGCGCCGACGCGCTTTGCCGAGAGCATGAACCGCAATCAGCTGTCGCTGCGCGACATCGACTTCCGCCGTGGTGCCGACGGGGCCGGTCGCGTCGTCGTGGAGTTGCCGAACAACCAGGTCGGCGTCGACATCCGCCAGCAGGGCACCGGGCTGGTCGTGGAGTTCCTGCGCTCGAGCCTGCCCGACAACCTGCGCCGCCGCCTCGACGTCACCGACTTCGGCACCCCGGTGCAGAGCATCACCACGACGCAGCAAGGCGATCGCGTCCGCATGACGATCGAGCCGCGTGGCGTCTGGGAGCACAGCGCGTATCAGAGCGACAACCAGTTCGTGCTCGAGGTGCGGGCCCAGAAGGTCGACCCGAACAAGCTCGTGCAAGGCGTGGGCTATGCGGGCGAGAAGCTGTCGCTGAACTTCCAGAACATCGAGGTGAGGGCGCTGCTTCAGGTCATCGCCGACTTCACGAACTTCAACGTCGTCACCAGCGATACCGTCACCGGCAACGTGACCCTGCGCCTGAAAGACGTGCCCTGGGATCAGGCGCTCGACATCATCCTGCAAGCCAAGAACCTCGGCCTGCGCAAGTCGGGCAACGTGATTCTGATCGCCCCGAAGGACGAGCTGAACGCCAAGGAGAAGATCGAGCTCGAGGCCAAGCAGCAGATCGCTGCCCTCGAGCCGGTTCGCACGCAGTCGTTCCAGCTCAACTACGCCAAGGCGGCAGACATCGCCAACGGCCTCACCGGCCAGTCGACGGGAGGCAGCTCGAGTTCGGGCACGGCCTCGCGCATCCTTTCGCCACGCGGCAGCGTCGTGTTCGAGACGCGCACCAACCAGTTGTTCGTGAGTGACATTCCCTCGAAGCTCGAAGAGGTCCAGGCCCTGATCGCGAAGATCGACATCGCCGTTCGCCAGGTGCTGATCGAATCCCGCATCGTCATCGCCGACGACTCGTTCGGCCGCTCGCTCGGCGTTCGGCTCGGCGCGGCCGACCTGCGCGGCGTGCGCGGCGGCATCCCGGGCTACAGCGTCGGCGGCGACACGCGGGTCTCGGCCGGCGGCAACCTCAACGCCGTCGCTTCGCAGACCCTGCAGAACGGCTCGACCGGCGTCGCACAGGCCGACACCAATTTCCTGAACCTGCCGGCGACCGGGCAGAACGGCTTCAATCCGGCCACCTTCGCGCTGTCGCTGTTCGGCGCCTCGGCCAACCGCTTCCT
>Ga0123338_10003386_pt1 | contig 14382 bp, 7 predicted proteins | sample grotaG_FD_89793 | JGI IMG/M metagenome (GOLD analysis project Ga0123338, IMG submission 89793) | Glacier valley bacterial and archeal communities from Borup Fiord, Nunavut, Canada, to study Microbial Dark Matter (Phase II) -... | ecosystem: Environmental > Aquatic > Freshwater > Ice > Glacier ... | reverse complement strand
TTTGTCGATCCGTTCGGGCACAAGTGGACATTGGCGACACAGATCGAAGCGATATCGAACGACGAGATGGCAGCCCGTAGCGTATCGGAGGGTTTCGAGAGCAGTTTCGGCGACGTGGCAGCGGACGGGACTGCTGCCGATCCGTCGGCGGACCCCGCCACCGCAGCGGTCGTCGAGGTCGGGTACTACACGATCGGTGTCGCCGACGTCGATAAGGCTGCGACCTTCTTCGGTGGGTTGTTCGGTTGGGAATCGGAGCCGGCTACCGCTGGTTCGGTCGGCGGTTCGTACCGCCACGTCGGAAATACGACGATGCCGCTCGGCTTCACCGACAACGAAGAAGCCGGAAAACCACACCTCTACTACCGGGTCGTCAACGTCGCGTCCTATGTCGCCAAAGTCCGCGAACTCGGCGGGAAAGTCATATCGCAGGACGAGTACGCCAGCGGCGGAGCAGCGTCGTGCCTGGACGATCAGGGGAACCCGTTCGATCTCTGGGAACCGGCCCCCGGCTACTGAACCCCATTCGGTCCGAGTCATCGGTCGCGGTGACTCGTGGCGCTATTCGGACGACGGTCGTGTGCGGATCAAAATCCTGACCGGGTCTGCGCCCTGGTGGGTGCGTCGCCGAGTCGCGCTGAAGCAATCGCCGCGATCGGGTTGTCTCAGGTTGGGCTGGTTGCAGCCAGCAGCGCAAGTATCGTTCCGTTCGTCGGTGTTGGGATACCGAGAGCGGCTCCGCGCCGCACGACGGCACCATAGAGCGCGTCGTGTTCGGTCGACCGGCCGGCCAGGCGGTCCCACAGCATCGAGGTGCCACCGTCGCTTCGGGTCGTCGTCAGATATCCGAGCAACTGCTCGGCCTGTTCGTCGGTCAGGTCGGCACCGAGGGCGCGGCCGACCGCCCATCCCTCCTGCAGGATGCGCCGGGCAATGGCGTTCATGCCGGGCGCTGCGAGTACTTCCAACCGCCGAGATGTCAGCGCAGTGATCCCGTTGGCGACCGTGTTGATTCCGAGCTTGCGCCACTCGTCTGTCACGAAGTCGTTGCTGATCGTGATCGTCGCAGGGCTGCCATCGAACAAGGAGGCGAGGGCATGAGCGGAAGGGGTATCGGCGACGATGAGATAGCCGTTGTTGCTATGGCGGATATGACCGGGCTCGAGCAGTTCGGACCCGCAGTACACAACGGTCGGGATTATCTCCGCGCCGTGGACATATGGCGTCAATCGCTCGACACCCTCGACGCCGTTCTGCATCACGACAACCTTGGTCGACTCGCCACACAGAACGTCGAACCATTCGGCAGCACCCTCCGTCTGGTGAGCCTTGACGGCGACGAAGACCCACGTTGAAGGGCCGGTGATCTGTGACGGATCGGTGACGGATACCGCCGGTGCCGTGATCGGCGACGTAGCGGAATCGACGCAATATTCCTCGAACGGCCGGCGAACGCAGGCGACGATGTCGTGTCCGAGCGCTGCGAGGTGGGCGGCGAAGAAGGTGCCAACCGATCCGGCACCGACGATGGAGATCTCGCTCATCGCTTGGGCATCCGGCTCGACAAAACACCATCAGCCTCGAGGCGATCGATGTCGTCGTCGGAATATCCGGCGACTTCTTTCAACACGATCCTGTTGTCCTCGCCCCGGTAGCGCGCCTCCCCGCGGACCCCGGTCCACGCGCCTGAGAAATGCCACGGCGTATTCGGGATGCGCAGCGTTCCTTCGCCACGGTCGGAGATCGTCGCGATCGCTCCTCTCGCTGCCGCCCAGTCAGTCGCAGCCGCCTCGCTCGGCGACCGGATCTCACCGCAGGCCAGTCCGACGGCGTCGAGCGCATCATCGAGTTGCTCATAGGTGGCGAATTTCGAAGCTGCGGCGTCCAAGAACTCGTACAGCGCTTCGAAATGCTGCAAGCGCAACGCCGTGGACGCGAACCGTGGGTCGTCCAGCAGTTCGAGACAGTTGAACGCCTTGCAGAACGAAGGAAACGTCCCGTTCTCCGCTGGGTGGCCCGGCAACGAAGCCGTACGGCCATCGAGCGTGGTGACGACGAGATAGTCGTGCGGCTGATAGCTGATGATCTGCTCGTCCGGATGCAGCGCCGCAGGGTCGAGCAACTCGGCGTGCATATGTTCGTTGACGACCAGCAGCGTCTCCATCATCGACACGTCGATGTGCTGCCCGACCCCGGTGACCTCGCGTTGGTGCAGTGCCGCAAGTATCGCTATCGTCGCCTGCAGGGCGCTGTAGACGTCACCATGACTCATCGGCTCGCTCAGGAATGGCCGTCCGATGCGCGTCGATGTCGTCCACCCGTAGCCCGATTCCGCCTGCGCGACCTGTGCATAGGCCCGACGGCCCTTCCATGGCCCGGTCGCACCGAATCCCGTGATCGAGCAGAAGATCAGCCGAGGATTCAGGTGCTGCAGGTCCTCGTAACCGAGCCCGTATTTGGCCATCACGCCGACGCGGAAGTTCTCCAGCACGACGTCGCTCTCGACAGCGAGCCGTCGAACGATGTCGGCACCCTGCGGCTTCGACAGGTCGAGGCTGATGCACGACTTGCCGGCATTCTGCTGGGTGAAATAGGTGGCGATCGAATTGACTCGCGGATTCGACGAGCGGGTCATGTCACCGGTCGGCGCCTCGATCTTGATGACCTCGGCGCCGAGATCGCGCAGTGTGCGGCCGCAGTGGGGCGCCGCAAGCACTCTGCCGAAATCGAGCACCCGTATCCCCGTCAGTGGGCCGGGGGTGTGCTTCGAAACTTCTTCAACCATCCCCCCATGTTGTCCCGCAGTGCTTGCCCACACACCACCGAGCAGAATGCTGCCGTGCGAACTCGATCATCCGGGGCTGCCGGCGATCGGGCCACGGCTTGATTGGAGCGTCGCTGAAACCAACGAAATCCAGCGATGGACGACGCTGTCCACCGCTGGATCTGTTGTTGTTGCCGCCTGGCGCCTGCCGCCTGCCTCGGCGACGAGAAGTCAGGCGATCGGTGTAGCGGCGATGCCCATGTAGTTGCCGTCAGCCGTTCCCGGTCCGAATGTTCCGACCGACACCATCCATTTCGGTGACGTTGCCACGAAGGCGATCCCGGCGGGCGACGCTGCCTGCGCCGGGGTCGACGATTCTGCGGTGACCTTGAAGCCCGCCGCCTTCAACGCCGCCTTGTAGGCGTCGCTGTCCTTCTGCGCGTCGGTCGAGGCATAACGCAGTGCGTACGAGCCGTCCGGCGTTCCGGCACCACTCGACAGCTTGAGGCTCGGCAACGGGATGTCTGCCTTCGGAAAGGTTGCCGGCAGGCCCTTGCCGTTGTCGGAGATGTCGACGCCGGCTTTCTTGAGCTGTGCGTTGGCATCGGTGGCGCTGCTGCAGGCGGCGACCCCCAGCGAGAGGGCGGCGAATGCGGCGATGGTGGTGAGGGTGCTGGTGAAGCGGGACAAGTGATAGAACTCCTGAGGTGATGGTCGACACCGCCGGGTGACGACGTGTGAACGTTCCGAACGATGACCACTACAACATCAGCGCAGCGAAATGTCCTGAGTAGTGACCTACTCATTTGTGAGGACGGCTACTCCCGAACGCCGTCGTGCAGCCGGCGTGAACGATTTCGACGAATGAGCAATGGACTGCTCATGACAAAGTCTTCAGCAAACGGCACGATTCAATGGTGCAAGCGAAGCGAGACGATTACCAAAGCAGCGACCATGCCGTCAGCGCAAGTGCCACCGTCGTCGGCGTCCGTGCCACCGGCTCCTATGTGAATCACGATCCGATTCTCGAGTTCGACCTGACCGTCCTCCTCGAAGGGGCGACGGCCGTCCCTATCAGCCACAAGGAGCTCGTTCCGCAACGGTTTCTCGCCAGGGTGCAGCTGGGTGGTTCGCTGCCGATCCTCGTGAACCCGCTCAATGTGCACGAACTGTCCATCGACTGGGCCCGATCGGATTGACGGTTCGACGAGGAAGTCAGCACGGCCCAACGGTGTTGCATCGGCGTCGTGTTCGAGTTGGCGCTGCGCTCCGTCGTATTCTGGGAAGATCTGTGAACTCATGACCGTCAATGACTTCGTTCTGGTGCGACTTCGTGATTCCCCGCGTCCCGCTTAGGTGGCCGTTCGTCGGTCGGGCGATCGAGGCGGCGTCCCTGGCCGAGGCGTTGGACGACGACGACGTGAGTGTGATCCTTGTCTGCGGCCCCGCAGGCGTCGGGAAGTCGCGCCTTGCAGAGGAGTGCTACGACAATTCGTCGTTCACCGCCGACCATCGCGGCCGTTGTGTCGCCAACCCGACACTGCGAACGATTCCGTTCGGGGCGATTGCGCATCTGCTGACGCAAGCGGCCGTCGATATCGCCAGCTCGTCCGGTGCTGCATTGGCGATGTTCACGACGGTTCGTCGGGCGATCGGAGCCGAACCGTTTCTCCTGTTCGTCGACGACGTGCAACATCTCGACGATGCTTCGACGGCACTGCTGGTGCAGTTGGTGCATGTGCGGGCGATCCGGCTGCTGGCGACACAGCGCAGCACGCAGGAACTGCCGGCGGGTCTCGCCACGTTGCTGCGCAGCGAACGACTCATCCGCGTCGATCTCGGACCGCTCGATCGGGCCGACACGGCTGAGCTGACTCGCAAAGTCCTCGGCGGGGAGCTGACGTCATCATTGGAGATGGCGCTGTGGGAGTCCTCACAGGGCAATGCGCTGTACCTGCGTGAACTCGTCCGCGGGGCGTTGGGTTCTGGGCAGATCGTCAGCAACTACGGGGTGTGGGCGGCGGAGGGTGAACTGAACGGCACACGTCTTCTGCTCGATCTGGTGACCGAGCGGCTTGCTGGTCTCGATACCCGCACGTTGGAGCTCGCCGAGACCTTGGCGCTGTGCGAGCCGCTCGGCCTCGGATCGATCGAGACCCAGGGTTTCGGTGAAGAGATCGCTGAACTCGAGCGGCTCGGCATCGCCAAGACGACCCGCAACGGCATGCGTCGTGAAGTCCGCCTGTCGCATCCGCTGTTCGGCGATTCGATCCGTGCCAGCCTGCCGGAGTCGTCGCGACGCCGCATCCTGCGACGTCAAGCCGACGAGCTGGAAACGCTCGGCCTGCGCAGACGCGACGATGACCTGCGTTGTGTGATCTGGCGGCTCGATGCCGGCGTCGTCTCGGATCGGGCGGCGCTGACCCGAGCGACGAAATCGGCGTTGGCTGGAAAGGACTACGACCTGACGATCCGCCTCGCCAGGGTCGCCGTCGATGCCGGTGCCGGACTCGAAGCGATCGCCCCGCTGAGCGAGGCATTGTACGAGAACGGCCACTTCGACGAGTCCTATGCAGTGGCCGCCCAGGCAATGGAGTCGGTGACAGACGAGCAACAACTCGTGCGACTCGCCGTCAACATGCAGCGCATCCAACTGTGGGGATTGGACGACCCAGCCGGAGCGATTGCGATGCTCGAGGCGACGCAGCGGCGCGTCCATCATCCACTTCTGCTTCAGATGCTCGAAGCCGCCAAAAGCTCCGTGTACGCATTCTCGTATCAACCGCGACTCGCGTTGCAGGTCGCCGAGCAGGTCAGCTCACAGATCCCGATGGTTCGTTCCCTCGCCGGGATCGGCCTCGCCGCTTCGCTCTCGCAGACCGGCAGGACGGCCGACGCCGTCGACGTCGCTCTCGTCAACTTCGAAGCAGAACTCGCCCGCCAGGAAACGAGCGATCCGGTGTTCGCCGCACTGCATCTGGTGACGCGTGCGTATGCGCTGACCGATGACGGCAGACCTGGCGAGGCGGTGATCGTGGCGGCCGAAGCACACGCTGCACTCGTCCGCCAACATTTGCTCTCCGATCGAGTGTGGGCTTCGCTGACTGCGGCGCGAGCGGAATTGATGTGCGGGCATCTCGAGCAGGCGCAGCGGTGGGCTCGCGAGGGCCTCGCCGCCGCCGATCATTGGCAGATCGCCCAAGGCAAGCGGTTGGCATTGACAGTGCTCGCCGCATGCGCGGCACAGCTGAACAACGCCGGCGAAGCGGCAGATCTGCTCGCCAGGCTCGATGGCATGTGGAGGCTGGATGGCTTCCTCGGAGACGAAATCGTCGTCGGCAGGGCATGGGCACTCCACCGCCGCGGCGATCGCGACCAGGCCAGGACGGAGATCACCGCCGCCGCCGATCGGGCGATGTGCCGAGGTGCCGTGTCGACGGAGGGCTTCTTGCGCCACGAGGCGGCGCGCCTCGGGGCGGCCGATGACCGCAGGATCGATGCGTTGCTCGCTGCCTCGCAGAGCCCCCTGATGCGCGCCCGAGGTCGCTATATCACCGGCATCAGCCGGCGTGACCCGGGTGCGCTCGAACAGGCGGCGATGCAGTTCAACGAACTTGGCTTCGACCTGCCGGCTGCAGAATCGGCACGTGCCGCGTCGCAGCTCTATCGTCGCCAGAACGCTGCGGGTGCCGCATTGCGGCTCGACCGGCTCGCCGACGAGGCGTTGATCCGCTGTTCCGGTGCTGACACACCAGGGCTGTACAGCGTGGAATCCGGCGTGCAGTTCACCGATCGTGAACGGGACGTCGCTGCGCTGGTGGCGACCGGGTTGAGCAGTAAGGATGTCGCTGTGCGACTGTACCTGTCCGTCAGGACGGTCGACAATCACCTGCGCCACATCTACACGAAACTGAACATCACCACCAGGACTGAACTCGTCGAATTCTTCGTCGACGCCCGACACTCCGCCTGACGCCGTTCCACCTATGCGGTCGGCGCAGCATCACGGAGATCGTCCACCACACTGTGTGGACCACAAGCCGCCGGCGGTGCTAGAAATGACCATTCGTCGGTCAGCGGACGCATCGATCGAGGATCGAGATCGGTGAAAGGAATTTCTCAAATGAGGTCGGATGGCTTCGACGTTCCGGTGCACGGCGGACGGACCGATCGACCCCGGCGGGCGATGGTGCCGGCCGCTGCTCAGCTGTTCGTCGGGCGTGAAGTCGAACGCAGGGCAGCCCTCGGAGCGCTCGACGACAGTCGCCTGCGTGTCGTCCTCATCTGTGGGCCCGCTGGCGTCGGAAAGTCGCGCCTTGCTCTGGAATGTCTCGATTCGCAGTCCGTCGATGCAGAGCATCGATGGATCTGCCTCGCCAACCCGACGCTGAGTTCGGTGCCGTTCGGCGCGATCGCTCATCTGCTGCCTCCCGAGGCGGTCGCCGCTTCGAGTTCGCCGGGGGCCGGATTGGCGATGTTCGCCGCATTCCGCCGATTTTTCGGCACCACACCGGTGCTGATCCTGGTGGACGACCTGCAGCACCTCGATGACGCCTCTGCAGGTCTACTGATCCAGTTGATCAACGTCGCCAGTGTGCGCCTCGTGGCGACGCTGCGAGAGGGTGCGACCGTACCGCTCGGTTTCGGTCCGGTCCTGCAGAGCGAGCAGGCGATGCGCATCGATCTCGGCATGCTGAACCGTGCCGAAACAGCGGAGTTGGCGCGGCAGTCGCTCGACGGTGACCTTGCGTCGAGCCTCGAAGTCGCACTGTGGGAGTCCTCGCAGGGCAACCCGCTGTATGTACGTGAACTGATCACGGGGGCAGTCATGTCGGCCACCGTCGTCAACCGGAACGGAATTTGGACGGCTGACGGTCCGCTGCCCGTCAGCCGGCGACTGTCGGACCTGCTCGGTGATCGACTGACCGATCTCGGCCTCCGCAGTCGTCTTCTCGCTGAAACACTGTCGCTGTGCGCCCCACTGGGGCTCGAGGCGATCGAACGTCAGGGGTACGGCAACGAGCTCGCAGAACTCGAACGTACTGGCATCGCGACGTTGCGGATCGATCGCATGCGTTGTGAGGCGAGGCTGTCCCACCCGCTCTACGGGGAGGCGCTGCGGGCGGGCCTGATCGAGACGTCGCTGCGCCAGATCCTGCGGACGCAGGCTGACGACATCGAGTCATCAGGAATGCGGCGCCGGGGCGACGAACTCCGCGTCGTCATGTGGCGGCTCGAAGCCGGCATCGCCTCTGACCGTGAGGCCCTCGTCAGGGCGACGAACTCGGCGTCGATCGGCAAGGACCACGAGCTCACGGCCAGACTGGCGACGGCGGCGATCCGCGCCGGTGCCAGCGTCGATGCCATCGCCCCGCTCGGTGAGGCACTGTACGAACTCGGTCGGTTCGACGAGTCGATCGCTGTGCTGGTGCCGGCGCTCGTCGCTGCTGAAAATGAGTTCGATGTCGTGCGTCTCGCTGTCGCCCTGCACCGTTCGCAGCTCTGGGGCCAGGAGGATCCTGACGCCGCGGCGTCGACGTTGGAAGCGTGTCGGGGGCGAGTCCGCATGCCGCTGCTCGACGACGCGCTCAAAGCGGCCTTGGCAAACGTGTTCGCCTTCTCCAATCGGCTCGTCGACGCGTTGCACTACGTCGAGCCGATCGACTCTCCGATCCCGGTCATCGCAACCGTCGCAGGTGTTGCTCACGTCATTGCGCTGACGCAACTCGGGCGGGTCGAGGAGGCGTTGGTCGTCGGTCGGCGGCATCGTGAGCTGCAGGCGGGATATGGGGACCAGGCCGATCCCGTCTTCGGTGCACTGCATCTGATGACGAGCGGGTTGGCGCAGTGCGAGGCCGGTCAGATGGAAGCGGCGCATGCTGCGCTGATCGAGGCCTACGAGCAGTTGCTCCGCCATCGGGCGTTGCATGAACAGGTCTGGGCTTCGCTCGCGCTTGCGCGGTTGACGCTCTATCGAGGGCATCTGCGCGAGGCATGGAAGTGGGCCACCGAGACGCTCGCCAACGCCGAGCTGTCCGGTCTGCGCCACGGACAACGACTTGCGCTGAACACCCTCGCCTCCTGCGCTGGTCAACTGCACCTCCCCGACGAGGCTGCCAACGCGCTGGATCGCATCGAACAACTGGACAGGGGAACCGATCGTGGTGGTGGACGCGGGTTCTTCGGTGCCGAGCTGGCGGTCGGTCGGGCGTGGGCGTGGTTCTGCAACGGCGACATCGAACGTGCGAGGGACATCGTCCGGCGAGCTGCCGACGACGTCGTTGGGCTCGGATGCGTGATCACCGAGGGTTTCCTCCGCCATGAGGCAGCGCGTCTCGGGGCAGCCGACGACCGACGGAACGAGGCACTCCTGTCCGCCGTACAGGGCCAATTGATCGCCGCCAGAGCGCTCCACATACGCGGAATCGCTGAGCATGACGCCGACGTTCTCGAGTTGGCGGCAACGGCGCTCGCTGGTGTCGGATGCGACCTTGCAGCAGCAGAGGCCGCCAGGACTGCTGGCCGCCTGGTGATGGCAGGCGGCGATGCTCGGCGGGCGCACCGGTTGGACAGGATCGCCGATGGTCATGCAATGGCGTGCGCGGGGGCCAGGACCCCCGGCCTGCGGGCGATCGAACCGACGTGGCGGCTGACGGACCGTGAAGTAGATGTCCTCGACCTCGCCGCCACCGGCCTGACCAGTAGGGAAATGGCCGACAGACTGTTCGTTGCCGTCCGCACGATCGACAATCATCTGCGCAACGTCTTCGCCAAGCTCAACGTGACATCCCGCCATGAGCTTGCAGCGCTCGCCTCGTCACGAACCTCGAAGCCGTGAACCCACAGATGGAAAAGTAGGGGACAAGTCTGTGGGCAATCGGTGCACAACACCGGCGGACTGTTGATGACGGGGCTGTTAACTGTGGATGAACGGAAAGTTCTGCGGATAACCCTGTGAATTCAGAAATACCCCTTGACCTGCTCGTTTGTTGCCCGCATAATGATGACATCACCACGACGAAGCGTCGCAGCGACTGGCCCGAAAGGGACGGTCGCAACGAAGCGGAAGCGGGGCGAAGGAGCAGTAACCAACCGAAACGGAAGGGTGTGGCGGAAGCTGCATCACTCAGGCAGTGCGGTGAAAGCTGTGCACGACGATGCTGTGGCGTAAGCGACAGGTCAGTCGCTGTGCGGTGGACGTCGGGTTGTCGAAGTCTCGGTTCGCCAAAGTGAAGACGTGTGCTGGATGCATGCGACGCAAGTCGTGTGTGGATGGCCGATCGAGGTGGCGGGTGCAAACCCGGTGCCACGACTCGAGCGCAAGCTCGAGACGAGATCGACGTTCGGAGCGGAGTCGAAAAACGGATTCTCCCGCCAGAGCTTGCTCTGACGGGAGAAAGATTGATCGAACGGAAGGCTAACCGCCCCAAGATCGCTCATCGTGGATACTGATCCGCTTGAAGCGCCCCGGATGGGAAACTCGGAAACGAGGGACCTCGACGGGGCGCTTTGCTGTTTTCCCGGCCACGGCCGTTGTCGTGCGGGGCGTTGTCGTTCGGGGTGGCGCGTGCGAGCGAAGTGAGCCGCCCGAGCGACGGAACGGGAACCAGGTTGACTGCATACGACGCCAAGGAAACTGCATTTGGTCGGCCGTCCGAGAGAGAAAGCTTGACTTCGGTCGTCCGAAGGCTTACCGTTCCCACAACTGATTGCACGTCCTGCAGAAGCCGGAGATTCGGGTTCTGGTCGGTTGACGTTGCACAGTCGTCGGCGATAGCGTCGTCTGTTGCCGTGCGTCTGCCTGTGTCTGTCTTTTCCAGTCATCGGGGCTCTGCCGCGCAACCACGTCCGTCCGCCTGCGAGGAGTAAGCTTTGGCCCAGACTCGATCGTCCCACCGCGAACGGTATTCGTTCGCAAACCTCACCGAGCCGCTTGAGCTCCCTGACCTGATCGACGTTCAGAGGTCCAGTTTCGACTGGTTCCTGAACGAAGGACTGGCAGAGACCTTCCGCGATATTTCGCCGATCAAGGATTTCTCCGAGGTGCTGCAGCTCGAGCTGGAGTTCGACCCGGACGACGAGGATCTGCGCCCACCGCCGAAATTCAGCGTCGAGGAGTGCAAAGAGAAGGACATGACCTTCTCCGCACCGATCTTCGTCCGTGCCAGGTTCATGAACCGCAACACCGGTGAAATCAAAGAGCAGACCGTCTTCATGGGCGACTTCCCGATGATGACTTCCAAGGGAACGTTCATCATCAACGGCACAGAGCGTGTCGTCGTGTCGCAGCTCGTCCGCAGCCCTGGCGTGATCTTCGAGCCGGGCGAGCGCTTCCGTCTCCGTAACCTCGCCAAGCATCAGCTCGTCAAGGGCACGGTCCACCCGTACCGTGGTGAGTGGATCGAGTTCGACGTCGAGCAGAAGCCTGGTAAGGACGTCACCGCCGGCACCCGCGTCGCCCGCAAGCGCCGGCTCAGCGTTTTCACGATGCTCCGTGCTCTCGGCTACGACGACGAGCACTGCCCCGGCTTTCTCGAGCGTTTCGTCGCCCACTTCGACTTCCTCGAAGGCCAGTGGGAAAAGGACCGACACATCGCCCCGTCGCAGGACGAGTCGCTGGTGGAGATCTACAAGCGTGCCCGTCCCGGCGAGCCGCCGACGGTCGAATCCGCTCGCGCCTACTTCCGCAATGCCTTCTTCGAGAACCGTCGCTACGACCTCAGCCGCGTCGGCCGCTACAAGCTCAATCGCAAGCTGGGTTCCGAAGTCGCCAAGCTCGGCGAGATGTTCGGCCTCACCGAGGATCAGCTCGACCTGCCGGCCGCCGATCAGGACGTCCTCAGCCGCTGCGAAGTGCTGGCGACGATCAGCTACATGCTGCACCTCGTCAAGCAGGAGCCCGGTTACCGACTCGACGACCAGGACCATTTCGCCAACCGCCGCATCCGCAGCGTCGGCGAGCTGATCCAGAACCAGGTCCGCATCGGCCTCTCCCGCATGGAGCGCGTCGTGCGTGAGCGCATGACGACCCAGGACGTCGAAGCGATCACACCGCAGAGCCTGATCAACATCCGTCCCGTCGTCGCGGCGATCAAGGAGTTCTTCGGAACGTCGCAGCTGTCGCAGTTCATGGACCAGGTGAACCCGTTGTCGGGCCTCACCCACCGCCGTCGCCTCTCGGCGCTCGGACCTGGTGGCCTCAGCCGTGAACGTGCAGGCTTCGAAGTCCGCGACGTCCACTTCAGCCACTACGGCCGGATGTGCCCGATCGAGACGCCAGAAGGCCCGAACATCGGCCTCATCGGCGCACTGTCGACGTACGCGCGCGTCAACGAGTTCGGCTTCATCGAGACGCCGTACCGCATGGTCAAGCACGGCAAGGTGACCAACGAGATCCGCTACATGGCCGCTGACGAAGAAGAGGAATACGTCGTCGCCCAGGCCAACGCCCCGGTCAACGCCGATGGCAGCTTCAAGGAAGAGCGCGTCCTCGTGCGTCGCTCGCCGCAGGCAGCCACCCTGGCGCAGCTCAAGCACATGCTCGAGGCCGAGAGCTTCTTCGGCGCAACCACCGACATCGCCTACGTCAAGCCTGACGAAGTGCAGTTGATGGACGTCTCCCCGAAGCAGATCGTCTCCGTTGCAACGGCACTGATCCCGTTCCTCGAGCACGACGATGCCAACCGCGCTCTGATGGGTGCGAACATGCAGCGTCAGGCCGTGCCGCTGGTGCGCCCTGAAGCGCCGTATATCGGTACCGGAATCGAAGACCGTGCAGCCCGTGATGCCGCCGACCTGATCCAGGCGCCCGAAGAGGGCGAAGTCATCGAGGTCAATGGTGACTCGATCATCGTCCAGTACAAGACGCTCGGCCGCAAGGTCTACAACCTCTCGAAGTTCCGCCGTTCCAACCAGGACACCTGCATCAACCAGCGTCCGAAGGTCAAGGAGGGCCAGCGGCTCATCAAGGGCACGATCATCGTCGACGGCCCGTCCACCGACATGGGCGAGCTGGCACTCGGCAAGAACCTGCTCGTCGCACTGCTGCCATGGGAGGGTTACAACTTCGAGGACGCCATCATCCTTTCCGAGCGCCTGGTCAAGGACGACGTACTGACGTCGATCCATATCCACGAGCACGAAGTCGATGCCCGCGACACGAAGCTCGGCGCCGAAGAAATCAGTCGTGACATCCCGAACCTCTCCGACGACATCCTTCGCGACCTCGACGACCGCGGCATCATCCGCGTCGGCGCCGAAGTCGGCCCTGGCGACGTGCTCGTCGGCAAGGTCACCCCGAAGGGCGAGACCGAGCTGACCCCGGAAGAGCGCCTGTTGCGGGCGATTTTCGGTGAGAAGGCTCGTGAAGTCCGCGACACCAGCCTCAAGGTGCCGCACGGCGAAAACGGCAAAGTCATCGACGTCAAGGTGTTCAGCCGTGACGATGGCGACGAGCTGCCGCCTGGCGTCAACCAGCTGGTCCGTGTCTACGTCGCCCAGAAGCGCAAGATCTCGGTCGGCGACAAGCTCGCCGGACGCCATGGCAACAAGGGCGTCATCTCCAAGATCCTCCCGCTCGAGGACATGCCGTACCTGTCGGACGGCACCGCTGTCGACATCATCCTCAACCCGCTGGGTGTCCCGAGCCGTATGAACGTCGGCCAGGTGCTCGAAGCGCACCTCGGTTACGCAGCCCGTTGGGGTTGGGACACCGGTGATTCGAAGGTCGGTCCGGACCCGATCCGCGGCACGGAGACGAAGACGCGTGCCTACACCAGGCCGGCGACGTTCATCGCCACGCCGGTGTTCGACGGCGCACACTGGGACGAGACCGAATCGGCCGGCAAGCACCCGACGATCAAGCGCATCTTCCAGCACCTCAACCCCGAAAGTGTCGATGGTGTTCGCCTGATCCAGGACGACGGCAAGACGATCCTGCGCAACGGCCGCACCGGCGAGGTCTATGACCAGCCCGTGACCGTTGGCTATATGTACATCTTGAAGCTCGCCCACTTGGTCGACGACAAGATCCATGCCCGTTCCACCGGTCCGTACAGCATGATCACCCAGCAGCCGTTGGGTGGTAAGGCGCAGTTCGGTGGCCAGCGCTTCGGTGAGATGGAAGTGTGGGCGCTCGAGGCCTACGGTGCCGCTTACTGCCTGCAGGAACTGCTGACGATCAAGTCCGACGACGTACTCGGCCGGGTCAAGGTCTACGAGGCGATCGTCAAGGGCGAGAACATCCCGGAGCCGGGTACCCCTGAGAGCTTCAAGGTGTTGATGAAGGAAATGCAGGCGCTGTGCCTCAATGTCGAAGTGCTGCAGGAAGACGGCAGCGAGATCGAAATGCGCGAGATCGACGAAGACGTCTATCGCACCGCTGAAGAACTCGGCATCGACATCAGCCGCCCGGAGCGCGGTACCGACGAGGACGACCGCGAGCGTGCCGCCCGGCGCGCAGAGCGCTCCTCCTTCTGAGACCACGACGCTTGACCAGCAGCTCTTTGACCAACAGCTCTTTGACCAACAAAGCACGACACAAGAACGACGAAGAAACACAGATGACGCAGAGAACGACGAGAACCGGGGAAATGACCGATGCTTGATGTGAATATGTT
>Ga0123338_10003383_pt1 | contig 14384 bp, 14 predicted proteins | sample grotaG_FD_89793 | JGI IMG/M metagenome (GOLD analysis project Ga0123338, IMG submission 89793) | Glacier valley bacterial and archeal communities from Borup Fiord, Nunavut, Canada, to study Microbial Dark Matter (Phase II) -... | ecosystem: Environmental > Aquatic > Freshwater > Ice > Glacier ... | reverse complement strand
GCCGACGCCGAAGCGTTGATGCTGTGGATGAGCAGCAGCGGCGGGCCCGGGCCTGCGACATAGGCACTCAGACGACCGGCTGGGCTCGCGAATTCGAACCGCTCGCCGCTGACCGCCGCGGGCGCATCGAACAAGCTCAATGTTCCGAGCAGTGCGGTCATGAGCTCAATGATGCCCTCAATGGGTCGGCGCTTCGTGGAGTCGGCCTGGCGTCGGCGCGCGACAATCGATCGATGCCCGACGCGCCCGCTTCGCACCCGGCCATCGCAAGTACTGCCGCCTGGCTCGACGCCGCCGTCATCGGACTCGACCTCTGCCCGTTCGCTGCCGCCGTGCGGGCCCGGCAGGCGGTGCGCTTCGCGCTCAGCGCCGCCACCGATTGGCCAGCGCTTCGCGCCGACCTCGCCGACGAGCTGGCCCGGCTCGTCGCCGCCGATCCCGCCGAGGTCGAAACGACCCTCGTCGTCTGCCCCGACGTGCCGGCCGGCTTCGACGACTTCAATCAGTTCCTCGACGACGCCGACGACACCGTCCGCGCCCTCGACCTCGAGGGCGTGATCCAGGTGGCGAGCTTTCATCCCGACTACCGCTTCGCCGGCACCGAGGGCGACGACGTCACCAACGCCACCAACCGCTCGCCCCACCCCACGCTGCACCTCCTGCGCGAGAGCAGCGTCGAGCGCGCGGTCGCGGCCTTCGGCGACACCGACGCGATCTGCGACGCCAACATGAAGACGCTGCGCTCCCTCGGCAACGCCGGCTGGGAGCAACTCCGCGCAGCCTGGCTGCGCTCGCCGTGACGGTGGTCGCCTTCGACGAGCTGCGAACGCTCTCGCTCGACCCTGCCACGCACCCGCGCGGCCGCTCCTTCCTGAGCGCCGCCAGCGGCTTGGTGCGCGTGCGCGATCGCTTCTTCGTGATCGCCGACGACGAGCTGCATCTCGGCGTCTTCGACGCCGGCAGCGCCCCGCTCCGCCTCGTTCGCCTGTTCGACGGCGACCTCCCGGAGTCGGCGAAGCCACGCAAGAAGCAGAAGCCCGATCTGGAAGCACTGATGCTGCTGCCGGCATCGCAGGCGGGCTCGCTCGGCACCTTGCTCGCGCTCGGCTCCGGGTCGCGGCCGAACCGCTTCGTCGGCGCGATGGTGCGGCTCGACGACAACGGCGACGTTGCAGGCGCTGCCGAATCCGTCGACCTCGATCCGCTCTACCGAAGCGTCTCGGCGCGCGTCGAGCGCGTCAATATCGAAGGTGCGTTCGTCGCCGGCGACGAGCTCGTGCTGCTGCAACGCGGCGGCGCCGGCGCCGGTGCCGTCAACGCCGCAATCCGCTTCGGGCTCGATTCCGTCATGGCCTGGCTGGCAGCGGGCAGCAGTGCGGAACTGGTGCCGCGCGCGATCCAGGAAATCGACCTCGGCCACGCCGACGGCGTGCCGTTCTCGTTCACCGACGGCGCTGCCCTCGACGGCGGCGACTGGCTCTTCAGCGCCGTCGCCGAGCGCACCGACGACGCCTACGACGATGGCCCCTGCGTCGCCGCCCTGCTGGGCATCGCCGATCGAAGCGGCCGCGTGAAGACGATGCATCGCCTCGAGCCGATGCGCAAGGTCGAGGGCATCGCCGCACGCGTCGTCGGCGGCTGGGTCGAAGTCCACATGGTCACCGACGACGATGACCCGACCGTGCCGGCAGCCTTCGGCGTGACCCGGCTCGCCGTCTGAAAGTCCTACTTCGCTAAGCCCGTCGCGCCGACAGACGCCGCCGCGAGGCTCCACTGAAATCGACCGATCGATTTCACCCTCAGGAGCTTTCAATGCCGATCGTCACCACCCAGGATCAGACCCGCCTCTACGTCAAGGACTGGGGCAGCGGCCGCCCGGTCATCCTCATGCACGGCTGGCCGCTTTCGGCCGACAGCTGGGACGACCAGGCCGCGGCCATCGCCGACGCCGGCATGCGCGCGATCGCCTACGACCGGCGCGGCTTCGGCCGCTCCGACCAGCCGTCGTCGGGCTACGACTACGACACCCTCGCCGACGACCTCGCCACGGTGATCGAGCAGACCGGCGCCAAAGACGCCGCCATCGTCGGCTTCTCGATGGGTGGCGGCGAAGTCGCGCGCTACATGTCACGACACGGCGGCAAGGGCGTGGTCCAGGCCGGCCTGATCGCGTCGGTCGTGCCCTTCATGCTGAAGACGGCCGACAACCCCGACGGCACCGATGCCACGGTCTTCGACAAGATGACGAAGGGCATGAAGGAAGACCGCGCCAAGTTCTTCGCCGGCTTCCTCAAGGATTTCTACGGCGTCGGCCTCGTCTCGCACCCGACCAGCGACGAGCACGTCCACGCTTCGTGGAACCACGCGATGCAGGCCGGCCTGCGACCGACCTTGGCCTGCGCCAAGGCCTTCGCGACCACCGACTTCCGGCCCGACCTGAAGGCCTTCCGCTGCCCGACGCTCATCATCCACGGCACCGCTGACAAGACCGTGCCGATCGACGCCGCCGGTCGCGCTGCCGCCAAGGGCATCGCCCAGTCGAAGCTGATCGAGTACGACGGCGCGCCGCACGGCCTGTTCGCCACCGAGAAGGAGCGCTTCACGCGCGACCTGCTCGCCTTTTTGAAGGGCTGACATCGGCGGTGGCAGCGTCGTCTCGCGACGCTGCCTTCTCCATGTCCTTCAGCATCCGGTCGAGCCGGTCCTTGAGCTTCTCGGTGCTGAGCTTCTCGCGAAAGCGCTCGACCATGAGCGGCAGCGCGAACGGGCTCGGCACCTCGAGGTCGACGTAGGCGACCTTCTGCCGGCGCATCCGCGCCAGCACTTCGGCCAGCCGCTTGATGTCGAGCTCCTGGCTCAGCACCTCGCTCTGCGCCTGCGTGAGCAGCATGTTGTCGGCGTCGTATTTCCTGAACACCTCGTAGAACAGCGTGCTCGATGCCTGCAGCTGGCGGTTGCTCTTCGGCTGCCCCGGATAGCCGGTCGAGATCAGCCCCGACACGCGCGCGATTTCGCGAAAGCGCCGCCGCGCCAGTTCGCTCGAGTTGAGGCTGGCGAACACGTCGTGGAGCAGCTCGCCTTCTTCGAACAAGGTCTGGTCGCGCAGCGGCGCCGGGTCGACCGGCAGCGCGCTCAGCAGCTCGAGGCCGTAGTCGTTGATCGAGATGCTGAAGGTGTTGGGCGCATCGCGTGCCAGCCGCCAGGCGAGCAGGCTGCCGAGGCCGATGTGGGCATTGCGGCCGGCGAACGGATAGATGAAGAGGTGCTGGCCTTCGCGCGACTGCAAGCGCTCGATGAGGAGCGTGTTCGGGGTCGGCAACCGCGACAGATGGGCCTGGGTCTCGAGCATCGGCCGCGCCGCTTCCAGCTCGGGCTCGAAGAAGTCGCCCTGGGCAGCGCCGGCCAGCACCTCGAGCACGGCGTCGGCGAGTTCGCTCGAGAGCGGCATCTTGGCGCCGGCCCAGCTGATCATCGCCGCCTTCTTGCCCTCGTTTCGCTTCACGTAGGCCGTCATCTCCTCGGCGCGGATGAACTCGAGGTTGCGGCCGGCGAAGATGAAGCAGTCGCCCTTTCGCAGGCGCGCCACGAAGCCCTCCTCGACGGTGCCGATGCGGCCGCCGGTGAGGTACTTCACCTGCATCGACGAGTCGCTCACGATCGTGCCGATGCCGAGCTTGTGGCGGCGCGCGATGCCACGATCGAGTACGCGGTAGATGCCGTCGACTTCCTGCACGCGGTGGTATTCCGGATAGGCCGTGAGGCTCGAGCCGCCCTGCACCACGAAGTCGAGCGACCACTGGAACTCGGCGCGCGTGAGCTTTCGATACGCCCAGGCCTGCCGCACTTCATCGAACATGGCGTCGGCCGTGAAGCCGCCGCCGAGGGCCACGGTCACGAGGCGCTGCACCAGCACGTCGAACGGCTTGTCGGGCGTGGCGCGCTTCTCGATGTTGCCGGCCTGCGCCGCCCGCCGCGCCGCCGCCGCCTCGACGAGCTCGAGCGTGTTCGTGGGAACGAGCGTGATGCGACTGGCGCGGCCCGGCGCGTGGCCGCTGCGGCCGGCCCGCTGCAGCAGCCGCGCCACGCCTTTGGCTGAGCCGATCTGCAGCACCCGCTCGACCGGCAGGAAGTCGACGCCGAGGTCGAGCGACGAGGTCGCCACCACCGCCTTCAGCCGGCCTTCCTTCAGGCCGAGCTCGACCCACTCGCGGACCTCTTTGTCGAGCGAGCCGTGGTGCAGTGCGACAACGCCGGCCCACTCGGGCCGCTGCTCGAGGATGAGCTGGTACCAGGCTTCGGCCTGCGAGCGCATGTTCACGAACACCAGCGTTGTCGACGAGCGTTCGATCTCCTCGACGACCGGCGTCTGCATCTGCTTGCCGAGGTGGCCGCCCCACGAGAAGCGGCCCGGGTTCACCGGCAGCAGCGTGTCGATGATCAGGCGCTTGTCGAGCTTGCCCTGGACCAGCGTGCCGCCCTCGTGGCCGAGCAGGACCGCCATCGCTTCCTGCAGGTTGCCGAGCGTGGCGCTCAGGCCCCAGACGACGAGGTCGGGGTTCCAGCGCTTCAGCCGCGCGATCGCCAGTTGAACCTGGACGCCGCGCTTGCTGCCCATCAGCTCGTGCCACTCGTCGACGATCACGGTGTGGACGCCGGCGAGCTCGTCGTGCGCGTGCTCGCGCGTGAGCATGAGGCTGAGCGATTCCGGCGTCGTGACGAGCGCGGTCGGAAATCGCCGGTCCTGCTTCGCTCGCTCCGACGACGGCGTGTCGCCGGTGCGGATGCCGACCGACCAGCCGATGCCGAGCTCTTCGAGCGGCGTTTTCATCGCCCGCGCCGAATCGGCGGCGAGCGCGCGCATCGGCGTCAGCCAGAGGACGCCGAGCGTCGGTGCGGCAGCGGCCGTCGCGTCGATGCCGAGCGCGGCAGCGCGGGCGAGCGCGCCGAACCAGATCGCGTAGGTCTTGCCCGAGCCCGTGGTGGCATGGAGCAGGCCGCTCTGGCCGGCCGCCATCGCCGCCCAGACGTCGCGCTGGAACGGGAAGGGCTGCCAGCCGCGTGTCGCGAACCAGGCCTCGCCCAGAGCGCCCGATGCCGGGGACGGCAGAGGTATCGCGGCTCGCAGCTTCGGCTTCACGCCGGGACGTTAGCAGGCGGCGCGGCAGCGCGCTGCCGCGCCGCCCGGTCGAGCGGCTCGAGTTTTCTACGCGGCGCAGGAGCCGCCGGGAGTGACCGGGTTGCCGTTCGGGCAGATCGTCGTCGTCGTCTCGGTATGAGGCCGCGCCCGCTTCAACGTGTCGACGCCGATGTACGGCTGCCAGCCCTTGTCGATCAGATAGTCGGTGCCGACGTTGGCGTAAGGCACGCGAACGCCGCCGTTGAGCAGGAAGGCTGAGCCCTGGAAGCCATAGCCGACGCCGAGCTCGCCCTGCACGCTGCGGCTGCCGGCGAGCGCCTTCACGTGCACCTCGCCGAGCTGGATCGGCGCGCCGGTCAACGGCACTGTGAGGTCGATCAGCCCGCCGCGCACACGATCGCTCGCGTTGACCCGCGCAAAGCGATAGCCCACGACGCCGGTGATTCCCTCACGCACGCCGAAATTCCAGTTGATGCCGACGAAGATCTTGTTGTCCTTGCGACTCTGCTTGGTGATCGACGTGACGGGTGTCGGGCCGCCCTTGCCGGCGTGGGCCGGCAGCGCGATGACCACGGATACGAACGCGAGCGTGACGGCAGTGACGATCTTCTGCATCTTTGTCTCCTTCTCATTGATGAGCGCGAAGATTCTGCGGCGCAACGGCCGGATCGACCAGACTCATTTGGGGGATGCGCGCATTCAAGCGGTCATGCGGTCGACGGCGCGCAAGGCCAGGGCCTGGATCGTCAGCGACGGCGCCTCGCCGCCACCCGAGCTCGGGAACACGCTGGCGTCGCAGATGTGGAAGCCCTCGAAGCCGTGCACCGCGAGGTCGGCGTCGACGACCGCCGTGCGCGGGTCGGCGCCCATGCGACAGGTGCCGAACACGTGGGCCGAAGAGAAGTGGTCGTAGGTGCCGAACTCCTCGACCAGCGTCTGCACGCCAGCCGCCGCGAGCAGGCCGCGCGTCGATGCCGCCATCGCGCGCAGCCGGCTCACGGTAGCTGCGTCCACAAAAGAGTGGATGCGCGCCAGCGATCGCCCGAAGGCGTCTTTGCGCCGCGGGTCGAGATCGACCTTCGAGCGCTCGTGGGGCAGGCTCTCGCCCACGGCGCCGATCGCCAGCGTGCTGCCGACTGCCCGCCGCATCTGCCGCTTGTGCTCGCGCCCGAAGCCGGGCACGGCACGCTGCGCGTGGGCGATCGCCCCGGTCATGTCGGCCTCGTGGATAGCGGCGCTCATGCGGTAGCCGCCGATCACGCCGGCCACCGCGTCGGGCCGGTTGTGCTGCCAGGTGATCGCGTCGGCCGGCAGGCCGCCGAAACTGAGCAGCGGCTCGTCGACGCGGCCGACGCTCGTGAAGGCGACGCTTTCCATGAAGTTGCGGCCGACCTGCCCGCTCGCCGCGGCGAGGCCGCGCTCGAGCAGCAGCAGGCGCGGCGTCTCGACCGCGCCGCAGGCGAGCACGAGGCGCGGCGTGGCGATGCGCTGGCGCCGGCCGGTGCCGTCGACGACATCGATCGCGTCGATCACTCCGGTGTGTTTGCCCGTGCCGCGGACGATGCGAACCAGCGTTGTGTTGGCACGCACCTCGCAGCGGCCGCTCGCCTGCGCCTTGGCGATAAAGGTGACATCGGCCGAGCCCTTGTCGCGGCGCGGGCAGCCGTGCGTGCAGCCGCCGCAATAGTTGCAGGATGGCCGGCCGTCGTAGGGCCGCGACAGCGCGCAGCGCGGGTTCGCGTCCCAGGCGAAGCCGAGCGCCGACGCGCCCTGGCCCAGCTTCCTCGATGCGCGCGACAGCGGATGCGCCGGCAGCGGATAGGGCGCGCTGCGCCAGCGATCGCGTGCTTCCAGCGGCCCGGCGACGCCGAGAAAGCGCTCGACCTCGAGGTAGTAGGGCTCGAGCTCGGCGTAGCTCACCGGCCAGTCGGCGGCGACGCCGAAGCGGCTCTTCATCGCCATCGATGCCGGGTTCATGCGATGCGCTTCGCCGACGAAGTGCAGCGTGCTGCCGCCAATGCCGCGCACGTGGTGATAGCCCGGTCCCGACACCGCGCGCGTCGCCTCGCGATTCGACGGGCCCTGCCCCAGGCTCCACGAACGCAGCTCGCGCATCAGCCCCGGATCGAGCCGCTGCAGTGGCGCGACGCTGATTTCGCCGAGGCTTCCGGGCTTGTGTCGGAAGCGCTCCTTTTCCCAGTCGCTGCGCTCGAGGCCGTAGTCGGCATCGGGGTCGAATGCCGGGCCGGCGTCGAGCAGCAGCACGCGCCAGCCGCGCTGCGTCATTCGCCAGGCCGTGGCGGCGCCGCCGGCGCCGGCGCCGACAACCACCGCGTCGTGGTCGGCAGGTGCCATCAGCGCACGGCCTCGAAAAAGCCCAGCGGCTGCGGCGGCCGGTCGAGCGCGAGACCGCGCCACGAGGCCGGCTCGGCGTAGTAGGCGGCCATCACGGTGTTGCGCATGATCTGGAAGAAGCGGCCCGCAGGCGACTGCCAAGGCATCGCTTGCATGCGCTCGCACGCGGCCACGCGCGCGACTTCGTCGGCACGGCTGAAGTCGCCTGCGCAGGTGGCGTCGAGCCAGCTGCAGCCGGCGGCGAGCAGGCGCTCGGCGAGCCGGTCGCCGGTGATGTCTGCACGGATGGCGTCGGCAATGCCGAAGGCGGAAGCCGCGGGCGTCAGCGCGTCGGCGGGCACCAGCGTGTCGCAGAAGACGGTGAAGGTGCGGGCCATCGCCGCGGCGTCGACGGCCGGCGAGGCGGCCAGCGCCGGCAGGTCGGCCGCGGCCAGCGCCACGGCGGCGAGCAGGAGCCGTCGCGCGGCCCGTCGTCGTGACGGCAGGGCGGGCCCGCGCACGGTCGCGGCGGACGGTTCGGGCTCATTGCTCGCTGGCGGCGTGGCCATGGTCGGAAGCGTCAGCCGCGGCGGCGCGCCCGCGGCTTGGCCTTCTCGTAGAGCGCCATCAGCGGCGTCACCGAGATGCCGTGAACGACGATCGAGACGACGACGACCGAGAGCGTCAGCGCCGTCAGCTGCGCCGCCAGCGCCGGCTCGATGCCGTGGTTGGCGGCGTACATCAGGTAGTAGAGCGAGCCGATGCCGCGGATGCCGAACCAGCCGATCATGGCCCGCTGCGACAGCGAGGTCTTCGAGCGCACGAGGCCGAGCGCGACCGACAGTGGCCGCACCAGCACCAGCATGGCGGCGACGAACAGCCACGACGCGAGGTACCACTGCACGGCCCAGAGCAGCATGCCGATCGCGACTACCGCCGCGACCTCGCCGATGCGCTCGATCTGCTCGTTGAAGCTGAGCACGGCGTGGGCCATGAAGGCCGGTGCATGCTGGGGATCGGTGGCGACCTGCTCGGCATGCGAGAGATCGGGGTCGGCGTGGGCAACGGCTGCGACCTGCGCTGGCGCGACTGCAGCGCTCGCCGCCGAAGCGCGCTGCTCGAGCCGGCGCAGGGCGACGCCGGCCGCGAACACGGCGAGAAAGCCGTAGCCGCTGAGCAGGATCGCACCGCCGTAGGCCAGGCCGATGAGGCCGAGCGCCAGGAAGTTGTCGCCACCGACCGCCTCCTTGTGCGTGCGCCGCAGATAAAGCACGAGTCGGCCGAGCAAGGTGCCCAGCACGGCGCCGACGAAGATACCGACGGCGACGCCCCAGAGCACGTCGACGGCGAGCCAGCGCCAGCCCCAGGCGCCGATCTCGTGGTGGCCGAGCAGGCCGAGGCCGAGCAGCACGAACGGATAGGCGGTGCCGTCGTTGAGGCCGGCCTCGCCGGTGAGGGCGAAGCGCAAGCGGTCGCGATCGTCGGCGTCGGCGACCTGCACGTCGGAGGCGAGCACCGGGTCGGTCGGCGCCAGGATGCCGCCGAGCAGGATCGCGGCACCGACCGACAGACCGAGCCAGGCGACGCCGATGGCGGCGATGAGGCCGACGGTGACCAGCATCGACAGCAGCGCCAGCCGCAGCGGCAAGAGCCAGCGACCGTCGCCGAGGCCGACGCTCATCTTCAGGCCCGAGGTGAAGAGCGACAGCAGCACCACGACCTCGGCGACGCGCTCGAGCACCTGGGTGTGCGAGGCCGGCCCGAGGTGCGACCAGCCGAGCCAGAGCGGGCTGGCGGCCACGCCGGCGAGCAGGTAGAGCATCGAGGTGCTGAGCGGCAGCCGCGACAGCACCGTGGCACTCAGCGCCATGACGATCAGGAGCAGGCCGATGACGGCCGACCAAGTGGCGAAATCCATGCGGGAGAGAGTCGTTCCGGAAGCGGGCGGGCCACCTTAGCAGACGGGTCGCCCGCCTTACAGTGCGGGTCCGAACAGGAGGAGACATGAACCCCATCCAGTGGCTGGCGCTCGCCGTTGCCATCGCTGCCGGCGCCACGGCGATGCCGGTCGCGGCCGAGGTCGACAAGCCCGTCAAGCTGCTCGTCGGCTTCGCGCCCGGCGGTTCGGCCGACATCGCCGCGCGGCTCATCGCCGACAAGATGAAAGACGAGTTGAAGCAGCCGGTGCTCGTGGAGAACCGGCCCGGCGCAGGCGGCCGCATCGCCGCCGAGGCGGTGAAGAACGCCGCGGCCGACGGCAGCACGCTGATGCTGGCGCCGATCGTCGTCACCGTGCTGGCGCCGATGGTGCTGGCGAAACTGCCCTACGACCCGGTCACCGACTTCGCGCCGGTGGCGCAGGTCGCCAACTTCCAGTTCGCGCTCTCGGTCAACGCCACGCACCCGGCGAGGTCGATGCCTGAACTCGTCGCCTGGTACAAGGCCAACCCGGCGAAGGCGAACTTCGGCAGCCCGGCACCGGGCAGCCTGCCCCACTTCTTCGGCGTGATGATCGCGCGCGGCGCCGGCATCGACCTCGTGCATGTGCCGTACAGCGGTGGCTCGGCGCTGATGAACGGCGTCATGGGCGACCAGGTCACGGCCGGCATCGACACCACGGCCGAGCAGATCGAGTTGCACCGCAGCGGCAGGATCCGCATTCTCGGCACCTCGGGCACGAGCCGCAGCCCGCTGCTGCCGGAGGTGCCGACCTTCATCGAGTCGGGGATGGCGAGCGTGCAGGGCACGGCCTGGTTCGCGGTCTACGCGCCCGCGAAGACGCCCGAGCCAACGATCCGCCAGCTCAACGCCGCCATCAACAAGGCCCTCGCCGCGCCCGAGGTGCGCGAGCGGCTCGGCAAGCTCGGCCTCGAGCCGACAGGCGGCAGCCCTGCCGAGCTGGCGGCGCGGATGGTGCAGGACACCGCACGCTGGTCGCCGGTGGTGAAGGCGTCGGGCTTTCGCGCCGATTGACCGCCTGAACGAAAGACATTCATGCCCAGTCGTCGCCCACGCTCCTCCTCTTTCAAGTCGCTCGCGATCCAGGCCGCCGAGCTCGCGGTCGCGGTGCCGCAGGTTGTCGCCCATCGGCTGACGCGGATGGCGCTGTCGGGGCCGACGCTGTCGCCGCGCGATCGCAAGGAGTTCGAGCGCATGGTCGCCGAGAAGCACTCGGCGTTCGGCGAGGCGTGGCTGGCGATGTCGGCGCAGGCGGCTGTCGCCAACCAGCAGCTCGCGGCGTCGTTCCTGCGCTCGTTCGTGTCGATCGCGCACGGCAGGCAGCCCTCGCCGGCAGGCTCGGCAGCGGCGATTCATCGGGCGGCGCTCGGGGTTCTCGGCAAGGGCCTGGCGCCGGTCCATCGCAAGGCCGTGGCCAATGCGAAGCGCCTCGGTCGCACCAAGCTGCGCTGACGGCGAGGCCATGCGCATCGTTCCTCCCGACGTGTACGTCGCCGAGACCGGCACGGCGAAAGGCCGGGGCGCTTTCGCGGCCAAGGCGTTCGCGGCCGGCGAGCTCGTCGAGGCCTGCCCGGTGGTGCCGTTCGACCTGCGCACGAGCGGCGTGCCGCAGCCGGTCGAGCGGATCATGTTCGGCTGGGGCTACCTGACCGGCGCGCCCGGCGAGTACGCCATCGTGCTCGGCTACGGCAGCGTCTACAACCACGACAACCCCGCCAACATGCGCTACGAGGCGCACGGCGAAGCGCGCGAGCTGCACTTCGTCGCCGTGCGCGACATCGCCGCCGGCGAGGAACTCACGATCAACTACAACGCCCATGGCGGTGGTGCCGAATGGGACGACGACGGCTGGTTCCGGCGCATGAGCGTGGCGCCGGTCGCGGGCGCGTGACGGCGCTCAGTCGGCTGCGATCCAGCCCTCGACGGGATCGACACCCTCCGGCAGCCCGTAGCGCGGCCGCCTCGATGCGACGGCGGCCTGCACGAGGCAGAGCACGGCGTCGAGCCGGTCGCCGCCGGCATCGTCGAGCAGCGAAGCGCGCGTGACGGCATCGATCGCGACGGCGAAGCCGAAGCGGTCGCGGCCCTGGCTTCGCTCGAGGGCCGACACGATCTCGTCGCGCGCGGCCCGGCGGTCGACGTCGTCGCCGTTCTTGTACGAGCGCCGCGCCACGACAGCGTGCGCGAGCCGGCGCGGGTAGCCCTCGAGCGCCACCCGATGCGGGTCGCCGGCATGCAGGCCGGCCAGCGTCGCGCCGCTCGCGATCAACCGCGCGACGCCTTCGTAGTACATCAGGCCGACCGGCACGTAGCGCGTCTGCAGCGGGCTCGTCGACGCGACCGGCGAGGCCCGGTCGGTGCGGCGGTGCAGCAGCCGCGCGCCGGCCGGTCGGCCGTTGCCCCAGGCATCGATGAAGGCGCGCCAGGCCATCCGCGTCGGGCAGCTTGCATGGACGCTGGCGATCACCTCGGCGCAGCTCGCGCCGAGCCCGTTGCCGTCGACGAATTCGCGCGGCAGGCCGAACGGGAAGTCGAAGGCGCCGAGCCACGGGCCGGCGGTCTGCAGCCAGGCCGCGAAGCCGGCGAGGGTCGGCATTTCGGCGACGCCGTCGTCGTCGAGCCGCAGCACGCCGCCGTCGAGGCGGCCGGTCGCTATCGTGACCGGCTTGCGGCGCGACGGGTTGCAGCTGAAGTCGATGCCGGCGAGCAGCAGCGGTGTCGTCATGCGAGGGCGAGCGCGGCGACGCCGGCAGCGATGCAGCCGGCGCCGACGAAGCGGAGGGCGCGGTCGCCTTCACCGAGGAAGCGGCCGCCGAACAGCGCCGCGAACAGCATCGAGACTTCGCGCGCCGGCGCCACGTGGCTGAGCGGCGCCAGCGTCATCGCGTAGAGCACGAGGACGAAGCCGAGCGGCCCGAGCACGGCGACGACGAGGGCCGGCCGCCACTGCTGCCGCCAGATCGCGGCGAAGCCGGTGGGGTCGCGCAGGGCCGCCGGCAACAGGAACGGCACCCGGAACAGGTTGCCGATGTAGTCGACGAGGATCGGCGACAGCAGCATCACCTTGACCGCATAGCCATCGATCAGCGTGTAGCCGGCGATGAGCGCGCCGGTGGCCGCGCCCCAGCCGAGGCCGGCCCGGATGCGCTGTCGCTGCGCCGGGTCGTGGGCGCGCGCCCAGAGCGTGGTGCCGCCGGCGATGAAGAAGACGCCGGCGGCGACCGCCGCGACCCCCATCACCGCCACCGCGCTCATCGACTCGCCGAGCCAGACGACGGCACCGAGCGAAGCGAGCAGCGGCCCGGTGCCGCGCGCCACCGGATAGACCACCGTGAGGTCCGACTGCCGATAGCCGCGCAGCAGCGTCGTGAAGTAGACGACGTGGACGATGGCGCTGGCGAGCAGCACGCCCCATTCGAGCCGGCCCCAGAGCGGCACCACGTTCCACGCCGCCCAGGCGCCGACGGGCGCCCACACCGAGACCATGAGCAGCACCGTCACCAGTGCGAAGCGGGCGTCGCCGCCGGTCTTCTTGGCGACGACGTTCCAGATCGCGTGAAGCATCGCGGCGCCGAGAACGAGGGCCAGGGCGGTGGCTGACATCTGCGGCGATTGTGGTGGCGAGGACCACCGACCCGGTCTGTCAGTACAGTGGCGCGCTCCGAGACGAAGAGGATCCTCATCATGAACCCGGTATTGGTGGAAGCGACGCGCGGCGGCGTGCGCGAGTCGGCGCACAGCGGCGCCGTGGCGGTGGTCGATGCGCGCGGCGGCGTCGTGGTGTCGCTCGGCGACATCGACCGGCCGGTGTTCCCGCGCTCGGCGATCAAGGTGCTGCAGGCGCTGCCGCTGGTGGCCAGCGGCGCCGCCGACCGGCTCGGCCTCGACGACGAGGAGCTCGCCGTGGCCTGCGCCTCGCACGGCGGCGAGCCGAAGCACGTCGAGGTCGTGCAGCGGCTGCTCGCCAAGGCCGGCCTCGATGCCGATGCGCTCGAGTGCGGCACGCAGTGGCCCTATCGCGAGACCGTGCAGCGGGAGATGGCCGCGGCCGGACGAAAGCCGAGCGCGCTCACCAACAACTGCTCGGGCAAGCACGCCGGCTTTCTGGGCCTCGCCTGCCTGATGTGCGAGGGAAGTGGCGGTCGAGGTGGCGGTGGTATCGATTTGCGCCAGTACGCGAAGGGCTACGTCGGACCCGAGCACCCGGTGATGCGAGAGGTGACGGCGGCCGTCGGCGCCGCGACCCGCTGTGACCTCGACCGTGCCACGCGCGGCACCGACGGCTGCTCGATCCCGACCTACGCCATTCCGTTGCGCCAGCTCGCCCTCGCCTTCGCGCGAGTCGCCACGGGCGACGGGCTTTCGCCCGAGCACGGCCGGGCCGCGTCACGTCTGCGCGCGGCGGTGGCGCGCCACCCTTTCCTCGTCGCCGGCACGGGGCGGTTCGACACCCACGTGATGGAGCGGCTCGGCGAGCGTGTGTTTTGCAAGGTGGGTGCCGAGGGCGTCTACTGCGCCGCCCTGCCCGGCCGCGGGCTCGGCGTCGCCATCAAGGTCGACGACGGCCAGGCGCGCGGTGCGGAGGTGGTGATGGCGGCGGTGATCGAGGCGCTGGTCGAGATCAAGGAAGAGGGCGACCGCCGCTTCGTCGCGGCGCTGTCGGATGTGGCGATGAAGAACTGGAACGGGATCGAGGTGGGGCGGCTGCGGGCGGTACCGGAGTTGCGGGTAGCGTTGGGGCACCGGTAACCGAGCTGGTCCACGCGCTCCCGCGCTGACCCGACCGCCGCAGCGCCCCATCCCGCCGCGCGTCCACTTTCCCACAGGCGCAGGACGTCCACTTGCACCGTCTGGCACCCCAACCCCCACAAGGGCCAACGGGCGTCACCACAACACGGCTGCCGGCCGCCTTCGCGCATAGACTGGGCGGACGATGTCCTCGATATCACGTTAG
>Ga0123338_10003381_pt1 | contig 14388 bp, 12 predicted proteins | sample grotaG_FD_89793 | JGI IMG/M metagenome (GOLD analysis project Ga0123338, IMG submission 89793) | Glacier valley bacterial and archeal communities from Borup Fiord, Nunavut, Canada, to study Microbial Dark Matter (Phase II) -... | ecosystem: Environmental > Aquatic > Freshwater > Ice > Glacier ... | reverse complement strand
GGCGTGATAAAGCGCTCGGCATTCTTGAGGGTCTGGCGGCGGCGGTAGTCATCGGGCACTTTGTCGACCTGTCCTTGCGTGACTTCGATGAAGAAGCCGTGCACCTTGTTGAACTGCACGCGCAGGTTGGCAATGCCGGTGCGCGCTTTTTCGCGGGTTTCTAGGTCGAGTAAGAAGGCATCGCAGTTGGTCTGGATGGCGCGCAGCTCGTCCAGATCGGCATCGAAGCCGCTGGCGATGACGCCGCCGTCGCGTACCAGCACGGCGGGCTCGGCATCAATGGCGCGGGTTAACAGCTCGGCGCAAGCTTCCGGTGGCATTAAATGCTCAGATATATGAGTCAAATAGGCCTCTAGCCCCCGTGTTGTATGCGTTAGTAGCTCTGTTTTTTGTAGCGTCTGTTGCAAGGCGACAAGCTCACGCGGGCGCACCTGGCGCAGCGCGATGCGGGCCGTGATGCGTTCCACATCGGTGCTGCCCTTGAGTTGCTCGCGCAGTTTGAGCCACGGACCGGTGCGCAGGGCGGCGATGGCGTTCAGGCGTTGCTGCGCCTCGCCGCGGTCGCGCTGCGGGGCCAGCAGCCAGTTTTTCAGCAAGCGGCTGCCCATCCCGGTCATGCAGGTGTCCAGCAGTGAAAACAGCGTCGGTTTGTCCTCGCCGCGCAGAGTTTGGATGAGTTCCAGGTTGCGTCGGGTGGTTTGCGGCAGGTCAATCAGCTCGTCGTTGCGCTGCACCCGCACGCTGTGCACGTGGGTCAGCGCCCGGCCTTGCGTGTGTTCGGCGTAGCCCAGGAGCGCGGCGGCGGCGGCGTGGGCCTGCGGCAGGTGTTGCGCGTGCCAGGAGGTCAGGCTGGCGGCTTGCAGTTGGGAGAGCAGTTTGCGCTCGCCTAAAGCGGGGTCAAACTGCCAGTCGGGCCGCACGGTGATCGACATCGCCCTTGGTGCTTGCACGTTGCGCAAGCGGGCCTCAAACGCCGGAGTCGCACCCGCGCTGAACAAGAGTTCACCGGGGCTGATGCGGGCCACCCATTCCGCCACCTCGTCGGGGCTGCATTCGGCCAGCTGCACCTCGCCTTGCGTCACGCTTAGCCAGGCCAGGCCGCAGCGGTTGCGCAGCCCCTGGTGCACGGCCAGCAAGAGCGATTCGGTCTTGTCGCTCAGCAACTCCATGTCGGTCAGGGTGCCAGGCGTGACCACGCGCACCACTTTGCGCTCCACCGGTCCTTTGCCCGTGGGTTCACCGATTTGCTCGCAAATGGCCACCGATTCACCGAGTTTGATGAGCCGGGCCAGGTAAGTGTCGATCGAGTGAAACGGCACGCCGGCCATCACCACTGGCTGCCCGGCCGATTGGCCGCGCTGGGTCAGTGTGATGTTGAGCAGCCGGGCGGCTTTCTCGGCATCGGCAAAAAACAGTTCATAGAAATCGCCCATGCGGTACAGCAGCAGGGTGTCTGGGTAGTCGGCTTTGAGGCCAAGATACTGCTGCATCATCGGCGTGTGTTTTGAGGCCTCTTCTGGCATATCTTCGATTTTGATTTTTTCCTTTAACATCAACGATCTTCCATGTTTCGACTGCCTTCAAGTTACCGCAAAGGTCCTCAACTTATCCCGACTTCCCTGCTCCTGATGGGGACTGCCGGAGGACTGTTCCAATCGATTATCCTCTAGGCTTTGGTTTCAGTCCCCATTTGATGGGGACTGGGATAAAATCTAGGCTCCACAAGGGTTTGCGGTCGATTGAACAGTCCCCCTTTGTGGCAACAGCAGGGCTCCAAGGAGTGAAGCGATGGCGACCAAACAGGAAGACAAATCGAACGAGCGCAAACCGGCGTTCAAGGCTGACCTTGATGTCAAGATTATCAAGGGGTTGAGCCTCGCCAAAGCGCCCACCGGCTACAGCCCGGACGGCAAGCTCGTGTTCAAGCAGAATCCCGCGTTGGACAAGGATGGCAAGCCCTTGGAGCCAGCGTTGAGCAGCTACATCATTTGGGACAGCAACCAAGCCGCGCCGCCCGGATTTGGCATCCGCATCGCGTCCAAGAAGACCTACATCATCCGGCGCAAGGTGTTGGGCCGCTCGATCATGCCCACGGTCGGCAACTTCTCCGACTTCGCCACCATTGACGAGGCCCGCAGGCGCGCCGCCGTCCTGGCCTTGAAGATGGTCGAGACGGGCAAGAATCCGAACGCGGAAGCTCGAAAGATCGCAGCCAGCGAATTCACCCTGCGGATGGCGTTCGCGCGGTATCGCGAGCATTTGACACTGCGCACGCAAAAGCCTGCCAAGCCAGAGACCCTCAAAGTCATCGACAGGGTCGTCCGCCGATTCGATGAGTGGAAGTGGCTCGACTGCAAGATCAAGGACTTCACGTCCGTCGAGATCGTCAAAAAGTTCGACGAGCACAAGGCGCTTGCGACGGCCAATGAGCAGCGGTTCCGCTGGGCCATCGCAGCCATCAACTGGAACATAGACCGCGAGAAGTTCGACGCCCATGCCGCCAACCGCCAGCCGTCGTTGGACTTCAACCCATTCGAGATACTTGTCCACGACAAGAAATTCCGCGACCAGACCCAGTTGGACAAGGAGCGGGAAGAAAAGAGCAAGCGCAACCCGCTAGGCCCCACGACCACCCTTGGGCCATTTCTCGAAGCGTGCTGGTCCAAGAAGAATACCAACGACAACGAGACTGGCATTCACTTCGCCATCCTGATGCTGCTGTGGGGTTGCCGCAAATCCGAGCACGCCCAATGCGTATGGGGTGAACTGCTGCCCGAGAGCGCCAACGACAAGCCAGACCAGAAACCCACGCCGACTCGCAGGAACACCAGCCATGTGTGGCTCGACGACGATCCGCAATACGGCCCCTATGTCTTTTTCCACAACACCAAGAACGGGCGCAATCACCGCATGCCCATCGGCCGCATGGCCGTGGAGCTCTTGAGGCGTCGGCAGGTTTCGGCGGCCGAAGAGGCGGTTCGCAGGGGCTTCGCCGCCAAGTCGCGGCAGTTTGTGTTTCCGGCCAAGAACAAGACTTCAAAAACGGGGCATTACACCGACGTGAAAGATTTGCTTGACCGCATCCGCGACGAGGTGGGCCTCATCAAGCTCAATCGGCATGACCTGCGGCGGTCGTTTGGCGCCGTGATGACATCGCTGGATGTGCCAGAGGCGATCAAGCGGAGCTTTTTCAACCATACCGCCCCCAATGTGACGGCGACCTACACCAAGGCCGAGTGGGAGCTGTTGCGAACATGGATGGAGCGGATTGAGCAATCCATCCTTTCGACGGCGCCCAATGTTTTCAACTCATTGAAGCCGGTGGACTGGCCACCGCTTGCGGCTCCCGACCCACATGTCTGCATGCCGCCAAAGCCAAGGCCTGGCAGGCCTAGCAAGGGCGCGGCAGCGAAGATCGTGCCGACACCAGCCTGATTCAAAGCCTGTCTGCTAGTTGGTTATGCTTCGGTAAAACGGAGACAAATAATAATGCCAGCAGATAACGCCATCTTGGCCGATCTCGACCCTTGGGAGCGAATCGACCGCATGCCGGACGGCCGCCCATTGAAATCCAGCGAGGCGGCGGTCTTCACGACCTTCTCGCTATCCACCTTGGAGCGCATGCGCGTCAAGGGCACCGGCCCCGACTACTTTCAAGGGGGCATTCGGGTTTCGGGCAAGGTGCCTGCCACCGGAGGCACAAACCAACACATCCGCTATTTCAAGGAAGACATCAAGGCATGGTTTAAGGCGGGCATGGTCTCGTCATCCATGCAGGCTGCCATCAAAAAGGGCCAAGCCTTCGCGACGATCTTCGATTTGGCCGAAGCGGAGCCCTATTACTTGGATGCGAATGGCTACGTCGCGGGCCGCGTGGAATTCACACCGCTGGATGTGGTTATCGAGCGTCTCGGCGAATGGGACATCCTTTGGATGCCAGCTTTTGAAGCCGCCGCGCGTCCTTGGTCGAGTCTGGCGGATCACCAAGCCTTTGGGAAAAATGTTGAGGGCGTTCTTTCGCATGCGAGCAGGGCGATTGCGGCCGGCCTTGAAGCCACGGATATCGGCATCGAGACTCGCATACCGCCAAAGACACCGCCAGAGCCGGACCATTGATCGAGACAGCATCTTTGCAGCGCCGCCAAATATTCATGGGCCTATCGGCACCACCTTAAATCCCCCCCCCCGCAAGCCACGGTGGCTTGAGGGTTTTTCATGCCTAACACACGGGAGACAACATGGCAGAGATGGACTCGGACAAATTCAAGATGCTGCTTTTGATGGCAGACGAGCAAGAGCAATACCAAAGCTGGGAAGGCTTCTCCAAGCTGATCAGCGGAGCCGTCAACATGGATAAAGCGGATGGATACTCAATCGCCTTCCAAAGGGAATACGAGGATTTGCTAGACGCGAAGGATGTTAAAGGCCTGCTCAACACGCTCATCGCGCATCAAATGGACAACTACATTCTCGGATCGTTCGCCGCCTTCCATTTGGAGCTGCCCAAAAACCTGCCACTGATCCCTTACGCTGCCGAAAACAAGCGGCTCTACGAGGGCTGGCATGGCGAGATTGCAAATCTGCGGACGCTCATGCTCTTCGGCTTCGATATTGACGCTGTGACTGGGGACACAGGGAACACATCCCTGCATGCGATGTGTGGGCTTCAATGGGGCAAAGGCGTGCACAGTCGGGCAATCAACCTGCTCCTTGACGCCGGGGCAGACTGCAACATCAAGAACTACGGTGGCGACACTCCGCTTACATACCTCGCGGGCTCATTTCCGTGGACGATGGAAGTCGACAAGGCGTTCGCTGCAATGCTGGACCATGGCGCTGATCCTCACATTGCTTCCGAAGACGGGAAGACCGCCATTGACGTGCTGATGGAAACGCAAGCAACGCAAGACCAAGCTCGGCGACGAAGAATACGGCATGGACATCCTGCGCGTGCAGGAAATCCGCTCGTTTGAGCGCCCCACCCGTATGGCCAACGCCCCGGCTTACATCCTGGGTGTGGTCAATCTGCGCGGCGTGATCGTTCCCATCCTTGACATGCGCATCAAGTTCAACCTGGCGCAGGTGAACTACGACACCTTCACGGTGGTGATCGTTCTCAACATTGGCAAGCAGGTAGTGGGCATGGTCGTCGATGGTGTTTCCGACGTGATCACCTTGACGCCGGAGCAGATGCGCCCGGTGCCCGAGTTCTCCTCAGCTATTGGCAGCGACCACCTGTTGGCGATTGGCTCGCTGGAAAACCGCATGCTGATCCTGCTCGACATTGAAAAACTCATGTCCAGTGCCGACATGGGGTTAATTTCTTCAACTGTTCAATAAGCTAACAACTAACGGAGAAAACAACATGAACAATATGACGGTGCGTGCCAAGCTGGCATGGGCATTTGGTGGTCTTTCGTTGATGGTTTTGCTGATCGCAGGACTTGCCATTAAAACGCTAGGGGACGCTAACGAACGTTTTGAGAATTATGTCGGCGGTATCAACGCGCGAGCCAGCACGGCCCACCTTGTGCGAGAAGCCATTGATCTTCGAGCCATCGCGGCGCGCAATCTGGTGTTGGTCACTAAGCCCGAAGATGTGGCCGTCGAGAAAGACGTGGTAACCAAGGCCCATGCCGACGTTGGAGTCACCCTGAGCAAGTTGAAAAAGCTGGCTGAGTTGCCGGGCGTCACAGATGAAGCGCGCCGCATGATCGGAGAGATCGACAAGATCGAGCAGGCCTATGCGCCAGTGGCCCTTGGGATTATCGATCTCGCGCTCAACAAGAAGAACGAGGAAGCGATCGCCAAAATGAACAGTGAATGTCGGCCATTGCTGGCATCCTTGGTCAAGGTATCGGTTGAATATTCAAACTACACCACCGGGCGCGCCGCTAAATTAGTAGAAGCTGCTGTCGCAGATTACGCCGCGCAAAGGAACTACCTTATCGCTGGATGCCTCCTTGCGCTTGTCGCGGCAGTGGTCGCAGGTGTGCTCATCACCCGTAGCCTGACGCGGGCACTCGGTGCCGAGCCTTCCGAATTGAGCGACGCGGCCAGCCGCGTGGCAGATGGCGATTTGACGATGCAGCTGCAAGTGCGCAGCGGTGATATCTCCAGTGTGATGGCCGCCATGGACCGTATGCAAACCTCGCTCACGCGAGTCGTTGCGACGGTGCGCCAAGGCTCTGAGAGCGTTTCTACAGCTTCCGCAGAAATTGCCCAAGGTAACCACGATCTCAGTGCCCGCACCGAGCAACAGGCCAGCGCACTGGAAGAAACAGCAGCCTCGATGGAGGAGCTCAGCTCCACCGTCAAGCAAAACGCCGACAACGCCCGTCAAGCCAACCAGTTGGCCCAAAGCGCCAGCACCGTGGCCGTCAAGGGCGGGGAAGTGGTGGCCCAAGTCGTTGACACCATGAAAGGCATCAACGATTCGTCCAAAAAGATCAGCGACATCATCAGCGTGATTGACGGCATCGCCTTCCAGACCAACATTCTGGCGCTCAATGCAGCGGTGGAAGCGGCGCGGGCCGGAGAGCAGGGCCGTGGTTTTGCCGTGGTGGCCTCCGAAGTGCGAAGCCTGGCCGGTCGCTCGGCTGACGCTGCCAAGGAAATCAAGAGCCTGATCAACGCCAGCGTGGAGCGGGTCGAGCAAGGCACGGTGCTGGTTGATCAGGCTGGTGTCACCATGACCGAGGTGGTGGGTTCGATCAAACGTGTGACCGACCTCATGGGCGAGATCAGCGCGGCCAGCAACGAGCAAAGCCAGGGCGTGGCGCAGATCGGTGAGGCGGTGCAACAGATGGACCAGGTCACGCAACAGAATGCGGCGCTGGTGGAGGAGATGGCGGCAGCGGCGAGCAGCCTCAAATCGCAGGCGCAGGATTTAGTCGGCACGGTGGCAGTATTCAAGCTGGCGCAAGGAGAGGGTGGCTTCGCACCTAGCAGCCATCACGCAGTCACGCCGCTAAGCCACAGCGCGCCGAAGCAGTTTGCCCCAGTCAGGAAGGCTACGCCCAAGTTCAAGACTACCTCCAAGCCAGTGGCACTGAGTGCGCCTGCGGCAGCGCCCAAGGTTGCTCATGATAGGGCCACGAAATCGGGCGGTGACGATTGGGAAAGTTTTTGACAGGATGCCACGCACAGCCATGTCTGTCACCAAGGCTGGTTCTGATCACGAGAGATTCCAATTACCAAATAGTTACAAATGAACTCTGCAAAAATCCAAAGTCTGCGCGAAAAGATAACGTTTGACATTGCGCCAGATGGTATCCTTTGGGTAGACGCGAGCGGCCAGATTCTGTTAGCAAATATCGCTATGGAGCGGCTCGCTGGCTATTCACAGAAGGAGTTGGTCGGACAAAACGTAAGCATCTTCTTGCCGGCGCCACTGCACGATCGTCACGCCCGGAACGTTGATGGATATTTCCGTGCCCCTCGCACTCGGGCCATGGGCGGTATGGATATGACGCTGACACGGCGAGACGGGACGTTATTGCCTGTCGATATCTCCCTTGGATTTTGGGAGGAAGATGGCGAAAAGTTCGCTGTCACCTATATTCGCGATATATCTGATCGCAAAGCATACGAACAGACATTGCAGCACCAGGCAACGCATGATGCATTGACCAAACTACCTAACCGAGGGTTACTTGCGATCCGATTAAATCAAGCCTTGGCACAAGCGAAGCGAAGCGGGCGACTCGTCGCGTTGATGCTCCTTGACCTCGATGGCTTCAAGGAGGTGAACGTCACTTTGGGCCATGCCGTTGGCGACGAACTCCTAGTCGAAGTCAGCAAGCGTTTTCGCGCGACCTTGCGTGAAAATGACACTCTGGCCCACATCGGCGGTGGCGAGTTTGCGCTTGTGTTGCCGGAGATGGAGAGCGAGGAGGAGGTGCTGGTTGTGGCAAGGAAAATCTCGTTGATGTTCGAACAGCCATACAAGCTCCAACGCGAGAACATTCATATTAGCGGTTCATTTGGAGTGTCTTTTTATCCTCGTGATACAGGAGACGCCGAGAATCTTTTTCGCTTCGCTGATATGGCCATGTGTCAAACCAAGCATAACGGGCGATCTGCCTACGCCTTTTATTCGCCTGAAATGGATATACACGCGCAAGAGCGCATGGTGATAGAGGCGCGTCTCAAAGATGCGATCTCGCTTGGAAAGCTAAAGCTCCTCTATCAGCCGCAGGTTAATTGTCCAAGTGGGCTCATTGAAGGAGCCGAGGCATTGGTTCGATGGCATGACGATGTTTTCGGCGAAGTCGCCCCTTCCAAATTCATCCCGATTGCAGAAGCAACAGGCCTTATCTTTCCCTTGTCTGAATGGGTTTTGGAAACGGCGTGTAAACAGATCGCTGCTTGGGAGAAGGCGGGGACTCCCTTGCGTGTTGCCGTCAACTTTTCTGCGCAACAGTTCCGTCGATCCACCTTGCTGAGTGAAGTGAGAGCTGCATTGGAGCGAACGGGAGCAAATCCGCGCTTGTTGGAAATTGAGATCACGGAGACTGTGGTAATGGCGCAACCCGTCGCCGCTATCGAACAAATCAAGGAGTTGAGGAGCTTAGGATGCGGCGTAGCCCTTGATGATTTTGGGACGGGTTATTCCTCCTTGGGCTACCTGAAAATGTTTCAGCTAACCAAGCTCAAGATAGACAAAGAGTTTGTCTGCGGCGTCCCTCACAATGAAGGTGATGTCAAGATCACGAGATCAGTGATTGCACTGGCGAACAGCTTTGAGTTGAAGGTGATAGCCGAGGGGGTGGAGACGCAGGAACAACAAAAATTCCTATGTGATTCGGGCTGTAACTCTCTTCAGGGTTGGCTTTTTTCCAAGGCCATCGAGCCCTCAGCGTTGAGTGCCATGCTGACGAAGCAACTTGCGGAAAGCTAACCTCCTCGGTGCGCTTATTGATTAGGCGAACGGTTGTTGAGAGCTCCTCGGTCATCGCCGCTGTCGATTGAGTGGCCGTTCCTTGTTGGGTCCTGCAATGAGTGGGAGTCCACAGAGTTATTTTCTCTTCATCAGTTCCACCTTTGGGATTTGTCGCGAAACAACGTGCCTTGGCTTGCCATAGTTCCGCGTCAGGAAGTCGCTCCGCATATCCCGGTTGACAGCGGCAACGGCAAATGGCGGGAAGTGACGATCGAATTCAGCGTGTTCGAAGACAAATTTCGCGTGCCCAACACGCAACTGTAAATCGAAGGCATCAGCACGAAAAAACGCGGAGTCTGAGTTTGCTCTTTTCGCGGCTCTTAACGAGTTCTGCCGGGTAGGTCTCCCTCATAGAGGACCACCCGCTTGCCAATCGCGATCCTGCGGCGAATCCGAGAGCTACCTGTGTCGATGACCGTGGCCATGGGCACCTGAGTCGAGCGGCCGTCCCGCAAATCCCGAATCGCCTTACCCACGTCCACCTCGACCCCAAGCCTTGCCATGACTTCGATCGCGATATCCATCAAGCTCGCGCATGGGACCGGATTGCCCGTCAGCACCGATGGACGAGCCTTGACGTAAATTCCATAGCCAACCTTCGCAAGAACGCCTTTCTTGACCATCAGCCGCAAGGCGCGACCCACTGGCGCATAGGTCCCCAAACCCGCGAAGTCAGACCGCAGGAAGACGATCCGTTTGGATCGTCTGACGCGTTGTTCGATACGTTCGGGAGTGGTCAGATTGCTCATGGGGAAGTGCCTTCAGTTGCCTATCAGGCTAAGGGTTGCTCTGTGGGGACAATGACAGGGTGCGAGCAGACAGCCCCATCGAATTGTTCTCGATGGGGCCGCTTGATGGTGGCATTACCAGGACAATACCGGGTGCAAGCAATTTGATACAAGGATATCCACATGTCGGACTGGCGCGCATTTATCGAAGATGACGATGAGGGAAACGTCTGCATCTATCTGCAAAAGGGCTCGGATACGTCCACTCGCGAGCTCTACGAAATGGTCGAACACGACGTGAAGGACAGTCTTGTTGGACAGGAGGATGACTACCTCGCGGAGGCGCAAGACGAGGCCGACTCGCGCAACGGGGACGAAGAATTGAAGTCATGGGTCGATCTGGGCCGAAGCTTCGTCGACCGCATGCCTGCCAAGGCAGCAAAGCCCGCCAGCGTGAAAAAGAAGAGTCCGGATGAATCGCGGTGAAGTGGAGCGATGGCGAACGATGTTGGCCGGACTGCGAGAGTCTTGGTCTTCGAAGTCTGAATATGTATACACCTGACGCACCACGAAACGGTGGTTTCGCGGTGGGTAGCTGAAAGGTCCTTTTGAGGCCCTTTTTCACGGTGGGAGGAACGCAACTGGTGTCAATGCAGAATCCGATCTTCATTTAGAAAGAGAGGGATCGAAACATGGACGCAGATATGAAACCATCGCGCCGCCACCGTTTAGTCAAATCTGAGCGGCCCGTGCTTTGGTGGCTGCAGCAAGCCAAGGAGCGCCCATTGGCCACAGCCGGGACGGTGGTCTCTACGGTCGGGGGAATCGTCCTGCTGATGTTCTTTTGTCAACTTGGTGAAATTCCGGAGTTGGACTTGGCGGGAGCGAGCGCAGTCCTGATGGCGGTCGCGGCAGTTGGATTTGTTCTATCCGCATCGCTGACCGGCTGCGCGTTGGCCGCAGGTCTCATTTTGCGCGGCAATGAGCCAAAGGCGAACGAGTTGAGGACTCCCAAAGCCATGTTTTCTTTGGCACTTCCTGGATGGCTGAGCACGTTGGCAGTCTCTTGCTACTTGGCATGGAATCCAAAAGGCGATATTCCCAATTGGGTATTTGCCTTCCCTTTTGTCCTCATGGCGGTGTTCGCGTGCATCTATGCATTTTTGAAAACGAAAACAGGAGTGGACAACGAGGTTGTAAAAAACGGTGGGTGGACCAAGTTCGGAAGAGGGTTTGGCTATCTAGCCATAAGCTATTTCTGGCTATTGACAGCGGCTTCGGCATTCATCACGCTCTTTGCCATGTATCCGCGCGACGGGGATAACAACGGTTTTCTATTCGGCTTGGTCTTGTGGACAACTTGGTGTTATTTCTCCAACGTAATTTTGGTCAAGGTCATGAAAGTCAATACGCTGGCTCTAATGGCGGGATGTTGTGCCATCAGCTTGGTTATCCTACTTTCAGTTTCTGGCAATTGGGCTGGGTTGCCCATTGCAGTCGTTCGAGTGTTGGGCCTTGGAGAAATTCCCGTTGCATTGGTGCTGACAGCAGAGGGCTGCGATCATCTGAACAAGGCGGCGGGCGGGCGTCAGGTATGCCGCGTCGAAGCAGGGGAAAAGACTGCGACAGTGTGTCCTGCGGTATTGCGCTCACGCATAGGGGCTCCATTTTTCATAGAGCTTTCGCCGTATGACGAAAAAGGCTATTGGCCACAGATGCATCCTCCGACTAGGTTGGCCGCGATTGCGATTCCAAAATCTGAGGTTCCATCTTGGAGTCGGCTAACGCCCATGTCAGCGAAAGAGGCCTCTGGCTCGCGTGCTTCCGACACGGTTGTCACCTATCTTGATCCTTCGGCGGAGGGTTCTTGGGTCTACAAACAATGTGGAGCTGCTCCCAAATTTTCATCAGCCAATCCTGTTGCTCCGGAGCATCCGGCATCGGTTTCGAAGGCCCACCGCTGACTTTCAGTCAATCCGGTGCCGTTCGGGTGCCATTTGATGATCCAGGGTGTAAGAGTGACCTAGCAGGTGGGGAGCATGCCAGTCGGTCGATTGCGCGGGAACCTACAAACAGCACTTCGGTTCCGAGACGGATTGCTTCATGGACGCCTGCAGGAACATCTACAACAACAAGACGGTGCCTAGACTTGGCAGACGATAAGACCTGGTTCGAAGTGATCTGGGTGCAAGGCGACAGAGAATTCCCTGAGTCAAATTATGGGCCAAACATTGACTGCGTTATAGTCATGCTTGGACGCGAGTCCCCTTGCTTTACCTCCCTGAGCAGGGCCATCGCCTGATGGTTCCCGATCCACTCATCTTTTGACAGGCGAGTGGATCTTTTTTCGGCCATGCGTTTGAACTGCGGAATGGAGATTGACTTGCAATACAGCCGTCACGGCTGGTTGATCAAACGGCACTATCGCGACAATCAGCCATGCAACAAGGACTACTGATGACCGCAACTACGCTTCCAGGGAAAAAACTAGCGCTTCCTGATCCGGGTAATCCGCCGGTCGTGTTGGAGACTAACGACATTTCGTTTGTTGAAATCATTTTTGGCGACGCGTCCGATAAGCCAGTGCTGCGAATATATTTGATGGGCAGCTCATCCATCGACGTGCCCGCGACAGCGGCCAACATTGAGTATCTCGAGTCCTTGGGGTTTACGGCCCGCAACAAGTATTTGATCACTGGCAGCCGTGTGGAGGACGTGCCTGACCATGACGCCGACGACTCAAAATCATCTAGCGAAGGGGAAGTCGTAAATAAGGACGTTGATCCGCCGCCGCCTTCAGCAGCCAATCCCGCGAATAAGAATAACCAGCCGAAGTGATCGACAAATCAAGGCAGATGGTCGACTCGCGTCACCGACCCGTCGCCCAAATAGCGGATCATGGAGCCATGTTCAATTCGAGGCGGGTGGCGATCAGTCTCCATCCCTTCATAGTCGGATGGCGATGAGCGCTCCATGAAGTGCAAGCGTAGATCATTCGGATCGGAGCTTGGGACAAACCTGTCGATGATGGGGCCGCGATAGAATACTGCCCCGCCTTCCGGCTTGAGTCCGATGGTCAGCGTCGTCCACTTGGACTCGTTGACATCGGTGGGCGCGGGCTCCAACGTCCAGCAATCATGGGTTAATGTTGCAATGTTCGTGGCTAACAAGTTCCTGATGAGAAACGTGGAGCCAGCTTTGCAATGCCAGCCTCCGGTGAAGCCAGCAGGGATGTGCCGGGTCGCTGGCAGGAGAATATCGATGCCTACTTCGGTTGATGACAGGGCTGTGGTCATGGTTCGCTTGAGATGAGTGACCCGTTCGTTGGTTGCGTTTGGCAGTTCTAAACAGCTATCTCACGCGGGGCTGGTCGAGTCAACCGGCTTAGTAGGCCTTCGTGCTGCCATCATAGTGAACGCAGGCAATGCCCGTTGAGGATGAACGGCAGGGCGCTAACACGTCAATGATGAGACCGCACTCCCCAATAACGAACCGTCATTGGGGTAGGTCGCAGTGGGACGATTTCAGTCCCCCTTGATGGCGTCCATGGCACGGATTGGGCGCTGTTTCCGTGCGGTGATGCAGGAGGCGCGACTGCCCTCAAGTGCCTTTAACTCTGCCTCGACCTGATGGGGACTCTGTGGGGACAAACGCAGGTTGGATGAGGCTGAAACCCAGTGTTTATGCGGGTTAAAAAGTCACGCGCTCGTAATGCTGCATCATGGGGGTGTGGTCCGATGACTTTTCTGTGTCGTTCTGTGAATTGACAATTTTTTCTTTTATTTTCAACAAGTTAACCTTTTTCATAATCCCATTCAGCGTCCTTGGATGCCCCCGTGGTCTTCCGTCAATTTCCAGTAGGGTGCTCATCAATATCCCTGTGCCTGGCTCAAAGCCTTTGGCGCGGGAATCCTTTTCAGGCCCCAATTATCTGGTTTACGACGACCACGGGGAGGCTCCGCCAGGATTGGCGAGCAAAGGGGGTAAAAAAGGAGCGGGTTATCTTGTCGATAAGTGGCGGGAGGTCAAGAAGGTGAAGCTGGGCGTAACATTATTTACAGATAAATTTTGACCTGTTGCAGAGGTCGGTTTTGAACTCGAGCTCAATGAAACCAGGGGTTTAAGTCGGTAGCTGTTGAACTTGAGGGAACTCTTTCTTGTGCGGTGCTGCCGTTGGACCTGCGAGAGTGATGGACTGAAACGGGTATCTCCCCGCGGTGATGGATGCAAAAGTGCGTCTCGATTGAGATAACTCAATTCACGAAAGGTCGAAGCGCTAAAAAATGAGCTTTTACTGTTGCTATTTTTTCCATTGCCGTTTCTGATGTTATGTCGCATTAGTCGTCGAGCAGTGAGTTCGTGCAGGCTGACCGCCTTTGCAAAAAAGGTGTGTGCTATCTATCCTATGACTTGTTCCTGTTTGGCAGACAAGACGCAGATTACAAGTGCACGCCGTATTCTTTCACTAACTTTTGTTCGGCTTTTCGGCCGGGCGCTAGGAGCTTTTTGTGAATAATCCTGTCATTGTCACTCCGTTCTGGAGCACCGCATCGTTTGGCGATACCGCGGACATATCGCCAATAGAGTTGTCGGCATTGGGAGAGCATTTGGATCTGTGCAGGGGCGCGCGTGGCCGCCTTTTCGCTTTGCAATGCGCCGTACAGACCATGCACGGCTTCGTTGCGGCGCGCTTTGTGACAACGCTGGTGGTGGTTG
>Ga0123338_10003378_pt1 | contig 14400 bp, 12 predicted proteins | sample grotaG_FD_89793 | JGI IMG/M metagenome (GOLD analysis project Ga0123338, IMG submission 89793) | Glacier valley bacterial and archeal communities from Borup Fiord, Nunavut, Canada, to study Microbial Dark Matter (Phase II) -... | ecosystem: Environmental > Aquatic > Freshwater > Ice > Glacier ... | reverse complement strand
TTGACTTCTGGTCAGGAGTCAGAGCAAGTTCTTCCTCAATATCCACAATGCGCTCGCCAACCTCTTCAAGGATACTGAAATATCCGTCAACAATGGCATCGATCAACGCATAAGCCAGATAATCAGCCCCCATGCCGCGAATTTTGCCCTTGCTGCTCCTGATGCGCTCACGGACCGGGTCGAAAACGTCTCCATTGATCCCCTCCTGAAAAGTAAACAGGTAGTCCGGGCCGAGAATAATGCTGAGCTGTTCCGAGCTGAAGTCCCCCCCTGTCACCGGACGCAGCATCTTCAATACAATAAAGAGATAGTCGCCGTAATCCTCTATTTTCGGGCGTTGCACCGTATTGACGATATCTTCCAGGACCAGCGGATGAAATGTGTGCTTTTCGCCCAGCGCGCGTATCAGCTCGACGTCATGCACCCCCTCGACGTTAACCCACAGCACGGCGCTGCTGTTGAGCTTATGCTGCAGATACTGGTCAACCTGCTCGAATTGCTGTTCCTCGATCAGCTCCGGTGCATAACCGATGACAGAGATCTGAACCGCTTCATCCGATCCATCGCCGATATGCACCAGTGTCCCTGGCGGCAGCCCGCTCTTAACAGAGCGTTTTTTATGAAAGCGTGAGCTGTTGCGCATCAAATACCGAGGACCTCTGCCATATGCAGCAGGTCGTCGTTCAGCTTCTTCTGGCCGCTATTGACGACCATCCCCAGCAGCGTCGTGGTGAGCGTGTTGGCCGACAACCCTACCATGACACCTTTTGTGCCGGAGAGCAGCAGTTCCACAGACTTCATGCCAAAGCGGCTTCCCAGCAGGCGATCAAAGACCGATGGTGCACCGCCCCGCTGATAATGTCCCAGTACGGTTACCCGGGTTTCAAAACCGACGGCATTTTTGATACCTTCGGCGACTTCCTGAGCGTGTCCGGCCCCCTCTGCCATAATGATCAGAGCATTGGTACGCCCCTCATCGTAGCGCTGGCGCAACTGGTGGCACATATCACCTAGATCCAGCTCCACCTCCGGCACAATGGCAAACTCGGCGCCGGTCGCGATAGCGGCGGTCGAGGCCAGATAGCCCGAATTGCGCCCCATGACCTCGACAATAAAGGCCCGGTCGTGGGAGCTGGCTGTATCCTTTATGCAGTCAACAGCGTAGATGATGTTGTTGAGCGCGGTATCAACCCCCAGCGCCATATCGGTGTAGGCGATATCATTATCGATGCTGGCCGGGATGCCGATCACCGGGAACCCCATTTTGTCCAGCGCCAGTGCGCCGTTCAGCGAGCCATCACCGCCGATTACAATCAGCCCGTCCACCTTAGCCTCAAGCAGATTGTCCAGAGCCTTTCTGCGCCCCTCTTCGGTACGGAACTCTGCCGAGCGGGCCGACTGCAGAAAGGTTCCGCCGCGTTGCAATGTACCTGACACAGCCTGTGAATTAAGGACGATGTAATCATTTTTGAGCAGGCCTGCATAGCCTTTACGGAAGCCGATCATCTCGACATCATTCGCTATAGCGGTTCTGGCTGCCGCACGGATCGTGGCGTTCATGCCGGAGCAGTCACCACCGCTGGTCAGGATTGCAAGTCGTTTCATAGTGTATCCTCCGGAAAGTTGGAATAACGGTATCTGTTTTGAGATTTATTTCCGTACCTTGCTGCAGAAAGAGGTTCAATGACTAAACTGTATCATTGCGCCCTATCCTTCCTGCTTTTCAGCCACTCCATCCGCTCCACTATACTCTTTTCATAGCCATGCCCCTTCGGCTCGTAAAACTTTCGTCCGACAAGTTTATCCGGCAGGCACTCCTGGCCGGCGTAGCCATCCTCATAGTCATGGGCATACTGGTACCCCTTGCCGTACCCCTGTTCCTTCATCAGCTTGGTCGGGGCGTTGCGAATGTGCAGCGGAACCGGCAGTGCGCCGCTCTTGCGGACTTCCGCCAGGGCGGAATTGATACCGGCATACGCAGCGTTGGATTTCGGAGCGGTGGCCAGATAGGTGACCGCCTGCCCCAGAATGATACGCCCTTCCGGCATGCCGATAACCTGAAAAGCCTGCAGAGCCGCAACAGCCACCTGAAGGGCGCGCGGATCGGCATTGCCGATATCCTCCGCAGCCATGATCATCATGCGCCGCAGGATAAAGATCGGATCCTCCCCCGCCTCCAGCATCCGCGCCAGCCAGTAGAGTGCGGCATCCGGGGCGCTGCCGCGAAGGGATTTGATAAAGGCCGAAATGACATTGTAATGCTCCTCGCCACCCTTGTCATAGAGAAGCGCCTTTTTCTGCAGCGCTTCCTGGGCGGTTTCGAGGGTTAAGCTACCATCCTGCGCCAGACCGGCTGCAATTTCCAGCGTATTCAGTGCGGTGCGGGCATCGCCGTCGGCCTGGGAGGCGAGAAAATCCAAGGCATCATCGCTTGCCGACAGGGCCAGCCGGCCGAGTCCCCGTTCGCTGTCGCCAAGAGCCTGTATCAGCAGAGAGCGCACGGCCTCAGGTTCAAGCTGCTGCAGCGTCAGAACACGGCAACGTGATAACAGCGGCGCAATGACTTCAAAGGAGGGGTTCTCGGTGGTTGCACCGACGATAGTAACAACGCCTTTTTCGATGTAAGGGAGGAACGCATCCTGCTGCGACTTGTTAAAGCGGTGGATTTCGTCGATGAACAGCACCGTACGGATACCGCGGGCCGCGTAACGCTCGGCTTCACGAAAAACCTCGCGGATCTCCTTGACGCCGGAGAGGATCGCGGAGAAGAAGATGAAGTGAGATTTTGTTTCGGCGGCGATGATGTGGGCCAGCGTGGTTTTACCGCAACCGGGGGGACCCCAGAGTATCAGCGAGGCGAGTGAATCGGTTTCAATCATGCTCCGCAGGATGCGCCCTTCACCAACCAGATGTTCCTGCCCCGAGAACTCGGCAACGGAGCGCGGGCGCATACGTTCGGCAAGCGGCGCGTGCGGAGAGACTTCAGATACGGAATGCGCTCCGCTGTCCTGCTCCCAGAGATCAGGGGTATTCATATTCAATGGCATTCCTTAGTGCAGATCACGCCGGCTGTGTCGGCTGACTTTTTCCGGTTTGATGTTCCATATATCACGGGCGTATTCGGCAATGGTGCGGTCACTGGAAAACTTGCCCATGCCGGCGGCATTGAGTATTGAGGTGCGTGCCCAATCATGCGGGCGCTGATAGAGATCGTCCACCTCGTCCTGACAGGCGATATAGGATGTATAATCAGCCAGCAGCAGATAATGATCCAGGCCCAGCAGCGTATCGACGATCGGCTTGAACAGGTTGTGGTCACTCTCTGAAAAACTGCCGTCGCCGATCATGTTGATCGCCTGCTTCAGCTCCGGGTTGTGGGAATAGTAATCATACGGCTGGTAGCCGGCCTTTTTCAGCCCGGTGACCTGCTCGGCGGTCAGGCCGAAAATGAAGATGTTATCGCGGCCGACCTCTTCCATGATCTCGATGTTGGCCCCATCCAGAGTGCCGATCGTCAGTGCCCCGTTCAGAGCATACTTCATGTTTCCGGTGCCTGACGCCTCGGTACCCGCCGTAGAAATCTGCTCGGAAAGATCGGAGGCCGGGAAGATCATTTCGGCGAGGGTTACATTGTAATTGCCGAGAAAAACCACCTTCAGCAACTTGTTGGTCGCAGGGTCGTTATTAACGACCGAAGCCACGGAGTTGATCAGCTTGATGATCAGTTTGGCCATATAATATGAAGGGGCGGCCTTACCGCCGAAGATGACGGTACGCGGGGCATAATTCCCTTCGGGGTGAGCCTTGATACGGTTATAGCGGGTAATGACGTGCAGCACGTTCAGCAGCTGACGTTTATATTCGTGGATGCGCTTCGTCTGGCAGTCAAACAGCGAATCGGGCGAAACGGTAACCCCTTCGTGTTCGCGAATATAATCGGCCAGCCTCTGCTTGTTGGCCCGCTTGACCTCCATCCACTGCTGCTGGAAACCGGCGTCTTCGGCCAATGGAACCAGCTGTTTCAATTCATCCAGATTGGTGACCCAGCCGGTTCCGATCCGGGACGAGATCAGGTCAGCCAGCCAGCGGTTGCTGTACTTCAACCAGCGCCGCTGGGTGATGCCGTTGGTCTTGTTATTGAAGCGCTCCGGCCAGAGCTCATAAAAATCATGAAACAGATCATCTTTCAAAATTTCACTGTGCAGGGCCGAGACACCGTTGATCGAGTGGCTGCCGACAATGGCCAGATGTGCCATGCGCACACTCCGTCCGCCATCTTCGCCGATGATGGACATTCGCCGCAACCGGTCATTATCACCAGGGAAACGGGCGATAACCTGCTGGATAAATATTTCGTTGATCCGGTAAATGATTTGCAGGTGGCGCGGCAAAACCCGCTCCATCATCTCCACTGGCCACTTCTCAAGCGCTTCCGGAAGGATCGTATGGTTGGTATAGGCAAAGGTGTTAAACGCGATTTCCCAGGCATCGTCCCAGCCGAGCTGTTTGTCATCGAGCAGAATACGCATCAGTTCAGGGATAGCCAGGGTCGGGTGGGTATCGTTCAGCTGGATCGCCACCTTTTCCGGCAACAGGGCAAAGTTTTCATGTTTCTTGGCAAAGCGATAGAAAATATCCTGCACTGTTGCGGAAGAGAGGAAATACTCCTGGCGCAGGCGCAGTTCCTTCCCTTCGGCCATATGGTCGGCGGGATAGAGGACTTTGGAAATGTTTTCTGTGCGCATCTTGGATTCGACGGCACCGATGTAGTTACCCTGATTAAACGAGCCGAGTTCAAAATCACGGGTCGACTTGGCACTCCAGAGCCTCATGGTGTTCACAGTTTCATTGCCGTAGCCCGGCACCGGAAAATCGTAGGCCAGCGCCATGACATCGGTGGTATCCACCCAGTTGTAGCGCGTCTCCCCACGCTCATCACAGTAACTTTCTACCCGGCCATGGAACTTGATCTGGTGCAGGTGTTCCTGGCGATCGAACTCCCACGGGTTGCCGTAGCGCAGCCAGTTATCAGGAAACTCGGCCTGTGCGCCGTTAATGATCTTCTGGTAGAACATACCGAATTCATAGCGGATACCATAACCGTACGCCGGCAGACTCATGGTTGCCATTGAATCGAGAAAACAAGCAGCCAGACGTCCCAGACCACCGTTACCCAGTCCGGCATCCCACTCCTGCTCCTGCAGCTCTTCAACATCAATCCCCATCTGCTTGAGAGCGGTCTGCCACTCCTCCATGACTCCCAGATTGATCAGGCTGTTGCCGAGCGTGCGCCCCATCAGGAATTCCATCGATATGTAGTAGACCCTCTTGGCGTCGTTGATGTAATAGGACTGCTGGGTATCAAGCCAGCGATCGACCAGAACATCACGGACAGCATACGCCAGCGCCTGGTAGAGGTCGGCCTTGGTGGCGGTATACTTGTCTTTGACCAGAGTATATTGCAGATGACGGAGAAAAGAGCGCTGCAGGTCAGCCGCAGTTGGTTTTTCAGCACAAGCCGGAGACGTATCAACCATGGTCATTACAGACATCCTTCAAACAGAGTTAACGGACGAAGAACTATATATATTTCTTAAGCTTAATGCAAGGAAGAGCATTCCATTTTAACATAAACTCTGCTATACTGCTCCTATGGGTGAGAAACTGATTTGCAATAATAAAAAAGCTTATCACGATTATTTTATCGAAGAGAAGTTTGAAGCAGGTCTGGTGCTGCAAGGGACGGAAGTCAAGTCGTTACGGGCGGGTATGGCAAATCTGAATGACGCCTTCATGTTGGTGCGCGACGGCGAGGCGTTTCTACACAACTTGAGTATTTCGCATTACGAGTTCGGCAACAACCAAAATCACCAAACGGATCGAAACCGCAAGTTGCTGTTGCACCGCAGTGAGATCGACCGTCTGTACGGCAAGATTCGCGAGAAGGGACTTTCGGTAATCCCGTTGCGGCTCTATTTCAAGGACGGCTTGGTGAAGGTCGAGATAGGTCTTGCTAAAGGCAAGAAGCTATACGATAAACGTGAGGATCTGAAGGCGAAGGACAGCCAGCGCGAGATGTCGCAAGCTTTGAAAGCAAGAAACCGGGATTAAACCGGTAAGTCATTCACAATTCAACAACGATTACAAATGGGGGTGTAAAGGTTTCGACAGGCGAAGATAGGTTCTGATTGCGCTGGGAGGATGGTGGTTGGCCTCTAGAATAATCCACTAAACAATAAATGCAAACAATACAACAACAGCTGCAGACAATTACGCCTTCGCGGGAGCAATTGCTGCTTAGTACCAGCCTTGGAATCTTCGGAATCCAAGCGAGCTAGAGGGTAGACTTAATTCCCTGTGTAACCCTTCGGCTGTCAAAAAGAAGTAATTGTAATGGGACGGCGAGGATGATCCGATAATCGTCGTATTTAGGAATCGGTTCCTGGTGCCTTGATTGATGGCTTACCTTGAACTTAAAACCATAGTCAATCTATCAGCGTAGATATTGGCATCGAAGAGCGTTTGGACGTGGGTTCGACTCCCACCACCTCCACCAATTAACAGTCCGGCACCATCCGGACACAACCAAAAGCCCTTGAGAAATCAAGGGCTTTTTCTTTTGTGTTGTCCTGTACCGTCCGATAGTGTACGTTTAAATCCAAGGTTTTAGGGGGTGCTTTTTACACTGATATACCCCTAGAGCGAAATGAGTACCCCGAAAGCTACAAATAGGATACCCCGAAAAGGAGATCAGTCCCATGTCTAAAAGGATTGTGCCACTGACTGACATCCAGGTAAGCAAGGCAAAACCGAAGGATAAACCGTATAAGCTGGCTGACGGTGGTGGTCTATTTCTGCTGGTCACCCCAAAGGGTGGTAAGTTATGGCGATGCAAATATCGCTTTAACGGAAAAGAAAAACTCCTCTCTTTCGGCACCTACCCTGCCCTATCCCTTGCCGATGCCAGACAACGCCGTGAGGAAGCCAAGAAACTGTTGGTGAATGGCGTTGACCCCGGCGAAATGAAGAAGTCTCTTAAACAGGCCAAGATTGTACTTGAGGAAAACAGCTTCGAGATCGTGGCGCGTGAATGGCATACCAAGTTTTCCGGGCAATGGACTTCCGGACATGCCATTACGATCATGAGCAGGCTTGAACGTGACGTGTTCCCTTGGCTTGGAGCAAAGCCGGTATCAGAGATCAAACCGGTTGACCTGCTTTCGGTATTACGCAGGGTTGAGGACAGGGGGGCGCTTGAAACTGCACATAGAATCAGAACGATTGCAGGACAAGTGCTACGTTATGCTGTGGCCACCGGACGGGCTGAGCGTGATATAGCAGCAGACTTGCGGGGAGCTTTGCCACCGACACAGGAAAGGCACCATGCAGCAATTACTGACCCGAAAGAGGTAGCCGAGCTACTGCGCGCTATAGACGGCTTTCAAGGCACGTTTCATGTCAAGTGCGCCCTTAAGTTGTCACCGATGCTGTTCGTACGTCCTGGAGAATTACGGCAGATGGAGTGGGAAGAGATCGACTTTGAAGAAGAACGTTGGAACCTCCCGGCGGAAAAGATGAAGATGAAACAGGCTCACATTGTGCCGCTCTGTAATCAAGCTCTGACAATCCTAAAAGAACTTCAACCTTTGACTGGATATGGCAGGTATGTTTTCCCTTGCCATCGCTCACCATTACGGCCCATGACAAACAACGCTATCAACGCCGCTCTTCGACGTATGGGGTACACATCCGATGAACAGACAGGGCACGGATTCAGGGCGATGGCTCGAACGATCCTTGACGAGGTTTTGCAAGTCCGGCCTAACTTCATTGAGCACCAGCTGGCGCATGCAGTGAAAGATCCAAACGGCAGGGCGTATAACAGGACGGCTCACCTTGCTGAGCGAAAAAAGATGATGCAGCTTTGGGCGGACTATCTGGATGGATTGAAGTCAGGGGCGAAAGTGATACCGCTTAAGCAAAAGGCAGCATGACAAGTTTCGTGGAAAAGTCCGGTTTGGATCGCTAATTTTTTAGCGCTGGGATTGAGGCTTGCCGAAGTATACCTGTACATCAAGGCAGAACTTCTCGTCCTGCTGGAAAATATTGCGGGGGCGATTGCTGATTCATTAAATACATAGGCTTATTCATTGTTACATAAATCAACTGGTACTTGCGCAGGCAACTAACGCATTTACCTGAATGATTATTGATAAAAGTCCCCTACTTGATTTTTTTACTTGAATATTTTTTTCGCTTTCGGTAGCAGTCATTTACGGGCGACATTGGACCGCTAGATATGAATGACATTTACCCCCTAGTCATAGAGACATTGCAGTTCTGCGTAGGTAGCCGCAGGCAACTAACTCATTTCACCTGAATGATTATTGATAAAAGTCCCCTACTTGATTTTTTTTGTTGAATATTCCATACGGTTTCGGTAGCTGTCATTTATGGACGGCATTGGACCACAAAACATGGAGACATTTATGAATGACATTGACCCCTTAGACATAGAGATATTATTGTCATACCTCGTGCAGGAAGTTACCGGCATTAAGAATGGTTCTGATACAACAATTTTTCTGTGGGATAATGGCAGCATTCACAACACCATTCCGCCTACTACCGGCTCGTTGCGAGGATCAGAGCTGTTTAGGAAAATCAGGCATCTCCCACCAAAAAAGAAATTTACCGGGGAGATGCAAATCCATCGACAAGGAGGTGAGGTAAAAAACTGGTTTTTTGAAGAAACAATCTGACTGTCACAGCGCTTGTTAGCACCTTGATATAGACGTCATTGACCATCTGATTTCTTGGTGCGGCAGGAGACCTACCTGACAGCACAGTTCTCATACCTCCTCCTCAACCAGGATCCAAATGGATCGCTGGGTCTTCCGGGGCTGGGATAAAGGCGTGAGCGAAACCGAGGCGAAGTATTGCTTAGGTATCGCCACGCCTTTTTTTGTGGCTGAATACCAGAAGAGGAGTAACACATGGATTCAAATCTGAAGTGGCAACTGGAAGAAATTGACCGGTTGCTCAGAATTGACAGTGTTTTAGAAATTGTGCCGGTCGCCAGAAGTACGTGGTGGTCGTGGTGTGCACAGGGCATAGCGCCCGCACCGATCAAGTTATCCGAAAAGGTAACTTGCTGGAGGCTGTCGGACATTAAGGCTTTTATTGAGAATGGAGGTCCAAAATGACCTCCAGACGAGACGCATTCATATCTGAAATGTATCGACATGGCCTTGAGATCGATGCCCACATTATTGCTGACGGCAGGTTACATCGTTTCCATGTGCCGGGAGACCGAAAAGGCACAAAGAACGGTTGGTATATTCTGTACGCTGACTTCCCAACAGTCGGCGTTTTTGGATGTTGGAAGCGTCATATAAAACGCTACTGGCAACCAAATAAAAACAACAGCTTGACAGTTGCAGACCTGAGAAAAATCAAAGAACGTGCGAATGATCTGCAGGTGCAATTAGATCGCGAGTTCAAGGCTGAGCTTGCAGCACTGCGTGAGTCTGAAGACCTTTGGCATAATACCAAGCCAGCCACTAATAATCATAGTTACCTGGTTTGGAAAGGAGTCCGCTCTCACGGACTTAGATACCATCAAGGTGCTCTCCTCGTCCCACTATCTGATCCTGATGGGAACTTCCACGGCCTACAACGGATATGGCAAAATGGAGACAAGCGCTTCCATAAAGGAACCATAACTACCGGTCATTTCCATATAATCGGAGAGGCCAACATGGCAACACTATTGGTCTGTGAGGGTTACAGCACTGGTGCAACGCTACATGAAATCACAGGTCATGCCGTAATTGTGGCTTTTGGGTGCGGTAATCTCCGACCGGTTGCCGAGGCCGTCCGGGCAGCTTGGCCGACCTCTAGGATCATAATATGCGCCGACGATGATTATAACGAACCCGACAACCCTGGTATGTCAGCGGCCGTTGAGGCAGCAGCAACAATAAATGCTGAGTTGATCGTGCCACAATTCCCCAGCACCAGAGGCGTAACCGATTCTGACTTCAATGATCTGTTCCGACTTTCTGGCCCCACACCTATTCTAGAATACTTTAACGGCAAAGGAGTACACCATGACAATGTTTAAAACACATATTTATAAGGATGCTAGGCACTCAGCTAGTAAAAAAAGAACACCTATTAACCCAAAAGATCTCTTTCAGTTTAAATATGATGAAACTCCGCTTCCCTATTTTGAAATAGCACCGGCAAAGCTGCTGACTGATCCGAGGTATATCCAACTTACTCCCCAGGATCAGGGCCATTTTTTACGATTGATAATGCTGATATGGCTGGATAAATGTAGTTACGTTCAGTTCCCTGCGGCAATGGCCCCCAAAATGGGTATGGGGACAGAAGAGTGGGTTGATCTAGAGAAGCGCCTGCTCGACGCGGAGCTTCTGGATATTTCGCCTGATGCACCATACATAATACAGCCTTCTTTACGCGAGCAGTACCTTATGAATAGGCGAACTAATGAAAACAAAAAACGTATGAAATTCGCAAATGCGAGCGCAGTTGCGAGCGCAACATAAATCTAAATCTAAGTCTAAATCTAAGCATCCCCCAAGAGATTGAATATAGAGGGGGTTATTAGGTTAATCGTACTGGTCTAAGCAGCCAGCCCGCCTGCCTGCTTAGGCCAGTACTGATACAACCAAAGTTGACTGGATATTCTGAGTGATATTTGGAGAGGCTTGAAACGGTTTTGCTTGGGGGTGGATATAAAATGTTTATGGTAGGGGAGACAAATAGAGATGTTTTTCAGATATTTATTCAGTTTAACTCGCTTATTCAGAGCTGTACAATCACACCAGATCAATGCATGCAGGAGAATCAATGTGTGAATTATTAACCAGGTCAGATACTTTATGGGCGGACATTTCAGCGGTAGGGAATGGCAGGAAGAGCGGTTGCAATTGTAACGGGTCATGCATGTTGTGACTCAACCAGAGAGAGATCGTATCTGGATGGAGTATCACCGGCATACGTTGCAAAGTGCCGTAAGCTCTTTTCAGCCAACTTCAATTGGTTTCTCCCAGAATTCCGCAACATCGCTCAGAATACGATCTGAGACCAGTTCTGCAGCATCAGAATCGAACCAGTCTGCCGGCATCGCCCGGCTATAACCTGGCTCCAGAAACCTTCCATCCATCAGGATTACAATACCGCGATCAGTCTCGGAACGAATGACCCTCCCGGCAGCCTGAATGGCCTTGGCCATTGCTGGTATCGTGTAGGCGTAATCGAAACCGGCGCCATAACTGCGTTGGTAATACGCCCTCATCTGCTCGCGTTCGAGGTCGAATGTGGGCAACGGCGGGCCGACCACGAAGGCCCCGATCACCATTTCACCCGCATAGTCCATCCCCTCGGAGAATGAGCCGCCCTGCACGGCAAAGACGATCGTCGGAACGCTCAGGGTGCGAAGGTTCTCGACGATTTCCTCTATGCCGGCGGCTTTCATGCCACGCTCCTGCCGTAATACGGTGAAGCCCTGCGGCGGTTTAAAGAGCGCAGCGACACGTTCAAGAAATTCAAAACTCGGCAGGAAGACGAAATAATTCCCGCTCCGCAAAGCCGTGATCCGCTGAACAGCATCGGCGATCTTGTGATAGTTGCGTTCGCGGTGACTGTAGCGGGTGGATATTTGGGGGATGATCAGCAGCTTGCGCAGATCACTCGGAAACGGACTTTCGAATTCTGCTGTTTTTACTCTCCCGCTATCAAGAGCGGAAAGGCGCACGTAATAGTCAAAGGGCTTCAGAGTGGCCGAGAAGCCCACAATCTGATCGTACTCCTTATAGCACTCCTTCAGCATAGCCGAGGCATCGCAGCAGGTTATTTTTACGGTGCCGCCGGTTGGATGGGGATAAAAGGCCGTAAAGAACTCCTGCCGGTCAGGATCTCCGACGAACTCCAGCGTCTCCGTGAATTCCGCCCAGTAGTAGCAGAGGCGCAGAATCACATCCTGGTTCGGTATCTCCACGCCGGAGTCGAGATAACGGGACAGAAAAGTGCTAAGACGGGCATGCTGGTCGCGGAATAGCTCCATTGGCGGCTCAATCCGGTGCGACTTTGCGCTATCACCCTTCTGACAGGCTGCAACAGCCTGAAGGCAGCCGTCAAGAAGTTCCTCGGCCTCATAGCGGAACCGCGCGTTGGCCTTCCGGATCTCGTCACGCATTTTTTCCAGAATGACCGATGAGAGTGCTGGCGAATAGTAATCCATGGCACGGGCCGGAAGATTATGAGCCTCATCGATCACCAGGTTCGGCTTGCCTGTCTGATCGACGCCGATATCCGTCATGCGGCCCAGCGCCGAGCGTGGGGCAAATACGTAGTTGTAATCGCAGATAACGATGTCCACCTCTCGGGCACTGTCCAGCTGCAACTCAAACGGGCAGACCTGGTACTGTTCACCCAGGTCGCGAAACGTGCGGGCATTCAACTTCCTTTTCTTTGCCAACTGGTCGAGAATCCCATGTTCATAAATCTTCCCGTAATAGTTGCGGGCATACTCACAATAGTCGGGATTGCACAGCGGTTCATTCTTTAAGCATATTTTGCTTTTCGCCGTAATCGAGAGTGATTTGAGTTTTGCACCCGTTTCCTGAAAGCGAGTGACGGCGTCCTCTGCCACAGAATGCTGACTGTTCTTCGGAGTCACATATACGACACGCTGACCACGGCCCAGGGCTTCCTTCAAAACAGGAAAGAGTACTCCGACAGTTTTCCCAAGGCCTGTTGGAGCCTGAATGAGCATCGGATGCTTCTCTTTCATGAACTCTTCGATTGTCTGCATGAGTTCGATCTGGCCAGAACGCGGGTTTTCAAAAGGAAAAACAAAGTTAGAAGCCACCTTGCGGCGCCTGGCGGCGCGTTTTTCTGCCAGCTTCGCTTCAGCCACCAGTTCGTCAAGACGGAGGTCGAGCCATTGCTCATAAAGACGAAGATCAAGCACAATTTCCAGGTTATCAGCGTCACTGTTACGGGAGGAGACCAGATGAAAGGAAAGTTCGGGGAGAATGTGGTGTTCACGCCAGAAGAAGTAACCGTAGGTCTGAAGCTGTAAACAATATGGGTGATCCATCGGGTTATCAGTCAGACGGTGTGACAGCTCCCGGATGTTGAAAGTAGTTTTGATCTCCTCAATTTTGGGTAGATCGTGACGAAATATTCCGTCCATCCGCCCATCAATCCGGAATGAATAACCGCCTCGTTCAAAGAGACTGCTGACGAGAACTTCAGATTGATACAAGGGATCATTCTTTGCTCTCTGCTTCTGCACCCGGACGTGTATTTCCTGCCCGTCAGCTGCTGAGCGGCTGTAGCCTGAATGTGCTTCTATGCTGCCGGACCGTGGCGCTGGCAGTGCAAAATCACGGACCGGTATGGAAATAAGTTTCTTCATTTCTTTAATTGAAATGTCATATCTCCCTGAGGATTTCAATCTGCCGCTGGATGAAGAAACCAATGTTATTGTACATCCACATGTTTGATTCCATCTGGTCGCCACGAAGGTGGTATCACATGGCAACCTGAGCTTGCTTTTTCAGGCACCAGACTCCCGAAGGTCACCGCCATACTGCCGAAGCGATCATTTATTTTATCCATGGCCTGCGTCGCAAACAGCTTCTTCCTCTCATCCTCAAACAGTGGCAACTGCTCCGCCTGGTGCTTCAGATTGGAAAGACTGACTCCCAGGAGCCTGACCGGCTGTTCCAGTTCGACAGTAGCGAGGATTGACAATGCCGCTTTGTATATATCGTCACTCTGATTGATATAGTTCTTCAGCGTCGTCTGTTTACCCCAACTGGAGAAAAAATCCGCATAGCGCACGTATAAATGAATTGTCTTCCCTGAGACGTTGTATTTCCTCGCCCTACTCCCGACCATTTCCGAGAGCTGCAGCAGAAAGCGCCTGATCTCTGCCGGGTCATCGATATCCCGCTCCAGGGTTCTTGAATGCCCGACCGACTTCACCTCGTCTTCCTCCCCGTACTGAACAACCGAAGAATGGTCTATTCCCAGCCCCATATGCTTGAGCCGTGAACCGATGATCCCGAACTTTTTAGTTAAGCGTGCTTCGTCGCACCTCCCCAGTTCCCCACAGGTGTAGATAGACATCATGTTGAGGTGCCGTTGCATCTTCTTGCCAATGCCACAGAGTTCATTGATCGGCATTCGCTCCAGTACCCGCGAAACATCATCCGGGGAGATAATAGTTAGACCGTCAGGCTTCTGCATGTCACTGGCCAGCTTTGCCAGGAGCTTATTGGGGGCGATACCGATAGAACAGGTGATGCCGAAGCTGTGTCTGATGCGGGCTTTGATCAGATAAGCTATAGATACGGCACT
>Ga0123338_10003376_pt1 | contig 14403 bp, 19 predicted proteins | sample grotaG_FD_89793 | JGI IMG/M metagenome (GOLD analysis project Ga0123338, IMG submission 89793) | Glacier valley bacterial and archeal communities from Borup Fiord, Nunavut, Canada, to study Microbial Dark Matter (Phase II) -... | ecosystem: Environmental > Aquatic > Freshwater > Ice > Glacier ... | reverse complement strand
TGACGGTCGGGAGCACGTTCATGCCGCCGCCCGCACATAGCCCTGGGCTTCGAGCTCATGCGCCAGCTCCGGCCCGCCCGAGCGCTCGATCCGGCCCGCCACCAGCACATGTACCCGGTCCGGCCGCACATAATCGAGCAAACGCTGATAATGCGTAATCATCAGGAAGGCGCGGTCGGGCGAACGCATCGCGTTGATCCCGTCCGCCACCACGCGCAGCGCATCGATATCGAGCCCGCTATCGGTCTCGTCGAGCACCGCGAGCCGCGGCTGCGCGAGCGCCATCTGCACCATCTCGTGCCGCTTCTTCTCGCCACCCGAAAAGCCGACGTTCACCGGGCGCTTCATCATGTCCATCGACAGCCCCAAGCGCTCGGCATCGGCACGCGCGCGCTTGAGGAACTCGCCCGCGCCAAGCTCGGCCTCGCCGCGCTGCTTGCGCTGCGCGTTCAGCGCCTCGCGCATGAACGCGACGCCCGAGACGCCGGGAATTTCGACCGGATACTGGAACCCCAGGAACAGCCCCGCCGCCGCGCGCTCGTGCGGCGCGAGCGCGAGCAGGTCGTGCCCATCAAGCGTCACCGTGCCCGCAGTCACCTCATACCCCGGTCGCCCGGCGAGCACATAGGCGAGCGTGGACTTGCCGGCACCGTTCGGCCCCATGATCGCATGGACCTCGCCCGCGTTCACCTCGAGCGTGAGGCCGTTCAGGATCGACTTGCCGTCGATTTCAGCGTGGAGGTCGGTAATATTCAGCACTATTTGGCCTTTGTGGGGTTCTGCCGCTCGACGATCGTGATCACCGCGCGCGAGCGGATATCGTCTTCGAGGTCCTTGATCGATGCGTCCGCCACATTCGCCGCCTGGCCGGGCGAGGTCTTGGGGTGGCCGATGCGGTAGAAATCCGCCGTCTTCGCCGCGAGCACGGCGCGCGCGGGAGCGCATTCGGCGATCATGCGGTCTGCGATCGTGCCCGCAACATCGCCCGCGACCGACTCCGCCTTGGTCTTGGCGTCGACACAGGTCCCGTAGGCGCGCGTCAGCCGATCCACATCGGCGCGCGCAGCCTCGCCTTGCGCGCGCGGGCGCGCGGATGGTTTGCCGCCATCGCAAGCCGCCAGCACAAACAGTGCGAAGGATCCGGCAAGCAGCAGGCTGGTCATTGGCAGACGTCGGCTCACCCGACGCTCCCTTCAAGATTGACCCCCAGCAGCTTCTGCGCCTCGACCGCGAACTCCATCGGCAGTTGCTGCAACACCTCGCGGCAGAAACCGTTGACAATCAGCGCGACCGCGCTCTCGGGATCGAGTCCGCGCTGCTGCGCATAGAACATCTGGTCGTCGCTGATCTTGCTGGTGGTGGCCTCATGCTCGATCTGCGCGCCGGGGTTCTTGACCTCGATATAGGGCACGGTGTGCGCGCCGCACCTGTCGCCGAGCAACAGTGAATCGCACTGCGTGTAGTTGCGCGCGCCCTCGGCGCTCGGCCCGACGCGCACCAGACCGCGATAGGTGGAGTTGCTCCGCCCCGCCGAAATCCCCTTGGCCACGATCCGGCTGCGCGTGCCCTTGCCCAGATGGATCATCTTGGTGCCGGTATCGGCCTGCTGGCGATTGTTCGTCAGCGCCACCGAGTAGAACTCGCCCTGCGAATAATCCCCCGCAAGCACGCACGATGGGTATTTCCACGTCACCGCAGATCCCGTCTCCACCTGCGTCCACGAGATCTTGGAATATTCGCCCCGGCACAGCCCGCGCTTGGTTACGAAATTATAGATGCCGCCCACGCCCTCGGCATTGCCCGGATACCAATTCTGCACGGTCGAATATTTGATCTCGGCATGCGCGCCGGCAATCAGCTCCACCACGGCCGCGTGTAGCTGGTTTTCGTCGCGCATCGGCGCGGTGCAGCCTTCCAGATAGGACACATAGGCCCGGTCCTCGACCACGATCAGCGTGCGTTCGAACTGGCCCGTATTCTCGGCGTTGATGCGGAAGTACGTCGAAAGCTCCATCGGGCAGCGCACGCCCTCGGGCACGAACACGAACGTGCCGTCGCTGAACACCGCGCTGTTCAGGGCGGCGAAGTAGTTGTCGTGCGCAGGCACTACCGAGCCCAGATGCTTCCGCACCAGCTCGGGGAAATCATGCACCGCCTCGCTGATCGAGCGAAAAATCACGCCTGCGCTCTCCAGTTCGGCGCGGAACGTCGTCGCCACTGACACGCTGTCGAACACCGCGTCCACCGCCACGCGCCGCGCACCCTCCACGCCCGCGAGCACTTCCTGCTCGCGGATGGGGATGCCCAGCTTCTCGTAGGTGCGCCGGATTTCGGGATCGAGTTCGTCGAGCGAGCCAATCGTGGCCTTCGCCTTGGGAGCGGCGTAATAATAGGCGTCCTGATAGTCGATCGGCGGCACGTCCAACTTCGCCCAGTCGGGCGGTGTCATCGTCAGCCACCGCCTATACGCCTTCAGCCGCCACTCGAGCAGCCACGCGGGCTCGCCCTTCTTGCTCGAAATAAAGCGGACTGTATCCTCGCTCAAACCCTTGGGCGCAAATTCGGTCTCCACATCGGCGGAGAAGCCCCACTTGTAAGTCGCAGCCTCGTCCGCCAGCGCGGCGACATCCGCGTTCGGCCCTTCGTAATCCATCACACGATCTCCCGCCGACCGGCCAACTGCCCCAGCGTCACTGCTGCAAGTGCGCCGCGCACCGCGGTGTTTACACCGGGCCAATGGTCGCGCGCGGTGCAGTCCGCATTGATTTCGCACGTATCGTTGCCGCGCGCCACGCACGCGGTCAGCGCGATCGGCCCGTCCACCGCCTCTACGATGTCGGCCAGCGTAATCGTCTCCGCGCAGCGCGACAGCTTGAACCCGCCGCCCACGCCGCGCGACGATACCAGCAGCCCGGCCCGCGCCAGCGCATTCAGCAGCTTGGCCGCAGTCGGCATCGGCAGCCCGGTCTTGCCTGCGATGCGCGTCGCGGACGCGCAGCCGTCGCAGCGCGCGGCCTCCGTCATTACGACGACTGCATAGTCGGCAAGGTTGGTCAGGCGCATCATATAATCGGAGTACTCCGCTCCGGTATCAGATGGGCCGAAAGGGGAGCGCGATCAAGGCGCACCCGGCGGCGCGGGGTAAACCTGTCGCCACGCGGTGATCGCCACGCTCTGGAACAGTCCGGCGAGAGAATAGGGATCTTCGGCGGCAAACGCATAGGCGTCGCGGCGGTCCGCGCAGTCCAATATGATCAGACTGCCCATTGGCGCCCCGTCGAGGTCGAGCAGTGGACCACCGCACAAGATACGCTGCGCCACCCGGTCCAGATAGGCGAGGTGCGCGGCCCGGGTCTGCGCGCGCAGTTCCACGCTTCCGGGTTTGTCGAGGCAATGGATGGCGAACAATGGCATGGCCGCTCCCCGGCGCGGCCGCTCGCGCCCGCTCCCGCCTTAGAGGGGCACGGCCGCACCCGGCAAGCCCGCCTCGCAAGGCGCCGCCCCGTCCCCGGGGCGGCGCGTCGCAGCGTCTAGCGCTTGCCCGCCGCCGGAGCGGCCGTGCGCTTGGTGCCGAGGCCGATCTTCTTGGCGAGCGTCCGGCGCTGCTGCGCATAGTTCGGCGCGACCATCGGGTAATCGTTCGGGAGATTCCACTTCGTCCGATATTCGTCGGGCGTCAGGTTGTAGTGCGTCATCAAGTGGCGCTTGAGCATTTTCAGTTTCTTGCCGTCCTCGAGGCACACGATAAAATCGGGCTTGATCGAGGCGCGCACCGAAACGGCGGGCTCCTGCTTGGTCTCGGGAGCCTTGGTTTCGGTGCCCAGCTTGGCGAGTGTGTTGAACACATGCTCGATCAGGTTGGGCACGTCCGAAACAGCGACGGTGTTGTTGGCGACGTGGCTGGAGACGATTTCCGAAGTCAGCGTCAGCAGGCCCTCGTGGGCCTCGGTGCGATCGTTCATTGGGCGGGTATCCTTCATATGCAAAACTCACAGGCATTGCTGGCGCGCGCTATGCTCGCGGTTGCCGCGCATTGCAAGCCTGTTCTTGACCGTCGTTTGCGCTTTTACTGTCGGTCGTCACGCGGCGTCGCATCGTGATCGCATCGTGCCGCCGCCGGTCGCTCCCGCCGTAATAGCCCTTGCGTCGGCCGACCGCCTCGAAGCCTTGTCCCGCATACAGCGCGAATGCGGCATCATTAGCTTCGCGCACTTCGAGGAAGATCGTCTCTGCGCCGAGCCGCCTGACCTGCTCCACCGCGCGCGCGATCAATGCCGCGCCTACGCCCTGTCTACGCCACGTCGGCGCAACCGCGACCAGCAGCAGCTCCGCCTCCTCGGCAGCGTAGCGCGCGAGGCTGAAACCGATCACCTGCCCGCAGTGAAGGGCAACCTCGCCCACCCGATCGTTGCTGGTCAGCGCGCCCGTCACCTGGCCCGCGTTCCACATTTCGCCGAACGCGGGATCGAATGCCGCCTCGATCACCGCTAGGATAGCGGGCGTGTGCGCGGTCGTCGCGCGGGCGAAGGCGATCATACTTGCGGTTTGGCGTCCGGCGCGCGGATGTAAAGGGGGGCGGCGGGAACGCGGTCGCCCGGCTGCAGCAATGCGGCCGCGCGCGCATCCGCACCGCGCGCATCCGTCCACCCCGGCAGCGCGGGCAAAAGCGCAACCCCGTTTCCCGCCACCGCACCAATCCCGGTCGCCATCGCCGCCGCCGCCGCTGGGTCGAGCGCGATCGTCGGCCCTGCCGGCCCCGCACGGCTCCACGCGCGTGCGAAGACTTCGCCGCGCAGCGCGTCGAGCACCACCAGCAATCGATCCGGCGCGCCGGGCAATGCGAATGCCGCGCGCGCCACCAGCGCATCGCCGCCTACGCCGTCGACCGCGCATCCCCATGCCAGCGCGAACGCGCGCGCCGCCGCCAGCCCGACGCGCACACCGGTGAAACTGCCCGGCCCCACATCGACAACGATGCGCGATGGCCGCGTCACCGCCGCCGTCGCCATCAGGTCCGCCACCATCGGGATCAGGCGCTCGGCATGGCCGCGCCCGATCTCCTCATGCCACGCCGCAACCACCGCGCCCGCATCCAGCAAAGCGACCGAGCAAGCCGAATGCGCGGTTTCGATAACGAGAATCAGACCGCGCGCACCTCGGTCACTTCGGGCACGTAATATTTTAGCAGGCCCTCAATCCCATGCTTGAGCGTCGCAGTCGAAGACGGGCAACCCGAACATGCACCCTTCATCTTCAGGCTAACCACGCCGCGATGGAAGCCGCGATAGACGATATCGCCCCCATCCCCCGCCACCGCCGGGCGCACGCGCGTATCGAGCAGCTCGCGGATTTGCTCGACGATCTCTGCATCCGCCGGATCGTCCGCCAGCGCTTCCTCGTCCGCGCCCGCCAGGATCGGCGCACCGCTCGCCAGATGGTCGCTAAGCACGCCGAGCACGAGCGGCTTCAGCCCCAGCCAATCGCCCTCCGCCGTCACAGCCACGAAGTCGCGCCCGATCAGCACGCCCGTCACATCGCCGAGCGCGAACAAAGCAGCGGCGAGCGGTGAGCGTTCCGCCGCCTCGGGCGAATCGAACTCGGCGGGGTCTCCTTCGAGCAGCGTCTGCCCGGGCAGGAATTTCAGCGTCGCGGGATTGGGGGTGCGCTCGGTCTCGATGAACATTGCGGACACATGGCCCCCACCCGCCCGCCGATCAAGTCAGCGCATCGAGTTCGCGCTCGCTCAGGCCGCCAGGCACGATCGCCACAAGGCACGGCAAATCGGCCGCGCGCTCGCCGGTGAAGAAGGCGATCAATGGCCCGGGCGCGCCCTTGGTCGCCGTTGCCAGCACCAGCATCGCGATCGATCGATCCTCGTCGATCACGTCCAGCACCTGTTCTGTCACCTCGCCCTCGCGCAGCAGCGTGGTGGGCGTCAGCTCCGAATGCGCCTCCGCCTCGGCGGACAGGCGCGCCAGCAAAGCGTCCGCCTTGGTCATTGCCTCATCGCGCATCGCGGCCTGCACGCCGCCCCATTCGACGAAATCGGGCGGCCTCACCACAAGCAGCAGCAGCAGAGCCCCGCCCACATGCGCCGCACGCTGCGCTGCATAGCGCAGCGCGATGCGGCACTCTTCGGTCTCGTCAATCACGACCAGATAGGTGCGGCGCGCGGTTCCCACGCTCCGCATCTAATCAGTTATGCCGAGGGGCGGAAACCGTCGTTTTGCCCTTGTCGTCGATCGAAACGCGCACCGTCTCGCCCGAGCGGCCCGGGAAATTCACGAACATGCCCTGGATAAGCCCCGGCACGAGGCGTGTGAGGTTGTTCGTCTCGCTGTGCGCGATCGCATGGCCCTCGAACACGCTGTCGTTCGAACTCGTGCGACGTATCTCCATGTCGAGGTAGCCGGTATATTGCGTGTAGCTGTAGACCTCGGGATAGTCCCAGCCGCCCCAGCCCCAGAACGGATCGTAGAAGCCACCGTAGCCGAACCGGCCGAAACCGCCGAAGCGTCCGTAACCGCCACCGAAGCCACCGAAGCCACCACCGAAGCCGCCGCCGAACCCACCGTAGCCACCGCCGAAACCGCCATAGCCGCCGCCTAAGCCCGGCCGCGTCTCGATCTTCTCGCGTCCCTGATCGACGCCGTAGTCGAGCGTAACCACCAGTGTCGCCTGGCTGGCCGAGGGCGCGGACTGATAGCCCGCCTGCACCAGCCGCTGGCTCACCTGCTCGGCATAGGTGCGAAACTCGATGCTGCCCGCACGCGACACATCGCGCGGCTGCACCACGAAGCTGCCCTGCGCCGCCGTCGAGGTCAGCATGTTGAAGCGCGTCACGCGCGCAGTGAACGGCGTCGCGCACGCAGCAAGCAGCATCAGCGACAGAAGCGGAGCGGAACGAGCGATACGCATGGGCACACCTTTGTTCTTATTCTGTTTAGGCACTACGCGCGAAGCCGTGAATTGGTTCTGAATTGCACGCGCGTAACGACTGCAACGTCCGAGCGCCGATTCCACAAATGGGCTCAGCCGAGGAACCCCACAACCCGCCGCACCTCGTCCAGCACCGGCCCCGCAATCGCCCGCGCGCGCTCCGCTCCCGCCGCGAGCGCGGCATCTAACGCGTCCGGCGCGGATTCGAGCGCGCGCAACCGCGCCGAGATCGGCCCCAGCCGCTCGACCAGACGCTGCGTCAGCGCGGGCTTGAACGCACCGAACCCCTGGCCGCCGAACCGATCGAGCACCGCCTGCGGCGTCTCGTCGCCGAGCGCGGCATGAATGCCCACCAGATTGCGCGCCTCCGGCCGTGCCGACAGTTCCGCCTCGCTTGCAGGCAGCGCGTCCGCATCGGTCTTCGCGCGCCTGATCTTGTCCGCAATCGCATCCGCATCGTCCGTCAGGTTGATCCGGCTCATGTCGCTCGCATCGGACTTGCTCATTTTGGCGCTGCCGTCGCGCAAACTCATCACGCGCGCCGCGCCCTTGGGAATAATCGCCTGCGGATAGGGGAACAGGTCCACGCCGAAATCGGTGTTGAACTTGGTGGCGATATCGCGCGCCAGTTCCAGATGCTGCGTCTGGTCTTCCCCCACGGGCACATGCGTCGCTTTATACGCGAGCACGTCGGCCGCCTGGAGCACGGGATAGGCATAAAGCCCGACCGATGCACCCTCGCGGTCCTTGCCCGCCTTGTCCTTGAACTGCGTCATGCGGTTGAGCCATCCCACTCGTGCCGTGCACTCAAGGATCCACGCCAACTCGGTATGTTCGCGCACCCGGCTCTGGTTGAACAAGATCGCGCGCTCCGGATCGATCCCGCACGCGAGCAGCGCCGCCGCCATCGCACGCGTGCCCGCACGCAGTTCGGCGGGGTCCTGGTGCACCGTGATCGCGTGCAGATCGACCACGCAATAGATGCACTCGTACTCCGCCTGCATCGCCACCCACTGCCGGATCGCGCCCAGATAATTGCCCAGATGGAGTTGGCCGGTGGGCTGGATGCCCGAAAATACGCGTTTCATGGCATCGGCTGTAGCGGTGGCGCGCGCCGCCGCGCAAATTGCGCGCGCAAATCGCCCAGCCGGAACGCGCCCAGCGCCAGCGCGACTCCCAGATAGGCCGCGAACCCCGTGCCGCACAGCAGCGCCAGCGCGCCCACCCGCGCCGCGAGCCCGCCGGTCATGAACGGCGCGACCACGCCGTTCAGCGCCAGCAATACCCCCGCCATCGCCACCGCCGCTGCAAAGAGCCGCCCCGCGCTCCGCTTGAGCCGCGCATCGAGCGTCAAATGACCGCGCCGGTGCAGCGTGCGATACAGCAGCCCCGCATTCACCCACGCCGCCACCGCCGTCGAGAGCGCCAGCCCCACCTGCGCGAGACTCCAAACGGTCGTGATATTGCCCACGAAATTGACCGCGACCGACAGCACCGCGATCCGCACCGGCGTGCGCGTATCGGAGCGCGCATAGAAGCCCGGCGTCAGCACCTTGATCAGCACATAAGCCGGAAGCCCGAGCGAAAACGCCGCGAGCGCGCGTGCGGTCTGCACGCTGTCCCCGCCCGTGAACGCGCCGTGCTGCAGCAGCCCCCGGATCAAAGGCAGCGCACTCACCACCAGCGCCACCGCCGCCGGAAATGTGAGCAGCAGAACGAGTTCGAGCGCGCGGTTCTGCGTCCGCTCGGCCGTTGCCGCATCCCCCGCCCCGAGCGCGCGGCTGAGCGCAGGCAGGATCGCGGTGCCCACCCCCACGCCCACCAGCCCCAGCGGCAACTGGTTCAGCCGGTCTGCATAATAGAGATAGCTCACCGATCCCTGCGGCAGGAACCGTGCGGCCAGCAGCGTGGAAATCAGCAGGTTCACCTGCGCCGCCCCCGCTCCCAGCGCGGCGGGCGCGATCACGCGCAGCAGCGCCTTGACCTGCGGGGTCAGCCTCGGCGCGCGCAGCCGCAGACCCTGCCCGGCGCGCGCGCTCGCCCACGCCACCCACGCGAACTGGAGGATGCCAGCGATGCTGACCGCCACCGCCTGCCCGCGCGCGGTCGCGATATCGCCCTCGCCCCGGAACACGGTCAAACCCGCGATCAGGCACAGGTTGAGCAGCACCGGCGTCGCCGCATTGACCCAGAAGCGCCCGAGCGAATTGAGCACCCCGCCGAGCAGCGAGGCAAGGCTGATAAACAGCAGATAGGGGAAGGTGATCCGCGTGAACTCGGTGGTCAGCCGCAGCTTCTCGAGCGTCCCCTCGGCAAACCCGCCGGTCATCGCCCACACCACCGGGCCTGCTGCCACCAGCGCGAGCGCCGTGAACGCCAGCAGCAACGGCACCAGCACCGCGAGCACCTGCTCGGCGAATTCGCGCGCGGGGCCGGTATCGCCCCCCGCCTCGCCGATCTTGCGGCTGAACATCGGCACGAACACTGCCGAGAACGCCCCTTCTGCAAAAAGCGCGCGGAACAGGTTGGGCAGGCGGAAGGCGACGAGGAACGCGTCCGACGCGAAGCCCGCGCCCATGAAGCGCGCCATCAGCAGATCGCGCACGAAGCCGAGCACGCGGCTGACGAGGGTGAGGCCGCCGATCGTGGCGGTGGCGCGCACGAGGTTCATGGCAGCCGCGCCGCGCCTACGCCTTCGCCTTCACGTTCGTCACCTGGAACGCCGCCGCCTGCCACCGCTCATCCGCCCACACCCACACGCGGATGATCCGCACCGGCCCCTTGAAACGCACGCCGCGATAGCTCTCGTCCAAAGTCCACGTCGCGGTGAGCACCGCAGTGTCGCCATACAGCCGCACCGTCTCGCCGCCCGGCTCCACCGCGCGCATCAGCACGGTGCGCCCGCCCAGATTGGCGAGGTAGGTCGCACGATCGACCTGCTCGCCCAAGGCGCTCACATAAGCGAAATCGGCTGTCAGCAACGCGCCCAAGCCTTCGGCGTCGTTCGCCTTGTAAACCTCGATCCAGCGGCGTTCGGCCGCGATCACGCCTTCGGTGGAGCGGGTCAGGCCCGCCCGCCCTCCGTGATATCGGCTCCACCCGCCGCGCCCTGGTTCATGCGCGCCAGATACATCGACGCAAAATCGATCGGATCGAGCATCAGCGGCGCATAACCGCCATCGCGCGTCGCGTCGGCCACGATCCGCCGTGCGAACGGGAAGATCAGGCGCGGTGCCTCGACGATCAGGAACGGCTCGAGCGCTTCCTCGGGCACGTTCTGCAACGCGAACAGGCCGGCATAGACCAGCTCGACCGCGAACAGCGTCATGTGGTCGTTCTTCGCGTCCGCATTGATCTTGAGTTCCACCTCGAACAGCTCGTCGGTCGCCTTGCGCGCGTTCACGTTGACCGAAACCTCGATGCGCGGCGGGCCTTCCTGCTGCGAGGAGAAGCTCTGCGGCGCGTTCGGATTCTCGAAGGACATGTCCTTGGTATATTGCGCGACGATCCGCACCTGCGGCATCTGGTCAAGGCCGTTCGCCCCGTTCGTCGGCTGGAGTTCGCCGGGCTCGGCGAGAAGATCGTCTGCCATAAGATCGATATGTCCTGAAGCGGGGTGCTGAGTGCGAGCGGCTACCAGCGGCACAGCGCCGCCGCAAGCTTCATTGCCAGGCGACGCCCGTTGCCGTGCGCCATAATGCGCCTATTTCCTGGTCGGGAACGTTAGACGCGAATGGCGTTGCTTGCTAGGTTGCGAGTCGACGCGTGCAAAGGTGAAATATCATGGGCGGAAGCTGGTGGGTCGAAGTGCTGTTGCTGGCGATGCTCGCGGGCTTTATCGCGCTGCGCCTCGTGAATGTGCTCGGTCGGCGAACCGGCCATGAAAGCCCTGCACCCAATGAAATTTATCGCGGCGGCGCAGCCGAACTCTCGCCTGCTCCCACGTCGATCGAGGGACGGGTGCGCCCCGCGCCGGTGCTGCCCGAGGGTCTGCCCGCCGACGCGGTCGATGGTTTGACGGCAATCGCCGCGCTCGATCAGGGCTTCGATCCCGCGCGATTCCTCGATGGTGCAAAGGGGGCCTACAGCCTCATTCTGGGCGCGTTCTGGGCAGGCGATCTGTCCGAAGTGGAGCCGTTTGTCTCCGACGAGATTGCCGAACAGTTCAAGCGCGCCATCGCGGATCGCGCCACGACGGGTGTCAGTATTGAGAACCGCGTTGTTTCGGTCGATCTGGCGAAAATCGTCGCTGCGCACCTCGATGGAACGATGGCGGAGATCGTGGTCCGCTTCGATGCTGCAATTGCGGGTGTCACGCGCGACCGCGAAGGCCGCGTGATGGCGGGATCGACCTCGGATGCGGTGCGTGCGCGCGACGAATGGAGCTTCCGCCGCCATGTGAGCGCGCTCGATCCGAGCTGGCTGCTGGTGGCGACCGAGGCGCACGAGGAGTGATACGGGGCGCTCGCTTTTCCCCGCGCCCGGGGAAGTGGAGTCGGCGCAGCACAGGTGGGTCCCGGGCCGGGCGCGTCAGCCGCCACCGATTTGGCGAGCGGCACACATCCGACTAAGCCCGGCGTTGCCATGCGCCGGTTGTTGCCCATCTCCGTCTGTCTGCTGCTCGCCGCATGCGCGGGACGTATGCCCCTTCCCGGGACAGCAGCGCCGATTGCTGCCGATCCCGTTCGCCCCTCCCCTCCTCCTCTAACATCGTCTGCACCGCCGGTCGCACAGCCCGGCCCTGCCAATGCCGCCGGCCTTTCGGTCAGGCTCGCCGACTTTGCCGATCTCCCCGGCTGGCCCGGCGCCGATCCCGCCGCCGCGCTCGCAATACTGCGCCGGACCTGCCCCATGCTGCTGCGCCGTTCCGATGACAGCGGCCTTACCCGACCGTCCGACTGGATCGCCGTCTGTGCCGCTGCAACGATCCCCGGCGCGACTGCGCGTGCCGTGTTCGAGGCGGAGCTGATGCCGGTCACGATCGGCACCGGCTCCGGCCTCGATACGGGCTATTTCGAGCTGACGCTGGCGGGAACGCGCACGCGAGACGCCCTCGGTTCGACCCCGCTATACGCGCTCCCCGGCGATCTGATCGATGTCGATCTGGGCGCGTTTTCTCCCGCGCTCGCGGGCAAGCGCCTGCGCGGCCGCGTCGAGGGGCAGCACCTTGTCCCCTACCCGGACCGCGCGCAAATCGAAGACGGCGCGCTCGGCCCCGATGCGCCGGTAGTCGCCTGGGTCGCCGACCCGGTCGAGGCCTTCTTCCTCGCAATCCAGGGCTCGGGCCGCGTCGCGCTTGCGGATGGCACCGAACTGCGCGTCGGCTATGCGGGACAGAACGGGCGCGATTACACCGGCATCGGCCGCCTGATGCGCGAACGCGGGTTGCTCGGCCCGGGGCAGGCGACGATGGAGGGCATCGTGACGTGGCTGCATACGCATCCGGACGCGGGCCGCGCACTGATGCGCGAGAACCGAAGCTATGTTTTCTTCAAGCCGCTGACAGGCCCCGGTGCGCTGGGTGCGCTCGGCCAGCCGCTCGCGCCCGAAGCCGCCGTTGCTGCCGATCCGGCCTTCGTGCCGCTGGGCGCGCCCGTCTATCTCGCCACGCAAAGCGTCGATGGTCCGCTCACGCGCGTGGTGGTCACGGCGGATACGGGCGGCGCAATCAAGGGGGCGAACCGGTTCGATTGGTTCACCGGCGCGGGTGCGCGCGCGCGTCACCTCGCCAGCGGCCAGTCCGCACAGGGCCGCGCGTGGCTGCTGCTCCCGCGCGCCGCCGCCGAGCGCTTCCGTGCACCACCCCGCTGACCGCCTCACCCCCGCCGACCGCGCGCTGTGGCGGCGCGTGGCGGCAACGGTGCGCCCGCTGCCCGGCGTGGCGGCGGTGCAAGCCGAGCCTGTGCCGCCTCTCCCCACCCCGGCCAACCCTCCCCCTACTGGGGGGAGGGAAATGCGAGCCGAAGGCGAGCGAGGGAGAGGGACCACCCGCATCCCCACCTACACCCCGCCCCCGCACCCCGAGGACGCCACCCTCGATGGCGTCTGGGACCGCCGGATGCGCGGCGGGCGGCTTCGGCCCGATACGGTGATCGATCTGCACGGCCACACCGTCGAAGCCGCGCACGCAATCGTCGAAGACCGGCTGCGCGATGCCGCGCACATGGGCCAGCGGCTGATCCTGATCGTCACGGGCAAAGGCTCGCGCGGTCCTGCCGAGCGGCGCGGCGTCATCCGCGAATCGCTTGCGGACTGGCTGCAGCTCTCGCGCCTGCGCCCGCTCATCGCCGCGATGCGCCCCGCACACCCGCGCCACGGCGGCGGCGGGGCCTTCTATGTGGTCCTCCGCCGCGCCCGGTAGCCGCCCGCCGTGCTTCGTGGCAGGGACCAAGCGAACTTCCCCGGAGACCGCCGATGCGCCTGCTCGCCGCCCTGCTGATCGCCGCCGCCCCGCTCACCCCCGCCTTCGCCAAGCCTGCCGACATCGCTGCCGCCGTGGCGATGACGGATCGTCCCGCCGAAGATTTGAAGCTCGATGCCGGACGCAAGCCGGTCGAGGTGCTGACGTTCGAGCGGCTGGAAGAGGGAGACCGCGTGCTCGACTGGATGGCGGGGCAGGGCTATTATTCCGAACTGATGGCGCGCGCGGTCGGCCCCAAAGGCCATGTCGATGCGCTCAACCCGCCCGGTCTCGCGGGCCGCGCGGCAGATGGGTGGAAAGCGCGGATGGCGCGTATTCCCAATATCTCGCTGATCACAACCTATTTCGCGCAAGCGCCGCTGAAGCACAACGCCTATGATTTCGCGCTGTTCAACATCGTCTACCACGATCTTTACTGGACCAGCCCCAAATACGATCTCCCCCGCACCGAACCGCGCGCGGTGCTGCGCCTGCTCTACGATGCGATGCGCGCCGGCGGCGTCGTCGCAGTGGTGGAGCATGTGGGCGCGCCCGGCGACACGCGCGCGATCGTCGAGGCGGTGCATCGCATCGATCCCGAGACGGTCAAGGCCGATTTCGCGCGCGCGGGCTTCCGCCTCGAAGCCGAATCGCCGCTGCTGCGCAACCCGGCGGACGATCATACGAAGCTGGTGTTCGATCCGGCGATCCGGGGAACGACCGACCGCGTGGTCTACCGCTTCGTCAAATAGCGACCGTCGGGCCACGACCCAACGGCCCCGGCATCGCCGGCACGCTTGCGCGCGATCAGTGCGTGATCGCCGCCTGCATCGCCGTCAGCCGCTCCACCGTTGCCTCATCCCCGGCGGTGCGCGCCGCAGCAAGGTCATCGGCCACGCGCGCGGGATCGATGTCGCCCACCGGCGTCGCGCTTTCGGCGAGCACGGTCAGCCCATCCGCGCCCACTTCAGCGAAGCCGCCGTCCACGAAGATGCGCTCGGGTGCGGTGGTGCCCGGCTCGGCGTAGATCGCGATCGCGCCGGGGCGGATCGTGGAGATCAGTG
>Ga0123338_10003373_pt1 | contig 14409 bp, 14 predicted proteins | sample grotaG_FD_89793 | JGI IMG/M metagenome (GOLD analysis project Ga0123338, IMG submission 89793) | Glacier valley bacterial and archeal communities from Borup Fiord, Nunavut, Canada, to study Microbial Dark Matter (Phase II) -... | ecosystem: Environmental > Aquatic > Freshwater > Ice > Glacier ... | reverse complement strand
TTCTCGGAAAATCAAATCAGCCAAAACATCAGCAAAACTGTATTTAGCCTGAACATTACTAGCTATTTCGGCAACAAAAGCGCCTCGGCTGCTGTTACAGATTTTGATGAAGATGCGATCGCCCAAACAGTCAAACGATCGCAAGAATTAGCCAAAATTGCCCCCGCAGACCCCGAATGGATGCCACTATTACCGCCTCAAACCTACGATTTGCCACCCGCCGCATTTGACGAAGCAACGGCTGCTGCATCGCCTTTAGAGCGAGCAGAAATGGTGCGACAAGCTTGTGCGATCGCCTCGCAGGGTGGTGCTAACGCTTCCGGTACTTTAAGCGCTGAGGCGTCGTTGTATGCGATCGCCTCCTCAACCGGACTCCGCGCCTGCAACCATTCTACAGAGGCGAATTTCGGCTTTACAGCTTGCATTGACAACGGTTCTAGCTGGACTGAACGCACGGCTTGGAGTATTAGTCAACTGCCGATCGCCCAATTAGCCCGAGAAGTTGTTGATCGCGCAATCGCATCCCGCAACCCCCGCGAAATCGCTCCCGGCATTTATCCTGTAATCCTTGATGGCGCTGCCTTTGCGGATTTGCTACCCTGGATCGTTTGGGGGATGGATGCAAGGGCGGCGGATGAAGGGCGATCGTTTATGTCGATCGCCGATGAAACCGGAAAACCCGCTGGAAACCGCGCTGGTGAACAACTTTTCAGCCCGATGGTACAAGTACAGCGCGATCCAGCACATCCTTTATTGCGATCGGGTAATTTTTTTGGCGATGGATTGAGCAATAACTATTTGGAAATCATCAAAAATGGCATTCCTCAAAGTTTGTCTTATTCGCGGTATTGGGCCGCGCAAAAAGGCAAAGAGTCAAAAGGCCCTTATTACCCGATCGTGATGACAGGTTCCGACCAAAGTTTAGCAGATTTGATTGCTCAAACCGAGCGAGGAATATTAGTTAGTCGGGCTTGGTATGTCAACTACGTCAATCCAAAGACATCGGAAGTAACAGGAATGACTCGCGATGGTACTTTTTGGATTGAGGATGGTAAGATTGCTTACCCGATCAAAAACCTGCGTTTCAATCAGGTTTTACCTGATATGTTGCGCGATCTAGATGCCCTTAGCGAAGTGAAACGTTACGGTAGCAGCGTAGTACCAGGAGTGCGAGTTAAAGCCTTTAATTTCACCAGTGTCACTGACAGTTTGTAACTCCATATTTCCCATAATTTGTAGGGGCGGGTTCACTAACAATAACTGCCTAAAACCCATAATCTCGTAAACCCGCCCCCACCCAATGGTAAATCGCAATCCACCTCTTCAATCTAATCGAAAAAATGCTACAACTAGACATCCGTGAAGTGAACAACCAACAAGAATTAGCAGAAATGTTCGATCAGCGGTGGCTGGTTTTGCGATCGCCCCTAGGCATGGAAAAGGGCAGCGAAAGGGACAATCACGAGGATGGCGCTGTGCATTTAGTTGGAATGTGCGATCGCAAAATCGTTGCTTCAGCCCGACTGCGAGAATTATCCCCAGAATTAGGAAACATCAGCTACGTTGCGGTACTTCCTGAATTTCAAAACCAGGGAATTGGCACCAAATTGATTGAAAAATTAATTATAAAAGCTAAAGAAAAAAATCTCAAAACTTTAAGACTTAAGTCTCGAATTAACGCCATCAAATTTTACCAAAGAATCGGATTTGCCGAACAAGGAAATCAGATGGATTTCCTAGGAATTCCGCACATATTTATGCAGTTAGAAATTCAACCATGATGCCTGTAGGGGCGGGTTCACAAACAATATTTGCCAAAAACCGATAATCTCAAAAACCCGCCCCGCCTTATGTATTGTGCGCGATCAATAGGACAAAATCTTACATAGTCTCGACCAATTTTGCCATCGAAACAGCAGGAGAAATTACAAACCTTAATTGCTCCTTCTTCGATAACAAATGGAGATTCTCTACAGAATACTTGACAAATTCCGACTCTTTCTGAGCACCACAGGAACCCTTGAGTCGAACAGTCTTAGTTTCATCTTTCACCAAATCGGCGCGATAAGTATAAATACCATCAGCTTTCTCAAAAGTAATTTCCGCCAAGAAAGCATCATTTTTTATATCGGAAGCGATAATTTGACCGGCAACTTTATAATTAAACCAATCCCACCCGTAAAGCATGATTAACTTTCTTTCCAAAACTTGGATAGGATTTGACAAAACTCCCGAACCACGGTAAACTTTGTTCAAGCATTCGATATCGCCAGTTCGTGTTAAGATTGACTGCAACGAATTGCGATCGAGATTTCCATAATATCTCCCATCAGTCAAATCGATCGCAGTCGGTGCCATCCGATGTCCTCCAAAGTGACTGGATCTCCAAACACGAACATCATTTAATTCCAACTCGCCAACTAAAGCCGTTGCTTGGGCATAAAAAGGATTGCCATATCTCGCACAGCACATATCATGACTACCATGAGTGCAAACCAAAATATCTCTACTGGGGTTATTTTCTGTTTCGCAATCCACTTCTCCAGCTAAATAGCTTTTGACAATTCCCGCTACTTTGTCAATACTATCTGCATTAAATTCATGCTTTTCGTAACCGCCAAAAAGTTCTTGGTGTTTGTTATCATAAATCAAAACCTTGCGCTGATTTGCACATTTAGTTTGATCATTATTTACCAACAAAAAGCGAATTTTTTGTTTTGAATGCTCTACTTCCTCTACCAAATCCTTGAGATTCTGCGGAATTTGTTGAGAATTAAACGCTTCATATTCCCAAGGCACACAACATTCAATCAATACATAGGTTTGGTAATTGCTACCTGTACCAATAATATCCTCTTGAGCGCATTTAGACGCATCCGAACAAAAAAACTTATCCATCATTCTCTACCTCATTTTATACGTTAGAAACTTTTATTTTTACAACCCATGTATCAGAACTTATGTTCTTCTCCAGTGAATGGGGGCGGGTTTATTTAACTTGTCTGCACCTTTTAAAGCTATTGGTGAACCCAACGACTGCGTTTATCCTGTTGGATTTTGCTAGCGCGGGACAGTTTGAGAGCCGATCCGTTAATTTGCTTTGACATAATTGTCTCCAATTGTTGTGATACACCTGTTTAGCTGAAGTCTTCCCTGGCTGTGATGTTCGAGATTTAACTTTTAGCTTTGAGTAGCCTAACATGAAGTCAATAACTAGCACCAGTAGTTAATAATTTTTTCAATAAGCCGATGGGCTCGTACTTCGCCACAGTCTGGAGAATAGAGTTGAATTTCTTGTACAGCAAGATGTTGGAGATATATCGGCTGTGAGTTAGCCCGATCGACTTACACACAAAGGAGAACAAGTGCGATCGCTTGTTGACAAATTTCTTTAAAAACCCTTAGAAGTTTTTGGGAACCCACGCATCTATCTTAATGTATAGTAGATTTTTTGATAACTTAGGCTGAAAACCAGCTATTATGATCTATTGTCTGTTATTTGTTAACTATTGACTATTGTTGTTAGTTATTTGTTACTTGTTAGTTCCAATGCCCAATTCCCAATGCCCAATTCCCGATTCCCAATTCCCCAATAACTAATGAATCAATACTTTGCTACAGTTGCGCGCGGTTTAGAAACTATTGCCGCCCAAGAATTAGAACGTTTAGGCGCGCAGGATGTGCAGCCAGATTTTACTGGGGTTTACTTTTCGGGCGATCGCACTTTATTATACCGCGTCAATCTGTGGTCTCGAACAATTTTTCGAGTGCTAATGCCGATCGCCGAATTTCCGTGCTACAACTCAGATATGCTGTACGGCGCAGTGCAGAGAATTCCTTGGGATGAATACCTAAATCCTGACAATACCTTAGCAGTCAACTGTACAGGTGGCAACGAAAAGTTAAACCACACTCACTTTACAGCTTTGCAGGTCAAAAATGCGATCGCCGACCAACAGCGCCATCAATTCAACAAGCGTTCGAGTGTTGATGTAGAGAATCCCGATTTATTGATTAACATTCACATTCATCGCGATCGAGGTATCTTAAGTTTAGACAGTTCTGGTGGCAGTTTGCACCGACGCGGATATCGGCCGGCGGTAGGGCTAGCTCCCCTCAAAGAAACCCTAGCTGCTGCTTTGTTGGAGATGGCAGAATGGACGCCAGATTTGCCTTTTTTAGACCCGATGTGTGGTTCAGGAACTTTGCCTTTAGAAGCTAGTTTAAAGGCCTTAAATATTGCACCGGGATTGTTTCGAGAAAAATTTGGTTTTATGACTTGGCGGGATTTTGACGAACCTTTATGGGATAAATTGTGGGCCGAAGCAGAAAACAGCGAATTACCAGAACTTAAGCAAGTAGTTGTAGGATGCGATCGCGATTCTGATATGTTAACCCAAGCTCGTGCCAATGCACAACAAGCCGGTCTTTCAGGTAAGATTCAGTTTGCTCAAACCGAGTTATCTCAGTTGGAACCACCCGCAGACAGTGGGGTTCTGATTTGCAATCCTCCCTACGGAGAAAGGCTGGGAGATGCTAGCGAATTGGGAGAACTTTATAAAATGTTGGGCGATATTTTCAAACAGCGTTTTAAAGGTTGGAATGCGTTTATTTTGACAGGAAATAAGGAGTTGGGGAAACAAGTCGGGTTGAGAACATCGCGGCGAATTCCAGTTTACAATGGGTCAATTCCGTGTACTTTGCTCAAGTATGAACTGTATTAAATTATCTTTGCCCTTCCCCTTCCCCTTCCCTTCTCTTTGATAAATGTTTCACCTAGCCATCAACTTTGGCTGGAATGACTCCGCCCCATTTTCCCACCAGAAAACTGATGCTTTCTGGCGTGGAGAAAGAGTTTGTGAAAGCACAAGCAACTCATCTGGCGAAAAAGGAGCTTTCCAATGATCGGAAAACACTTTAATCGGTTGTCTGGAGTGATAATTAAAAAATATTGCGTCGCGGTGTGACTTGATAGGCATCTTACCGCGATGAAAAACATGGTGAGAGTCGAAGAAAACAACAGTACCTGCTAACCCTGTACATGAAACCCAATTTGATGGATCTAAATGTTCCGCTACTTCTGCATCAGAAAATAAAAGTTTCTTTTTGAGAGGGCTTAACTGAGCATTAAAATGCTTTGGAATATATTCAAACGGCCCACTTTCAGAATTCACATCATTCAAGTAAACAGCTATTTTGAGAAGTCTGTGATCTTCCGGGTCTTTATGCCACAATCTTGTATGTACCTGCTGTTCGTTCGCAAAATCTTTCTGAAAAAACAAACCCCGGTAAGCAACGGGAACACCAAGATAATTTTCAGCAATATCAAACAACCGCTCTTGAAGACCCCACAAAAAAATTTCTGAATTTTTGATAATTTCTGCTGAACTAACATGATAAACGTATTGATCTTCAAAACCCGGAGATTTGGGATTATTAGGTAATATCGCCTTCACTGCATTCAAAAGTTGTTCATTCATTGGCAATGACAAAGCTTCTAGAGAAGTAATAAAAGCTCCTTCTTTTCTAAGAGAATCGACAATATACTGATTTGTCGGATTCAGTGCAGGTACTTTTTTGATGTGTTGAAAAAGTCTCCACTTGTAAGATAAGCTAGATTGAAGCAGAGAAGCTTCTCTTTTTATCTTTTTCAAACCTCTATTGAGCATACTAATTTTACTTTTTTAATTGCTGAGCTGAAATATATTTCTTTTATATCATTACTTATCTTAGGGGTAATATATTATTACAAAAATTTACATAAGAGATTTTTCAAGTAAAACATATCGCCAATTGATTGCAAAACACTCTTGAATGCTAAGTTATAACTTATTAGATGTATATTTAGTATTTAATTTGTAATAAGGACTAAAGTCCTTATTACAAACCCAACTAATTAATGAGAATTAATGCTCAATTTTTAGCGAAATAATCTTGTCGCCTTGTTTGATAGCATTGACAACAGACATATCCTCAGTTTTGCCAAAAGTTGTGTGAACTCCATCTAAATGAGACTGGGGAGAATGGCAAATAAAGAATTGGCTACCACCCGTATCTTTACCTGCATGAGCCATCGATAAAGTTCCTGCCAAATGTTTGTTGGAGTTGATTTCACACTTGATTTTGTAGCCGGGGCCGCCGGTTCCAGTACCTTTTGGACAGCCACCTTGAACCATAAAGTTAGGAATGACTCGGTGAAACGCCAATCCGTCGTAAAAACCTTTTTCTGCCAAGTCAACAAAATTCTTCACTGTGTTAGGCGCATCTGCATCAAACAATTCCAAATTGATTGTGCCTTTGTTCGTTTCCATAATCGCGCGGGTCATGATTTTTCCTTGCTTTCTAAAATGAGTGTGTTGTCTGCGTGTTCATTGCGGACTTCGCTTTTATAGCGACAGGTTTCAAGCTGTCGTTATATTTTGGCTTTCAGAAGTGTAGCATACTCCGACAACTCTCATAAGACTTATGCACGCTTTGTGAGGAAACCCGGTTTCTTGGAAGATTTCTCGTTAGCCAAGCCAATATTTTCCGAGAAACCGGGTTTCTTAACCTAAGTCATATTTTAATTACTGGTCACTTTTTTGCGATCGGCTTCTTGCTGAAAGTCGCCCATATTAAAAATGAAAGGAACCCGACTCGAACCGCTGCCCATTACCAACACTTTTGGCATCTGAGCGCCGCCGCTTCTCCAAGCTTCAATTGCTTCTTTTTGCAGCACTAAATCACCGCCTTGAGCCTTTAAAGTTTCAGCCAAAAGTCTTTGAGCTTCTGCCCTACCTTGAGCACGGTTAATGTCAGTTTGAGCTTCTTGTTCGGCTTCTTGAGCAACATAAACAGCTCTTTGCGCCCGCTGTTCTGCTACCTGTTTTTCCTCAACCGCTTTCGCAAAATCTGGGGAAAATCGAATATTGACAACGCTCGTATCAAGCACGATTACATCATATTTTGATAGCCTTTCCTTCAGCGCCGCATCAAAGTCTCGCTTGAGTTCACTTCTTTGAGTAATAGATTGTTCAGCAGTTCTCAGTGCAGCCGCTGTTTTAAATGCTTCTTGCGTCTGAGGAGCAATAATTTTTGAAACTATATTCTCCAATGTTCCTTGAGTTCTTCTGATATCAACTATTTTGTTAGGATCGAGGCGAAAATTGATGGCAAAACTCGCATTTAAATCCTGAAGGTCTTTAGTAGCACTCTGGGCGGGAACTTCAAATTTTTGGACTGTTACATCGTATACATCAACCTTGGATATCAGCGGGGGTCTGAGATGAAATCCCTCTAATAATGCTCCATCTGTGGCTTTTCCTAAAACGCTGACTACCCCTGCTTCACCTGGATTGATGACGACAAAAGAGTTAAAACCAAGTAGCAGCGCGCCTACTAATAGAATCCCAGCAATTGCTGATGATATGTTCTGGAAGTTTTGAGATTTCAAAATATGCGTTCCTTTGTGATAACTAAATTATAATGGTTAAATGGATTGGATAGCCTCTAAAATCTAAAATTTAAAATCTAAAATGGATTGTCTGATGGTAAAAATTGTTAAATACCCCAGAACTTATCATATCGAAGGTTCGCGTTTCGGGCCGGGAGATGAAGACCTCGACAGCGTGCCATTTAACGCCCTGCTCGATCGCCCTACCACGATCGAAGAAAAGGTAGACGGCGCAAATACAGGCATCAGCTTCGCCCCAGACGGGCAAATGCTGCTGCAAAGCCGCGGCCACTATCTCACCGGCGGCCCGCGAGAAAAACATTTTAACTTATTCAAACAGTGGGCTTACAGTCTCAGCGGTCAGCTACAAGAAGTGCTGACAAACCGCTATATTTTGTACGGAGAATGGCTGTATGCCAAACACACTGTTTTTTACGATCTTCTGTCCCACTACTTTATGGAATACGACGTGCTGGACTTAGAAACCAGTCAATTTCTGAGTACGGAATCGCGCGGCAAATTGTTAAGCGGACTGCCGTTAGTGTCAGTTCCCGTGCTGTTTTCAGGAGTGCTGAAATCTCCCAAGCAAATGATGCAGTTGATGGGAAATTCTCATTTTATTCAGCCTGGACATTTGGAGCGGTTGCGCTCGTATTGTCGGGAAATGGGATTAGATGAAGAGCGATGTTTGAAAGAAACTGACAATAGCGAGATTATGGAAGGTTTGTATATTAAAATTGAAGAAGACGGAATTGTCAAGGCGCGTTACAAATACGTGCGCGCTAGTTTTTTGACTGCTATTAAAAATGCGGAAGGACATTGGCTCAACCGCCCAATTATACCGAATATGCTCCGTCCCGGTGTCGATTTATTTAATTTTAGTTGACAAACAGGTAAACTTATGAATGCACTGTTATCGCCACCTTGGACTTTTCCCTTTTGTCCCGATGCGCCGAATTGGTCGATCGACTGGGACAGAATTCAAACACATTTCGACTGGATTGACAATCTCAAAGGATGCCAGCAAGACCCGATTTACCACGCCGAAGGAGATGTTTTAATTCATACCAAAATGGTCTGCGAAGCCTTAATGTCTTCCCCAAATTGGCGTCAATTACCCCAACAAGAACGTTCGATGCTTTTTGCCGCTGCTTTGCTGCACGATGTGGCAAAACCGGCCTTTACAAAAATCGAAGCAGATGGCAGAATTAGTTCCAAAGGTCACGCCCGTCAAGGTGCGAGAATGGTTAGACAAATTTTGTCGGAATGCGAGGCGCCAGTGCAATTTGACATTCGCGAAACAGTTGTGGCGATCGTCCAATTCGGCAGTTTACCCATCTGGCTGATCGACAAACCCAACCCACAGCAGTCGGTAATTAAAGTCAGTCAAGTTGTGCGCTGCGATTTCCTGGCACTGTTAGCTGAAGCAGACGTGCGCGGCCGCCACTGCGCCGACAAACAAGAACTGCTCGATAAAATAGAACTATTTCGGGAGTTTTGTCAAGAAAATAAGTGTTTGAATTCTCCCCGACAATTCCCATCAGCACACAGCCGATTTATCTACTTCCGCAAAGAGAACGGCAATCCCGATTATCGGGCATTTGACGATACTCGCTGCGAAGTAGTTTTGATGTCGGGATTGCCGGGAAGCGGTAAAGATTATTGGATTCGAGAAAACCTGCCAGATTTGCCGATTATTTCGCTGGATGCACTGCGAAAAGAGATGAATGTCCCCCCTGACGAAACCCCTGGAAATGTGGTGACAGCCGCCAAACAAAGAGCGCGCGAATACATGAATCATGGGCGTTCTTTTGTGTGGAATGCTACGAATACAACTAAACAAATGCGGCAGCAATTAATTAATTTTTTTGCCGGTTATCAAGCCAGAATTCGGATTATTTATTTGGAAGTTCCTGTGGAGGAAGTATTGCGGCGGAATCGATCGCGCACAACACCAGTACCGGAAGCAGTGATTCGCAAATTAGCTGCGCGACTGGATATTCCAGACATCACAGAAGCGCATCAAGTCGATCGAATTGCGGGCTAGATTCTGCCATTGGTGTCAACAACAGGCTAAAATCATCTCGTTTGTAGCCGAGTCTCGATCCCCCTCGCATCCCCCTTAAGAAGCTATGCGTTATCAGGATCTTTCTTAACATTTGAGAGCGATCGCGATCGAGGCTATCAAACCCTTATTCCTCGATTGCCAATTCTCAATAGATGCAAGCTTTTATCAATAAGTAAAGTTGTTAAATTGTCAAGGCTTGTGTCAATACTTGTCCTAAAAGCCTTTCTGTACAAGGCTTTCAAGATTGTTAAGAAAGATGTTTATAAAGCATAGCTTCTTAAGGGGGATGCGAGGGGGATCTAGACTCAGCTAAAAGCGAGATTTATCAAGGCTTTCAGGCTTAAGTTGACACCAATGGTTGCTGGCATTAACATTATCTCTTAAATAATCGCAGTTTTTAATAGTATCTACAGCTTTCTGAAATCGCTGACTTGTTTCGTGGTTTAAACGAAACAGCAATTCCGCGACAGTTTCCGCCGCTTTATTAATCAACTCTTGGCTGACAGTTGCTAAAAGTTTTACAGCCACTTCCCAAACAATTTCGCTGTGACGTTTAGGTGCAGAATTAGCCGCCACTAGCAAAGTCTCTTGAAAAGCATATCCACTGCTAATCGCAATCTCCAGCATCGGCAGCAAAACCGCAGCCGATTCCGCTTCTTTCCTGGAAATCGAGGCAAAAGCCACAGCCCGAAACGGCATGATTTTATGTTTGTTTAAAGCTCGCTCTGTTTGATAAAATTCAGTTAAATCGAGCAAAGTTAGCAGTTGCCGAAAAATCGGCCAGATGTAGTAGCGCGAAAACTCGGATTCCGCAAACACCATCTCACTTTTTAACTAATTTTTTGCAGCTTCTCCCGACTCGGTTGAATTCAGCCAGCGGGCTACTGTATATTCTAAAAAAGTTTGGTGAAAAAATCCGATGCGCTTGCCGCCAAAATCTTTTAAAACGCCTTCGCTTTTCAGAGAAGTATAGGCTTCAAATTTAGTTTTGCTAAATTCTAAATTGCTTTCATAGTAATTTTTACATTAAACCTTTTGATATCATGTCCGGTCAATCGATCGTGATTCTTGTAGGGGCGGGTTCACCCTGATATTCAACACAAATCCCAAATCCAATAAACCCGCCCCGGCCGGATATGAATGCGCCGGATTAAATAGAAATTCCGCACCTGAATTCCCGCGTCGCTTCCAAAGTTGAAGCCATCAGCAAACAGCGCGACAGCAAACTGATATCTAAATCCGGCAAAACAGCGCTTGAGAAAATTTTTTGATAACCCTCAACGGCCAAGCGATACATAGCAAACAAGCCATCTTCCCAAAACCACACTTCCGGCACTTTCAGGATTGGGTAACGGTTTAGTTTGCTTTCGTTGCCACTGCTAAACACTACTTCGATCGATAAATCTGGAGGAGAGTTTGCAGTTCTTCCCCTGCCGATATAATAGGATTCGTCAGCTTGTGCCGATGCAATTCCTTCCTTTTCTTGGGTAAAGCTGCCGGTAGGTGCGAATTCAATCTCTTTTTCCAAGCAGTAGATGAACAGGAGTCCAGCAATTGTCCTGCTAAAAAACTCGTGGTCTTACGAAACTGCCAAGATTTCTACCTCGCCCCCGTAATAAAATAACCGAATGCCCGGAGCGTTCGCAAACCCGGTTTCGATCGACTTAAATTCTTGCCAACTAATCCCGGAATGAATTAGCCGCTGGTCTTTTAATTTTAAGCGCGTCTGTATCATGCCCGATCGCTCCTTTTTCTGATTAATTATAACTCGGGCGATCGAGCTTCGGCGCCGTGTCCCTACTTTCGGCTGAATGAAAACAATCGGAAAAAGGGCAAGATTTCATGTCATGTCGAACCCCAAAATTTCAGCTTGCTTTCACCAAACAAGTTACCAAAAAACTGAATTTTCTGCCCCTCCCAGCCCGAAAGCAATACGAAAAAGCTTTCAAATTATTTGAGTCAGAAGGGCCTAGCTACAGAAGTTTGAGAACCCACCGATACAAGCAAAAAACCGGAGATATTTGAGGTTCTTCTGCTTCGATGGCGTTGAGGTTCTACTGGGACTATACGGCAGAGAGAGAGAGATTTTGGCAACTAATCTAACTTCCCATTAATTTGGCAATAGGGAGAATTTCGATGGCGAATACCGCGCGAAAAATTGAAGAGCGAGAACAGCGGTTAATTGCCCTTTACAGTCAGTGTCTATTAGAGATGACTCCTCAGAAATTCTACGGGAAATGGGATGTAACTTACGAGCAAATGGCGGAAATTTGCGGTCTATCGATTTCGACAGTTAAAGGGTGGTTTAAAAAAGGCCGCCACTACCGACGCCCTACTCCCGCTGACTTGCGAAATTTAGCAGTAATGGATTTTTTGCTAGAGCATTTTGAAGAAATAGGCGATCGCCTGTGGAACCTGCTATGTCACCCAGAGCAATAATATCAAATCCGGTGGCATCGCAATTAATATTATCCGAAATCAGGACACGGCAGTGCCGTGGCCCTACCTCGATTAATTGTAGGGAAACGGCACTGCCGTGTCCGACTTATCATTTCTGAGTGCCACCGGAATTGATATAAGTCCTATCAATTCCGGCTGCACTCAGAAATGATTGTTGATTGTTGACTGTTGACTGTTGAACAATACCGATGCAACCGGAAACGATTGTGGCGATCGCCCGAAATAGAGCGATCGCTTTTCTTTTGTCGAAGGGCGATCGAACCCGTCTTAGTTAGTTTGATAATTTTCCTGAGTCCAGCAGCGAGGCAGAACTTCGCCGGAAGGAAACACTAATTTACTTTTTTCAAAAGTTGCTGTTTCTTGCTCTTCTTGACCAGCTTGATTTTTTCCCGGCACTTCATTTTTGGTAGGGCTGATTAAAGCCTCTACGTCGAGGATTTCGATCAAGTCGCCTGATTCTTTTTCTTGTAAAAGCATAGTTTCTCCTTGTGAGTTGAATGTGATTTACGGTTTGAGGACAACTTTGATACAGTTGTCTTTTTTCTGTTTAAAAATCTCGTAGGCCTGGGGCGCTTCATCCAATTTCATTCGGTGCGTAATTACGAATGACGGGTCAATTTCGCCTTTTTGAACGCGATCGAGCAAAGGCTGCAAATAGCGGTGAACGTGCGTCTGTCCCATTTTCATGGTCAAGCCTTTGTTGAAAGCTGCACCTAACGGCACTTTGTCTACAAAGCCGCCGTAAACGCCGGGAATTGAGACAGTACCGCCTTTGCGACAAGCCAGGATGACTTGGCGCAGTGCGGTGGGTCGATCGCTCTCCAAGCGCACGGCTTGCTTGGCTTTGTCGTACAAAGCGTCGAGACCGGTACCGTGGGCTTCCATTCCCACCGCGTCGATGCAGGCGTCAGGCCCGCGTCCCCCCGTCATTTCGGTGACGGCTTCCCCGGCGTCCATTTCTTCGTAGTTGATGATTTCAGCTTTCGCCGCGGCCGCCATTTGCAAGCGTTCCGGTACGCGGTCGATCGCAATTACCCGATCGGCCCCCAGCATAAACGCGCTTCTGATTGCAAATTGTCCGACCGGCCCGCAGCCCCAAACTGCTACAGTATCCCCCGGCTGAATATTGCAGTTTTCGGCCGCCATGTAACCGGTCGGAAAGATATCGGTGAGGAACAATACTTGTTCGTCAGAAAGTCCGTCGGGAATTTTTAAAGGGCCGACATCTGCAAACGGAACCCGTACGTATTCTGCTTGACCACCTGCATAGCCACCCGTTAAATGCGAGTAGCCAAACAATCCCGCCGGCGAATGACCGTAGATTTTTTCGGCCAATCCTGCATTCGGGTTGGAGTTGTCGCACAGCGACCACAAATCGCGGTTACAAAAGAAGCAACTACCACAAGAAATAGTAAAAGGAATGACGACGCGATCGCCCTTTTTTAAGTTTTTGACTTCGCTGCCTAGTTCTACTACTTCCCCCATGAATTCGTGGCCCATGATGTCGCCCGATTGCATGGTGGGGATGAAGCCGTTGTAGAGGTGCAAATCCGAGCCGCAGATTGCTGTAGACGTGATTTTGACGATCGCATCGCGCTGATTGATAATTGTTGGGTCGGGTACATTATCAACTCGCACGTCATTTGCTCCGTGCCAGCAAAGAGCTTTCATTATTTTGTTTTCCTCTAGTTAACTACTTGCCGATTTTTGATTTTAAATAGTAATTTTACTCCACAGTTAAATTACTTGGTTGGATATTTTTAATCTTAAGCATATAATTTTTTTTGTCTCTCTATCCGAGGTATAATTTATAAATCTATCTTTCGGCTGTTTTCAATAACAAAAAGGTAAAATTTATCCCCAGACTAAAGTGCGGAAGATTTCACGTTCTTCTGTTAACCGCCAACAGTTAGAGCAACTGCGCCCGACGGTTAGGACGTTCTTAATTGCTGAAATCCTTGCGGAAGATTGCGACTTCTATCGGACTTCAACATCTGCTGTAACAGCTAACAATGACATGGCTGAGGTTTTTTTGTCGATCGCCGATCGCTACCCTCTCAAAATAAATTAAATTTCGGCAGTTAATTTCACCAAGTGCGACGAGCTGGCTCATAAGCAGTTCTGCATTTAAATTGTAGATCAAAAAACCATCAAACTCTTGTGGGGTAGGCATCTTGCCCGCCCTGAATATACGATGTAAATGCGCGACAGCTTATTAGATAAGCGATGACCGAAAACATCTCAAGAAAAAGCAGGTTTATCGATTACAGTCCTGGACGCATAAGTACCTTCATAACCGGGTTTTCGGCCCTTTTTGCGGGCTGTAATACCAATTTAATGGGTCGTTGCACATATCTCGATCCCCCTCGCATCCCCCTTAAGAAGGGGGACTTTGAGAAGAATCTTGTCCCCCCCTCCCACCAGGGGGGTTAGGGGGGATCGAAATTCT
>Ga0123338_10003371_pt1 | contig 14414 bp, 9 predicted proteins | sample grotaG_FD_89793 | JGI IMG/M metagenome (GOLD analysis project Ga0123338, IMG submission 89793) | Glacier valley bacterial and archeal communities from Borup Fiord, Nunavut, Canada, to study Microbial Dark Matter (Phase II) -... | ecosystem: Environmental > Aquatic > Freshwater > Ice > Glacier ... | reverse complement strand
TGCCATGTCACGAGGATCGCGCCCTTGCCCTCCGGAACCAGATGTTCGAACGAGTCGTGCGACAGCCGCAGTGTCCGGTAGATCAGGCAGGCGATCTGGTAGACGATCCAGCTCAGCACGCGGTTTCGGCGCACGAGCCGTGCCCGTTCGGGGTCGGCAGCAAAAGTTCCAGCGGTCTCAGCGGTTTCCGTCACGGGGTCTGTCACTGGTCCTTCAGTTCGGTTGTCGAGTCTGTTTTCGAGACTATCCTTGGGACTGTTTTCGAGAGTCGTTTGCCCCGGCTTCTCGGTGGGGGATTTGGAACTGGATGCGGCGGTCATTCTCTTCCCTGCGTTATTTTGTCTCTGGTGGTTAAAATCACCGGCGTGGCGCATCGTTACGAATCGAAACCGCGCAGCTGCGTTTCGTAGAGGCGGGCATAGTACCCGCCCTGCGCGATCAGTTCGCGGTGCGAACCCATCTCGACGATCCGCCCGTCCTGCATCGCGAGTATCCGATTCGCATTGATGATCGTCGAGAGCCGGTGCGCGATCACGATCGTCGTGCGCCCCTTCATCAGCGTATCCAGCGCCTCCTGAACCAGCGCTTCCGACGAGGCATCGAGCGAGGAGGTCGCCTCATCGAGGATCAGCAGACGCGGGTTCATCAGGATAGCCCGCGCGATCGCGATTCGCTGCCGCTCGCCGCCCGAAAGCCGTATTCCGCGCTCGCCGACAACCGTATTCAGACCCTCCGGCATCCCCTCGATGAACGAGGCATTCGCGGCGTATGCGGCGGCTTTGATCTCGGCATCGGTCGCGTCACGGTTCCCGTAGGCGATGTTGTCGCGCAGCGTCCCGGCGAATAGCCAGGTCTCCTGCGGCACGATCCCGATCTGGCGGCGCAGGCTGTCGAGCTTCACTTCCCGCACATCGGCGTCATCGATCATGATACGCCCGCCCGTCGGATCATAGAAACGCGGGATCAGATCGACGAGCGTGCTTTTGCCCGAACCGCTCCTGCCGACGAGCGCGACGACCTCGCCCGGCAGCACCTCGAATGAGACGTCTTTCAGCACGATCGGCATCTCTTCGCCGTAGCGAAACGAGACGTTCTCGAAGCGCACATTGCCCTGCAGTTTCGGCAGTACGATCGGGTGCGGGGGCTCCTTGACCTCCGGCTCCTCGTCCAGCACCTCGTCGAAAATCCGTTTTGCGGCAGCGAGCGCCTGCGCCCGCGTGTTCATAATCCCGCCGATATCGCCCACCGCCTTCGACAGCAGGTCCAGGAGATAGAGAAAACCGAACAGCCCGCCCGCCGTCATGCCGCCCTGTGGAACGGCTTTGGCTATCTCCTCCGTCACTGTTTTAGGCGGAATCACCGCCTCTGGGTGGGTTTGTATCCAGGCGCGATTGGCTCGAATCCAATCCGTTGTCATTTTGTTTTGGTAGTCGGCGGTGCGCGCGACCGATACGCCGCTGATGTAGATCACGAGCGCGATCCCGCACGCGCCGATGAATTCGATGATCGGGCGAAGCTGGGCGCTGCGCCTCACGCCGCGCATTACCGCCTGAAGCGTCATCAGATTGACGCGCCGAAAGCGTGCGCCCACCTGATCTTCCGCCGCGAACGACTTGATTATTCGTACGCCTGCGACCGTCTCTTCGATCACCGTCGTCACGTCGGCGAGCTGGCTCTGTACGGTTGCGGAGATTCGGCGAATACGTTTGCTGATGCGCGAAATGGTCAGCGCCATAAACGGAATGAACGCCAGCGAGATCAGCGTCAGCTTCCAGTTCACGGAGAAGAGCATCACCAGGCTGATAACGATCGTGATCGGCGCGGAGACCATATCGCGCAGGCTCATCGCCGCGTTTTGCAATACCGGCACATCGTTTGTCAGCGTGGACATGATCGCCCCGGTGCGGCGGCGATTGAAGTAGGAGAGCGAGAGCGAGTGCAGGTGCGCGAACACCTCATCGCGGATTTGTGTCGCGATCCGGTTGGCGGTCAGCGAGAGAAAATAGGTCTGTCCAAACGAGAAAATGCCTTTGATCAGGAAGACGACGATCACTGCGAGACAGACGAGTGTGAGATTATGCGTATCGCCGCGCGTCATCGAATCGATCGAATACTTGATGAAATTGAATATTCCGGCGGTGATACCCGACGTGACAGCGGCGCAGACGAGTCCTACGAGCAGCGTTTTGCGGTGCGGTTTCAGATAAGCGAGCAGGCGGCGCTGCGTATTTTGTGTATCCACGACTGTTCCGTCCCATTTCGATTCCGTTGTCCCTCTATTTTACCGCTATTTCGAACTTTAAGCGGGACAAAACATGGGCAGCGATTTTGAGAGCATAAAAAACGAGCAAGCAGGTATACTATTGTATACCTGCTCGAGTTAGAACGCGATGCGTGATTTTGACAGCATAACTGTGGTTAGTCATGCGGCGCGGCGTGTTCGGCGGCGCGGTAGAGCCTCTTCGCGATCCATCTGTCTCTCAGTTTCCTGAGTCTGTGTATCCTGCGGATTATTTTCGCTGTGCGCCTCTTTCTGCGCCGACTCGTACGGCTCGCGCGCGTCGCGCAGCGCGATCATGGTCATATCGAAGGCATAGTTGAGCGCGTGCTGACCAGGATAGTCACGCAGCACGTCTCGAAACCGCGTATAGTCCAGCGACGCGCCCTGCAGGATGCCGAGCGCCTCTTCGCGCTCGCCCATCAGCGCCTTGGTTCGCGCGGTGGCCAGCCGATCCTGTATGTCGTCATAAACATCGCCGAGTGTCGATTCTTCTTCTATTACTGACATCTTTCTTGTATCTTTCTTCGATCTTTCTTTCACTGTCTGGCTGCTGACTTTCTTTGCTATAGCTTTGCGGGCGATCCTGTTAAAAAGATGCCGCTCGTACTTACGCTGCAGGCTTACATCCTTGATATAGTCCGAATTGTTCGGGCAATCGTCTGCGATAAACCGCGCTTTTTGTGCCACGCGGGAAGGTATTTCTCCTGCTGATTCACAACTACATACCAATACGCAAAACCGGAAACGAGTATACAAAGATTCACCGGTAAATCAAAACTTTTTCGACTATTTTCAAAATAACTTTTTGAGGCTTTCCGGTATCGCCCGCCACCTTGCAGTAAGGGTATGTAAGACACGTCAAACGCATTCTGGACTTGCTCACGAAGACGAGTGTACAATGATCGCCGCCAATCCAATCCTTGTTCCTTTTGCGCCGCCGCTGCATGGCTTCCATAAAGAAGGCACAACCCGTGAAGCCTGTGTCGAGGCACAGCTGCACAGCATTCGCTGCTGCGACCGCAAAGAGTTCTGGTATCGAGTACAGCTGACCGACATCCATTCCGCCGGCTGGCTGCAGGCGGAGAGCCTGGCAGCGCTGCTGCACGGTTTCGTCCATCAGGGGCAGACGGAAAGCGCTTTCGATCTGCTCGAAATACTGACAGTCCGCACTGCCAGCTTCGTCGACAGGCACGTATCCGCCGCGCAGATACCACCCCAGCATATCGAAGACTGCAAACGAGACATCGAAATGCAGATGATGAAGAAGCTGCTGACCGAACCCGCTGCAAGCGAATTCTGGGAAGTTAGATTCTGGTTGTGCCTCAGACGCTTGATTTTGAATGTATGCAAGGAGTATCGACGGACGCCAGGATCGGGTTTTACCGACAACTCGCCGCTGGACGGCGAAGGCGATCCATACGACACACTCACTCAGATTCCCGATACCAGCACGATCTCAGCTTTCGATCGAATCGCCTGTCATGAGGCGCTGGCGAGCCTTCCTGAGAATGAACGCGCGGCTTTCGTACTCTATCACTTTCATGATTACAGCCAGGAAGAAATCGCCTGCCATCTCAAAGTGACGGTCAGAACGGTCTACAATTTGCTGGCGCGCGCCAAAGACCACTTGCAGGCATGGCAGATCGACAGCGTTCACTGATCGCCTCGCCGCCCTGCTGCGCCAGGTCTCGAATGCGCCGACAAGATCATCGACACAACTCGAATGCTCCGCAGCAGAGCAGCAACTGCCTGAGCGGTTCAAAAACTGTCCGTAAATAATTTGCAAGCCGTACAAATGCCATGAACAATACAAACAACTATAACAATACAAACGATTTTCACAGCCATGATTTTGCGGGTGACAATTTTCAGAAAAGCGATGCCGATGCCGACGAACTCTTCGCCGAATGGAACGACGACCGCAAACAGGCCGCACCGCAGCCGCTGAAAACATGGGTCTCGTCCTATCCAACGCACACGAACGACCTGATCGACTGGAGCGTCAGCGCGCCGATCCTGGAGTATGCCGACAGTCTGCCCGCAAACCCGGCGGGCGAGGCGCGTACGATCGAGATCGGACAGCAGGTACTGCGCGAAATGCGGGCGCAGTACCTCACGCAGGCCGCTCCGATAGCCGACCTGTTTGCAACGGCAAAAACGCAGGGACTCAAGCCTGCCGCGCTCGCCATACGGATCGGGATCGACAGCACACTGCTCAATAAACTTCAGCAGCGACTGCTCGACGCCGCGACGATCCCGGACATCCTGATCGACAGGCTTTCCAACGCCCTCGCCATTCCGTTCAGCGCCGTGCAAACCTATCTGCGCCAGACACCGAAACTGGCAGCCGGAGCGAGCTATAAATCGGACGGCGTTCCGCAGACCGGACCGCAGGAAGACTTCGCCGCCGCCGTTCGCGCCTCCACTCTCGACGAAGCGCAAAAAGAGGAATGGCTCTCCGCATAGCCCACCTGTAGGGGCGCTGCTTGCCGCGCCCTATCTGCATTCGCCGCGCACCTCTTTGCTGCTTATGCCGCGCCCTTTCTGCGTTTTCCATGGCCGATGCACGATGGCTTCAGGGGAATCGAGAGGTGATTTTTGTTCGATACCAATGCCCTGAGACAACGCGCCCGTGAATGGCACGACCGACTGCGCCGGACAATTCCTACGGACTCTAATGATGCTGCTCCGATTGCGACTGCGGAGCAGATGCTGACGGCGGCAGCAAAGGAAACCGGCGTCGAGCGTGCCCCTGTTCGACCTGGCGATACGCTCCTCGCGGGCGCTCACGCAGTCCTGAATCGCGACTATCCGATCGTCTACTATGCGCAGGGGGCAGGCGTGTCGGCAGAGCAGCAGCGGTTTGCACAGGCGCATGAATACGCGCACTACTGGCTGCATCCGGAGCTGGATTACGATGCCTGTCTCGCGGCAGACGATGGGCAGATGCTGCTCTCGCTCGACCAGCGAACGCCCGACAGGCAGTTTGAAACGGGCTATGGACCTGCCGAGCGGCGCGAGTCGGAAGCCAATCTGTTCGCCGCCGAGTTGCTTCTGCCTGCTCACGTGTTACGTGAGGGGTTCATTAAACACGGCTGGCGAGCAGATCGAATCGCCGCCCATACCGGCTTGACCGAAACCTGCGTTCTGACACAGCTTGCCAGCTCACTCCTCCTGCCGCTCCCAACAAAAAGAGAAACACGAAATAAACCCGTAAACGAAGCAGAAAGCGACGTGAGTAAGGCAAGAGCAGCCGTTGTCGGAGCAGTACTCTCACCAGAAAACGCCCTGCAACCTACTTGCAAACTCGATGATAGTCAGCGGGCAGCCGCGCATTGGGAGGGTGGACCGCTGCTGATCGAGGCGGGTCCCGGCACTGGCAAAACGCGTACGCTGGTCGCTCGCATCGTGTATCTGCTGACCGAGCGATCCGTTGCACCGGAAAATATTCTCGCCCTCACCTTCTCGAACAAAGCCGCTGCCGAGATGCGGAGCCGCCTCCGAACCGCTGTCGGAGCCTCCGCAGATCGTGTCTGGATCGGGACCTTCCATGCCTTCGGCTGCGAAATCCTGCGTAAAGACGGCGGTATGATTGGGCTTCCTGCAAAGCCCAAACTTCTCGAACGCGCGGACGCTGTCTCACTGCTCGCCAATCATCTGGATCGCCTGCCGCTCGACCAGTTCGAATACCTCAACAATCCTGCTTATGCCTTCCCCGCAATTCTGAACTGCATATCCCGCGCCAAAAGCGAACTCGTCACGCCGGAAGATTATCGCAAGCTCGCCGAGCAGCAGAAGGCGGAAGTTGATACCGTACAGCCGACAAACCAGCCAGCAGGGGGAAAAGCGCCAACGCAAAAAGAGGCAGATGAGGCAGAAAAACAGCGTTCCGCTCCGATCAAATCACTGGAGATCGCTGCTGTCTACGCCGTCTATCAGCGGCTGCTCCACGAACGCGGTCTGCTCGACTATGGCGATATGCTGATGCGCGCCGTCGAACTGCTCGAAGCTTTCCCTGAAGTCTGTGAGCGGTGGCAAAACACGTATCCGCACGTGCTCGCCGACGAGTACCAGGATATCAACAGAGCGAGCGGCAGACTCCTGCAAAAGATCGCGGGAAATAAAACAAGGAATAAATCAGACAGTCGAGCCATAGATGACAGTGGCAGCGATACAGAGTACAATCAGGACAGATCAATACAGAGTGGGCTGAACAATACTGGCGGCTTGTGGGCGGTAGGTGATCCGCGTCAGGCGATCTATCGTTTCATGGGAGCGTCGCCTGCCAACCTGCGCGAGTTCGAAAGAGATTTCCCCGGTGGAGCGCGACTCAGCCTCGAACGCAACTATCGGTCACAGCCTCCGGTCGTCGCGCTGTTCGGCAAGTTCGCGACACAGATGTTCGGCGCTTCCGGTCAATTCGCCGAATGGTATGCGGAGCGAGCTAATACGGACAGTGCGCCGACGATCACGCTGGCGATTGCAGATGACGAGGCGGCGCAGGCAGACGGCATCGCTGCAGATTTGCGGAGCCGTGAGCAGGCGGGCGTTTCCCTCACCGATCAGGCGATCCTGTGCCGCACAAACCGTCAGGCTTCCGATCTTGCCGCGCTGCTCGAAGCGCGTGGGATTCCTACGCAGCACCTCGGCGACCTGTGGGAGCGCGCCGAAATCAAGGATTTGCTCGCGGTTCTGTCGCTCGCCTGCGAACCGGAAGGCACGACGCTCGGGCGGGTCGCCGCCTTCCCGCAATATGCCGTTCCGCAAGCGGATGTCCTCACCCTCTTGCACCACGCTCGCGCTGTGGATTGTCCCTTCCCGAAAGCGATGTCGCTCATTGAAATGGAAACGGAAACGCTGCCCGAACTCTCGGAAACCGGTCGCGTCGGACTGCAAAAATTGTGGAGCGACCTGCAGCCACTCTGCTATCGAGGGGATGCCTGGCGTTTCCTGTCGCGCTACCTTTTTACGACAAGCGACTATCTGCTGCCCCTGCTGACGGATGATTCTCCCGCCGCAGAACAGAAAAAGGCGGCGATTCACCAGTTACTGCAGTCTGCGCTCGGTATCGCGCCTCGTTTTGACAGTATAAATAAATTTAAGCCACAGGATGCTCAGGCAGCGTTTCTCGAACACTTGCGACATCTGCTCGCGTGTCGGGAGGCGCGAAGCATCCTGACGTCTGATAGCGCGTCGGGCTGGTACGGCGTACCGCTGATGACGGTGCATCAGTCGAAAGGGCTCGAGTTTCCAGTCGTCTTCCTGCCGAGTCTGATACAGGGTCAGTTTCCGCCTCGGAAGCAGGGTTCGCAGGCAGTCGTGCCCCCCGGGCTGGCAACGGGAACTAGTACGGACGGAGGAACCGACGGAGGAGACGGGGAAGAGTCGGACGACGAAGACGAAACCGGCGAAGAGTGCCTATTCTTCGTGGCGCTTTCCCGCGCCCGCGATGCCCTGATTCTCTGTCAGCCAGTCAACTGGAACGGCAAATCTGCGAAGCCGAGTCCGCTTCTGGAAAGATTGAACGCAACGCTCAAAGCCGTCGGTACGCAGGAAGTCGCATGGCATATCCAGCGAACGCAAGAAAACGACCTTTCGGTCGCCGCTGAATCCGATGACTCAATTGAAATCGACACTATAGTTCCCGACAGCGGAATCCGAGAAAAGCGAACTGTAAATAGAGACTCTGCGGAAAGTGGAAAAGAGAATAGTACGTATGCAGACGGCGATGAAGAGAAACTAACTCTTTCTGTTGCGGCGGTCGAGCAGTATCAGAAATGCCCGCGGCGCTATTACTATTCCCGTGTTCTGAAACTGCCGGAGCGCGGCGAGCGTTCGCCCTACCTTGCCTTTCATAACAGCCTGTACGAGACGATCGGCTGGATGCAGGCGGAGTGTATGGACGGAAATTCGCCTACGCTCGCAAATGCAAACGCTTATATGAGTGCGGAAATGGCGCGACATGGAGACCTGCTCACCGGGTCGCACGGACGTGTATTGCGCGATCGGGCAGCGTTCATGCTGGCGGGCGCGCACCGCCGAACAAAAGAATCTCACGAACTGAGAGAGCCACTCCCGCTCGTCGCTCACCTGCCGAACGGGAATATTCAGCTGAAGTGCGATCAGTTGGAGCAGACGGAAAACGGCTCGCTGCGGCTGATCGATTACACACTGTCGCGCCCGAAATCCGACGATCATACGAAGCCGCGTCTCGCGCTACTGCGTCACGCGACAACTCAGCAAAACCCGGACAAGCCGACTCAAATCTTTATCGGCTACCTGCGTCCCGCCGCACAAGGCGAACAGAGCGCACAAAATGAGTTGAAAGAGGTTCAGGAGAGCAAACGCTTCGAGCCCGCTCGTATCGATAAATATGATCTCGCGCTGCAGGGTATCCGTACTGAGAAATTCGAACCGAACCCGTCACAAGAGTGCAGCGTCTGTCCTTACTTCATACTCTGCCCGGCCTGAAAAATGCAAAAGGCATATTGCAAAACCAGAGTGACTTTGAGAGGATACACGGATGAGTGAAATCGCTGAACCGCCTAAACGCCTGACGCATCTGGTACGCGGAGGAGGCTGTGCCAGTAAAATCGGGCTCGCGCAGCTTACCAGCGCACTGCGCGGGCTGAATCTGCCGCCCGACGCGAATCGTCTCGTCGGGCTGGCGACTGGCGACGATGCGGGCGTCTATCGCCTGAACGATACGCTCGCCCTCGTGCAGACGCTCGATTTCTTCACGCCGATTGTCGACGACCCCTACCTGTTCGGGCAGATCGCCGCCGCCAACTCGCTCTCCGACGTCTACGCGATGGGCGGCAAACCGATCACGGCAATGAATATTTTCACGTTTCCGATCCGCGATCGTGACCCAGATGAAGCGGCAGCGATACTACGCGGCGGCGCAGACAAGGTGGCGGAAGCGGGAGCCGCACTTCTCGGCGGACACAGCGTCGAAGACCCCGAGCCGAAATATGGGCTCTCCGTTACAGGTTTGATCGATCCTGCCCACATCGCGACCAACGCCGGAGCAAAATTAGGTGACGTGATCGTGCTGACCAAAGCGCTTGGCACGGGGATCATTACGACGGCAGCGAAGTTCGACGAGTGCAGTCCGGAATCACTGCGAATCGCGTGTGCGAGTATGACGATGCTGAATGCAGGTGCGGCAGAAGCGATGCGAAACGTCGGCATCGGAGCGGACCTGCCGATCCATGCCGCCACCGACATCACCGGTTACGGACTGCTCGGGCATCTCTTCCAACTGGCGAAAGCAAGCGGCGTCGGCGTGCATCTCAACAGCGCCGCGCTCCCGATTCTGCCCGACGCGCAAAGCCTCGCCGCCGCAGGAAACACCACACGCTGCGACTCCGAGAACCGGGCGTATCTCGGCGAAAACCTCGTTGTCGGAAAGAACGTTGTGCCGACGCGCCTCAATGTGATGCTCGATCCGCAGACATCAGGCGGGCTTGCGATCTGTATTGCGGAGGAAGCAGTCGAAGCTCTGGTGAATGAACTGGCAGCGCAGGGCGTTGGGGTTCGAGCAATCATCGGACGCATCGCCGCATCCGGCGCACCGACTATGACCATTCAGTAGGTTCGAGTGAAACAGCGAGGAGCAGCGATTTGCGACGTCTCGAAGGGCGAACAGCGATTGTGACCGGTGCGGCGCAGGGTCTCGGCGAAGCGATCGCGCGACGGCTGATAGCAGAAGGCTGCCTCGGCGTCACGATCGCCGACATGAATAGCGACAAGGCGGGCGGTGTGGCGCAGTCGATCCGTGACGGAGGCGGCAATGCGCTTGCCGTCAAAGTCAATGTGGCGGACGAACACGATGTCGAAAGCATGGTGCAGCAGACGATCGGCGAGTGGGGACGGCTCGATATTCTCGTCGCGAACGCGGGTATCCTGAAAGCGTTCGATATCACGGAGTTCGCTGCCGCCGACTGGCGCGCCGTGATCGACGTCAACCTGACTGGCTATTTTTTGTGCGCTCGCGAGGCGGCGAAGGCGATGATTCCGCACAAACGCGGCGCGATCATCCAGATCAATTCCAAGTCCGGCAAAAAAGGCAGTTTCCGCAACAGCGCGTACGCCGCCAGCAAGTTCGGCGGGCTCGGACTGACCCAGAGCATCGCGCTCGACCTCGCCCCGCACGGCATTCGTGTCAACGCGGTCTGCCCCGGCAACCTGCTCGATGGCACGCTCTGGCAGGAGAGTTTGTACGAGCAGTATGCCCGCAACCAGGGCTTGACCATCGAGGAAGTGCGCCGAAAATACGAGTCGCAGGTTCCGCTCGGGCGCGGCTGCACCTACGAAGACGTCAGCAATGTCGTCACTTTTCTTGCCTCCGACGAGTCCGGCTATATGACCGGACAGGCGATCAATGTAACGGGTGGGCAGGAGATGCGGTGATGGGCAGTCTTTCGCTTTTCTTGTGAGAAGGGTTCCATGTCGAGCTTTCGCTCACTTTCTTATGAAGAAAGAGCTGTGGAAACTGTATTCTCTCCTCCTCCTCTATTTAATGGAGATATAGAGGGGGTTGGTTTTGCTGTGGGTGAGGAGCAGAAATATGCGTACGCGGACAACGACAGACAGGCGGACAGTAAGCTTTGGTATCGTGATGCTGGCGACCATCTTTATGCTGGCGCAGGGCGGAAAAACGGGGTATGCGCAGCAGCGTTTTATCAGCGAGTATTCGCAGGATCACACCATCGTCGAGGTGCCCTTCCTCTACCGCGAACATCAAATACTTGTTCACGGCGACATCGACGACAAGAAGAATTTGACTCTGTTGTTCGACTCCGGCGCAAGTGCGCCCGTGATCGACACCTCCCTCGGAATACAGGGCTACCATCTCGCCGATACGACGATCCATGAGGCGGAGGGTGACACCGCTTCCGAGTCGATCTGGGTCGGCGACATCAGCCTCGGCGAAGCCAATAGCGCCGTTCACGTCCACAATATCGCCGTGCTGACTGCCGACCTTTCGCAGATTTCCAGCGTTCTCGGACAAAAAATCGACGGCATTATCGGCGTTCCTTTCATGGCGGGTTTCGTCACCGAGATCGACTACGAGAAGAAAAACCTGCGTTTCCGCTCCTCCCGCAACTATACGATCGCAGACCGCAAGCCGGACAATCAACACACCTTTGCCTTCGATCTGACCCCTGCCAATGCTAAACGTAACGTCTCCTGTATGCTGCTGACCGGACAGCTGCAGCCGAAGTACGAGTATGATTTCCTGTTCGACACCGGTTTCAGCGGCTATGTCAGCATCGCCCACGCTGCCGCAGAGCAGGCGGGCACGATCAAAGCAGACACGCCCCGTGCCTCCGCGACCTCCTACAGCGTCAGCCGATCCTTCCACAGCGATAAGATACGCGCTGGCTTCTTAATGCTCGGCGAGATCAATCTGTCGGGGCGCGTGATCGCAATCGACTCGCGGAACAACGACGCTGAAGGGCAGACTGGCATCGTCGGAAACCGGTTCCTGCAAAACTACCGCGTAACCTTCGATCTGCCGCGCCATAAACTCTGGCTGGAGCGCGTCACGACCAAACAGGAACTCGATGAAGCAGAGACGCCGACACTCGGGCTCGTCGTGCGCAACGATGGCAAAACAATCGTTGTGGATCGCGTCAAAAAGTATTCGCCCGCACAGCATTCCGGTATTCACCCCGGCGACGAGATCGTCTCGATCGATGGGCACGATGTCAGCACGATGGGGACGCAGGCGGCTACCGATCTGCTCGCCTCGCCGCACGGCATGACTGCGTTAGTGCTCAAACGCGCGATCGATCCCAACCTCGGCACACGTCCGGAACCCGTCACACTGCAGCTGAATCCGGCATCGCCCCTCGACTGGAAGGTCGAGTAGCTTGCCGCTTCCGCCCATCAGACTTGTCGTCTCTAATCCTGCTCCGCAGTGCGAAAACGAACTCGAGAACGGTGGCGAAAACACCAGGCACAATCGTAGGGTCACTGTCGGGTTCTGTCTTCTCCTTACCATCCTCGCGCTGATTCCGCGTCTGCTCGCACTCCGGCACAGCCTCTGGTACGATGAACTGTGGACGACCGATTTCATGCGCTACGGTCCCGTCTACGCCCTCACGCATCAGCAGGGCTATAACAACCATCTGCTCAACTCACTGCTCGGCAGCCTGACTTTGAAAGCCAGACTTTTGCTGACCGGCGTCAAACCGCTCGATTCGACGCCCGCCGAACTCCTGCGCATGCCTGCCTTGCTGTTTGGCACACTCTCGGTCCCGATGCTTTTCATCGCCGTCAAGGAACGTATTGGGCTGACGGCTGCAGTCGTATCTGCATTACTCCTCGCACTTTCGCCGGTCGCGGTGGACATCTCGGCGCAGACCCGCGCTTATTCGAGCATCGTCTTTTTCACGATCGCGCAGGCACACTGGTTCGGTCGCGCACTGGATCGCGGTCTGGCACGTGACTGGTCGCTCTGGTTATTGTGCAGTGTCGTGGGCGTTTTCGCGCATCTCTACATGGTGTTCGTAATCGTCGTCGATGGATTGTTTCTGCTCGCGATCGTGGCGGGTCCTCTGCGGCGGCGTGATCATCCTCGTGCAATCAGCCTCCTGAAACAGGGCATGGTCGTGTTTGCGGTGTGGAGTGTGCTGGGTGCGATCTGCTATGCGGGGGTAATAGCTGCGCTTCGATCGGAGCTGAGCCGACAAGCAGGAACGCAGCCGATGGCACGTGCCCATCAGGTGATCGCGCCGATGCTGCAGATGTGGGGAGGTGTGCCGGAGGGCACACATAAAACGCTTTTCTACGCGCTGGCAGGCGGATTATGTGTCTGTGGCATCTGGTATCTGGCACGGGAGCGCAGAGCTACTGGGCTGTATCTGATTTTGCTATTGATCGTGCCGCCGCTGCTCGTTGAAGCCGCGCATCCGCACTATGTCTATCCGCGCTTCTTCTCCTTCGCGCTTCCCGCTTTCCTGACGATCATCGCCTGCGGAAGCTGGCAGATCGGGCTTTGGGCAGTGCATTTCGCAGGCGAGAGGAGTAAAGTGTGGCTGCGCGGCTCAGCAATTGGAGGGCTGACGGCTCTCTTTTGCACGGTGACGCTGCCGGGACTTCGTGCTGTCGTTACGCTGCCGAAACAGGACTATGCGAACGCGGCAGAACGAATGAAAGTAGAGCAGCGAAAGGGCGAAGCGCTGATCGGGATCGGAATGGGCTGCGAATATTTTACGATCTATGGGCTCCATCCCGACTATCCGCGTTCAGAAGCGGAACTGGCGAGAATCGTTCGCGCACACGGCAGCGCACTTATCGCCGACACCGATCTCGTCGTCAATAATTCGGAACCTACTCCGCTGCGCAGCCAATTCGTACGCCGCTATGCCGATACGCCGATCACCGTATTTCCGGGACGCTACGCCGACTGGAAGCACCGCTGGCTCGACGGAAACTCCGACATCAAAATCTACCGTCTCCGCGCCGATCAACTCCCACGTACCAAGCAGTGATGGATCGACCTAACCTTTTTGTCCCGCATTCGATTAGATGAGCATCTTCAGGAGGTTCTAATGCAAGAATGGTTCGAGGCTGCGCTCAATCCTGATTATACAGTGATAAAATCTCTCTTTGATCAGAAATTGGTCACGGATGTTAACATCAAACAAAGTGGTGAGACCTCCCTGCTTATTGCTGCCAGTACCGGCAATGAAAATGTCGTTACCTATCTAGTTCAAAGTTCAGCCGACGTTAACATTGGGCGCACTTCTGATGGAAAAACGCCTCTAATGGCTGCTGCTGCTGCTGGTTATACCAGGATTGTTCTTTATCTTCTTCAAGCGAAAGCAGATTTGCATCAAAAGGACAGTTATGGTGATATGGCACTGCATTATGCGAAAAAAGCGGGGCAACGGGAGATTGTTGTCACGCTAGTTGGAGAAGGCGCAAGATCCGATCCTGAGCGCATCGTTATCGTCATGGGAGCGGGATTTACCCGTGCTTTTCTACCTAAGGCTCCACTCCTTCTGGATAACTATGGCATTGAAGGTGTTCTTACTACGAAATATCAACACTTACGTTACGCTCGAGAGATTCTGCACGATGAGCTAACGCGAGGGTCGCATCATGGAGCAGGATATGT
>Ga0123338_10003370_pt1 | contig 14414 bp, 13 predicted proteins | sample grotaG_FD_89793 | JGI IMG/M metagenome (GOLD analysis project Ga0123338, IMG submission 89793) | Glacier valley bacterial and archeal communities from Borup Fiord, Nunavut, Canada, to study Microbial Dark Matter (Phase II) -... | ecosystem: Environmental > Aquatic > Freshwater > Ice > Glacier ... | reverse complement strand
CTCATCCGTCGACCACAGCCGCTTCATTGCCTGCTCCCCGCCGCCGACTCCACACCAACAGCAAGCGTAGGACAGATCAGCGGCAGTACGAAGCTATATGGCCATATCGCATAGCTTCGCGGTCACGACCCCAATGACGTTGTATTGCTCAGCCGGGTAGAGTTCGTGATGCGGCGCGGGATTGTGCACCGGCTCGAGGGAAAGCCTGTTCCTTTCGACCCCTGAACTTCTTCCGACGGCGACTGGGCGACCGACGCGAAATCATACCGGCAGCCGCAGTAAGGGGCGAGTTCTGAACGCTCTCAACGTTTGATGTGCTTTTCCAGGACTCCAGGTAGCGGCTCAACCCGTCCGGCGATGTTAAGTTGATCGAAATAGGTAAACCAGCCTGCATCGCGAAGCGTTTCAGCGAACTGTGAAACGAGTGCTAGGTCATCTGATTCCCAAAATGCGTAATATTGGAAGGGCAGACTATTCGGCAATTCCGTATCGATAAATCCGGAAGCAACAAGCTTCAAACCCGTTTCCATCAAAGATCCGACCTTGCCAAGTATCCCGTCGATAAAGGCCTGCTGATCATTTGCGCTCAGCCTTTCCCAAGCGGGCTTTTGCGACCATATCTCAAATAGCTGGTTCACTTCTTTTTCCTTCTGTTTTATGTGGTATTGCTTAATGCTTGGTCACGTGTTGTCTGGCGGTCGACGGTCAATCCAGGGGCGGGCAGCTTCCAACTGTGCGGCGATGCTTATGAGCATAGCCTCGTTCCCAAAAGCGGCCGAGAATTGTGTTCCGAGAGGCATCCCCGCAGCTGACTGGTTCAGCGGAAGCGAGATCGCTGGTGTGCCAATTGCGTTCGCCACAGTGGTATAGGGGACGCGGTCGAACATACTGGCGATCCGCTGCAGGCCGTCCATCTCGCCCTGGGCCATATCAAAACTTCCCAGCGGCCACGCTGCACCGGGTAATGTCGGCGTCAACAGCAAATCATATGTCGCGAAGAAGCGTCCCGCGCTACGACCGACCTGATTGAGAATGGCCAACGCCTCAAATATGTCGGCTCCACTTACGGCGTGGCCAAATTCAACACAGGCTAGCGACGCCGGCTCTAGCGTCGAAATGTCTGCCGGTCTACACATTGCGGCCGATGCTCCGCCGACCCACGCCGCCAGGCCACTGCACCAAATACGCGCGCTGGCGATCACATAAGCATCATGTGAGATACCAAGAGGCATATCGACTGTGTCGACCTCATGCCCAAGCTGCTCGCACAGCTTGGCTACAGCGGTGGTTGCCGCTGCCATTTCAGAGTCCGGTGATGCGCCGTTGAACCCGTTGAGCATTACCGCAATGCGAAGCTTGCGCGAAGTTGATGAAATCGAACTCAGAAACGGTTGGGAAGGAGAACAGATTTCGTAGGGATCACCTGGCTCCGCGCCATGGAGGGCGTCAAGCAAACTGGCCGTATCGCGGACACTTCTGGAGACGAGGAATTCGACGCCGAGCCCCAGCATGATGTCGCCGGCGCCGGGCCCAGCGCTGATCCTGCCTCGGCTGGGCTTCAAGCCGACAAGGCCACAGGCAGCTGCGGGAATTCGGATCGACCCCCCGGCGTCGCTGGCATGAGCGACCGGCACCATTCCGCTCGCGACCGCGGCCGCCGCACCGCCGCTGGATCCGCCCGTTGATCGGGTCACATCCCAGGGGTTGAGCGACGGACCGTAAAGGAGCGGTTCAGTTGTCGGTGACAATCCAAATTCAGGCGTCTTTGTGCGCCCCAGGGTCGTCAGGCCGGTTGCACGAAAACGGCGCATGAGGGCGCTATCCTCGCCCGCGACGCTACCGGCGCATAGTCGGCTTCCAGCCTCGCTCAGTCGCCCCTTGGCTTGCAGCAATATGTCCTTGACCAGAAAGGGCACACCCCGAAACGGTGCACCCGGCCGCGCCTGATCTAATTCTCCCGCAATAGCATCCGGCCAGGTTTCGACTACCGCTCCGATCTTGGGATTGAGGCGCCCGATCGCCGCCATCGCTGCCGCTGCCACTTCAGTCGCCGCAACGTCGCGCCGGGCAATCAAGCCAGCCAGCGCGGTGGCATCGCATTTGATGTAATCATCGAACTGCATCAGCTGGCCGTTCCGGCGCGAGCGCTCAGCTGAAGCGGCAACAATATGCCAACGGCTACAAGCACATTAAGGGTAACGTTACCCCATATCCCATGCAGTGCAGAAAAAGTCGTATCGATTACAAACCAGCAGCCGAACGATAGCATTAGCGCTTGTCGAGCCGAGAATACTACGCCCCTGCGCGTCGCAAGCAGCCGATAGCTCAATAGCATCCAGCCGATCAGCACGGCACCGAGGACAGCATTGGTGAAGCGAATATAGCGCCGCGCTTCGTCCGAAAAATCGGCAGGTGGGTCGATTGCCTGATAGTAGACAAGGTAAAAGATCTTCTCACCAAGCTCAGGCATCAAGAGCATCACCGCGCCGAGCGCGATCATCGTCACCATTGTTGCCTGGATGAGCAGCCGCCACCCTTTTGCGAGTTGTAAATCCTGGTCGACGGTCATCGTTGCCCCCTTTTCTAGAAACTATGTGTCTGGCCAACCGCGAGTGGTGTGATCCGGTCGCCAAAGGCCTGAGAAAGCGCGTTGACGGCACGCCATCCGGTGCAGTGGCCCGGCACGATGCGGGCGAGATTGAACGCCGCCATATCGCGCACGGTTTCCGGAATGATCTTCTCATTCGCCGCGCCGGATAGATGTAGCCCCCCCATCACGGCGTGCAGGGGAACGTCGCCGAATGTCGTCCGCGCATGATCGAGCACATTGACAATGCCGGCGTGCGAGCAGGACGAGAAGACGACGATTCCTTTGCCACGCAGGTGGACGGCCAGCCAGCGCTCGTCGAGGATCAAAGCGTCGTCCTGCCAATCCGGCCCCGATGGCTTGCGCGCCACATGTCCCGGTAATCCGATCTCATAGTCGGTGACGCGCGGCACTTCGTCGCTCAGATAGGCCGCGCCGTTCATCAGAATCCGGGCATCGTCATCGATGTGCAGGCGCGCGCCAAGCTTTCCGAGTTTCTGGGGTGAGGGAGGGTCGCGGAACGGAATTACGCTGCCGTTCGCCATGCGCATCCCGCGCCGGACGAACATGCCGCTGTTGGCATGGAACTCGGGTGCGCTTGCGGCTCCCTTTATCCGGCTGTGCTGGGCGAACGGTTCCTCTAATCCGCCCGCATGATCCCAATGACCGTGCGACAGGATAACAGCGTCGAGCCCTGTCAGGTCATAGCCGAGCAATGCGGCATTGCGCTTGATGCTGGCGCGGTCGGGCCCTGCATCGAACAGAAGCCGGGTGATTTTGTCGCCCCGCATGATATCGATCCCGAGCGAAAGGCCCCAATTAGCACAGCATAGCCAGGTGCCGGTAAGCGCGAGCCCCGGCTTCTTGCGCATCAGGTTGGCAAGATGCGGCGTCATTGACGCTGGGCCGGTGGAGAGCAGATCGGACGTGTTGTCGACAAGCACTTGAACGCGCACAGCGTCGCACTCGGCAAGCTGGTGGGCGATATTGCGGTTCATAGCGCGATGTTGAGCACGCTGAGCTGGGTGAATTCGGCGAGACCGGCGTCACCCAGCTCCATGCCGATGCCCGATTGCTTGGCGCCGCCGAACGGAATGCCGGGGCCGAAATCGAGGTGCTTGTTGACCCAGGCCATACCGACGTCCATGCGGCCAGCCATATCGGTGGCCCGACGCACGTCCTTCGACCAGACGGAGCCCCCAAGCCCGAGCGGCGAAGCATTGGCGCGGGCAAGCGCATCTTCGGGATCAGAGAATTTGATAACCGGCAGGATAGGCCCAAACTGCTCGATATCGACTATCCGGTCACCGTCCGACACGTCGCGGACGATCGTCGGTTCGATGAAATAACCGGGGCGATCAATGGCCTTGCCCCCTGCGATGACTTTGCCGGCCGCATGTGCGTCGGCCAAAAAGCCTTTCACCTTCTCAAACTGCATTCGGTTTTGCAGCGGGCCGATCTGGGCGCCCTGCTTCAGCCCATCATCGACGACGGCGTCTTTCGCCAAGGCTGCGAGCCGATCGCAAACCTCGTCATAGATATCCTGATGGACATAAAGGCGCTTGATGGCCAGGCACACCTGACCCGCATTCATGAACGCGCCGCCGAACAGCGCCGGTGCAACTGCGGCCGGATCAACGTCGGGCATCACTATTGCCGCATCATTTCCTCCGAGTTCCAGCGTGATACGCTTGATCGTTTCGGCGGCGGCCTGCATGACCTTGGCGCCCGTTGCGGTCGAGCCGGTGAAGGAAATCTTCGCCACGTCGGGATGCGCCGAAAGACGACCGCCAAGGTCATTGGCATCCGTCACGATGTTGACGACACCCGGCGGAAAGACGTCCGCACAAAGCTCGCCCAACCTGAGGGCAGTGAGTGGAGTCGTCGGGGATGGCTTCACAACGATGGTGTTGCCGGTGACGAGCGCCGGGGGCAGTTTGAAGGCGATCAGTAGAAGCGGGAAGTTCCATGGGATAATCGCGCCTACTACGCCGAGCGGCTTGCGATGCAGCTCGACGCGGCGGTCGGGGCCATCCTCAAGCACTTCGACGCGAGTGCCCAGCGTCGCAAAATGGCGGATGAATGCAGCCGTGTAGGCGATTTCGGCGGTAGCTTCGGCGAGCGGCTTGCCTTGCTCCATTGTCAGCAGGCGTGCAAAATCGATGCTTCGGGATTCCAGACCGTCGGCCAAGCGCACAAGCGCGTCCTGTCGTTCTGCGAGCGAACGTGCGGCCCATCCGGGCTGCGCCAGCTTGGCAGCAGCGACCGCAGCGTCGAGTTGCGCTGCCGAACCGCGCGGACAGACCGCTAAAAGATCTCCGGTGGCCGGGTTGACGACGTCCATCGTCGAATCACCGGCTACCATCGCACCGCCGATCAACATCCTGTAGTCAGACATTAGCTCCTCCTCTCCGTTCAGGCGGTTCTGATTTCGCTGCGACCGAGTTCGTCGCTCATCATCGTACGCATTTCGAATTTCTGGATTTTGCCCGTCACCGTCATTGGAAAGGAGTCGACGAAGCGGATGTGTCGCGGAATTTTGAAATGGGCGATGCAGCCGTCGCAAAACTTGCGGACAGCCTCTTCGCCGAGGGGTGCACGGGTGGTGATCCACGCGCAGACTTCTTCACCTAACTTATCGTCAGGCACGCCGAATACGGCGACCTCGGCGACAGCCGGGTGGCGGAGCAAATAATTCTCAATCTCGGTTGGATAGATATTCTCTCCACCCCGGATGATCATGTCTTTCGTCCGGCCAACGACGCGGGCGCGGCCCGAAGTATCGATCGTGGCAAGGTCGCCGGTGTGCATCCATCCGTCGCCATCGATCACGTCGGCTGTCTGCTTCGACGAGGCCCAATATCCCGCCATTACGCTGTAGCCGCGCACAAGCAGTTCGCCGGTTTGGCTCAACGGTACCGTGCGACCGTCTTCGTCCACGACTTTGGCTTCGACATGGGGGTGGACAAAACCGACCGTTGACGTCCGTGTTTCGATGTTAGCATCGGTGGTTGACTGAAAGCTCACCGGGCTGGTTTCAGTCATGCCGTAACAAATCGTGACTTCGCGCATGTGCATCTCGGTCACGACCCGTTTCATCACCTCAACTGGACAGGGCGCACCAGCCATGATCCCCGTGCGCAGATTGGCGAGGTCGGAAGTCGGAAATGCCGGGTGATCAAGTTCGGCAACGAACATCGTCGGCACGCCATAAAGTGCAGTGCAGCGCTCGTCTTCAATTGTCCTAAGCACTGCTTCTGCATCGAAGGATTCGCCCGACAGAACCAGTGTGGCCCCTGTAGCAACACAGGCCAAGGTGCCCATGACCATTCCGAAACAGTGATAGAGCGGCACCGGTAAGCACAACCGGTCCTCTTCAGACAGCTTGATATGCCGCGCGACAAAGATGGCATTGTTGAGGATGTTACGGTGCGTCAGCATTGCGCCTTTGGGCGTTCCGGTTGTCCCCGATGTAAATTGTATGTTAATCGGATCGCGCGAGCTGAGTTCCGGTCCACTTTCTTTTGCCCGGTTCGCTCCGATCGCGCGTCCCTTGTCGAGCAGATCTTGGTAGGTGATCGCGCCCGGCAGTGCAGGCCCATCGAGCTGTATCAGAAATTCAAGGCCCGCATTCTTTCGCTTGCCAATGTCGGGGAACAGCTTGCCGATCATGTCCAGATAGTTTGAGCCCTTGAACTCACTTGCGAGCACTAAAGCGCGGCAGGCCGAAAGCGACAGGGCCAGCGCAAGCTCTGCGCGGCGATATGCCGGATTGATCGTGACCAAGATCAGCCCAACCCGCGCAGTCGCAAGCTGTGCTATAATCCATTCGGCGCGATTGGGCGACCAGATTCCAACCCGGTCACCGCACCTCAGTCCCAGCGCCAGCAGCCCCGCCGCGAGCGCATCGACATGACTGCTCAGTTCGCGGTACGTCCAGCGAATGCGCTGATGCGGGACCACAAGTGCCTCGCGATCAGGCCAGCGCGCAGCGGTTTCAGCGAGCACGTCGCCGATTGTCGCTTCTGTGAGCGGTGGCTCGGTTGCCCCCTTGACGTGGCTGAGCGTGGTCGGGTCGATATGCACGGTTATGCCCGGCCCATTGGTTCAAAGCTTTGCGTAGCGAAGCCCGCCGCCGACCAGGCGGCAAATCCACCCGCCATGTGGCAAACCCGCGCAATTCCCATTTTTGCGGCGACCTCCGCTGCAAGCGCGGATCGTCCCCCCTTGGCGCAGAAAAACACAAATTGTGCCGGTCGCGCAAAGACCGTTTTTGCATAGGGGCTGGCCGGGTCGATCCAGAATTCGAGCATGCCGCGTGGTGCGTGAAAGCCACCCGGAATCACTCCGTCGCGTCGCAGTTCGTCCTTTTCGCGAACGTCGACCAACACGACGTCATCGTTGTGCAAACAGCGATCGATCCGTTCGACCGACCATGCTTCGATCACTTCTTCGGCAGCGCTGCAGAGCGCGGAAATCGTAGCGGGCCTCGGAGCAGCAGGCAGATCTGCGGCAGGCAGGCCGTCGGTTTCAAGCCGCCATACAAGGCTGTCAATCCGGTCCTGCCCGAAAAACCGTTCTCCATTGTAAACTATCAAGGGCACGCCCCAATGGCCCGCCGCGCCCTGCGCCAATTCGTTCGCAACGATCTGCGCGTCGAGCCGCGATGACTGCGTTGCCACGGTCGCCTCAACGTCAGCGCGGCTTAACCCTGCGCGTTCTACTGCCCCGTCAAATTGCCCTGCCTCGTTCCACCCAGGAGTGCCCGACCAGATCAACCGGCTCACTTCGTCGAGAAAAGGCCACCCATGCCCCGCTTCGATGGCCGCAATGCCGATGCGGCAGAGCCAATCGGCAATCGGCTGCGCAGGTTCGATTGCGCGGGTTTCAAGGTTCTGACTGACCGGATCCGGGTCGGGCCAGGCAAAGGGCAGGCCGAGGCGATCGGCCTCGCGCGCAGCATCGGCGCGGACATAGTCGATCCAGCGCGGATCAGCTCGGACGAAAAACCCAGGATCGCGCAGCGCAATCGGCCGGACAATATGAGCGCGGACCGGGATGGCGAGCACTTCGGAAAGGGCGCGCAAGCGCGCCGTCGCGAGATAGGAATAGGGACTGCGAAACGACCAGTATACATCGACACAGGGCGTCACGACCGGGCTCCATAGCTGCTGTCGATGCGGGGCCAGTCCCGGCTAGCCATGCTTATGTCCCTTGCCGTCGGCGAATACGCACGTTTCGTCGGCCAACATCTTGTCAAGCGACTGGTCGCCAAGTCGTTCGCGGGCAGATTGCGTCGTTCCTGGCACAACCTCCAAAGCAGACAAATCTAGAGGCTGTCCCCGGCCCAAAACGATTGTCGGGCCGGTCAGCCGCGACAAGTCCTCACGCGGATCTTCATCCCAGATCACCAGATCGGCAGGCGCTCCTTCCTCGACACCCGGTAGGGCCAGGGCACGCCTGCCCACGGTAGTGGCCGAGGCAATCGCCTGGTCGACGCTCATGCCGTGGCGGACCATAGCATCGACCTCGCGGTCGAGCGTGCCGTGCGCCAGTTCGTCCGATCCAGCCAGAACATCGATGCCAAGCTGCATCGCTAGCTTCAGCGATTTCGTCGTACGGGTGGAATAGGCGGCGCGGACATCGCCCGACATCCCTTTTTCTTCCGCGGCTTTGAGAAAACCTTCGGCGGTTGCAATCGTCGGGCACCACTGCGTGCCCAAATCAGCCATGCGGCGGACATGCTCGGGGGTGACGCTCATGCCATGTTCGATCGAATCGACGCCGGTCTCAATGATCGCGCCGACGTCGGGACCCGTGCTGTGCGCCAGGACGCGGACTCCTACCGCATGCGCCGCCTCCACCACCTGGCGAACGATCTCGACCGGGTAGGTCAAGGGAGCCGTAAACAGGTTCATGTCGGCGCCAGGGAAGTCCGCGATGATCTTGAACCATTTGAAGCCATGGGCAGCGACCTCCTCGAAGCGCGCCAGCAGCCGCTCTGGCGAGGTTGCCTTTGAAATGTCGATACCTGGAAAGAACCGTCCTTCGGGTACATGAATCCACCCACTGAGCAGAATGTCTGGCAAGTCCGGCAAGTCGACATCGGTGAGGTTCAGCTGCCGGACGTAACCGGCGTCGCGGACGACCGTTACGCCGCTGCGCAAATGCCGCTTGGCGTTGTGCAGCACCAGTTCGGCAGTCCCTGGCGGCAGCCCGGTGTTTGCAAAGTCGAGGGACAGGTGAACATGTCCATCGACCATTCCGGCGGACATGAAGGTGCCAGGCAGTTCGACCGCACCTGCAACCGGTAAGAATGTGAACTTGCCATCGACAATCCAAATGTCGATCTCATTGCTCCCTTCCGGAAGCAAGGTAGCTTTGATGTGATAAGCCGACGTTTCCATAGCCGCAGCATTCCTCAATCTAGGATTTCTGTGCGGTCGGCAGCCGACCTGCTGCGATTGAGGGTGCTGGTTCCCGCTCTGTATCCATAGTGGACAGGGAGCCAATTACTGGTCATTTAAGGCCATGCCTTCGAATATATCCGCGTTGTCGATGCCGGGCTCCTATTTTGCGCTTGTTCTGCGTGAATGGGGGTCCACGTCGGAATTACGTCAAGCGTTGCTTGACGGCGTCACCGATGCCGATACCCGAACAATCGACGTTGCGCAGCAGGTTCGTCAATTGCGTGCACTGAATAGCCTGCTTCCGGCCGGTTGGGGCTTAAAGCTCGGCTCGCTCTTTGACGCTGCAACCCACGGCCCCGTCGGGGCCGCCACGCTAAGTGCGCCAACGCTTGCTGACGCGCTCGACGTGATCGTTCGCTTTGGGCATGTTCGCACGCCGTTCATGCGCTTCACCATGACGCGGAATCGACAACGCGCCCGGCTTCATTTCATCGATACCGATGCATTGACCGATGCCGAGGCGCATCCCTTGCACGAAGCCACTCTGGTTGGCGTGCAGGGCCTGTTGAAACCCTTCTTTTACGATGGTTTCGAAGGCGCGGTGATCGAAATCGATCGCCCCCGACCCGCCTATGGCGACAGCTATCACGACTATCTCAAAGGCGAGATTAGGTTCGATTGTGCGGAGACGGCAATCTCTTTTGACCTCGCGCTGCTGGCGAAGCGATCCCTCCTGGAAGATATCGACCAATTCCATGGGGCGATCCGGCAATTGCAGGGCATCGCTCATGCGCTTGACACCGAAGACCCGCTGATCTGGAAGATCCGCCAAATCATTGGGCTGAGCGGCGACATACCCTCCCTGAACATGGTTGCGCGGCGACTCCGGTTGTCGGATCGAACGCTTATCAGACGCCTAGGCGAGGGGGATACGAGCTATCGAGCGCTGGTCGATGCGCACCGGCGCGCGCGGGCGGACATACTGCTTCGCGAAGGCGCAATGCCCATCGCCGAAATCGGTTACCGGCTTGGCTACAGCGACCTAGCCAACTTCGGACGATCGTGCCGGCGTTGGTTTAGGATGTCGCCGGGTCAGTATCGACGGATAACTCACGCCCCTCGCTGAACAAACGCTTATACCCGTTCCTCGTCCGTCGTTGCGCAATCTCAGCGCACCAGCCGTAGAATTTCATCTCGCCAAAGCTTGCCATGATTTGCCGGACAAGCTGGCGTAAAATGACCACCAACTGGCGCGGCTTGCACTTTGCCGGCCCCTCCGATGCTGTCAGGACGCTACATATAACACTATATTTGACGGGGAAATGGGGAAATGAAACACGTCTTGATGGCATCCCGCTGTGCGTTGCTCGCCAGTGCAATAGCGTTTCCGACCATCGTCCAGGCGCAAAATGCGGCCAAGCCCACAACTCCGAAGGCCTCGTCCGCCAGTAACTCTTCGGCCGAAGTGCCAGAAATCGTCGTTACCGCGCAGAAGCGCGAACAGAATATTCAGGACGTGCCGATCGCAATTACGGCGTTTAGCGGCGCGGCCCTTGCAAATCGCGGCACCCAGACAATCGACAGCCTGACATCCCTCGCGCCTGGCCTCTCCGGGCACGCGACATCGTCGGCACAACAGGCATATACGATCCGCGGCGTTGGCAGCAACGATTTCAGCGTCGGTAATGACCCCGCGGTCGGCGTTTACCTCGATGAAGTTTATATCGGGCGCGCCGCCGGAGCCGTCACAAACCTGTTTGATTTGGCACGCGTCGAAGTTGTCCGCGGACCACAGGGGACGCTCTTCGGCCGCAACGCCACAGCTGGTGCCATCAGCATCTTCCGCAACGCGCCTTCGGACAAACTCGAGGGATACGTCGAAGGGCAATATGCCCGTTTCAACGACTACACGCTTAGCAGTGTTGTGAACCTCCCGGTCTCGGACAGCTTCGCGCTGCGCGGCTCGCTCTACTATCGATCCAAAGATGGCGACCGCGGCCGTCCCTTGGGTGGCGGACCTCTTGAAGACGTCGATACTTTTTCGGGACGCCTTGCGGCTAAGCTGCGTGCGAGCGACGCGGTGCGAATTGACCTGAATTTCGACTATCAGCGCGATCGGAATAGTCCTCCAGCGCTCCACTCGAGAACCTATAATGGACCGCTGACTAACTTGGGTTTCTACGAAACCACGTCGAACGGAACCCGCAACGAACTGTTCAACAATCGTAATATCTACATGGTCAGCGGCAAGATCACAGCCGATCTTGGTGCTGCGAAACTGACGTCCATTTCTTCGTTCCGGAAATATAATCTCAACTATCTCGAAGATTTCGACGGCGGGCCGACGACTCTCGTCAGAACTGGCCCGCGCGAGTCTCAGGATGCCTATAGCCAGGAAGTCCGCTTAAACGGCAGCACAGGCAATCTAAACTGGACGGTCGGAGGTAACGTCTATCACGAAAATATCGGCCAAGTTTACTCGGTCATTTACGACGAGGAAGCAATTTGCGGCGGCCTCGCCCGTGCTTCGGGATTTCCGACTGTGCCGTGCGGCGTTCTTCTTGCAGCGCTAACCCGGTCGGCAACGCCGCTACCTTACGTCGGCAAGGTAAATGTGGACGAAATCAACTACTCCAACGGTAATTACACAAGCTGGGGGCTCTATGCCGATGGGACGTACAAGTTTGACGACCATCTCGAGGTGACGCTTGGGGGCCGCTATTCGCACGATAACAAGCGGATTGATATCAACACTCCCAATCCCGGTGCTACCTTGGCTCCCATTATCCTTGGTGCTCCGAGCATATTTCAGGAAACCACCAATGGCGTACTTCGAGAGCAGCGGTCCTGGAGCAATTTCTCCCCACGGGCGGTATTACGCTACATCGTCAGCCCGGACTTCAATGCCTATGCAAGTTTTTCTCGCGGTTACAAATCTGGCGGATTCAACACGCTGACGCCTAGCGGCGGCATCTTCAATCCCGAAAACGTATCGTCTTACGAGGTTGGACTTAAGGGGCGCGCATTCGACAACAAAGTTCAATTCAATCTAGCAGGCTACTATTACACTTACACAAATCTTCAGGTGCAAGTCATCAGCCTCGTTTCCTTCACTCAAAATGCCGGAAAGGCGCGCGGTTATGGCGTCGAAATGTCGCTTACCGCCCGGCCGTTCCGTGGCCTGACACTTTCGCCTACGCTGTCGCTGCTCAACGCAGAATATCAGGAATATGCACCTAGCGCCAGCGTGAGCTACAAGGGCAACAAGCTCAACCGATCTCCTGAAGTGTCGGGGTCCTTTTCAGCTACGTATGGCTTTGGACTGGGCAATGCTGGAAATTTCGAAATTTCGAGCGAAACACGGTTCCAAAGCAAGCAGTATTTTGACCCCAATAACAGCCCGCTGCAAACCGGCGATGGCTTTGTCGTAAGTGACTTTCGTGCGACCTATAGATCGCCAGATGACCGCTGGGAACTGACCGGCTTCGTCAAGAACCTGTTGGGGGAAAGGTACATCGTGACCACGCGCGTGATCGCGCCCGTCAATATCGCCACTTATCGCGCTGGCGATCGACGGACCTTCGGCGTCCGGGCACGTTACCGCTTCTGACGCGGAAATACGCTTAAGTCACTCCTCGCCTGATGCTCAAGGAAACATATCGTGAGACTTTACGGCTCAATCAAAACGCGATCCTATCGCAATATCTGGGCATTACATGAGTTGGGACTTTCGAGCGAGATTGTACCTGTCGAGCTCACTGCGGGGCATGTAACGAACGCTGAGCTCACCAGAATCAATCCCAACGGCCGAGTGCCCGCGCTGCAAGACGAAAACGGCACCTTCTGGGAGTCGTTGGCAATTAACATCTACCTTGCCAAGAAAGCTGGCGGCCCACTCGCACCGCGTAACCTGGTCGAAGATGCACTGACGACGCAATGGAGCCTTTGGGCCGTCACGGAGATCGAGCGGTCGTTGTTTATTCTCGCGGCAAACCTTGCCATTTTTCCACACGAAGCTGATCCGAAGGAGATTGCCGATGCAGAGCGTCGGCTTAATCGGCCCATGGCCGCGCTCGAAGCAAGCCTGAAGGCGGATTATCTTCTGGGAGATCGATTCACGATCGCCGACCTCAATGTAGCGTCGGTGCTTGCGATCGCGCGGATGGCGGGCTTCAGCCTCGCACGATGGCCGGTGGTCGACGCCTATCTCGCTCGCTGCCTGTCGCGGCCCGCAGCTTTCGATCCGGGCGAAGTGCTGTCGCAGCAACCACGCCCGCAGCATTGGGCGGATATCATCGCGTGAAATCGGGGATGCAGGCATGGCCGCTCGTCGTGCCACGGCTGATCGATCATGCCGCCCGGAATCACGGTTGTACGCAAATCGTAACGCTGCTCCATGATGGGAGTCTCGACCGGTCGAGCTGGATCGATGTGCGGCAGCATGCAAAACAACTTGCGCATGCGCTCGATCGCTTCGGGATCCGGCCCGGCGATCGTATCGCGACGGTCGCTTGGAACACGCGTCACCATCTTGAATGCCGTTACGGAATCGCGGGAGTGGGTGCGGTCTCGCATACTGTCAATCCGCGCCTATTCGAAGAACAGATCGTCCACATCATCAACGATGCGGAGGATCGCATCCTTTTCGTTGATCCCGCCTTTGTCGATCTCATCGCACGGCTGGCGTCGGAGCTCCCAAAGGTAGAGATGGTTGTAGTCCTCGGCGCGCTTGATGACCCGCTCAAGGATGTTCCATTCCCGGCACATGGCTATGAAACATTCCTTGCCTATCCGGTTGTCACATCGACCTACTAAATGTGGGGTGCTCCCACCCACCTGAATATAGCTTGGCGTAGGTGGGACTTTCGGCGGCGGCGGTGACTCCGAGCAGAGACCGGAAGGCGTTGAGGGGTCGACGTCATTTTGGTGCGGAAAGTGACGTTAAGCAAGATGTTGAAATAGTTCAACAAATTTCCTGTCTTGCGGCGTAAATGATTGATATTGCACGATAGGCTGTTATTTTCAGCTTTGGGTCTGATTTTGGGCTCTGAGCGTGCTTCTTGAGGCGTGATTGAGGAGCGCCTCGCGGTGGTGGTGGAGGTTGAAACGCAGGATACCACGCATGTTGATGTGGGCGTGCGCGATCGGGGCGATGCGCGCGAGATGGGTCTGGTCGAACTGATCGGGGGCTTCGGCGACGATAGCGTCGATGTTTCGGGCGTTCCAGAATATAACCAGATTGGCTATCAGGGTGAGCGCGCCGGAGATCGCGACAAGCTCCTCGGATGAGCGGCCGTGGGCGGCGGTTATAGGACCGTCATGGATCGCGCGCTGCAAGGTGTGGACGGCTTCGCCCTGGGCGAGCAGGGCATGAATCGTGCGCCGGAACTCTTCGTTGGCCAGATAGTCGCAAAGAT